>JAEEGL012259489.1_pt1 | contig 18534 bp, 12 predicted proteins | sample 9134231 | NCBI WGS metagenome assembly JAEEGL01 (sample SAMN16246548, study PRJNA631951) | gut metagenome | biome: gut microbiome; feature: rumen; material: fiber-attached | host: Bos | place: Iran: Karaj | collected 2018-10 | reverse complement strand
ATTGGTCGCAGTAGTAGCTGTCGTCATCGATTTCTTCTTTACAACTTGGGCAGATAATCATATTGAGTCGGTAATATCTTCTGGTAAAATAATCTGATAGGTTTCCTTTGTCACCTGGTCGGGCGGCATCTGTGAAACACGGATTGAAAGTTGCTGGATAGTACGGTCAAGCAAATTGCGCATTTCGCGGGCATTGCCGAACGAGCCGTCCTTCTTCATCACCATCTTGAAGATGACATCCAGAGCCTTGAATTCGGCCGTGGTCGAGAGGGTGTACTGGTCTCGCTGTGCCATCTTCTTGAAAATGGCCAGCAGTTCGTCCTCGTTATAGTCGTCGATATGCAGCTTGTGAGTAAAGCGACTGGCCAGGCCAGGGTTCATCTGCATGAATTCCTCCATCTTGTCACGATAGCCGGCAGCAATGACGACAAACTTTCCTCGGTCGTCCTCCATGCGCTTCATCAGAGTGTCGATGGCTTCCTTGCCGTATTGGTCGTTTGAGTCGCTCAGGGTATAGGCTTCATCGATAAAGAGGATGCCGCCCATCGCTTTGTCGCATATATTGTTGACAATCTTCGGTGTCTCACCCATGTATTTGCCCACCAGCGTGGCTCGGCTGGCCTCTAACACTCTGCTTGTCGGCAATATATCCATGGAATTGAGAATCTCGCCCATCTTGCGGGCAATGGAAGTCTTGCCTGTACCGGGATTGCCGGTAAGCACGAAGTTCATGGCCATCTGCTGAACCTTGCCGGCACCGAATGCGGCACGCTGCTTCATGAACATGCTTTGTACTGCCAGACGGCGGATGCTGTTCTTCACTGAACGCATGCCTACGAAGTCGTCCAGTTCGTTGAGAACTTCATCCAACGGACGGGCTTTCTCGTTCTGAGCCATCGGCAGGTCGTCGGTGGTGATGCGATACATATCCTCCTCCTTGAAATTGGAGTCGCTCATCATGCCGACCAACCGCTGGCTTTGCTTCTCGACAGCCTCATCGAAGATGCGGCGGGCCTCGCGGGCATTGCCGAAGTTCTTGTCCCTGCGTAGGTATAGCTGTTCAAACTGGCGGTGGATGGCCCCCTTGGTATCTTCGCTGATGGTGAAATTCTTGCTGGCGGCGAGGTTGAGGAATATCTCCGTCAGTTCGTCGGGGGTATAGTCATCGAAATGAATGGTCTGGGTGAAGCGGCTCTTCAGACCGGGGTTCGTGTCGATAAAATCGTGCATCTGGTCGGTATATCCTGCAACGATGCAGATGAACTTTCCCCGGTCGTCCTCTAAGCGCTTCAGCAAGGTGTCGATGGCTTCTGCGCCGAACGAGTCGCTGTCGTTCGACTTCAGTGTGTAGGCTTCGTCAATGAACAGCACGCCGCCCATCGCCGAGTCTATAAGCTGGTTGGTTTTAATGGCTGTCTGGCCGCTATAGCCAGCCACGAGTTTGGCACGGTCGGCCTCGACAAGCTGTCCGCGTGACAGAATGCCCAAGGTCTTGAACACATCAGCCATGATACGTGCAACAGTGGTCTTACCTGTTCCCGGATTGCCCGTGAACACATAGTGCTTGCCCTGGAAGGTGTTCGACTCGCCACGTTTGATCTGTAGGTTCAGGAAGGCTGCCAAGTTACTGATTTCCTTCTTGACTGCTGACAAGCCCACCAAGCCCTCCAGCTTCTTGAGACATTCTGCGTAATCAACGGATTGAGGAGCCTCGAACGGTATGTCGTCATCCTCAATCGTCATCAGTTGTTCGTCGCTTATCGTGGTGATGTCGGTATGCTGCAGGCGCTGGGCCTGCTTCTTGCATATTTCGTCGAACAGGGTACGCATGGTACGTCCGTTGGCAAAGTCCTTGCCGCGTGAGTCGTACATCTGCTTGATACACTCCTTAGCCTTGGCTTCTGCCTGGACTGACATGATGTACTTCTTCTCCTTGGCGAAGATGAGCATGATTTCGTAAAGCTGTTCGGGCGTGTAGTCATCGATGTCGAGGAAGTAGTTGAAGCGGCTCTTGAATCCCGGATTCACTCGGAAGAGGTTGTCCATCTCCGTCCGGTAACCGGCAGCAATGACAACAAATTTCCCTCGGTCGTCTTCCATACGCTTCATCAGTTTCTCCAAAGCTTGGGCACCTTGTGTGTCGCGGTCGCCAGCTTGGCTGACAGGAGCCAGCGTATAGGCTTCGTCAATAAACAGGATGCCCCCCAAAGCCTTGTCGCAGAGCCGGTCTACGACCTTCGGCGTTTCGCCCTGATAAGGACTAACCATCTTTGCGCGGTCAACCTCGACTACATGCCCGCTGTCTAAATAGCCGATGGCAGCCAGTATCTCGCCCAGTTTGCGGGCTATTGTTGTCTTGCCCGTTCCTGGGTTTCCCGTCAGGATGATGTGCATCGACAGCTTCTCCTGTTCACCTAAGCCTCGTTCAGCCCGTTGCAAGCTGTTCTGCACGGAGTAAGCTATCTCACGTACGGCCTGCTTCACTCCGTCCATGCCGATGAAATTGTCAAGGTCGTGCAGTATCTCGTCAAGTGTCCGTTCTTCAGGTACGTATCCTTGGATGTCGTCCTTCTCAACCTGAGCAGCGTCTGTTCCTCGGCTGATGAAGGAGGTGAAGATGTCTTCGGCGGTCTTCATGGCGAGATGAGCATTGCCGAAGGTTTCGTCCTTCATCTTGATCTGGTACTTGAAGAAGCGTATCAGTTGCTTGTCAGCCTCAGGGCTGTAGTGGGTGATGCCGTACTTCGTCTTGAGCTCCATCTTCGTGATGTCGCACAGCTCCTGACAATTAGGGGTAGGCAGTCGGAATGTGTACTTGAACCTGTTCTTCACAGCCGGGTTGCTCTCTAAGAAATCGTCGAGCCCCTTGGAAAGTCCCGACATGATGACAATGGGGTTATCGTCCCACTTATCCATCTCCACAAAGAGTTTGTCGAGCGGATTCACCTGATTGGAATACTTGTCGGGCAGCAGCTTTTGCACGTTGTCAAAGAACAGGATGCCATTCTTTGCCTTCTTAATGTTGTCGTCCCATTTGTCGACGAATCGGCTGTAGTCCACCGCGTCGACCATCGTTAGTTTAGGCTTCTCGATGATTTTGTGTTGATAGAAGTAGTCGCGAATGATTTCGGCCAGTGCCGTTTTGCCTGTGCCGGTCTCACCAATGACAATAGCATTGACCGAGAGCCGTACCTTGGCAATGTCCTTTCGCGAGTGCAGATAGGTGTATGTGTCGACAATCGTCTTCAGTTGTGCCTTCACGTCATTCAGCCCCACCAGCTTGTCGAGAATGTCCTGACTGGCAAGTGGGCTGCCACACCATTTGCAGAATTTGGCAACACTACGGTTTTCCTTATGGCAATGCTCACATATCATTCTACGTCCTTTTCAATTTGTTTAATCACTTTGTGGGTCTGATGCTTCCATTGCCCGTCAAGGTTCGGGTTACGGACGTTCATCAGTGTTGGGCTGAACATCACAAACTCTGCCACCAGCAGCAGCACCATCAAGCACCACAGCAGATAGTGGAGTACTGATTCGCCTGATATGGAGCGAACCTGGTCAGACATGTCGTCAAGCATTCCGAACTTGGAACCCTTGTACTTGAACGACTTGGTCTTGAAGGTGTAATAGAGCGGTTCCAGCAACGAGGACTGTATGTCGTCGTCGAGCACCTCGTTGATGAGCTTGTTGTCAGCTTTCTCGTCGCCCCTGAAATCCGTCATGTGGCAAATCAGCATGTAAATGGCCGTCATCACCACGATACCTATATTAAATAAGGAGGGATAAGAACCGTTCAGGAACTTCAGTATAGTGATGGGTATCAGTGTCGACAAGGCTCCGAGTCCTCCCCACAGCAATGAGAGTACGAATCCGTAGCCTCTGAAGTAGGCCCTTGTTGCCACGATGACAGCCGTGACACCACCTAAGGGCAGCCCGATGGTGGTGAATGAGTTTCTGAGCAGGAAGTCACGCCCTGTAACACCAATGGCGAGCACCAGCAGCACCCATATTCCGCAGAGCGCATAGAAAGCCATGCGCCAAGTCTGTTCCTTGCGCTTGGCGACCTTCCATTCTCTTCTCACGCTGTCCATCTTGTTCAGGGTAGTCTCACGGGCATTGGTGAATCGTTTGTAGTACTGGTTCGCCATGTCAATCTCGCCAAGTGCCAGGAGCCACTTTTCAAGTTCGCGTTCGTACGAATATTCTTCCTCGAAGTCGCGTGACGGGTCTTCGTGAAAGAAGACTGAGAGCCACTGGGCGAAGTTGCCTTCTCTGATTTCGCTGCGCATCTGTGAACTCATGGAGCGGTTCAGCGCCTTTCCGTCCTTCAGCTCTGTGCCGTTAGGCAACAGATAGGTAGGCCTGACGCCCAGTATGCAGCAAAAACGGTAGACGGCAGTTTTGAGGTCGTATAACCCCAGACGCTCGCGGTTCTCTTCCGATGTCATGTCGAACGTCCTGCTTGCCTCTGCCTGCAGTTCAATCCATCCGTGCAGCTGGGCAAAATATGCAAAGCGTCCGTTCGGTTCAACCATGTCGCGCATCTCAAGTTCGAAGTCTTCGTCATTCAGATGCTCCGCATTCTGTAGCCGTGCTGCCAGCAGTTTGCCTATCTCCTCGGGTGTCTTTGCTGAACGCAGGTCGTATGCAGCGTTGCGGTCAAGATTATAGAGCACCTTATACGCCAGTGATGTGGAGTGAGGCTGGTCTTTCGTCAATATTTTCAGGCTCTCGCACGCCATCACATCCTCATGGCTGTACATCCACGAGAGCAGCCTTCCGTCCGTCAGACTCCTCCACTCGTCATCTCCAAGCGGCTCATATCCAAAGGAGTGTATAATCTGGCTGATGTTCGAAGAGGGATATTTGGCCAGGAACGGTATCTCCTTGTCAATTTCGTAGACGCTGCGGATGACAGCCACCCGGTAGTCTATCTCCTTGTTCTCGTCCAGTTCGTTGTAGAAATACGAGCGCAGCCGTTTGACGTTGCACTTCGAGTGGTACTCAAGATACAGGAACAGCGTGTCGTTGGGATTCCTCAGAAGCACGGAGTAGCGTTCTATATAGCTGAGCATGGAAATAGCCACGCTGTGAACGTCGTCGCACAGGTTGCCTCCCGCGTCCTTATACGGATAGGTTGGCTCCATCGCATAGACAGCGGCCATGAGACCGGCATGCTGGTCGACGGGGTACTTGTTGACCACGATGTCTTTCACTACGGTCGCCAGTTTCATGTTTCCGCACGACTCCAGCCACTGGCTGATTCTGCCGTTGTACAGATAGCCCGTTGCCAGTTTCTCGTTCTCGACGAGCAGCGGAATCAGCTCATGCACGTTGTCGGCAACCAGGTTGCGGTCGGGGTCGACGATGAAGTTCTTGTATTTGAGGAACGGCGAACTGATGTCAACCGACACATCTTCTCCGAGGAACCATTTCTCCACCTCCTTATAGCCCCATCGGCTCAAGGGGTTCACGGCTGTCAGTCCTTGCACGATGTGTTTCACCGTCTCGGGCAGTTCGTTCAGTCGCGGCAGGCGTCCCTCGTTCTTCTGGCGCATCATCACGCGCTCGTTGCTGCTCATGGGGTTCTCTCCTAACCAGAGTGCGAACAGCGTCATGCCTAATGAGTAGAAGTCGGCAGCCGGTGTCAGTTCCACCACGCCGTCAATCACGTCGGAATACATTTCCGGAGCGGCGTAGATGGGCGTGCGAGCCTGTGTGGTGCGATGCGCTTTGCCGTCCTTTTCGAGCATGGAAGAGATTCCGAAATCGCCCAGCACCAGCTCCTCGTGCATCTCGTCACGGAAGAAGAAGTTCGACGGTTTGATGTCCTTGTGCAGTATGTTGTTGTTGTGGCAGTACGCCAGTGCGGCGGCACCTTGCAGGGCTATTCTCCTGAATTGGTTCAAGTCGTTCCCCAAGTCGTATTTGTTCAGCGTTCCTCCCTTCAGGTATTCCATCAGCTCGTAAGACCGATGCTTCCCCTCGAGGTAAGTTTTTCCGAAGTCGTAGATTTTGACAATCATCTCGAAATCGAAGGAACGGATGGTCTGCAGCAGTTTCTTGTTCACATCGAAACTTGGATAGTAAACCTTCAGCACATACTCCTTGTCCTCTTTAGCCACCAAGAAAATCTGGGCTTCCCCCGAAGAGTCGCTCAGGCATCTGATGTTCTTGTATTGCACACCCTTGAGGGTAAAAATGTTGCCATCGTTCCCAGTACTGTTGGGCTCTGCTCCGTTTTTAGTGGTCCTGATGGTACTGTCAGCCGACGTGGTGGGGGAATTCTCTCTGGTTGTGGCACGTAAAGTCCGAAGTTCCTCTCCAACGAACGTTCTGTCCATTTGCTCTGGATTAGGATTAGTCTTGTCTGTAGCCATTATTTATTGTCGTCTTTAATCACATTTTTCATGTTCGGTCCTAAAATAACCCATTTTCCGCCGAGTTGGGGCTTTGCACAGCCGCAGGGACTTGAGTGCATGGCGTGCTTCCAGTTGCACACCCACGTCAGTCGCACACCGGCCGGCTTCTGAGCCATCGCGTAGTTACGGGCCTTGATGGGCGAGGGTAGGGCAGGCACCGCCATGCGGTCGAGGATTTCAGACAGCAATCGTTCCTTTTCCTCCCTTTTCTTTGCCAGCTCTTCCTTCGACAACCTTTTGCTCTCCTTCTTGGGTATTACCGGGTTGGGCACTCCCTTGTCCTGTGCCAGCAACATGAGCACCCGTTCACGCAACTGGCTGTTCATCTGGTCTCTGACGACGTCGCGCTCCGAGTTGTAGGGCAGCTGCATGTTCAGCTCCTCCAGTTCGCGTGCGGCTTCTGTCAGCAGCTGGTAGTCGGGCAGCTTCTTCAGGTCGGCCACCAGTGCCTTGGCATCGTCGGTGAGCGGCGTACCACACTGCTTGCAGAAGGCAAAGTCGTTGAGCGTATTGCACACGGGGCAGACGATGCCTCCTCGCGGACTGCCACATTCATGGCAGAAGACATCGCTTTCGCCGATTCTTGCCCCGCAGAACGAGCAGACGTTGGGCTTGATATAGTGGTGACATATTTCACAGAAGTCAGCCTCCGGGTCAATCTCGCTGCCGCAGCTTGGGCAGACCCCCATGCGCAATGGCCGTCCGCAGGAAGCACAGAACAACGATTCGGGGTCGTTCACGGTACCGCAATGCGGACAGATAACCGCCTGAGATTGCAGCTGGCGGGGCTGGCTCATACTCTGCTGAGTAAACTCCGTATCCATTACACGCGCGTCGTGTTGCATAGGCTGCATGTCACGGCTCGCTTGCACTGGTCTGATAGTAGAATCTATAGTCATGTTTTAAAATGATTTTGCAAAATATTTGTGCAAAGATAGGAAAAAAAACTTAAATCAACAAAAAACCGCCGTAAATTTTCATTTACGACGGCATTTTTTGCGCTTATTCGTTTCAAATTACCATAATTGCAGGCGCTTTTCTTTCGGAATATACATTTTATCGCCCTCCTTTATGCCGAAGGCTTCATACCAGGCATCGATGTGAGGCAAGGCTCCGTTTACGCGCCAGCGTCCCAGGGAGTGGGGGTCGCTCTTGGTGCGGTTGCGTATTTCGGCCTCGGTTATGTTGCCAGCCCACACGCCAGCGTAGGCCAAGAAGAAACGCTGGTCGGCAGTGAGTCCGTCGATGACGGGCAGCGGATTGTTCTTGGTGGCGTTCTTGAAGGCAGCGTAAGCCACCTGCAGTCCTCCGTGGTCGGCCAGGTTCTCGCCCAGCGTCAGCCGTCCGTTGGCTTTCAGGTCGGGCAGCACGTCAATCTGCGAGAAGAAGTCGGCATACTTGTCAGTCCGTTCTGTAAAGTTCTTTCCATCGCTTTCCTTCCACCAGTCGTGCATGTTTCCCTCCTTGTCGAACTGACGTCCCTGGTCGTCAAATCCGTGGGTCATCTCGTGGCCTATCACCACGCCGATGGCACCGTAGTTGAAGGCATCGTCGGCCGTCATGTCGAAGAACGGAACTTGCAGAATACCAGCCGGGAAGCAGATTTCGTTCGTGGTAGGGTTGTAGTACGCGTTCACGGTCTGCGGCGTCATGTACCAGTCGTCTATGTCGACGGGCTTTCCAGCCATGTGGTCGATGTAGTACTCGTTCCAGAACTTCAAGTTCTCAATGTGGTTCTCATAGTAAGATTTTTTCGGGTCTACGGTCATCTTTGTTATGTCAATCCATTTGTCGGGATAGCCCACTTTCACGTAGAAGGTGTTCAGCTTCAGCAGGGCGTTCACTTTCGTCGAGTCGTCCATCCACTCCTGCGCGGCTATACGCTCGCCCAGGGCTATCTGCAGGTTCTTCACCAGCTTCACCATGCGCTCCTTGGCAGCAGCGGGGAAGTACTTCTTCACATAGATGCGCCCCAAGGCCTGACCCATGGCCCCCTGCACCTGACTGGTAGCTCGGCGCCACAGCGGATGGTCCTGCTTGCGGCCTGTCATCGTGCGGCCGAAGAAGTCGAAGTTGGCCTCGCGTACCTCGTCGTTCAGGTAGCTGGCTGCACTCACGATGACCCCCCATTCCATGTAGTCGCGATACTCGGCGGGCTTTATCGTGGCCAGCAGGTCGTTGGTGCCCTCCATGAAGGCGGGCTGGCCTACCACCAGTTCCTGCATGTACTGGCTCTTCAGTCCTGAGGCGTTCATCACCTGCTCCAGCTTCAGGTTCGGGTACTTCGTGTTGAACTCCTGCAGGGTCATCTTGTTGTAGTTGGCCTGCGGGTCGCGCAGTTCTGTACGGCTCTTCGACACCTTGGCCAGTGCCAGTTCCAGTTTCCATACGTTCTGCATTTTCTTGGTAGCTTGGCCCTTGCTGAACCCGAACAGCTGGAACATGCGTACGATGCGCTTCTTGTAAGCCTCGCGAATCTTTGTCGTGGCTTCGTCGGTTTCTAAATAGTAGTCCTTCTGCCCCAATGTAAGGCCCCCCTGATTGACGCTCAGTATGTTTTGCGAGGCGTTCTTCTCGTCGGCTCCCAATCCTGCGTTATAGAACTCCGAGTCTCCATACTTAGCCATCTCCAGCTGCACGTGGAACAGTTGCTGCAGCGTCTTGGCAGCCTCCAGCTTCTTTATAATCGGCATGACGGGCTGCAGTCCTTCCTGCTCGCGGCGGGCCGAGTCCATGGCCAGTTTGTAGTAGTCCGAGAGTTTCTGCTCAATGGTGCCCTGCTTATAGGTGCCCGTTTCCAGTTCCTTCAGGATGCTGTTGATACGTTTGTTGTTGTCCTCGCCCAGACGGTCGAACGAACCGAACCGTGAGTAGGCAGCTGGCAGCGGGTTGGCCTTCATCCATCCGCCGCAAGCGTACTCGTAGAAATCGTCGCCAGCCTTGGCGCTGGTGTTCATGTCGGCCAGATTGATACCCGACTTCAAGGGTTCATCGGCCATGGCTGTCATCGACATCACCGACATCGTTAACATCATCAGTAAGTTTCTTTTTTTCATGTTGTTATGTTAATTTGTTAAACCTTCTAATTCTTCCGATAGCTGTCCCCAGCGCTCTACTTCTTCGTCCATGGCTCTCTTGGTGGTGGTGTATTCCGTCACCAGCGTCATGTCGGCTGCGTTCTCGGGAATCATCAGCAGCTGGTCCAGTTCCTTTAAGCGGTTTTCCATCTGCTCAATCTTCTGCTCGGAAGCCTTCACGGCCTTCTCGGCTTTCGCTATGCGCCGCTGCTGTTCCTTGTGGGCGGCATAGTTGTTTTTGGGCGACTCGGGGATTGGGCTTTTCTCTTTTGTCTCGCGAGACGTTTGAGACGTTTGAGACGCTTGGGTTCCCAACTGGTTCAACTCCTGAATCTTCCGTTCTCGCAGAAAGTCGTAGATGCCGCCTAAGTGCTCGCGTACACGACCGCCTCCGAACTCATAGACCTTGGTGACCAGTCCGTCAAGGAACTCACGGTCGTGACTGACGATGATGGCGGTGCCGTCGAACGCCCGGATGGCCTCTTTCAGCACGTCCTTCGAAGCCATGTCGAGGTGGTTGGTCGGCTCGTCGAGTATCAGCAGGTTCACCGGCTCCAGCAGCAGTTTTATCATGGCCAGACGGCTGCGTTCGCCGCCGCTGAGCACCTTCACTTTCTTGTCGGCATTCTCGCCGCCGAACATGAAGGCCCCCAAGATGTCGTTGATGCGCAGCCTGACGTCGCCTTTCGCTACGTTGTCTATCGTCTGGAACACCGTCAGCGACTCGTCAAGCAGCTGAGCCTGGTTCTGGGCGAAGTAACCTATCTGGATATTGTGACCCACCTTCAGCGAGCCTTCAAAGGGTATCTCGTCCATGATGCACTTGACGAGTGTGGATTTTCCTTCGCCGTTCTTGCCCACGAAGGCCACCTTCTCGCCGCGCTTGATGGTCAGGTTTACGTGGTCGAAGACAAGGTGGTTGTACTCCTTTTTCACCTCCTCGCAGATGACGGGATAGTCGCCGCTTCGCAGGCAGGGCGGAAACTTCAGGTGCATGGCGGCGTTGTCAACCTCGTCCACCTCGATGGGCACAATCTTCGCCAGCTGCTTCACCTTCTGCTGAACCTGCACGGCCTTGGTGGCCTGATAGCGGAAGCGTTCGATGAAGGCCTTCATGTCGGCTATCTCTTTCTGCTGGTTCTCGTAAGCCCTGAGCTGCTGCTCGCGCCGCTCCTTGCGCAGGGTGACGTATTCGTCGTACTTCACGTGGTAGTCGATGACCCGTCCGCAAGAGATTTCCAAGGTGCGGTTCGTCACGTTGTTGATGAACGCGCGGTCGTGGCTCACCAGCACTACGGCTGAGGATGAGGTTGCCAGGAACTGTTCTAACCACTGTATAGACTCAATGTCGAGGTGGTTAGTAGGCTCGTCGAGCAGCAGCACGTCGGGTTTCTGCAGCAGTATCTTGGCCAGTTCTATCCGCATGCGCCAGCCGCCGGAAAATTCTCCAGACCACCGCTCCAAATCGGTGCACTGGTATCCGAGTCCGAACAGCGTCCGTTCCAGTTCGCCCTCGCGTCTGTCGGCTCCCATCATCAGGTACCGCTCGTGCTCGGTGGTGTAGCGTTCCACCAACTGCATGTACTCCTCGCTCTCATAGTCGGTGCGCTCGCTCAACTGTCGCTCCAGCTGCTCCACGTGGGCTTTCAGGTCGGCTATGTGTGCAAAGGCCTTCTGGGCTTCCTCGCGGACGGTCGTGTTGTCCTGCAGGTTCATCACCTGCGGCAGGTAGCCTATGGTGCAGCCGTTGGGTACGACCACGTTACCCGCTGTCGGCGCCTGCTGCCCACAGAGTATTTTTAGCATTGTCGACTTGCCCGCTCCGTTCTTTCCCACCAATGCTATGCGGTCACGGGGATTGATGACGAAATTAACGTCGGCAAACAGCGGTTTCACGCCGAATTCTACCTTTAGTCCTTCTACGGAAATCATCGTTTTTCTTAATTTGGTGCAAAGGTACAAAAAAAGCCTGCCTATACCAAATTATTCGTATTTAACTTGCAGTTAATTTTTGTAAACAGCTGTCTTGACTGCCTCAAGCGTTTCAAGCGTCTCAGCGTCTTTTTTCGTAAAACTCACACAGCGGCAGAGCGGAGTGGTAGAAGTGTGGTCTTTGTTGATAATTTTCATAAAACCTTTCGATGGCTGAAACCCGTCTGAAAAGCCCATTTCTGCACCGTTTGAGTTTACCGTAAGTAAACCCGGAGTTTACCCTACCCAAACCCCCAGTTTACCCTACCTAAACCCGGAGTTTGCACGGAGCAAAGTTGAGAGGCGGTTTTCGGAGGTTTCTAATGTAAATTTATATATAAGGTACGCGTATGGTGACGGGCTGGCCATCCGCCCGTGTGCAATTCGGAAAAAGACGCTGAGACGCTTTAGACGCTTAGACCCCGTTTACAAATATTAACGGCAAGTTTGGGGCGAAAGATTAGGCGGCGTCCCGATTTTTTTGTACCTTTGCATCAACAATCACACAGACGCGTGAGGCGAGTGACCCACCCGTAGGCAAACTCCACCTTTGCCGTAAGCAATCACCCCACCTTACCGTAAGTAAATGTAACATAACGATGGAAAAGAAAGAAAAGTACGAGGCATTCCTGCCGCAGCTGCAGGCACTCATTGAAGGCGAACACGACGAGACGGCGGTGCTGGCCAACGCGTCGGCAGCACTTGCCACCGAGTTCGGATGGTTCTGGACTGGGTTCTACGTCGTGCGAGGCGACGAGCTGCTTGTAGGCCCCTTCCAGGGCACGGTGGCATGCTACCATATAGGCTTCGGGCGCGGAGTCTGCGGCACAGCCTGGAAGCAGCGCGCCACGCAGGTAGTGCCCGACGTGGAAGCCTTCCCTGGTCATATAGCCTGCTCGTCGCTGTCACGCTCCGAGATTGTAGTCCCGCTGTTCAGTCAACAGGGCGACGTCAAGGCCGTGCTCGACATCGACAGCAAGGAGCTGGGAACCTTCGACCAGACCGACCGCGAGTACTTGGAACAGGCAGCGGCCATCATTGCACGCCAGATTTATTAACTCAGACGAACCGAAACCCTACAGATTATGCCATTTTCACGACTCATATCCGAACGGCTCAACATCGCAGAGAAGAATGTAGCCGGCACACTGGCCCTCCTCGACGAGGGTTGCACCATTCCCTTTATAGCCCGCTACCGCAAGGAGCGCACGGGCGGACTGGACGAAGTACAGATAGCAGCCATCAGCGACACCTACGAGCGGCTGAAAGAGGTGCTGAAACGTAAGGAAACCATTGTCAAAACCATCAGCGACCAGGGCAAGATGACGCCCGAACTGCAGAAACGCATCGAAGCGACGTGGGATGCCACCGAACTGGAGGACATCTACCTGCCCTACCGTCCCAAGCGCCGCACACGTGCCCAGGTAGCCCGTGAGCAAGGCTTGGAACCGCTGGCCGAAACACTGCTGCTGCAGCGAGAGCGAGACCCCGAGCACGCAGCACTCGCCTTCGTCAACGACGAGGTGCCCGACGCGGAAGCTGCCATCAAGGGCGCTCAGGACATCATAGCCGAGAAGGTGAGCGAGGACGAGCACAGCCGACAGCAGGTGAGAGGTGCCTTCCGGCGGCAGGCCGTCATCACGTCGAAGGTGGTGAAAGCCAAGGCCGACACCGACGAGGCAGCCAAGTACAGCGACTACTTCGACTGGCAGGAACCCCTGAAACGCTGCTCCAGCCACCGCCTGCTGGCCATGCGCAGGGGCGAGGCCGAGGGCATCCTGCGGCTCAGCATTTCGCCCGACGACGATGAGTGCATAGAGCGCCTGCAGCGCAACTTCGTCTACGGTCACACACCCTGCGGACGGCTGGTGGCCGAGGCGGTGGAGGACGGGTACCGGCGGTTGCTCAAACCGAGCATCGAGACCGAGTTTACTAATCTGAGCAAGGAGCAGGCCGACGAGGAAGCCATCCGAGTGTTTGCCGAGAACCTGCGCCAGCTGCTGCTGTCGGCTCCGCTTGGCCAGAAGCGCGTCATGGGTATCGACCCGGGCTTCCGTACGGGGTGCAAGGTAGTGTGTCTCGACGCCCAGGGTAACCTGCTCCACCATGAAGCCATCTTCCCTCACCCGCCCGTTAACCACCGCATGCAAGCCACCGTACACCTGCAGCAGATGATTTCGCAGTACCGCATAGAGGCCATCGCAATAGGAAACGGAACGGCGAGCCGCGAGACCAAGGCGTTCGTCGAGGATACCGTCAAAGCGCTCCCCTCTACAGTAAGAGAGGGGTCGGGAGTGAGGCTTTTCGTGGTCAGCGAAGACGGAGCCTCTGTCTACTCCGCCTCGAAGACCGCCCGCGAAGAGTTTCCCGACGAGGACGTCACCGTGCGCGGAGCCGTCTCGATAGGTCGCCGACTGATGGACCCGCTGGCCGAACTTGTCAAGATTGACCCCAAGAGCATCGGCGTTGGGCAGTATCAGCACGACGTGGACCAGGCGAAGCTGAAGCACTCGCTCGACCAGACGGTGGAAAGCTGCGTCAACCTGGTGGGCGTCAATGTGAACACGGCCTCGCAGCATCTGTTGCAGTACGTCAGCGGACTCGGACCGGCACTGGCCAAGAACATCGTCGACTACCGCAGCCAGAACGGACCGTTCACACAGCGGGCGCAACTGAAGAAGGTGCCACGGCTCGGCCCTGCAGCCTTTGAGCAGTGTGCCGGCTTCCTGCGCATACCAGGGGCCAAGAATCCGCTCGACAACTCAGCCGTACATCCCGAGAGTTACAAGATTGTGGAACAGATGGCCAGCGACCTGCACTGCACGGTGGCCGACCTGATAAGCAACAAAGCCAAGCGCGACGCCATAGACCTGAAACGATATGTGACCGCCGAGACGGGACTGCCCACGCTGACCGACATCATGAAGGAGCTGGAGAAGCCCGGACGCGACCCCCGCGAGCAGATTGAGGAGTTTGAGTTTGCCAAGGGCATTGAGACCGTCGACGACTTGGAGGAGGGCATGGAGCTGCCAGGCATCGTGACCAACATCACCAACTTCGGAGCCTTTGTCGACATCGGTGTGCATCAGGACGGACTCGTACACGTCTCGCAGCTGGCCGACAAATACGTGAAAGACCCCAACTCCGTGGTGAAACTTCACCAGCACGTTAGGGTTCGTGTGATTCAGATTGACCGTCGCCGAGGACGTATCTCGCTGTCGATGAAAGGGCTATCGTCCTAAGAACTTGGCCTCGATGTAGCGGTTGAACGCCTCCCTGTAGCTGTCGCCTATAGGCAGGTAGGTGTCGGCATCGAGGATGACACGGTTCTTGTTCACCTCCTGAATTTTGTCGAGGTTTACAATGTAGGAGCGGTGTATGCGCATGAAGTTCTGCGGCAGCCGCTCCTCCAATGTTTTCATGGCCAGCAGCGTGACAATGGGCTTGGGCTGGCTTTCCAAGTGCAGCTTCAGGTACTCCGACATTCCCTCCACGTAGCGGATGTCGTGAATGGCGACCTTCACTACCCGGTAATCCGTCTTCACGAATATGTCGTCACCCGTCTCAAGCGTCTCATGCGTCTCATGCGTCGTACCTCTTACCTCCAACCTCTCCTTCACCCGGTTGGCCGCCCGCATGAAGTCCTGCAGTCCGAACGGCTTGAGCAGGTAGTCGACCGCATCGACCTTGAAGCCCTCGACGGCATACTCCGAGTAAGCCGTAGTAAAGACCACGAGCGGCGGCACGGTGAGCGACTTGACAAACTCCATGCCGCTGAGGTCGGGCATGTTGATGTCGCAGAAGATGGCGTCCACCGGCTCACGGTCCAGTATTTCCATGGCTTCGAGGGCACTCTGACACTGGCCAGCCAAGTGCAGGAAGGGCACTTTGCCTATATATGCGACGAGTTGCTGGAGTGCCAGCGGCTCGTCGTCGATGGCGAGAACTTTTATCATTTTTTACGCTGTTTCTTTTATTTTATAACGGCAAAATCAGCGTTATATTGTACGTTTCCGACTGTTCGTCGATGTTTAAAGTATAGTTTTTCCCATAAATCAGTTCCAATCGTTGCTTGATGTTGTGCAGCCCCACGCCGCCCTGCTTGCCCTCTTCACGCGGAGCCTTGCTGTTGCGGCAGACGAAGACGAGCTTGCCACCCTCGGTACTGATGCCGATGTCGATGAACGAGGCCTGACGGTAGCTGATGCCGTGCTTGAAGGCGTTCTCGACAAAGGTGATGAACATCAGCGGCGGCACTTCCGACTGGCTTTTCGTGACCGACGGCTGCAGGTTGTACGTCACCTTCACCTTGTCCTCGCTGTAGCGCATGCGCATCAGTCGGATGTAGTCCTCAAGGAAAGCCATTTCGCGGCTGAGGGGGACGGTGGGCTTGCTGCCCTCGTAGAGTACGAAGCGCAGTATCTTCGACAGTTCGACGATGGTTTCCTTGGCACGCTCGGGGTCAATGTCGACCAGGGCGTGGATGTTGTTGAGTGTGTTCATCAGGAAGTGGGGGTTTATCTGGTACTTCAAGTACTCCAACTGCTGCTGCAGGTTCTGGTTCTCGAGCTTGTCCAGCTGCTGCTGGTCGTACCGCTGCTTGAAGTAGAGCTTCACGCCGAGGTTCATGCCGAGCATGAGCACCAGTATGATGAAGGTCACAATGTCGTGATGGTTGGGCCCCATCGGCTCTATCTTCGGTTCCATCATCGGCTCCATCGGCCCTCGTTCCCTGCTGAACTCTGGCGGGCGGTGGTTCTCGAACTGCTCGAAGCGAGGCTTGTGGTGCCGTCTTTCTTTCGGGCGGCTCTGGCATTGGTAGAATATGAAGCCCGCCAAGAGGACTGCTACGACCGAGAAGTAGAGCGCCTTCTGCTGACGGTACACCAGCAGTGGGGCCAGCAAGTAGTTGTGGACGAGAAACAGGCCGAAGAACACGCCGTACTCGCGCCACACCCTGATGATGCCGTTCCAGTCGAACGTCGCCTCTGGCTGGCCAGCCATGCGGAAGTAGAAGTTCATCACCGGCTCTATGAAGAGGATTCCCCATAGCACCAAGTAGATGGCGGTCTCGTGCCTGTCGCTTTTTGGAAATGTCATGGTATTTGCTGTGTTGACGGTTAGTTGTTGTACAATCTCTTGACGATGGTGTTTCCTTTCTTGAAGATATAGAGTCCCTTCTTGGGCGTTTTTACCTGTCGGCCTTGCAGGTCGTAGTATGATGTTTGGGCCGATGAGCTGTTGGTAATTGGAGCGACGCTTGTAATCTGGGTGTCAGCGGTGTTAAAGTTCTGCGTGCCTCCGCTGTAGGTGATGGTGCCGTCGGCCTTTATGGCCTTGCCTGTGTAGCCGCTGATGCTGAGTGTCCCAGCTTTCTGGTAGAAGTTGCCAGTGTTCTCGTCTTCATGGTCGGCGGTGATGCCGGTGTTGGCGTTCTCGTCGTCAAGTTCCACCTGTATGCCGTCGTCGCCTGCGGCTGTGATGTTGATGGTGCCGCTCTCCATGAAGAAGTACTCCTTGCAGTGGATGGCATCCTTGACTGCTGCCGTGACATTGATGGTGCAGTTCTTCACCTCCATATACTCCTTGCTGTAGATGGCGTGCCTTGAGTTGCCCACAACGTTGAGGGTGCCCTTGCCCTTGAACTTGGTGTGTCCCTTACAGTGGAAGCAGCCGTTGTATTTCTCGTTGGCTCCGTCGGTCAGCGTCGAGGCGGCTCCTTTCTGAACGCTCACGGATATGCGCTTTCCGTTCTGTATGTTGATGGCAGGGCCGCTGGGGTTGGTCAGCGTCAGTCCGCTCAGTTCGAGCGAGGCCTTGAACGAGCCTTCTAAATAAAATTCGCCGTCGTCGGACTTGCCCGAGAGCATGTAGATAATCTCGCCGTCCTCGTTGTCGGCTGTGGCGTCTACCCCCGCAAAGTCCTCGGCCTGCTTGATGACGACGTGCGACGAAGTGCCGCTGCTGACGGTGACGTACTTACTGATGTTGGTAGCAACGTTGACGGTGGCAGTGGTGCCGTTGAAGACAATCTCTACGGTGTTGTTGGCTATGTCGATGCTGTTGACGGCTGCTTGTGCCGTCAGAAAGCCTGCGAGAAGTATTGCTGTTAATGCTTGTCTCATCTTATGGAAGTATTAATTTTCATGTTGCAAATGTAAGGAGTAAAAATAAATGGGGCAAATTCGTTCAACGAATGCCCCAAATATTTCAGTGAATCATGGCGGGAATTAGAGACCAAGTGCCTTCTTGGCCTTGTCGGCAGTAGCGTCGATACCCTCGTTGACTTTCTCCTTGGCAGCATCCTTTAGATCTTCATTCACTTCTTTTAACTTGTCCTTTCCAGCATCAACAACACCGTCAACGGCATCCTGGGCAGCGTCTACGGCATCCTCACCGGCAGCCTTCACACCGTCAACAGCCTGCATCAGTCCGCTTACGATAGTCTCGGCAGGAGCAGCCGTCAATGCGCTGACAGCAGCCTGCACGGCAGCGTTGTCACCAGCTACGGCCTTGATTTTCTCTGCATTCTCCTTCAGGAAGTCCTGAACCTTGGCCACAAACTCCTTGGCGGCATCGGGGTTAGCCTTCAGAATCTCGGCAATCTTAGCCTGCACGGCTTCGAGAGCCTGCTGCAGCTTGCCGGCATCGTTAGCCTCAATCTGCTCTGTCAGCTGGGCGGTAGCCTCGCCGATGGCAGCTTCTACGTCGACAGTCTCGTCGGCAGCCACTACTTCATCAGCAGGGGCTTGCTGAGCCTTGTTACCACACGAAGTGAAACCGATGGCGCAAGCGCACATCACCATGAACATCAATTTCTTCATAATTGCTTTCTCCTTTTTAATTGTTAATAATACGATAAATCTCGATTCTCTAATTGATTTACGTCGGCAAATTTAGTCTTTTTTCAATTAAGTTGTGCGTTTCTTTTGTGCTTTTTAACTATTTTCTTACTTTTGTACCGTAATTTAAGAAAATAGGTATTAGAAATGATGACATCAGTAGAGTTTAAACCGCAGTTGATTGCGACGCTCAAGAACTACAGTAAGAAACAATTCACT
>JAEEGL010370139.1_pt1 | contig 18534 bp, 19 predicted proteins | sample 9134231 | NCBI WGS metagenome assembly JAEEGL01 (sample SAMN16246548, study PRJNA631951) | gut metagenome | biome: gut microbiome; feature: rumen; material: fiber-attached | host: Bos | place: Iran: Karaj | collected 2018-10 | reverse complement strand
TTATTAAAAGGTGGAAAGAAAAGAGCAATGATAACAGGATTTTGTTCAGTAGCTCAAGAGAAACCAGATAAGATATATGACTATAGTGGATGTGTATATCCAGAAGGATATTTAAGTAGTAATCAAGTATGTTTATTTGATCATGATCAAATAGATAAAGTATTCTTTTTAGGATATGAAGATGAAGAAGAACAAATATTCAAAGAGAAATTAAATAGAATAGTAGATACATTAGAAAAAGAAAGAGCAGAGAATAGTGCTGAAGCAGAAGTATCTATAGAAGAAGAAAGTGCTCCTGAAGATATAAGACCATTTGAAGGATAATTATTTAAGGCTAAATGTTTTACAATCATTTAGTCCTTTTTTTTATAAACTTATTGACTATATTGTTAATTTTTTGTAAAATTGATTTATAAGAATAAGATGTGATAGTAAGGGGTATTTGGGTAAAATACTATCATTAAATTCTTAATTTACTAGCATATATTCTTATAAAATCTTTAAAGGAGGTGCGATGTTATGGGTACATTAAGCATGAATAGTGATGAATTTAGAGGAACAGGTACTACTGTTACAAATGAAAGCGGTAATTTTGCTAGCGCAAAAGCAAATTTTTTAAGTGCTGCAAATTCTATGACAGGAGTTTGGGAAGGTGCTGATAAAGATGCTTTCGACAATGTTGTTAATGAACTTAAACCATTATTAGAAAAAGCTGAAGAAAATCTTGGCTCTGTAGGCTCAGATATGACTAAAACAGGTAATGATGCTGATGCAACAACTGAATCAAATGTTGGCATCATTAATAGTTCAATTTAATTTTTATTAGGAAGGTGAATATATATGGCAAATAAAACTATGGATTATGAAGCATTTAATTCAAATGCTCAATTAATTCAAACTGCAAGTACTGCTTTAAGCGATGCTTTAGAAGCAGCTGCTGCATCAATGAATAGTACATTAAGTAACTCAACTGGCCAAATGGTTAATGCAAAGGAAGCTGAGTTTGCTCAAATTAAGGCTGAAATTAATTCTAGAATTTCTACTTTAAATACTCTTTTAACAAATACAAGACGTGCTGCTACTGAGACTAATGAATATGAAGTAAGACATTCAGGAATTTCACAAGGATAATATTTTTGAATTTATATACTACTCGAAAGAGTAGTATATTGTAAATTTCTAAATCTTTTTGGAAATTTACAATATACTATTTTATTGATTTTTTGAAAGATGGTGTTTTTATGGGTTGGAGTTTTACCGCTGACAGTGATAATCAATTAGCTGTAAAGACTAATTTAGACCAAGCGGCTACAGAATTTGATAGTGAGGTTACTACTGTTTATGGGCAAGTAAATAGTTTAAGTGCTTATTGGGAAGGTTCCGATTATGATACTTTTAAAACTAATGCTGAAGGATATAAAACTGCTTTAGCTGATTTAGCAAATACAATGAGAGCATTTGGTGTTCATTTTAAATCTGTTTCAGATGGAACAATTGCTTTAGCTAATGAATGCTCTGCAATAATTTTAGATTTGTTTAATCATGCTGGTGCTGGTGCAGCAGGTCCTGCTGCTCCTGGTGGAGCTGGCGGTCCTGGTGGCGGAGCTAACCAAGTTAATCCAAATGGTGGTGGAAATCCGGCTGACCCTAATGCTAATCCAAACGGAGGTGGCAATCCAGCTGATCCAAACGCTAATCCAAATGGTGGTGGCAATCCAGCTGATCCAAATGCTAATCCAAATGGTGGTGGCAATCCAGCTGATCCTAATGCTAATCCAAATGGTGGTGGCAATCCAGCTGATCCTAATGCTAATCCAAACGGAGGTGGCAATCCAGTTGATCCTAACGCTAATCCAGATGGTGGTAGTACTGCTGATAATAGACCACAATTCTCAACAGGTGATCCTGTAAAAATAAATGGAGAAGATTACCATGTATATGGTTATGTTACTGGTTCTGATGGCAAATCAGTTGCTATCTATGAAGGAACAGATGGCTATTTATATTCATTTGATGCAAGCGGTAATAAACAAAATGTTGTTGTTAAGGAAACATTTATTCCGAGTGAAGGAATCCCAATGGATATGTCTGAAAATGCAAAAGGTGATTCAGTTGCTGGTTCAAGAGGTTTCGGATATGTTTGTCTTACTAATGGCATAGTTGTAAATGGTGTTGAATATAAACTTTCTGAAATAGCTGGTTCTGGTTATTCAGCTGAAGGTGTTCAAGCAAATCCTTCAGGAACACATTCTTCTTATGATAGAATTGATCCTAATACTAGAGTTAGTGAAACTTCTTATACTGGTATGTCAGGTTTAAATGATGGAGCTCAAACAAATTTAGCTTCACATAATGGAGCTAATAATCAATTAGCTGTTCCTGGAAATTTAAATGCTGTTAGGAATGCAGTTAAAAATCAACAACCTATAAAGATTTTGGCTGGTCATTCGTTAAAAGTAGATACAGGTTGGTTTGGTAGTTCAAGAACTGTTGGAGATGACAGTAAAGACGTTTATTTGGTATATCATAATGGAAAATATTATGTTGCTGATGAAAACGGTAATATAGGAAGTTATTCTGATCCTATTAATCCAGATAATATATTAAATGGATCTGGTATAAGTAATGATACAGAATTTAAATAGAAAAGAGAGGGTGATATAAATGGCAGATGCACATACAAAGTTTGATTATCAAAATGTTGGTAGCGTTTTACAACAAATGAATAATACTTTTGATCAAATTTCTACTACATTAGGTAATATTGATCAGTATTATAATCAAAATGTTAATCAAGAGCTTAAAGCTATTTATGGAGATTTAGGTAGTCAATTATTATTAGATTGGGACAATGTTTCATCTAATTTCCCTAATTTTTTAACCAATTTTGAAAATTGGTCTGCAGTAGTTGCTGCAGCTGGTGGTAATTATTCACAATTCGAGTCAGATCTTGCTGGATTTAAAGAAGTTACTACTGGTCATTATTTAGGTGTTTCTGCGAAAGCAGCTGGAGTAACAAATGCATATACAAATTCTGGTGTATTAGCACAATATACAAATGCATTTGGCGCTACTTATGCACAAACTGCTGCTACTTTAGCTGGAAAAACATATAGTAATGTTAATCTATCTGGTATTGAATATGAAACAACTAATTCTCAAGGAATGTTAACAATGCATAGAATTTTAGGCGGCGCAATGCTTGCTGGTGATGCGGTATCATTATTATTAATTGGTGCTGCTGCATCTGGAGGAATTAGTGCTGGTGCTACTAATGCGCCAGTTGGATTACCTCCTGGATCAAATCCTGCGTTACCACCTGCAAATGCAGCTGGAACTCCATTATTAACAGGAGGAACTTCTATTGATACTGCTGCTACTAATATAGCGCTTACTGAGATGGATGCTGCTAGTGCAAATTATGCTGCGTTCTCAACTTTAAAAACTTCTTTGTTAGAATCAATGAGTTCTGCTCAAGCATTAGGAGCTACAACTGTTACAGAAGATGCTGCTGCTGGAATGTTCCATTTCTTTAATGCTTCTGGTATTGAGATTGCAAATACAAGTATGACAAATGGCTTTTTATTAAATATTTTATAATAATATATGTTTTGTATATTAGAAAGGTGATGATTATATGAGAAGATCAGCTACAGATACTGGTTCAAGAACTGTAGGTAATCAGAAAACAACAGCTACTTATACAGCTGACGGATATGGTTTTGGCTATACTGTTATTACTGATGATATTAAAGCTGATTTTAATTTTTTAACCGAAGATATTCCTGCTAAATTAGATGAGATGTTAAATGAGTTTGAAAATGCATCATCAAGTGCTGCATTTCAAATTGTTGGAAGTAATAGTGTAAATGATTTATCTACAGCAAAAGCTGAACTTACAACAGATGTTAGTAATATGAAAACATCTTTAACTGCATTACGTGATGCTTTTTGGACTGATATTGATAATATTAATGCTGAGCTAGCTTATAACTTCGGATGGATTCTTATTGGTGATGTTCACGGTAGTGAAAGAACAACTACTGTTGAAACGGCTGATAAATAATATGGAGGTGTTATAATATGGCAAGTATAAATGTTGATTTCAGTAAATATGCTGAAATGATGGAATATGTAAATAAGGCTAAATTAAAAGTTACTGAAGCTATTGACGATGTATGGTGTACTAATTTTAGTAATTTATACTATAACTTTATTACAAATAATTTTTTAAATGATTTATATGAAGATGCAGAAAGTAATTATAGATTGATATTTGGTGGAGCAACTGGTTTGATATGTGGTGCTGGTGCTGCTATTGCTGGTACTGCTGCTGCAACTGGTGCTACTACTTTAACAATTGCGTCTGTATCTGTTTGTATCCCAGTTGTTGGGTGGATCATTGGAGCAATTATTTTAGGTATTTTAGCAATCATTGGTATTGTGTATGTTGTTCAACATGCTGCTGATATAGCTTTTAAATATGATGCTAGAGATGCTTTTATTAGATTATTGGAAAGTTGTTACAATGAAACAGAACCTAACTTTTTAGCTTTATTAGATGAAGAATTAAAATTAGATAATGCAATGTTTGGTCTTCAAACAATTTTGTTTAAGATTGATGAATACCAAAAGAAATATGCAAATTTAGATGCTGCTTTAGCGCAGTTTAATTTAAAAGGTCAGGTTGCTGGTGATGGCACTACATTAACAGGAATAGAAACTACTGTTACTGTAAATGGTCAAACAGTTAATACGACTGTAAGTGATGCAATGAATGCTTTCTATACTTATTTAGAAGTAGGTATGTCTACTGAGATAGAAGCTGATTATATTGAAAGAACATATGGTATAGAAGTTGATTATAATCAAGTTATTGCTAATGCTGGAGACTTTGCTGTTTCTACATTACAAAGTGGATTATATAGTCATGAATTTGTTGAAGGTTTATTACCTGGTTACGTTGCTGCTAATCCAAATATATTGGATGAAGCAAAAGAGAAGGCTGCAGAAACTGCTGGATTCTCAACAGATGATTTCAGTTCTATATTAGCTGGTGTTTCTGGACTTGGTGGTGCTTCTGCTGCGATTGCAGCTTTACTAGGAAGAACACAATATACGCCTCCAACTACGCCACCAGTTGATGCTGTTTCTCCTCCAGATGAGATTAGTCCTAGTCCTTCATCTCCTACGGATGATGTAACACCTCCAACAGGTGATCCAACTGGACCTGGTTCAGGAACTCCTACAGGACCTGGTGCTGGAACTCCACCAACTGATGATCCTACAGATACTCCTTCAGATACTCCTTCAGTTACTCCTGAGACTCCAACTGATACACCATCAGTTACTGCTCCAGAATTTGAAGAAATTGTTGATGTTACTTTACCTGAAGGTGATTTCGTTAGCGAGTTCGATAAAGATTACGATGAGTTAGCAAGAGAATGGTATGAAGAAATGTCTGCTGATGAACTTGCTACTAGAAGAATGAATATTATCAATTTTGTTAATCAACAATTTGATAATAATGACTTAGAAGGAATTAGAGCTTCATTAATTAAATTTGGATATGAAGATTCTTATATAGATACTATCTTAGGTGATAGACAATTATTAATAGATGCAATGGTAGTTGGTGATACTAACTTCTTGATTGCAGAAAAAGCTATGGCATTAGCTAAGGCTGATGGAGTTGAAAGCTTCGATTCTAAATTTGATGATCCTGCTAAGTATAGTGATTTAGCTGATGGTAGTGCTAAAGATATTCTTGTAAATGTTCAAGATAGTAAAGAAGTTACTACTGCTAAGACTGAAATGAGAGAAGCTGAAACAGCTTATAATGATAAGCTTACTGAAACAAATGAAGCATTAAAGACAGTAAGAGATAATAAGACTGCTATGGAAGATGTTCAAGCTAAATACAATAAAGAATTTGGTGAGGACACTACTAAGTGGAGTGAAGAAGCTGTTAATGAATATAATGATGCTATTAAGAAATTTAATGAGTCAGTAGAAACTTATAACACTAAGAATCAAGAGTTAGCTACTGCTAAAGATACTTATGCTGAAAAAATCACAACATTTAAAGAAACTAGAGATAATTATATAAAAAGTGTTCGTGAATCTTCTCAAACAGGAGGAGATACTACAGGTGGATCTAATATAGATGGATCTAGTGTTGGATTCGTTGGAGATCCATTAAGTGGTACTAGTGATAGCGGTGGTAGTGATTCTGGTCAAAATGATGGCATTTCATTACCAAGTGGTGGTTCTACAACAGATGGTTCATCTGTTGGAACATCAGATGATGATGCGTTAAGCATGTTAGGATAATGATTATATATGAGGAAGTTTTCTTCCTCATATATAAAAATATAATATTGGGTTGGTGATAAAATGAATAAAAAATATTTACCTATTGGTTCTGTTGTTTTACTTAAAGGTAAATCACGTAAATTAATGATTACTGGTTATAAGTCTAAAACAGATAGTTCTGATACAGTTTATGATTATAATGGTATTTTATTTCCTGAAGGTTTAATGGAAAATACTTATGCTTTATTTAATAATGATGATATTGAAGAAGTATTTTATGAAGGCCTAAAGAATGAAGAATATGAAAATCATATTGATGTAATTAGTACTTTACGTTCAGGAGAGGTTATCTCAGCTGATAATGTTGCTTCTGTTCAGAGTAGAGGCTCTAGAAGGAGTGCTCATAGAAGACCTACTAAGCCATTATCTATTTCTGAAATGCGTGCTAAGTATACAAGAGAAGAGATATCTGGTGGTCAAACAGAGAAGTTTGATTTCAGTAAATTAAAGAAGAATTAGGTGGTTAGTATGAAGAATAAATATTTACCTATTGGTTCAGTTGTTATGCTAGATGGTGGAACTCATGCTGTTATGGTAACTGGATATTGTGCTGAAACTTCAGAATTTAAAGGCAGAACTTTTGATTATAGAGGTTGTCCATTCCCTGAGGGTATTCTTGAAGACAAAGGTGTTGCACTTTTTGATAATAATATGATTCAAAAAGTATTGCATACTGGTTGGGAATGTGATGAATCAATTGATTTTCTTGATAAATTAGAAATTATTATTGAAGAACATAAAAAGTAAGATTATTGTAAAAAATAATCTTTTTTTGTTGAAATAATTAATATATTATTGTATATTTAAAATGACTTTGTACTTAGATAATAATATTTAACTACCACTACAGGTGAATTCTATCCAAAAATGTAGTGGAGTTTTGTTTTGTGAAAGAGAGGGTTAGTATGGCAATAACAGGACATGAGTTAGATCTTGAAAAGAAAAGATTAAAAAATGTTTTAAAGATTCTTAATGATAAGATTGCTCAAATGGGAGAAAATATCTTTGAAGATGAGGAAAAATTTAGAGAATTTAGAAAGTATACTTGGGAAAATAGAAGAGCAATGGATGCTCAAGAATTAAATCAAGTAAATGTAGAATCTGAATTAGAAGCTAATCAATTATTAATGCGTAGAGATTATTTCAAAAAATTATATCGTATTAAAGATGAACCTTATTTTGCATCTATTGTATTTGAAGATGAAGATAAGGAAAGATTTAGTGTATATCTTGGTCTTACTTATTTAAAAGATGATGATTATGGAAATATTATTTATGATTGGAGAAGTCCAATATGTAGTTTATTCTATGATTTTGAAGTAGGTCCATGTTCTTATGAAGCTCCTGGTGGTTATGTTAATGGTGAATTAATAAGAAAAAGACAATATAAGATAAAAAAAGGCAAATTATTAAGTGCTTTTGATAATTCTATTAGTATTGATGATGAACTATTACAAGAAGTTTTAGCTACTGATAGTAATGATAAGATGAAAAATATTGTTAATACCATTCAACAAGAACAAAATAATGTTATTAGAAATGTTAGTGATAAAACTTTAATTGTATCTGGTATAGCAGGTAGTGGTAAAACTAGTGTTGCATTACATAGAATTGCTTTTTTGTTATATAAGATAAAAAATTTAACTAGTAATGATGTTTTAATATTGAGTCCTAATCAAATATTTACTGAATATATAAGTAATGTATTACCTGAATTAGGAGAGAATAATACTTTACAAACAACCTTTAATGATTATTTAAGTCATACTATTACTGAGTTTGATTCTGTAGAACCATTTATGGATTTTATTGGTAAATATTATTCTACTGGTGTTAATAATTATGAATTAATTAAATATAAACAAAGTGATGGTATTATTAGAGATATTACTTTATATGTAGATGATTTTATTAGAAAGACTAGAATGTTAAAAGATTTTACTGAGAATAAAGTATGGACTGTTTATAAAGATGATATTAATGATCAATTACATAATAGATATAGTAATTTACCTTTCTTTGAAAGAATAGAAAAGATAGCTGAAAGATTATCTATGAATAATTATAAAGGCAGTATTAAGAAGAAACCTACTTATATGAAAATGATATATGAAAATAGTAATTTTAGAAAAGATTTTAAAGAATTATATATTGGTTTCTTCAGTAGTGATTATTGTAAGATAAGAATGAATGATAAAGAGATAAGAGAATTTGAAAAGAATAGAGTAATTAATTATGAGGATGCTTTATTATTTGTATATATGAAAGGTTTATTAGAAGGTTTTCCTTATGAAAGAGATATAAGGCAAGTAGTAATTGATGAAGCACAAGATTATAGTATTTTACAATATATGATTATTAATAAGATATTTAAGAATAGTAATTTTACTATATTAGGAGATGTTAATCAAACTATTAATCCTTATTACAAATATAAATCTTTAGATGTTTTAGCTAAGTTATTTAAACAAAGTAAATGTATTAATTTAACTAAGACTTATAGATCTAGTCCTGAAATAATAGATTTTACTAATAAGATATTAGGTTTAAAATATGTAAGTGCTATTAGAAAGACTGAGAATGTTCCAATTATAAAGAGAAAAGAAAGTAGTTTATTATTTGGAGATATAGAGTATTTAAGAAATAAATATAAATCAGTAGCTGTTATTACTAGAGATAGTTTAACTGCTAAGAGATTATATGAAGATTTAAAAGAAAAATGTTCTATTAGTTTATTAAATAGTAATACTGAAGACTTTAATAAGACTTTAGTAGTATTACCTGCTTATTTAGCTAAAGGATTAGAATTTGATAGTGTTATAGTATATAGTGATAAAGAAAGTAAATATTTAAAAGACGAGAAGAATTTATTATATGTTGCTTGTACTAGAGCTCAACATGAATTAATTGTTTATTCTTAATATGTTATAATTATAATGGTGTTAATATATGAATAGACAGGAAATATTAGATGTTTTTTATAATGAAATTATTCAAGAAGCGAGAACTGGTAGAGTAGATTGTTTTAGAATGTATAATATCGCTTTTTCTACGAAGATTAATGATCAAGTATATCCTTTTACTATGGAAGATAAATATCCTGGTATTATGGTACCTACTTTATGTATTAGTGATAAATTATTATTTGATAGTTTATTAGTTGATTATGTTTTAAAAGCTGATGAATTTTATGATGATAGTAATTATTTTGAAGAGATGAGAAATGATAGTAGATTAAGATATAAAGCTATTATATGTGCTTTATTTGCAAATGCTACTGCATTAGATTATAGTAATCCTTTAAAGTTTTTAGAAAATAGAATAGCTATGTTTGATAATAAAATATTACCTAATGAAGATATTGTATTATTAGGTCATAGTGATATTTTAAAAGGTTCTATATATGTTATGCAGAATAAAGCTACTATTAATGATGAAACACCTTATGAAATACAAGCTAAGATTATTAGTGATGATGGTGTTTCACAATTTGTAATTCCTACTATTAGATTAGGTATTGTTAATGGAGAAGTTTATATTTATGCAATTCAAACATCAGATATGATAGATAAAGATGATGTGTATTCTAAAAGTGTTTATGATGTTTTAAAACATATAGATAAAGGGTTTACTTTAAGTTTTATTGTTAGTGCAATATTAGGTATTTCTTTGAGTAATTGTAATGTTGTTCATGTTATGCCTTTTCTAATATCTAGATGGAATAGTAAATGTATTTTAAATGAATATAAATTAGAACGTGATGGTAATAAGCAAGAATTAAGAGAAGAATTAGATACTGATTTAGAAACTATTCAAGAAAATTTATCTGAAAAATTTATTAGAATATTTAGAAGATTGGATAAACATTGTGAGGGTTTTAATTTTGTAGATGGTTCTTATGATGAAGATGATAGATGTACTTTTACTGTAGATAGAGATATTAGAAGTAATAGACCTATAGTTAATGAATTATTTCAAATAGGTTATAATTATATAGATAGTTTAGATAATACAATGAGAAGGTAATAAAGTGTTGACAAATGGAGAATAATACTTTATAATCTTTATTGTTATTGAAAAGAAAGCGATGTGTCCACATCCACCTGATTGTCGTTGTTTAGTTTAGATAATAGGTAAAGAGCTGAAATTAAAATTATATTTAATGAGGTTTTTTGGGTGGATACTAGGTATTCGCCCTTTTTAATTGTGAGGAGGAGTCTTTTATAGCAAAGGATAAAAATGAAATGCCAATTAATGAGAAAATTAAAGTGGCACAATTAATGGTTATTGGTCCTAATGGGGAACAAATGGGAGTTAAGAATTTAACTGACGCTTTAACTTTGGCTAATTATGCTGGGTTAGATTTAGTTTTAATGAGTGAAAATTCTGTGCCACCAGTTGGTAAGATTATGGATTACAATAAGTTCCGTTATGAGAAACAAAAGAAACTTAAGGAATCTCAAAAGAAGCAAAGAGAAAGTAATAAGAATGTTAAGGAGTATCAATTAAGTCCAAATATTGATATTCATGACTTTAATACAAGAAAAAGAAATTCTTATGATTATTTAGTTAAAGGTCATCATATTAAAGTTTCTATTAGATTTAAAGGACGTCAAATAGATAGACCTGAATTAGGTAAAGAGGTTATGCTTCGTTTTGCGGAAGAATTGAGTGATGTTGCTATAATTGAAGCACAACCAAAAATGGATGGTCGTACTATGATTATGATGTTGGCTCCAAAGAAATAATAATATAAATAGAAAAGGATGTTGAAAATATGGCAAATGGAAAACAAAAAACACATAAAGCTTCAAGTAAAGTACTTAAAGCTAAGAAAAATGGTCAATTAGTTTATAAGAAGTCTGGTGGAAATCACCAAACTGCTAAAGATAGTGGTAAAGTAATTAGACAAAGAAGAAAGAAAGGAATCCTTGCAAAAGGAGATACTAGACGTCTTAAAGACTTTATCTAGTAGGAAAGGGAGTTAGAGAATATGGCAAGAGTTAAAGGCGGAAACGTAGCAAAAAATAGAAGAAAAAAAGTTTTAAAAGCAGCTAAAGGTTATTTTGGTTCTAAACATAGATTATTTAAAACTGCTCAAGAACAAACTTTCCATAGTGGAGTTTATGCTTTTAGAGATAGAAGAGCTAATAAGAGAAATTTCAGAAAATTATGGATTACAAGAATAAATGCTGCTTGTAGAGAAAATGAAATTAGTTATTCTAAATTTATTAATGGATTAACAAAAGCTGGTGTTGAAGTAAATAGAAAAATGTTAAGTGAATTAGCTATTGATGATCCTAAAGCATTTACTGAATTAGTAAATGTTGCTAAGAAAGCTGAAAAGTAGTCGTAAGATTACTTTTTTTGTGTTATAATTTATTTAATTTCTGGGGAAGGATTGGTTATTATGTTTACTAATACATTAGTTATTTGTATTGTTATTGTAGCTATGATTATATTTGTTTAGCAAGTTGATTTATCAACAATCTTTTTGTATAATGATAATAGTATAATATGGAGTGATGAAGATGCGTAAGATAATGGCTTGTTTAGATGTTGGTACAGATAGTATTAAGCTTGTTGTCGGCGAAATGGTTAAGAATAAATTAAATGTCTTAGCTGTTGCTGATGCACCTTCTAAAGGGGTTTCTAATGGATATTTAGAAGATCCTAATTTATTAATGGAACCTTTAAAAAGTGTTATACATAGATGTGAGGAAACTTTAGGATTAAGTATAAGACAGATGATAGTATGTGTTCCTTCTATGGATGCTAAATATACTGTTGTTACTGGTAATGTTAATGTTAGAAGTGAAGATAAAGTAATTGAAGGCATTGATATTATTAAAGCTGTTAATTCATCTTTAAAAAGAAGTAATGAAGATAGTTATGAAATTATAAATATGTTACCAACAGGTTTTATTTTAGATGATGGTAGTGTAGTAAAGAATCCTAGAGGTATGACTTCTAATACTTTGGGCGTTAGGGGTGTTTTAATATATGCTCCTAAAAAGAATTTTTATCCTATTTTAGCTTGTTTAGCTAGTTTAAATATTGAAGTATTAGATATTAATTTAGATATTATTGGTAGTTATTATGAATTTAGAAATAAAGAGTTAGATAATGAAGTAGGTGCTATTATTGATATGGGTGCTGCTTCAGTAGGTATAGGTATTTTTAATAAGAGTATTATTACTAATTCTACTGTTTTAAATGTAGGTGGTAATACTATTGATAAAGATTTATCTTATATTTTTAAGACAGATGTTAGTGTTTCTAAGGATATAAAAGATACTTTAACTATATTAGATAAAGAGTTGATATCTAATACAGATACTATGTCTGTAGTAGATTCTTTAAATAGAAATATAGTTGTTAATCAAGAAGAAGCTTCTAATATTGTTATAAGTAGATTAGAAGAAATACTTAATTTATGCAATAAAGAGATAAATAACTTAACAAAAAAGGAAATAAGTTATATAATATTCACAGGAGGTTTAGCGGAATTAAAAGAGTTTAGAACTCTTGCTATAGATATTTTTGGTGAAAATGTTAAAATTGGAAATATTTTTGAAATGGGAGTTCGTAATAATAAATATAGTTCTTGTTTAGGACTAATTAAATATTATGCTCATGATGCTAGACTTAAGGAAAGAGATTATTCTATTTTTACTATAGAAGAACAACAACAATTAAGTGGACCTGATTTAGATGAACAAGGGGATAATAAGATTGGTAAGTTGTTCGGATATATTTTTAATGGTTGATTAAGGAGGATTTGAGGATGCATGATTTAGAAAGGAACCAAATAGCTGTTATTAAGGTTATTGGTGTTGGTGGCGGTGGCTGCAACGCTGTTAATCGTATGATAGAAGCTGGTGTTGGTGGAGTTGAATTCATTGTTGCTAATACTGATTTACAAGTTTTAAATGTAAGTAATGCGGATGTTAAATTACAATTAGGTAAAACAATTTCACAAGGCTTAGGTGCTGGTGGAGATCCTAATGTTGGTAGAGAAGCTGCATTAGAAAGTAAAAAAGATATTGAAGATGCTTTAGCTGGCGCTGATATGGTATTTGTTACTTGTGGTTTAGGTGGAGGCACTGGAACTGGTGCTGCTCCTATTGTTGCTGAAATAGCTCAAGAACAAGGTGCATTAACTGTTGCTATTGTTACTAAACCATTTAAGTTTGAAGGCCGTAAGAGAATGGAACAAGCTGAAGTTGGTTTAGAAGAGTTAAAGAAACATGTAGATACAATTATTGTTATTCCAAATGATAGATTAAGAGATATGATTGATAGAACTACACCACTTGTTGATGCGTTTAAAGAAGTAGATAAAGTATTATTAAGAGGTGTTCAATCTATATCTGATTTAATAGCTGTATCTGGTTTAGTAAACCTAGACTTTGCGGATGTTAAAGCTGTTATGCAAAATAGAGGTAATGCTATTATTGGTATAGGTATTGGTGTAGGAGAAGATAGAGCAATTGAAGCTGCTAAGCAAGCTGTTGCTAGTCCTTTACTAGAAACTACAATAGATGGTGCTACTGATGCTATTATTAATATTACAGGTGGTAATAGTTTAACATTATTCGAAGCAGAAGATGCTGCTGAAGTTGTTAGAAATGCTGCTAATACTGATATTAATACTATATTTGGTGCTGTTATTAATGAGAATCTTAATGATGAAGTTATTGTTACTGTTATAGCAACTGGTTTTGATGATTCTAGAGAACAAATTGGTGGTCTAGATAATGAATTACCTAGTACTACATCTTATATGAGTAATAATGATACTTCTGATTATGATTTACCACCATTTTTAAGAAATAGAGACGATTTATAATAAATCGTTTTTTTTATTGTTTAATTATGTTATAATTAATAGAGAATAGGAGATATGGTATGAATTGTAGAAGATGTGGATCTATTTTACCTAATGGTGTTATTGTATGTCCTAATTGTGGTGAAAACAATAAAAGTATTGATATAAATCAGGGGAATTTATCGGTTAATGATTTAATGAATATTAAAAACCAAAATAATGGTGTAAAATTAGATTTTGTTAATAATGATCAAAATATAGGTAATAGTGCTTTAAATAATTATAATAATGATCAAAATTTTCAATATGATAAAAATATGTTTAATACTGGAAAAGGTAGAAAAAGAATTAAGATTAATCCTAAACATGCAGTTGTTTTTGGAATTGTTGCATTCTTTCTTTTTGGTATGTATTTAATATTTGGTGATGAGTTTAAAAAAAGTGATTTAGATGGTCAAGAAAAAATAATTGATCCTTCAACTGGAAGAGCGATTGATCCTAATGACCCATCTACTGATCCTACTAATCCTGCTTATTATTATCATCCAGATGATCCAGATGATCCTGACGATCCAGATGATCCTGACAAAACTAGTGAACCAGACCCAGACGATCCGGATGACCCTGATGATCCTGATGACCCTTATGGTGGTTCAGGAGGTGGAAGTGGTTCTAATGAAGACCCTGAAGATGATTTAACAAAAACTTTTGATTGTAATGGTATTGAATATACTATTCCTTATAGGAGTTCTTATTATATAGATTCTGTAAATAATATTGCCTATATTCGTTATAATAATGTTGCTTTTACTTTTTATTTTACAAAAGGTAATTTAGATGATTTTATTGATGATACAAGTAGCATTGTTAGTGAAATTAATAAAATAATTGATGCAAATAAACGTAAAGGAAATACTTATGTAGATGAATTGAGAGCAAGTAACGACGGAGAGAAGAGAGTTAAAAATTCTGTATTCTATTTATTTAATACAGGTAAAGATGACAAAAAAGTATTTTTGTTAAAGTATAATGATTATTATTATTATCAAGGTGCATTCCAAATAAAAGATGATATGACTATTGATGAGGGTTTAAGATTTATAAGAAAAATACTTACATCTTCAAAAGAACTTGATGACAAATCGGAAGTTGAAGATGAAATATATTATTATAATGCACGTTTGACATTATTAGATCTTTTTGAATTAAGTGTTTTTAATAACGAAGAATAAAAAAAGGAGTGATTAATCTATGGTAGATATTAAAGATAGAAAACAAGATAGTTTATTAAAAGCTTGTTTGAAAACCATTGTTATTTTAGTACTTTTATCTACTATAGGTTTTGTTGTTTCTTATGTATTAATGTTTGCTTTTGAAAGATTATTTAAAGTAGATGATAATTATACTGTGTTTGAATTAATGTATAAAGAAGGAGCTTCTATTAAATATTTTAGTTCTGCTAAAATTAAGATAGTAATTCAAACTATGATTTATATGATCTGTGTATTTGTTATGTTTTTAGTTACTTTAAATATATATTTTAAAAAGCATGTTTTAAGTAAAAAGGCTAGTATTTTTTATAGTTTATTTATATTTATATTATTGTATTCTAGTTCTTTTATTTTAATTAGAATAGGAATTAAAGCTATTAATGATGTTATTGAAAGTTTTAATAATGTTGTTTTAACGTATAATACTAATACTTTTGAAAATTATTTAAAGAAATTATCTAATTTAAGAATGTTAGTTACTATTATTTATTCCTTTGGAGCTACTATTACTTGTTTATTTAGTTTAATAATAATAAGAAGTGGAGTAGATGAAGTAAAAGAATTAGATAAATCTAATGAAGAGAAGAAATCTTCTGAAGCAGTAAAAAAGGTAGTTGTTAAAAAGATAGAATTACCTAAAGAAGAAAAGGAAGAAAAAGAGGAAGATAAAAAAGAAGAAGTTAAAGATATTCCTAAAGAAGAAGATATTCCTAAAAAAGAAGATATACCTGAAGAAATAAAGATTATTAAGAAAGATGATATATCTGAAGAAAAAGAAGATAAAAAGAGTAATATAAATATTGCTGATGAATTAGATGAAGAAGAGAAGAGAATAGTTTCTGAATTAAATGGTATGTTAGATAAAATAAGTATTAATAAAGAAGAGAAAAAAGATAAGGAAGAAACTAAAGTATCTTTTGTTGGTCAGAGTAAAAAGAAAAAGAAATAATTATGTAAATATGAAGAAAGATATTCTTAAGAATATCTTTTTTTAAGGAGTTTTTAGTTTAAATAATTGATTTTATGGTATAATGATAATAGGTGTTTATATGATGAATATATATGGTATTAAAAGGAAGGACTTAGAAGACTATTTTGTAAGTAATGGTGAGAAGAAATTCAAAGCATTACAAGTTTTTGAGTGGATTTATGAAAAACGTATAAATACCTTTGATGAAATGAGTAATATTAGTAAGGATGTTAGAGAAAAGATTAATAATGATTTTAATATGAATATGATTAAAATAATTAAGAAACAAGAAGATGATCTTGCTAAGAAGTATTTATTTGAATTAGAAGATAAGAATCATATTGAAGCTGTTTTGATGGAACATGATTATGGTATATCAATTTGTGTTTCTTCAGAAGTTGGTTGTAATATGGGTTGTCGTTTCTGTGAATCTGGTAGGCTTAAAAGAGTACGTAATTTAGAAGCTTATGAGATGGTAGAACAGATTCTATTAATAGAAAAAGATATTAAGAAAAGAATATCTAGTGTTGTTATAATGGGAATTGGTGAACCTTTAGATAATTATGATAATGTTATGGATTTTATTAAGATAATAAATGATCCTAAGGGTATAGCAATTGGTGCTAGACATATTACATTATCTACTTGTGGTATTATTCCTAAGATAATGGAATTAGCTGATGAACCTATTCAAATAAATTTAGCTATTTCATTACATGCTCCAAATGATAAGTTAAGGAGTTCTATAATGCCTATTAATAAAGCTTATGGAATACAAAGATTAATGGTTGCTATTAATAAATATATAGAAAAAACTAATAGAAGAGTAACTATTGAGTATGTAATGTTAGATAATGTTAATGATAGTATTAAATGTGCTAATGAGTTATCTAAATTATTAAAAGGAATGTTAGTTTATGTTAATTTAATTCCATATAATGAAACTAATCATTTAGAGTTTAAAAGAACTAGTAAAGAGAAAGTTATGCAATTTTATGATATATTAAAGAAGAACGGTATTAATGTTACTATTAGAAAAGAATTTGGTAGTAATATAGATGCTGCTTGTGGTCAACTTCGTAGCAAAGAGGTGGAATTATGAAGTCATTTTATTTAACTGATACTGGAAAAGTTAGAGATCATAATGAAGATTCTGTAACTATTTTAAAGAATGCTAATAATGAAATGTTATTAATTGTTGCAGATGGTATGGGTGGTCATAGAGCTGGTGAAGTAGCTAGTTCAATGGTTTTAACTCATATGGGTAAAAGATTTACTGAAGTTAATAGTATTGGTAGTAAGTTAGATGCTATTAATTGGATGAATGATAATATAAGTGAAGTTAATAAAGAGATTATAGATCATACTAAATCACATCCAGAAAGTTTTGGTATGGGTACTACTTGTGTTATGGCACTACTTTCAAAAGATTATTTAATATTTGGTAATATTGGTGATAGTTCAGGTTTTGTATTTAAAAACGGTAAATTACATAAAGTTACGAAAGATCATACTTTAGTTAATTTATTAGTAGCTGCTGGTGATTTAACTGAAGAAGAAGCTAAGTATCATCCTAAGAAGAATGTTTTAATGAAAGCATTAGGTAGTGGTGAGAAAGCTGAAATAGATGTATTTGATGTTGAATTAGATATAGATGGTATTTTCTTATGTAGTGATGGTTTAACTAATATGTTAACTAAAGAACAAATTGAGAAAGTATTAAATGATGAAGAATTAAATATTGAAGAAAAAGTTATTAAGTTAATTAGAAAGAGTAATGCTCGTGGTGGTACTGATAACATTTCCATTGCTTATTTATCTTTGAAAGAAGGTGAAGAAGAATGATAATGAAAGGCCAAAAAATTAATGATAGATATCAAATAATTAAATCTATTGGTGAAGGTGGTATGGCTAATGTTTATTTAGCTTATGATACTATTTTAGATAGAGATGTGGCTGTTAAAGTTCTTCGTGGTGACCTTGCTGATGATGAAAAGTTCGTTAGACGTTTTCAAAGAGAAGCATTAAATGCTAGTAGTTTAAGTCATCCTAATATTGTTGAAGTATATGATGTTGGTGATGATAAT
>JAEEGL010143146.1_pt1 | contig 18534 bp, 14 predicted proteins | sample 9134231 | NCBI WGS metagenome assembly JAEEGL01 (sample SAMN16246548, study PRJNA631951) | gut metagenome | biome: gut microbiome; feature: rumen; material: fiber-attached | host: Bos | place: Iran: Karaj | collected 2018-10 | reverse complement strand
GCGGGAGCGGTCTGCACCACGACGTACTTTCCGGCAGCCATAGCCGCGTCAACGCGGTCTATCTCGCTCTTTTCCATAAGGGCGCCTGTCGGGCAGACGTTGATGCACTGTCCGCACATAATGCACGGAGAATTGATGAAGCTTCTGTTCTCCGCAGGAGCTACTATCGTGTTGAAGCCGCGGTTCTCGAATCCGAGCACGCCCATTCCGTGGGCGTTCTTGCATCTCTCAACGCATCTGCCGCAGAGGATGCACTTGGATGTGTCGCGGACTATCGTCGGTGTAAGATCGTCGTAGTACGTCGGGGTCTTGGATCCGAGATACATGTTCTCTCTCGCGCCTGTTATCTGCGCAACGTGGAGAAGTTCGCACTTCCCGTTCTTGTCGCACTGCTGGCAGTTTTTATTGTGGTTGGAGAGGAGAAGCTCGACCGACGCGCGGCGCGCGGCGGTGGCCTTCGGAGATGATATGGTGATTTCCATTCCTTCGTTTACCGGGTAAACGCAGGCGGCGACAAGTCCGCGCGCGCCGGTCGCCTCGACAAGGCAGACGCGGCAGGAACCGCGGTTGCATTCGCCGTGATTGAACGCGCAGAGCGTGGGAATTTCGTATCCGCAGGCCTTTGCCGCCTCGAGAATCGTGAGACCAGACTCTACCTGATAAGGAATGCCTTCTATTTTTATGTTAACTAAAGCCATTTCTGTTTCCCCCTTATTTCTTCTCTATAGCCTTTGTCTTTGCGCACGAGGCCATGCACATTCCGCACTTTATGCACTTGCTCTGATCGATGACCATGGACGCAAGCTTGTGTCCGGGAGCTACATAGTCGGTTCTGGAGATGGCATTGACGGGACAGTTTTTCAGACAGAGTCCGCAGCCTATGCACTTGTCCTTATCGATGACGTACTGCATAAGATTCTTGCAGACGTGAGCGGGACATTTCTTGTCGACTATGTGGGCTATGTATTCGTCCTCAAACTGCGCGAGCGTCGAAAGGACGGGGTTTGCGGCCGTCTGTCCGAGCGCGCAGAGAGAATTGGATTTTATGGTCGACGCCAGCTCCTTAAGCTGTGCAAGATCGTCCATCGTGGCGTTGCCGTCGCAGATCTTCGTAAGGTACTCGAGTATTCTCTTGGTACCTATGCGGCAGGGCGAGCATTTGCCGCACGATTCGTCGCAGATGAATTCCATGTAGAATTTCGCGACCTCGACCATGCAGTTATCCTCGTCCATGACGATCGCGCCGCCGGAGCCCATCATCGAGCCTCTTGCAACGAGGTTGTCAAAATCGATTTCCGCGTCGAGATCCTTTTCGGTAAGGCATCCGCCGGACGGTCCGCCCGTCTGAATGGCCTTGAATTTCTTTCCTCCGGGGATCCCGCCGCCGATGTCAAAGACAAGCTCGCGGAGTGTCGTTCCCATGGGGACCTCGACCAGACCGACGTTGTTGACCTTGCCGCCGAGCGCGAACACCTTCGTTCCCTTGGAACGTTCGGTACCGCAGGAGGCGAATTCAGCGGCTCCCTCGCGCAGAATGAACGGAACGCACGAAAGCGTTTCAACGTTGTTGACGACCGTAGGACGTCCCCAGAGTCCCTTTACAGCGGGGAACGGAGGACGCGGACGGGGCATTCCTCTCTGACCCTCGATGGAGTTGAGGAGCGCCGTCTCCTCGCCGCAGACGAACGCGCCGGCGCCGAGACGCACGTGAGCGTGGAACGAAAATCCGGTACCGAGAATGTTGTCGCCGAGAAGCCCTTCCTCTTCAGCCATCGCGATGGCGCTCTTGAGGTGCGCAACCGCTCTCGGATATTCGGCTCTTACGTAGAAATAGCCCTGAGTCGCGCCGATCGCGTAACCAGCGATCATCATGCCCTCGATGACCTGAAGCGGATTGTCCTCGAGAACCGAACGGTCCATAAACGCGCCGGGGTCGCCCTCGTCGCCGTTGCACACAACATATTTCTGTCCGTCGCCGTTCATGGCAAACGACCACTTTCTGCCGGTCGGGAATCCTCCGCCGCCGCGTCCGCGCAGACCGGAGTCAAGCACTTCCTTGATGACGTCCGCTCTGTCCATATCGAGAGCTTTCAGAAGTCCCTGAAAAGCTCCGCAGCCGAGAGCCTCGTCGAAGCTTGTGGGATCTATCACGCCGACGCCGTGGAGCGCGACCTTCCTCTGTTTGGCGTAAAAGCCGATTTCGTCCTGTTTGGCAATCGGTTTTCCGGTTTTAGGGTCTTTATAGAGAAGTCTTTCGACTATCTGTCCGCCGAGAATATCCTTCTCGAATATTTCTCTGCAATCCCCGGGCTTAACAAGCACGTAAAGGGTATCCTCCGGAAAAATACGGACGAACGGACCCTGCGAGCACATTCCGAAACATCCAACTGTGCGGATCCCGACTTTGCCGCCTGCGTTGTATTCCTTTATGAGAGCCTCGAACTGCTCCTGAACGCCGAGCGCTCCGGAAGCGATGCAGCCCGTTCCCCCGCAAAGCGTGAGCCAGCGCTTGCTGTCGGAACCATCGTATTTTGATCTGAGATCGGCCTCGGCAGAGGCTATTCTCGCTCTGAGTTCTTCAACGGTCTTAATCATGCCTCTGCCTCCCTGTTTTTGTATTCGGCAATTATTTTTTCCACATCCTTGACCGTGACGCGCGGATAAATCTTTCCGTTGATCGTTACGGCAGGGGCAAGCGCGCAAGCGCCTATGCAGCGGAGCGCGTCTATGGTAAACAGTCCGTCAGATGTCGTTTCTCCCGCTTTGATTCCGAGAATCTCGCTGAATTTGTCGATTACCTGCTGTGCGCCCTTTACGTAGCAGGCGGTCCCGAGGCAGCATCCGATAACATACCTGCCGTTCGGAACGAGAGAGAAAAACGAATAGAAGGTAACGACGCCGTATATTTCGGCAACGCTGATTCCCGTTTTATCGGAAACAATCTCCTGAACCTCAAGCGGAATATATCCGTACTCTCTCTGGATATCGCTGAGGATCATCATAAGCGGCGTTTTTTCATCCTTGTACCTGTCGCAGATCGCTTTTATCTGCTCAGCCGCCGCTTCATTTAAATGAGCCATGCAAAGCCCCTCCTTATATGTGGTCCGGCAAGATCACCGGATTATTTTAAACTATATGATTATACCACTTTTTTTGAAAAAAGTCAATACCCTGCCCGCATTTATCTTATTTTTTCGCACATTTGTTCTCTTTTATTTTTTTTCTTAAAAAATGACTTGAAAAACGGGTGATAAAGTTGTATAATATAGGTAAAACAGAACCCGGGTAAGGAGATTTGTACAATGGGTGAACTTCATGTAATAGATCATCCGCTGATTCAGCACAAGCTGAGCATTATGCGTGATCACAGAACAGGACCGAAGGATTTCAGACAGCTTCTGGAGGAAATCACCATTCTCATGGGATATGAGATAACGCGGGATTTCCCGCTGGAGGATTACGAGGTAATAACTCCGATGGCCAAAATGACGGCAAAACGGATTGCCGGAAGAAAGGTTGCAATAGTTCCCATTCTTCGAGCGGGACTCGGAATGGTAGACGGCCTGCTTAATCTTATTCCCGTGGCAAAGGTCGGTCACATCGGCCTTTATCGCGACCCCGTAACGCACGAGCCCAAGACATATTACTGCAAACTGCCGGCGGACATCGAAAGAAGATCGGTCATCGTCTGCGACCCGATGCTCGCAACTGGCGGTTCGTCGTCGGACGCAATAACCAAGCTGAAGGAAAAGGGCGTGACAGACATACGCCTTCTCTGTCTTGTTTCGGCTCCCGAAGGAGTAAAAAAAGTGCAGGCCGACCATCCCGACGTCGAGATATTCACAGCCGCGCTAGACGAAAAGCTCGATGAACGCTGTTACATCATTCCCGGTCTCGGCGATGCCGGCGACCGTCTGTTCGGGACGAAATAACAGAATAAACCTCAGCTGCACATACAGTGATGTGAGCTTTTTCCCCGCCCATGGTTTACAATCCGGGTATCACTCGTTCCTGCCGTACGGAGAAACAAGAAGGTGCAGAATATGCGGGTACATCGAGGGAATAGGTCCGATTGATCTGTGCGATTAGGTAAAAGGATATGACTTGTAAAAAAATTCTTATACCGTTAATCATTGTTCTTGTCCCCGTCATTTTGATTTTTGCCATTTTCCTATTCCAAAAAAGAGCAGACAGCAATAAAGATATCAAAACGATCGATTTACTTGAATCGATTCTGAACGATCAATCTTTTATGTTGAGTCTAGATTTGACCTCAAATTTATCTCATAACTACACTGAAAAATGGAAAAACGAATACAGCGCAATCAATGATTTGTTAGCAAGAAATGACGCTGCTAAAGTAATTTACAAAAAGTATTGTAAATTATTTCCAAACGGCAGACAGCAAGGAGCCTTTTATACAGGCGAAGGACAAGTTGTTCTTTGCTTACTGTTTTCCGACGATATTTATCCACAACTTTCCGAAAAGCAGAAAGAAAAAATCGGAGAAGATCCTTTTAAAAACAATTTCCCGGAAATAACGTTTGACAGTTCTTATTTTGTAACGTATAATGTAGATCCTGAAAACTAAACATAACATGCCAAACGGAAACCAACTTCAATATTGATAAAATCCGTCCTTTACATCAGGACGGATTTTTCGTATTACGAACACGCCTCCAATTTGTGGCAAATATCTCAAAAAACGTAGTTTGCGACAAAAACAAAGCGACTCCCAAGGTTTACATCGCGAAGTGCATGTACAAGAAATAGGCAGCGAGATCGTAACCTTACGGACAGCACGTGCAGTGGTGTGCTTTAGGAAATATTTCCACCGCCCGATTATACTTTGATTTCGATGCTGAACGTGCTGCCCTCTCCGACGGAGCTGGTCACTTCGCATCTGCCGTCGAGCAGTTTCATGATTCCGCCGACGATTGAAAGCCCGAGTCCGCTGCCCTGCGCAGAGCGGCGGTGCGGAGAATCTATTTTGTAATATCTTTCCCAGATAAGGGACAATTTATCGGCCGGTATTCCCTCTCCGGTATCGGAAACCGAAACCCGCGCCCACTTCGTTCCGGCGCCGTCGGTATATACCTCCTGACGGACGTCAACGCGCTTGTCGTCCCCTGTATAGGTAATCGCGTTGTTCACAAGATTGCAGAAGGCCTGCAGGAATTTGGACCGGTCCGTTGTTACGGTCACCTCCCCGTCCGCGTAAAAATTGAGCACATAGCCGTCCGCGCCCTTGAAGCTTGAGTAACGGTCCATTGTCCCGACGAGCGCCTCTGTAAGGTTGAACGTCTCCGGATTGACAGGCATGGCGCCGCTCTCAAGCCTGGATATGTCGAGCATATCGCTTACAAGCGTAGAAAGACGCCGCGTCTCGTCAATGATTATCTGAGCGTTTTCCGGAGTGTTCTCGCCCGGCAGATCGCGCATGATCTCGGCATACCCGGAAATCATGGTTAGCGGGGTTCTCAGATCGTGCGAAGTGTTGGATATAAGCTCCTTTTTGAGCATATCGACCTTTGACAGTTCCTCCGCGGCAATATTGAGAGTTTCCGAAAGCTCGTTCATCTCCTTGTACGAGGAAGACGGGAAAACGATATTATAGTTCCCTTTCGCAAGATTTCTGGCCGTCACGTTTATATCCGATACTGGCTTTCCTATCCTTGCGGACATCACAAGCGAAAGAACAACGGCGACAATAACCATTACGACGCTCAGCACCGCGAGGATAATGTTGAGCGTGTGGACAGTCGCGTCAACCGGAGTTATGACCGAATCGAGCAGAATAAGATAGCCGCCCATTTCGGAGGCGGCGGGCACGATCGCGTAGACGATTGATTCCATCCCCTCCCCTCCGGGCACGTCCGCGTCGGGGATCGAATAGGTGTGCGTGCCCGGGTCAAGGCGGTAGCGGTTTACAGACGTTCCCCCCTCGCTTTCCGCCATCTCGTACAGATAAAGTATCGAGAACGGGGATATATTGTGAATCACGCACGTACGCGCTATTTCGCATGAGACGATATTTTCGGCGCTGCCGTCTTCCCCTATCCTGAAGATAAGGACGCAAATGTTTGAGACCGCGGAGCGGCGTTCCGCCTCCGATTTCATTTTTTCCTCGTCCCCTGCAAGAGCCGTCAGCTCGCGCGCCGCGCTTTTTATCTCCGAAGTCTTGATAAAACCGTATATACGGTCAAGAAACACGATCTGACACAGCCATAGGATCAGAATGAACAGCGCGGTGAAAAGCAGGAAATAGAGCGATATTCTCCAGCGTATGCTCCAGGTCCTATGTTTCAAAACGGTACCCCACACCTCTGACGGTAACTATGTATTTTGCGTACGGGCCTAGACTTTTGCGCAAAAGCTTGATATGCGTGTCAAGCGTTCTGTCGTCGCCGTAAAAATCGTACCCCCAGACCGCCGAAAGGATCTGCTCCCTGTGCAGGGCGATATTCCTGTTCCTTATCATGTAAAAAAGGAGATCATATTCCTTTGGCGATAGTTCGACCCTCTGCCCGTCAATCGTGACCGTGCGGGCGTCGAAATCGACGCTCAGCCCTTCCGCGTTGAAAATATCCCTTATGCGAAGGCTTTCTTTGGATGCAAAGCGCTTCATTACCGCGTCGATCCTCAGCATAAGCTCCTTGGGAGAGAACGGTTTGACGACATAATCGTCGGCGCCGAATTCGAATCCGGAAATCCGGTCATATTCCTCGCCTCTTGCCGAGAGCATAATGACGGGGACGTCGGAAAATTTTCTGATCTCCCGGGTCGCGGACAGACCGTTCAGCTCCGGCATCATAATATCCATTATCACGACGTCGTATCCGCCGTTACGGCACATTGCGACCGCCTGCATTCCGTTTTCGGCTTCATGAACTATATGACCTTCGTATTCGCCGTATTTTTTTATGAGCAGACGGATCTTTTCCTCGTCGTCAGCTATGAGAATCTTATACATGACCGTTTCCTTTTCAGTTCTGAAAATGCGGATATGCGGGCGGCGTCACTGCCGCCCGCATTTTTTCTGTTTTACCCGTTTGCCTCTTTAAGGGTTATTTCAACCGTGACAAGTTCCGAGCGGTTGTTGCTGTTGATGCGCGAAACCTGTATCCTGACCACGTCCCCGACCTTGTATTCAAGGAGAAGGTTGCGCAGCTCGGCGTAGCTCCCGACAGCTATGTTGTCTATGGAAACGATCCTGTCGCCCTCATGCAGACTGCTGTCCTCCGAATCGATGATATAAACGCCGTATTCGGTGAAGTACTTTCTGTATCTGAAGTTCTGATAGTAATCGTCCGTGGTCTGAATGTCCACAACGCTGACTCCGAGTTTTACGCGTCCCGCCACGCGGCCGTTTTTAACAAGCTCGGTGAATATTTTGAGCGCGCCGTTTATCGGGATCGCAAACCCGAGGCCCTCGACGTCCTCTCCTACGGATTTTGCGTTAACAACGCCGATAAGCTCGCCCTTCATGTTGAAAAGCCCGCCGCCCGAGTTTCCAGGGCTGATTTCGGCGCTGGTCTGTATCAGCTTGTATTTCAGTCCGTCGATCTGTATCTCGCGCTCAAGAGCTGATATGATTCCGCTTGTCACCGAACCGCCGAGCTCGCCGAGCGGATTGCCTATCGCGATCACGTCCTCGGCGACCACGATATCGTCGGAGTCACCGACCGTTGCGGTCTTGAGACCCTTTACGTTGATCTTTATAAAACCGATGTCGGTTATCGTGTCGCAGGCGGTTGAGACAGCCTCGTATTCGGTTCCGTCAGACAGAGTCACCGTAACCTTTGACGCGCCTTCGATCACGTGCGCACATGTTATGATAAAGGTCCCGTCGTCGTTTGAGGAGATAATAATTCCGGAACCGGCCCCCTCGGTAACGTACTGCTGGAAAAAGCTGCTGTGCTGCTCGGTTTCCGTTCTGACCTCGACAACGGTATCAAGCGCCACTGAGGCTGCATAGGCGTTGTTCCCGCGATCCGCTACCGTCGTGCCGTCCTTGTCGGCTTTGTGGATAACCACCTCGCCGACGTTCGGAACCGCCGTTTCCCCTGATTTGGAGGCGTATTTTTTGTAAACCGCCAGCGTAACGACCGAACTTAAAAACATCGCGATCACAAGTCCTATCGCCGTCATAGCGACAACAAAGCCCTTGCTCGCACCCTTCTTTTCCTTTACAGCGGCGGGAGCTGTGCTCTGGGCAGTACGCTGCTGATATACGGTGCCGTTTGCCGTCTGGCTGTATGCACCGCCGTAACGGTTCCCGGCGTATCCGCCGTACTGCTGGTACTGTCCGTACTGTTGCGGACTGTAATACTGCTGCTGATACTGCGGCTGACGGTACTGCTGATACTGGTTCTGCCGGTACTGGTTCTGCTGCTGATAAAACTGCTGCTGGTACTCCTGAGCCTGAGCCTGACCCTGATACTGATCACGCTGCGGCTGGTCAGCCGCGTTCCCCGCGTTGCTCTGCTGAGCCTCTGCGGTCTGCTCGCTCACGTTCGGATTATTCTCAAATTCTTCCATGTCTTATATTCTGACCTTTCCGAAAATATTTTTTCAGTCATCATCGGAGGCTTATCCCCCGGATGCGATAATATTATACACCATCAATGTGACGATTTTATGAAATGACGAGAAATATTTATTGAAAAAACGCTGCGTTTGTGGTATAATATATAATGGCGTAATATAAAATGTGCCGGAATTAGGATTAAGAAGGCTGTCGTAATGAAAACTGCCGTTGTCACTGGCGCGTCGCGCGGGATCGGTCGCTCGATTGCCGTTGCGTTGTCGCAAAAAGGATATTTTGTATGCGTGAATTATCTTCGCGACCGTCCCGGAGCAGGAGAGACCCTCAGGGAAATACTTGAAGCGGGCGGTAACGGAATGACTTTTCGCGCCGACGTTTGCAATCCGCACGAGATCAGTGAGATGTTTGAGGCCGCGTGCGCAAACGGCGTCCTTTCGGTGCTTGTCAACAACGCCGGCGTATCGCACATGGGTCTTCTGCAGAGCATGAGCGACCGGGAGATAAAAAGCGTGATCGACACCGACCTTCTTGGCACTCTGTTCTGCTCACGCGAGGCGGTACCGCGGCTGCTGCAAAGCCACAGCGGAAGCATAGTAAACATTGCCTCCGTATGGGGAGTATGCGGCGCATCCTGCGAAACGGTATATTCCGCCGCGAAAGCAGGGGTCACGGGATTTACAAAGGCGCTCGCAAAAGAACTCGGCCCGTCAGGCATAAACGTAAACTGCGTCTCCCCGGGAGTGATAGATACGGAAATGAACAGTGGCCTTGACCTCGATTCGCTTGCGGAGCAAACGCTTGCCGGCCGGATCGGCAGACCAGAGGAGATCGCAAGAGCCGTCGTTTTCCTGACGGAAAACAGCTACATAACAGGACAGAACATTATTGTCGACGGAGGCTTTATTTCTTGATCCTGTCCCAGTACGCCTTCGCGGCCTGCTCTGTTTTGTTGTCTCCGTACTTATAGTACGACGCATCCTTCAGATCGTCCGGCAGATACTGCTGCCTGACGTAGTGATCTTCGTAATCGTGAGGATATCTGTACCCTTCGTAACGGTTTCCGGGCCGCATGTACGGCGGGACGTTCTGACCCATTCCCCTGGCGATGTCTGCGGCAGCACTGTCGTACGCCGCGTTGGCGCTGTTCGATTTAGGCGCCGTTGCCAGCAGTATGGCCGCCTCAGAGAGAGGGATCCTTGCCTCCGGAAGCCCAAGGTCCTTCGCCATCATAACACATGAATGGACAATCTGAGCCGCCTGCGGATAGGCAAGACCTATATCTTCGCAGGCAATGACCTGAAGCCTTCTGCACGCCCCGATAATGTCTCCGCCTTCAAGTATTTTGGCAAGGTAGAATATCGCGGCGTCGGGGTCGGAACCTCTTATGGATTTCTGAAGGCAGGACAGAAGATCGTAATGGACCGTTCCCGCCTTGTCAAAATTGCCTATAACCGACGGCACAAGCCGCCTTACGTCATCCTTTGAAATACTGTCCGCGGCAAGGCAGTAAGCCCCCTCGACAAGATTAACGCACCTTCTCACGTCGCCGGCCGCACAATCACAGATATATCTCAGTACGTCATACGGCGCGGTCTTGCTCCTGCCCGACTCGGAATTGAGTCTGTCAAGCGCCCTTGCGGCGGCCCTCAGCATGTCGTCGCTGCTCACCGATTTGAACTCGAAAATCATCGAGCGCGAAATAATGGCGCTGTAAACGTAAAGATAAGGATTTTCGGTCGTGGACGCGATGAGAGTGATTCTTCCGTCTTCGATGAATTCGAGCAGAGTCTGCTGCTGCTTTCTGTTGAAGTACTGAATTTCGTCGAGATACAGCAGAATGCCGTTAGTGCCGAAAATAGACGACGTTTCCGTAAGCACATCCTTTATATCTCCCGTGGAAGCCACAGTTGCGTTAAGGTGGCGGAAGGTCATGCCGGATTTCCCGGCGATTATTCTGGCGGCTGTCGTCTTGCCTGTACCGGGCGGACCGTAAAAAATCATGTTGGGAAGACGCCCGCTGTCAAGGATTCCGGTGACCGCACCTCTTTCACCGAAAAGATGCTCCTGCCCGACTATTTCAGAAAAACTCTCCGGACGGATCCTGTCCGCCAGAGGATTCAGATTATACTGTTCCAAATTACCGCTCCGATTGTTTTTGTTATAGAATATATTATACTTTTTTTGCCGGCTTTTGTCAAGTCCTGTATGAAACTAAATGAAAAAATATCCGATACTTGAAAAAATAAACACCCCGGAGGACGTTAAAAGCCTTTCGCGCGACGATCTTACGGCGCTTGCCGCCGAAGCCCGCGCCTTTCTCATTGACAACGTATTTAAAACAGGCGGGCATCTTGCCTCAAATCTCGGCACTGTCGAACTGACAGTCGCCCTTCATTACGTTTTCAGCTGCCCGGCCGATCACTTCATCTTCGACGTGGGGCACCAGGCATATACCCACAAGCTTCTGACCGGAAGGCGGGAATTGTTTCCGACCCTGCGGCGCAGAGGAGGTCTTTCGGGCTTCACGAAGCGTTCCGAGAGCATATATGACTGCTTCGGCGCAGGTCACAGCAGTACGTCGGTATCGGCAGCGGCCGGCATTGCAGAGGCGGACCGCCTTTCGGGGAATCGGGCGCATACCGTCGTTGTGCTCGGAGACGGATCGTTCACCGGAGGAATGGTGCACGAGGCGCTCAACAACCTGGACGTCTCACTGCCCGTCGTTATTGTCCTCAACGAAAACGAGATGTCAATCTCGAAAAACATCGGCCGCTTTGCAAAAAACATTGCAAAAATCCGCTCGTCGAGAAAATACTACCGCGTCAAGCGCGGAACGGCGCATTTCGTCAGTTCAATACCCCTTGTCGGCGGACATCTGTTTAATTTCATCAGGAAAATCAAGCAGAAGATCAAAAACCGCATGTACGGTTCGAATTATTTCGAGGACATGGGTCTGTACTATCTCGGACCCTGCGACGGCAACGACACGGAAAGCCTGGTAAATCTTTTTGAGGAAGCAAGGCATTACGGACGCGCCTGCCTTGTCCATGTAAAAACAAAAAAAGGATGCGGCCTGCCCGACGCGGAGAGAAATCCGGAAAAATATCACAGCATAAGGCCGGAAGGCTCGGCAGAATTCGAAAATTTCGCGTCAAGGGCGGGCAAAGTACTCTGTTCTCTGGCGGAGGATGACAAAAAAATCTGCGCGGTAACCGCCGCCATGACGGACGGGACCGGGCTCAGGGGGTTTTCGGAAAAATATCCCGAAAGATTTTTCGACGTAGGAATTGCCGAGGAGCATGCGCTGACCTTCTGCGCGGGGCTTGCCGCCGGGGGAATGAAACCGTTTTTCGCGGTTTACAGTTCTTTTCTGCAACGCGGAGTTGACAATATTATCCACGACATAGCGTTACAGGGCCTGCCTGTCCGTCTTTTAGTGGACAGAGGCGGCATTTCGTCGGCGGACGGCGCGACTCACCACGGAATTTTTGACGTCGCGATCCTGTCGGAAATTCCCGGCATGGAAATTTACACTCCGTCGTGCTTTTCTTCACTTGAGAGAGCCGTCACGCTTGCTTCACATTCGGAGACTCCCGTTGCAGTAAGATATTCAAACTCGCCCGACCTCGAGGAGATCCTCGGCGGGTTTTCGGGCGGCTCCGTGAGGAGCGATTTTTCAGAAACGCGCGGGAACGTAATTGTTACGTACGGAAGGACGGTTGCCGTCGCGCTGGAGGCAGAAAAGGAAATCCCGGACTGCGGAATAATTCTGCTCGAGAAGCTCACTCCGTACCGGCAGACTGCGCTGTCCGTCTCCCGTCTTGTCTCACCGGAAACGGTTCTGGTATTCCTCGAAGAGGGCATCAAAAACGGCGGAGCGTCAATGATACTTGACAGTATGCTTGAAAACAGAAGCAAAATCGTCGCGATTGACGGTTTTTTCGACACCGGTTCAAATACAGGAGACGTTTTCACGGATTTCGGCATTGGGAAAAACGATGTAGTCAGAGCGTTTAAGGAGCTTCATGGAGACTGAGGGAATTATTGTTCGCGGAACCGGGGGAAATTACGTTGTAATGACCGACATCGGGGACGAAATAATATGCCCGGCAAAGGGCGTGTTCAGGCACACTGGCGACAAACCGTGCGCGGGCGACCGAGTGACGGTGCTTACGGGTCCGGGGGCCGTTCTCAAATCAATCCAGGAGCGAAAAAATATACTTATCCGTCCTCCTGTTTCAAACGTTGAAAACCTGTTTATAACATTTGCGGTTGCTCAGCCTGAGCCGAATCTTCTGAACGTGGACAAGCTAACGTGCGTGTGCGGGCATCTCGGAATAAAACCGGTGATTGTAATTACCAAAACCGACATATCTCCCGATGCCGCCCGGAAGATATCGGATATTTACGAAAAATCCGGCTTCAAGGCGTTCTCCGTATCTCCAGATGAAGGCGCCGACGCCGTGCGGGAGTACATCAGACTTTCCTGCCGCTCCGGAGTGACCTGTTTTGCCGGGGCCTCCGGCGTAGGGAAATCCACGCTGATCACCAGGCTTTTCCCGGAACTTTCCCTTGAAACGGGAGAAATCAGCAAAAAGATAATGCGCGGCAAAAACACGACGCGCGCGGTGGAACTCTATTCCCTCCGGAAACTGTTCGGAGACAGCGGGGGAGGATTCGTTGCCGACACTCCGGGCTTCAGCCTTCTCGACTTCGTGCGCTTCGATTTTCTCGACCTTGAAACGCTACCCGACGACTTCCCCGAATTTTCGCGCTTCATCGGCTCGTGCAGATATACGAAATGCACCCATCTGTGCGAAGACGGGTGCAGAATATGCGAAGCGGCGGCAAGAGGAGAGATCCCGGCTTCGCGCCACGAAAGCTACGTCTCGATTTACGGTGAGCTTAAGAAAAAACAGAAATACAGATAGAACAAAAAAAGGAAACGACATGGCGTATCCAAGTCTTTTATACACGGAAATGCACCTTGAAAAGCCCATCCCCGTATCGGTTTTTGAGGACCTCCAGTTGCTTAATTTCATTTCAAAAGATACCGCAAAAACCGTAAGATATCCCTGTTCCCCGTCCGACAGAACGTCGAGGAGAAACTTTTTCGCGTCCATGAAGGATAAAAAAACAGAAGAAGCGCTGAAAAATCTCCGTGACGTTTCGGCCGAGCTTGACAGGCTGAACGCGCTTTACGAAAACAGCCGCTCGAATGACGAACGGTACGTCCTGTTTCTCGAACTTATGAAGAACGACGAGCAGTTCACCTCGCTTGCCGCATCGCTCGGCGCCTCAGACCGCATTTCAGCGCTTTTCTCTTCGTGGTTCGCCTCGCGCCTCGGCGGCAGACAGTATACGGAAATGAGAAACGAGATCGGGGATATTGCTCCGGAACTTGAAAAAGCGTTTGTTTTTTCACTTCATCTTTGCCGTCAGGACGTCTGCTTTGACGCGGAAGTAAAGGAATCCCTGCCCGAGGCGGTACGCAGCGCGGGCCGCGAACTCGGAATAGACTCCGTTTCAGCGAGCACGGTACCTGAGAGACGCATTTCCCCGGACATTCTGCGCAAGGCGGCAGTCGAAAATCCTTCGGTCTTCAAAAAACTTGAAAGCTTTTGCAAACGATACAAGCCTCTTTACAGCAAATCGATAACATTTTATCACGCGGAAATCGACTTTTATCTCTCGCTCTTCGGTCTGATAAAAAGAGCGGAGGAAATCGGCATACCGTTCTGCGCTGTGTCGGAATCCACGGAGCGCAAAATCAGGGCGACGGAGGTATACGACATTTCCCTGCTTGCCAAAGGCGAAACCAAAATAATACCAAACGACACGTTTTTCAGCGACAGCGAACCGTTCTTCTTTCTGACCGGAGCGAACGGAGGAGGAAAAACGACGTATCTGCGCGCGATAGGCATCCTTACGCTGCTGCATCTGCTCGGTTGTCCCGTTCCGGCAAGATCCGCCGAAATCGGCGGAATCGACACCGTCTACACGCATTTTCCGCGCGATGAAAGATTCGACGGAAGCGGCAGATTCGTCGAGGAGGACCGTCGCGTTCGGTCAATACTCGAAAAGGCGGACGGTCACTCTCTCATCCTTCTAAACGAGACATACTCCACGACAAACGAGGAAAACGCCATACGCTGCACGTCGGAGCTTGCCGAAAAGCTGAACAGAGACAAACGCTTCGGCCTTTACATAACTCATCAGCACGGGCTTAAGCAGGGAAACATCCCGTATCTTCAGGTAATGATCGACGACGATGACAACAACCGCCGCACGTTCCGCGTCGTCAGAAACAGAAACGAAAAAGGATCCTTTGCCGAAGACATTCTTCTTCGCTACGGACTCGATGAAAAATCGCTTGAAAAACGTTTCGGAAAGCTTGAGGACAACAGATGAAATTCAGTTTTCTGCAAAAAGAGCCCGACGTGTCCGGGGTCTGCGAAATAATATATGACATCTCCGCCGACAGGGCCGTGGAGCGGATAGCAGAAAACAGGACAAAGGCGAATTATTTCCTTGACGTCCTGTCAAAACCCCTTACGTCGATTTCGAACATTAGATACAGGCAGGAGATCCTGCGCGACCTTGACGGGTGCGAGGGGCTGTACGACGACCTCCTTCTGCTTTTCACCAGATACGACAGAATAAAGAGCGACTGGCAGCAGATGCGCCTTTCCGCTCCGCAAAGCTCGGAGGTCAATCCGGAAGCCCTCCTTGACCACTCCTTTGCCTCTTTGAAAATAACGTCGATTTTCCCATCCACGATAGCTTCTTTTTTTGAAAATATCAGAGACACCCTTTCAAAATACGAAATCAGCTCAGAAGGGCTTGTTTCGGTAAGAAACTGGTGCGACGGCATGGCCGAAAACAAGGCGCTTGACCGCATTGTCGAAATTGCCCAGAAATTCCGCTACGGAAACAGAGAAGACTTTGATTTTGAAATACTTGTAAAATTGAAGGGCGATCTGCACCCTGAGATCTGCGAAATAACGGAAATATCCGAGAAAAAACAGGAAACAGGGGGAATTTTAAAACTGTTCAGGTCAAAAGAGCAGCCGAAAAGCACGGTTTTGTCCGAACTGTCAGGAGCCGGCGACGACCCGTATACCAACACCGTCTCGTGCCTGAACTCCGCGCTCCGGTCGATGGATGTCCTCATGACTGAAATCACAAACGGGCTTTACGAAAGCTTCTTCGGAATTTCAGAGGAGCTTTCCTTCTACGGCACCGCTCTGCGGTACATAAGGTCAGCGCGCGAGCAGAACGTCCCCCTTTGCTATCCCGAAATCCTGCCTCCGTCAGATGACGTCATCGATCTGCGCGGCATGCGCGAACTGCTTCTGCTATCCTCGGGTAACGGTGAAAAAACGGTCGAAAACGACCTTTCCCTCCGTCCGGGCGAAGCGGGGCTTGTCGTTAAGGGACTGACCGACTCGGGCAAAACGGTTTTTCTCCGCGCAGCCGGCGCGGTGCAGCTTTTTGCGCAGGCGGGGCTTCCAGTTCTTGCGGAAAGCGGACGGCTGTCGGTGAGATACGGGCTGTTCTCTCACTTTTCGTCGGCTGAGGAGGAATTTCTCAAAGGAAGCGCCCAGGGCAGGTTTGACCAGGAAGCGCAGGAGATTTCAGGAATAATCGGACGGTTCAGACCTTATTCCCTTCTGCTTCTCAACGAAACGTTCCAGACCACGTCATACGCCGAGGGAACCAGAAGCATATACAACATACTCAGGTATATGCCGCGGCTTAACGTCAAATACATTTTCGTCACGCACCTGACACATCTGTTTGATTATCTGGACGGCGGCAGCGCCGTTCTCGCTCACACGTCCGACGACCCTGAAACACGGTACAAAATCATCACCGACAAGCAAGGAGAAAACAAATGAGAAAAAGAAAAATCGGCGACCGCTCCGACGGATGGCGGCTGCGCGGACTTGACCCTTACGATACTGTTTCGCCGTACATAATGGTCAACCGCAACACGGCGTCAAATTTCTTCAGCGACAAATTCGAAACGTCAAACGCGCAGAAATACGTTCGCGAAAAACGCGATGAAGGGCTGACAAATTTCGGCATTCTGCATCTGATGATCGCCGCATACGTGAGAACCATGTCGCAGAAGCCTTATCTGAACCGTTTTATAAGCGGACAGAAGGTCTTCGCAAGAAACTCGATCCAGGTGAATATGGCCGTCAAACCGAAATTCGACCGCGAAAGCACCGATACGGTCATAAAGGTCGTTTTCGAGCCGACCGACACGGCAAAGGACGTATACGAAAAATTCATGAAGGTTTACAGCGACGCGGTCGCGCCCGGCGACACAGGGTTTGACAACACCGCGAGGATTGTAAACTATATTCCCGGACTGCTGAAAAAATTTGCCGTATGGATGCTGAAAACGCTTGATTATTTTGGGCTTCTCCCGAAAAAGCTTCTGTTTGTCAGTCCTTTCCACGGATCAATGTTCATAACCTCGATGGGATCGCTTGGAATTCCCCCAATCTTTCATCATCTATATGATTTCGGAAACGTTCCGGTTTTTATAGCTTTCGGCGCCACGCGTCACGAATATGAGATCACGGCGGACGGAAACGTAAGACGCGCAAATTATATCGACTACACCGTCGTGACTGACGAGCGGATTGCCGACGGTTTCTCATACGCCTCCGGATTCAAAATGTTCAGAAGATTTCTGTCCGATCCGTGGAAACTCGATTCGCCTCCCGAGGAGGTGATAGAGGACCCGAATATCGATTCAAGACTGTCTCCGAAAAAAATACGCCGCCTCGAGGCAAAAAAAGAAAAGAAGTCGGCAAAGGAACATCTTAAAACAAAAAACAGCTGAAATAAAAAACCTGCCTTTTTACAGGCAGGCTTTCTTATGTTCAGCGTCTTCTTACGGCGTTGCTGCTTCTTTTTTTCTTCTTGCGGCGTGCCTTTGCCCGCTTGTTCTCGAGAAGGATCCCCAGAATTATAAACAGAATAATCAGTCCGAATATAACAATAACGATGATGAGGAATATCCTGCTGAGATCGTCAAGATTCTTCTTGCCGCTGTCGGATGTGTTTTCACCGATCACGCCGCCCTGATTCCCGGTCGTATCGGCGTTGCCGGTATCCGGAGGAAGCGGTTCCGCCGATTCGGTGCCGAGCGGCGGAATGTCCTCGATCTCCACTTTTCCGCAGACTGAGCAGGAATGCTGTCTCTGGCCCTTGACCGTAGACGTCGGATTGATTATGATCTCCCACTGCCCGTAGGAATGGTTGCCCGTCGCCTCCAGGGTTTTCGAACTGATTACCGCTCCGCATTTGTCGCATACCTCGTTTTCGTATCCGGTATCCCCGCACGTGGGCTCCTGTCTTACCTTGTGGGTCGAGGTATGCCTGCATTCGGTGGAGGTTACGGTGATTTTCTGGCTCGACGATTTACCGCCGAAGCTGACCGTAAGCGTAGATCCGGAATCGGAGGTGGTCAGTTTTTTGCCGTTCTGCATGTTGCAGGTTATTCCGTATGAGTCAAAATCGGAATATTTAACCTTTTCGGTCGTCCCGTCGGCGTACTTTATCTCCACGACCATATCAGAGAGATCGAGTTTCTGACCGTCCGTGTAGCTTAGGTTGGGCAGCGTGCTTATCGCCAGCGTTTCAACTTTTTTTGCAGCCGTAGCCGACGCTGACTTTGCCGATTCGGCGCTGTCGTTGTTTGTTTCGTCTTTCGCTATTGCCTGCACGGTTGCCGAGTACGGGAAACCTCCTGTGACGGTTCCCTCGGGTATGGTTCCGGCAAGGCTCGATGTGTTAAAGGCATAAACGGCCGTGTCGTCGGCGTCATAAAGTGTTATCTTGTATTCTCCGACCGTTCCGGACTCGTTCGTATCGGTGATCTGGTATTTAAGACCGCCGTTTTCATTGTCAGGCGTCAGTTTGACAGTCGGAGCCTCAAGGTCGCCCACCTTTGTATATTCGGGACT
>JAEEGL016072184.1_pt1 | contig 18535 bp, 13 predicted proteins | sample 9134231 | NCBI WGS metagenome assembly JAEEGL01 (sample SAMN16246548, study PRJNA631951) | gut metagenome | biome: gut microbiome; feature: rumen; material: fiber-attached | host: Bos | place: Iran: Karaj | collected 2018-10 | reverse complement strand
GCTCAGTATGAGTCCGGCGTTCGCACGCCTAAAAAAGATATGACAGAGCAACTCGCCTATGTTTTAGGTGTATCTCCCATGGCCTTGGATGTTCCAAACATCGAGAGCGATTACAACCTGATCCACACGCTTTTTGCCATAGAGGATGTCTATGGTTTGAAACCGGTTAAGATAGATGGTGTCGCTTATCTGGTTCCGGACGCTCAGCACACATACAAAGGTAATAACCTCAAAAAACTGTACCCTAATTCCCTTGTGCAATTAATCACTCGATGGGCAAACGAAGCCGAAAAGCTTAAAAACGGTGAAATCACGCAAGAAGAATATGATCGCTGGCGTTATACATTTCCTGAGGTGGACGCTGCTAAACACAAGGAACGCATTCAAAGCCTCTTCGATTCGGCCCCTTCTGACCAATATGAATAAACAAAAAAGAGCTATCTGATTCTCGCAATGAAAATCAGATAGCTCTTATTCTATGGACAATATCAGATGTTGCCAAACCGTTGCCATGCGGACCTTTGGATACTTAAAAATCCTTTATTTGCAACGGTTTTGACGATTTCTCAGCTCATTCCCACTCGATTGTGCCACTGGGCTTGGGCGTCAAATCGTAAAGCACGCGATTGACCCCCGGAACCTCGGCAGTGATACGGGATGTGATGTGCTGTAACAGTGCAAAGGGCACATCCTCTACGGTTGCGGTAACAGCATCTCTTGTGTTGACGGCACGGATGATTACAGGCCAGTCAAAGGTGCGCTTGCCGTCCCGAATACCGGTAGATTTGAAATCCGGCACAATGGTGAAATACTGCCAGACCTTTCCCTGGAGACCGTTCTTGGCGAATTCCTCCCGGAGAATGGCGTCAGATTCCCGTAGGGCTTCCAGCCGATCCCTGGTGATGGCGCCCAGGCACCGGACACCCAGTCCAGGGCCCGGGAATGGCTGACGGTAGACCATGTTGTCCGGCAGTCCCAGTTCCTTCCCTACTACACGGACCTCGTCCTTATACAGGAGCTTTACGGGTTCTACCAGTTCAAAGTCCAGATCCTCCGGCAGACCACCTACATTGTGATGGGCCTTGATTCCATCTGCACTCTCGAGGATATCTGGATAAATGGTGCCCTGTCCCAGGAATCGAATGTCCTCCAGCTTCCGGGCTTCTTCTTCGAATACCCGGATGAACTCTGCTCCGATAATCTTCCGTTTGGTCTCCGGATCACTGACTCCTGCAAGCTTGTCAAGGAACCGGTCCACTGCGTCCACATAAATCAGGTTGGCATCCATCTGATTCCGGAACACCTCAATAACCTGCTCCGGTTCACCTTTGCGGAGCAGTCCGTGATTCACGTGGACACAGACCAGTTGCTTCCCTACTGCCTTGATGAGCAAGGCTGCCACTACGGAGGAATCTACACCGCCGGACAGGGCGAGCAGTACTTTTTTATCCCCAATCTGGGCACGAAGTATTCCTATCTGTTCCTCGATAAACTTCCGGGCCAACTCCGGTGTTGTAATACGCTCCATGGTCTCAGGCCGAACATTATTATCCATGTTGCTCTCCTCCTGTTGTTTTTGGATTATTATAGCAAACTGCCAAAAACGCGTCAAGGAAAACCCCTGTATTCCTGCAGAAAAACCGCCTCCCGAAGGAGGCGGTTTTACCGCTTCGTCAGCTCAGTCCCTTCATCCAGATCATCACGCCTTCCGGATCATCGTCGGCACAGTGGCCACCATCCCATACCAGTCGTGCATTCACATCTTTTCCTGCATTTTCCAGTAGCGTTGCAAGGTTGGTAAACACCGGAATGGAGGTATCGCGGTCCAGAGCGCCATAGCGCATCCACCAGTGGGGGGCGCAGCCTGGATTCCCGGTCCGAACAAAATAGTAGGGATTCATCATGTTGATGATTTTCGCCAGGTCTTCGTCGATCACACTGTCCTTCTCGCAGGGATCATGCGCCTTAGAGAATGCTGTGAAGTGGCGGGTCTTGACGGTCTCGGTCCCAAAGAGATCCGGCTCAGCCATCTCCTTCCCAAAGTCGTCAAAAGCGGGCAAGCCCTTCATACGTCCATCATAGTTTAAGAAGTCCTCCCACGTGAACTCCGCCTGTCCGTCAGCAAATCGGATCCAGGGATGTTCTGCCAGATAGGCCTCCCGTTCTGCCGCGGGCAGTGCTTCAAGAAAGCGATTCGCCTCAGGAATCAGATACGCCTGCAGCAGATAATCCTGAAGATTTTCACCGGTAACGCAACCAAAATTGCCGCGTCCTCTCACACTCAATTCATTCTGATAAGCCCGGTACTGGGCAGCCAGCTCTGCGGACAGTTTCTGATCCACCAGCCCCGGTGTGATCCGAATGGGGCCAGTTGCAGCACCTCCGCAGGGAATGGGGCCATACTGCCACTCATAGCCGCCGTCAGCATGCTCCAGATCTATGATGGGGCTGAAAGAGCAGGAGGCAAAGATATCATCCCGTTCGTCTGCGGCACCGATTGCCCGCAGATACGGCTCGAACAGCGGATTGTTGCCGGAAGCTGCCAGCAGACAGGAAAGCGCGCCGCCAGCGCTGCCGCCGGTGGAGAGGATCCGCTCCTTGTTACCTGGAATTGCATCCCCCATGGCGCGAAGATACCGTACTGCGGCTTTCAGATCCACGATGGCCGCCGGGGCTTTCCCGTAATAGGTGCCGTCCGACGCCTGGCAGTCTCTTCCGCGGCATCCCGGTGCCACGATCACAAAGCCATAACTCATAGCCAACGCCTTGTTCTCTCCGGGGCCCTCTGCCCCTCCCAGGCCTGGAAGAGCAGGGCCGCCCGGGCCACCGGGCCCGCCGGGACCACTGGGACCACCAGGACCACCGGGACCACCGGGACCACCAGGACCACCGGGGCCACCAGGACCACCAGGACCGCCGGGCATCATACCCTTGTGATAATTGTTGCATGACATATAGCCTCCCACTCCAATCACAAACAGGATCGGAGCGTTCTTTGTATCAACCGGCACGTCGTCTACCGCCTCCGGCACCCAGATATCCAGGCTCTGATATTCCACGTCCACCGGATTGCATACATAGGGAATGTGTTCATAGGCTCGATAAACAATCTTTTTGACACCGTCTTTCCTTCGGGCAACGGTCTCCTCCCGGGTATACTCTTCCTGTGAAAACTTCAACTGCATCTCAGACAAGGCAAGTCCTCCTTTGCTTATAATTCTGTTTATATTATACGGAAATCATCCGTTCTTCGCAATTCCAAATGAATGGGGGATGATTCCAAAACTGAATTGCCGCGCCATGCTTCTGAGCAGCCGTTTTCCTTGACAACAAATCTTCCTGTCTTATATAATTAACCCAACTAGTATTCAAGCAGAAAGTATCACATTTCCCATAAAAGTTCCCGCGTTTTGCGTCATATGAACACCGCAGTCCGGCCGGCAGTGATCCCTTTGTCCTTCTGTGAAGCAGGGCCACCCGGAACGGGCAGGAAGAGGGATTATGGACATCTACGAACGACATCAGAAAGTCTGGAAGCTGCTTTACGCACTGAATCACCGCTGGATTTGCCGGAAGTTTCGCCTGAAGCATGAGGATCTTCATGTAGAAGGCCCTGTACTGCTGATTTCCAATCATGTGACCAATTGGGATCCCCTGCTTGTAGCCATGAGTCTTCGGGACAAACAGATGTACTATGTGGCCAGCGAGCACATATTCCGCATGGGGCCGATCACACGGATCCTGAACTGGCTTCTCGCTCCCATTCCCCGTCCCAAGGCTTCTTCTGGCGCTGAAACAGCCTGGGCCTGTATACGGCATTTGCGGGCTGGCCGGTCCATCTGCCTGTTTGCCGAGGGAGAGTGCTGCTGGGACGGCCGCAGCACCACTGTGGTTCCAGCCACCGGTAAACTGGCCAGGCTCTCCGGTGCCACACTGGTAACCTACCGGCTGGAAGGCGGTTATCTCACGCTGCCGCGCTGGGCAAAGCATCGCCGGCGGGGACAGATGCTGGGACACCCCGTGCATATTTACCCTCCGGAGCAGCTCAAGACCATGAAGCCCGACGAGATTGAAGCGATCATCAACCGGGACATTTACGAGGACGCTTGGGCAAGGCAGGCCGAAGATCCCGTGGAGTTCAGGTGCTCCGCACCAGCGGAGGGACTGGAACGGGGGCTGTACCTCTGTCCGGAATGCTGCAGGATCGGCACTCTCCGCACCAAGGGTGACCGAATCTTCTGCGATTGCGGTCTTTCCATCCGATATACTGCAACCGGCGGCTTCTCGCCGGATACACCCTTTTCAAACTTTGCTGAATGGGACACCTTTCAGAAGGATAGGCTGCGGCATCTGGACTTTCATCGGGCGGTGCAGGCCGGATCTGATACGGGAGAGCTGCTTTTTTCTGACGATGGTCTGACTCTGACCCAAATCGGCGGCAGTCATCGGGAAGAGATCCTTGGGCGGGGCAGGCTTCGGCAGTTTGCAGACAGGCTGGAATGTGCCGGGTTCAGCTTTACCATGGAGGAAATCCATCACATGGCTATGGTTAAGGCCAACCGTCTGCTTTTTACCTGCGGGGATGATTACTATCAGATCCGCACAAAGAAATCTGTGAACCTTCGCAAATATCTGGAACTGTGGAGAGGGAAAAACGGGGAGGAATAAGTGTATGGACTACTCTGCTTCCAATACTGCGCTGTGGAATGTAATTGTTCAGCTCGGCATGATCGCTGGTGTGATCCTGCTGGGAAACTTCCTGAGGCAGAAGATCTCCTTCATTCGAAGGAGCATGATGCCTGTGGCTGTGCTGGGTGGCTTTCTGTTACTGATTGCCAAGTACACAGGACTTCTCAAGCTGGACGGAGCATTGATGGAAATGCTTGTCTATCATGGCATTGCTCTGGGCTTCATCGCCATGAGCCTGCGGGTTCCGCCGAAACGGGACTCCGAAACCCGGGATCACAGCGGTCTGCGCTCCGGTGCTGTGATTATCAGCACCTATATGGTCCAAGGCGTCATCGGGCTTCTGATCACACTGGCTCTTTCCTATACGCTCCTGCCCAGCCTGTTTAAGGCGGCAGGCCTTCTGCTTCCCATGGGTTTCGGCCAGGGGCCCGGTCAGGCGAACAATGTAGGCTCCAGCTATGAGGCACTGGGGTTTGCAGGAGGCCGCAGCTTCGGTCTCGCCGTTGCTGCCGCCGGCTATCTGGTGGCCTGTCTGGTAGGAGTTGTCATTCTAAGCATCCTGTCCCGCCGTGGAAAGCTCCGCACTGTTTCAGACGGTGAAGTCTCTCAGCCATCTCTGGATTTCTTTCAGAGCAAAGATGAAATCCCTATTTCCAGTTCCATTGACAAGCTGTCGGTACAGCTGGCTATGGTCCTTATCGTATACCTTGCCACATTCCTGGCTGCCTGGGGATTGACCTCCGGTATTGCCGCGCTTTCCGTTGGCCTTGCCAACACCGTCAATCCCCTGATATGGGGTTTTAACTTCATCATCGGCTCAGCATTAGCACTGCTGCTTCGGGTTCTCCTGGAACAAGGTAAAAGGGCCGGAGTAATACAGCGTCAGTACCAGAACAACTTCCTGCTCAATCGGATTTCCGGATTCTTCTTTGATATCATGATTGTGGCCGGTATCGCCTCCATCGATCTGGCAGATATCCGCGGATTGTGGGTTCCCTTTGTGCTGATGGTCCTTGCTGGTGCAGCACTCACCTGGTTCCATCTGCGCATCGTATGCAGACGAGCCTATCCGGAATATTACTATGAAGGCCTGATTTCCATGTATGGCATGCTAACCGGAACCATCAGCTCCGGCGTTCTGCTTTTGAGAGAGATTGATCCGAATCTGGAAACACCGGCAGCCAACAACCTTATTACCGGAAGCAGTTTCGGTATTCTGCTCGGCGCACCGCTCTTGATTCTGGTAGGTCTTGCTCCGAAGTCGGATCTCTTTTGCTGGCTGGTAGTGGGGCTTGTAGTATTATATCTTGCGATTCTGTACCTGCTGATCTTCCGTCTCAGCAGGAAAAAGGTTGGCTGAGGCTAAGCCAGAATAGCGATTAAAACGGCAAGGGGACTGCGGCTTAATTGCTGCAGTCCCCCTTGCTCAAGAAAGGTTCATATTCATACATGGCCATTCAGTTTCAGTTCTGGCCATCTGCGCATAGAATTAGTGAAGGGCGCGGGTCTCTGAATATTGGGGAAGATGCTCCTGAATTCCGGATCGTGCTTCTTCAGAGTCTCATTGCCTAACTCCGATGGTGCGGAAAATTGTCGCATTTCAGTGTGGACTTACATAGAATTTACAGCCCGGCGGATGCCGGGCTGTTTGATTCATACCGAAATCAGTCGATCTTCTTCCCGTAAACGAAATTGGGGAAACCCTTGTTTCCGCCCACGGAAATCATCCCTTCAATATAGCCATCTTTGTCCACTCTTGCCCAGATTTCCCAGCGGCCGGGGCCGGCGGGGAAGTCCACCTTGAAGAATTCGTCACCGGTATAGAAGCCGAAATTGATAGGACTTCCATCTGCATCACCAGACAGAGTTCCGTCCGGGTTAGGGGTGAAGTGGAAGGTCATCTCGCCTTCAAAAGCACCGTAGCCCGGCTGCCCGTAGTCTCTGAGCTCTACCTGCGGCTTTTCAGCCTGGGGAGGTGGGCCGCCGGGGCCGCCTTCAGGCATCCCCTCAGGAGGAGGACCGCCTGCCGGAGGACCTCCCTGGAAGTCAGGCCCGTGAACCAGCTTGGGATCGGGCAGCCACATTTTTACAAAATAGGTACCGGAAATAGCCATCGTTAGCCTCCTTATCCTCTGCTGGGCAGCTTGATGGTGGCGCCGCCCTCCTCATAAATCTCATCGTCATTGATGGTGGTAATCCAGAAGCCCAGTTCCACAAAGTGCTCCCCGTCCTTTTCATACTTGTCATAGACCTGGGAGTGGATCTTCATTACGTCATACTGAAGCCCGTGGGTGTTGCACTTCTTGCCGGCACAGGCGGGAATCTTTTCAATCATGTCGGACACGGCGGTGTTCTTAGGGAAGTCGAAGCCCTGCTCCACCGGGTGCGTCATGATGCCCCACCGGATGTTCTTGATCCAGCCGTGAGTGCCCATCCAGTTGTTTATGTGGTGGATGGCAAAATCACGGCCGAGGAAGTTGATAAAGATTCCGCGCTTCGTCTGCTTGGGCATATCCGGCGGGGGACCCATTTTGGCTCTGGGATCATCATAAGGCGGGATCTCCGGGTCCCACTGAGTCATATCCTCGGGGACATAGACGCCGAACTTGGGATCACGAGTCATCTTTGTCCGGACAGCCGGGTCCGCAAGCTCCTTCATGGTGCGGCTTCCGCCCACAGCCATGCCGTAGGGAGGCGTTGGATTACATGAGGAGTGGATGGGGCCGTCAATGGTAACATTGGGCATGTCGCCCACGTTCACATCCTCCCAGTAGAGGATATCATCGCCCCGGTAGTTTTCCTTCGCCCATGTGTCGAAAATGGACTGCCAATCCTCATCGGTGTAATAGTGCTCAGGCCGGGTCCACCAGTCAGGGGATTCCCATCCACGCTGGTCGCCCATATCGGCGGGATCCTCGTAGGATTTGAGGTTCTCTCTCGCAGAGAACAGTACCTCAATAACCTTATCGCCGTTCTGGTTGTAAACGGAACCATAGCACTTGAGAACCAGATTCCGGTAAATGCTTCCCTCTTTCGGGGTCAGGTCAATGAGTTCCAGCTTGTCTTTTACCAGATAAAGCGTATCGCCTGCATAGACAGGAAGAAGCTGCTCAATCTCATGATGCAGGCCGGTAACAGCCAGAAAGTCCCGGGCCTTGCCGTTGAAGGCAGTCAGGAAACTATCATCATGTGCCGCAAAGGCAGGCATGGCGATCTTGGCCTTGTATCCCAGACTCTTGGCATAATCATCATCTTGATACAGTTTGTTTTCAGGATCATACTTCTTGGCATTGTAGAGCATCATGTCCTCTTTCACTTCGAGAACATTGGAGAAGCCCTGGGTTCCCTTTTCGATTTTTCCGGAGATCAGGGCCTGCACATCAATGGGGCCGCGATCCTCCAACTCCTTGATTTTTGCAAAATATTCCTCGGCATAGGGCTTTTCCCGCTCGGTCCAGACGCCGGGGTAGACGGTGACAAACTTTCCGGTTCCCATAGTGGTTTCTTCCTTTCATCAGATTGAATTTCGCATGGTTTGATCTATGTTTTCCTGGGCAGAGGCAACTGCTTGTTGCCCCTGCCCATCTGAAAACATCAGCTCATGGAGATATATTCGCTGGAGACGAAGCCTCTCTGACCATCGAAGGTCAGGAAATAATCCTCCACAAGGTCGGCCACCAGGAACTTTGCCTTGAGTATATCCCGGTCGTTGGGATGACCCCACATCTGGTTGTGGAAGAAGTAGGAGCCCTGAACCTTCCCGCCCTTGGTGTCATAGTAATTGGGATCAGGTACTTCTCCGGGTCCCATGACGTGCGGTTTTTCACCCTCTGCCACACCGGCGGGGCCAAACTCCTTGCCGCAGCAGGCGAAGGTGCCCACCACACTGACGTTCTGCAGCTCCAGGAACAGCTTCAGGGCTGCCAGGGTGGCCTTGGACTCTCCGGACCCGTAGAAGCCACCACCGTAGGTAGTGAAGATAATACCCAGAGGCTGATAGTTGTCACGGACCGGGCCACCTGGATAGGAGCAGGCTCTGCGTCTGAAAACCGGGCCGCCGTCTGCACCGGGGGCACCAGGATCTCCTCCGGGGCCACCGGGACCACCAGGGCCGCCGGGACCTCCGGGACCACCAGGACCACCGGGACCGCCAGGACCGCCAGGACCGCCAGGCATATCTGCACCAAGACTGCCTACACCGTCACGTCCGCCACCCATGGTCTCATGGGTCATGGAGAAGCCCTTGCCGGCATCCACCTGCTTCTGGACGTTGCTCTCCAGCTCACCTCCGGCACCGAGAGAGAACAGCTTGTTGATGATGGTCAGCGGATAGCCCGCCACAATGGGGCTGCCAAGGGCTACCACATCGTAATCATCAAAGTACAGATTGTCCTTGATCTCAGCCCAGTTGGTGGACTTTTTCAGCCGGTAGCAGTTGCACTCCCAGTTGTAATACTCGAAGCTCTCCTTCATGGCCAGCGCAATGCGCTCCGTATTCTTGGTCATGGTGGCATAGAGGATCAGAGCGCGGCGCCTTGGCTCGGCATAGGTCAGGCCTTCCAGTTCCGCCTCGTCGTTGCCGCTGTCCCGGAATACCACCACAGAGCCGGACAGGGGCTCCCGGCAGATGGTGACTTCCTGCCGGGCGGGACCGGCCTGAGCCTCAAAGATGATGCTGTCTCCTTTGGTATGGATGTTCTCCAGCAGCTCGCAGCCGCCGTGAGAGGAGATCAATTCGCCCTCATAGGCCCGGGCATTCCTGCGGATGACAACTCGGGACTCCCGCTTGCCGGATGGTGTGTCCATCAGATAGGTGTAGGTTCCTGCGAAATTCATACTGTTTACCTCCTTAGGATATTGCGTTGATCAGATTCAGCTGTTCGCTCTGTCGTAAGCGGTCTGGATGATATCGGTGAGCTCGCCGATGTTCATGCCTTCCACAGTGGCGACATAGGCATCCCAATCACTGCCGTCCACATCCAGATCACCGTTGATAAACTGAAGCGCTGCAGTGGCCACATAGGTGATAATATCAGAGTAGATGGCTGAGGCGCTGGCGTTTTCCTCCGCGGTCAGAACAGTGGAAGCACCCAGGATGTTGTCGGTGTTCTTGTTGGTTCTCCAGGCGTCGAAGCAGGCGTTTTCCCGGTCTCCGAAGGAGAATGCCAGCCGCCGGTCGAAGACCACGCCGGCAAGGTCCTTGGTGCAGACCACGCCGGAAGCGATGTTGATGGCCTCGGCCACCTCCAGCAACGCGGCTTCGTCAAACTCAGGCTCTCCGTCCGCGCCAAAGTCCCAGGTCTCATACTCTCCCTCACCGGAGCCCTTCTGGAAGCCAAAGTTGTAAAGAAGGCTACCCTCATAGCTGTATCCGAAGTCCAGGAACCGGAGGGCCGTCTCCACGTCTTCGCACTGTGTGGAGATTGCGATAGTAGACATATCGGTCAGATCGACCTCTTCAAAGAAGGGGATCGTAGCGCCGGCAGTTTCCGCCACATCCTGCACCGGCCACCAGTTCATGTTGGGGTCGCCGGACATCTTTCCATACTCACCGCCAAAGGGCTGGTTGGTGAAAATGTAGCCGTTCATACCGCTGGATGCGCGTCCTGCGTTCCAGTCGGAGAATGGGTTGGTAGCCCGGCTCTGCATAGCCTCGAAGTCAATAAGGCCTTCGTTGTAGAGCTGATGGAGCCAGCTGAGGTACTTCCGTGCACCGTCGGCCGTGGCACCGTAAATCACCTTGCCGTCCTCCTGATAGAATGAGGCATTCCAGTCAGTGCCCATGCCGTTGGCAGAGAGCTCCGCCACGGAGCCGAAGCCTCCCATCAAAACGCCGTTCTGCATGGATACGGTGTTGAACATGGCCATGGGCTCCGAGGCGCCCTTTTCATTCTTGAAGGCCCGGAGCACTTCCGTGAGTTCGTCGTAGGTCTGGGGCACGTCCATGCCCAAATCGTCCAACCAGTCTTGCCGGATGAAGGGGCCGATGCCGCCGGGGTTGGCCACCTGATCCTTGATGGAATGGATAACGATGTATTTTCCGCCGTCCTGCACGGCGCGGTTCAGGTTTTTGTCGGAGTTGATGATGGTCCAGTAGTTGGGCATGCACTCCTCCAAATAGTCGGACACATCCATAAAGACCTCATCCTCATAGGCCGCCTCCACGCCGCCGGTATAGTCGCCGCCGGGCAGCAGATCCGGGTAGTCGCCAGAGGCCACGATCAGATTGAACTGATCCCATTCCTGACTCCTGTTGACTACATTCAGTTCCAGATTTACGCCAGTGTTTTCCTTCAGCCATTTCCAGACCTGATGATCATCCATGGTACCGCCAGTAATATAATTGAGAGTAGTGCCCTCAAAGCCGAAGAAATAGCTGAGTGTCACCTCGTCCTCCGTAATGGGAAGCTCCGTGGTCAGTCCCTCCAGCATGGCCTTGTAGGGAGCAAAATCCATAGCGGCATTGGAGGCGGTAAAGTCGTTCTCCTCAGGTGTTTCCCCGAGTTCTTCGGCAGACGCCTCCGGTTCCTCGGCAGAATCGGCTTCTGCGGCGGGCTCCGTCTCATCGTCCGCTGTATCTGCGGCAGCTTCAGGAAGCGTTTCCGCGGATACGGAGGCAGACGTCGCAGACGCTTCGGTAGTGGATGCCTGGCTGCCACATCCTGCGCACACTGCAAGTAGCATAGCGGCGATGAGTAGCACGGCCAGTATTCTTTTGTTCATTGCATTGCTTCCTTCCATTTTGAAATCGCACATATATCTCGTCATTCACTCACATAGCGGTCATAAGATGCCTGATAGACTTCGGTCAGCTCATCCACATGCATCGTATTTACCGCGTCCATAAACTCTCCCCAAGTGGAAAGATCCCGGTCTCCGGTGACAAACTTGGGGATTTCCTCGGAGATGTATGTGGCAAGGTCTGGCCCGTACTGAGCCACGATCTCGCTCTCTTCAGTGGTGAGGCTCAGGTTCTGGGGCACAGCCTCTTCATCATCAGTGCGTGAGGTCCAGAGGTCGATGCATTCCGTCTGTGCTTCGGTGAAGAAGGGCACAGTGCGATCCTGATACATCAGGCCGAAGCCGGCGCCGGAGAAGCAGCGGGCCCGGCTGTAAAGCATGGGCGGGTAGCCGTACTCGTTCTGGGTGATGCTCTCCAGATAGTAGATGTTGCCGTCCGCATCGTAGTCATAGTCCACACCCTGAATGCCATAGTTGCCCAGCATGGCGCCTTCCTCAGTGTACCAGTAGTTCATCCAACCCAGAATATAGGGATACAGATCTGGATCGCAGGTGCCTGAGAGGGAGCAGGAGTCAAACTGCCGCTCTCCCCGTCCGGAATGGACGTTGCCTCCGTCCAGCGTGACCACCATGGGCGCCAGCGCAAAGTCCGGGTCCTGATTCAGGGTAATCAGGTTGTCCCAGGAGTTCACCAGCGTCTTGCATATGACGGTCCGGTCTGCGGCCAGCTCCGCTTCCATGTCCCCGGAGAAGTTTCCGGAGTCCAACTCCGTGAAGTTCTGGGAGACGATACCGTCGGCGTACCACTGGTGGAGCTGATCAATATAGGTTTTGTAGCGCTCAGAGGTGATGTCAGCTAGAATCTGATCTCCTTCGCGGTGGTAGGCGAAGCCAGCACCGGAAGCTATCGAACTGGTCACTCCAGTCTTGCCCAGTCCGAAGCCCTCGATCAGAGTGGCCAGGTCAGAGGCCATCATCATGACGCTCTGCAGGCCGAACTCACTCTTGGCGGCATAGGCAAATTCATTCATTTCGTCGATGGAGACGGGAACCTCCATGCCCAGTTTGTCCAGCATATCCTTGCGGATGAAGTAACCCTCGTTAACGATCTGCTTGTCGAAAACGGAATACCAGGCAACGAATTCATTGTCATCGTTTGTGACTGCCTTTTCCAGTGCAGGGTCGTCCTGCAGCAGATTCCAGTATTCGGGCATGTTGTCGGCCAGGACCTCCGGATCAATGGTGACAATTACCTCATCCTCCAGAGCCTTGGCGAAGGAACCGGCGTAGTACATGCTGATGCCCGAGAACACGTCCGGATAGTCGCCGGAGGCCACGATCAGGTTGAACTGGGTATCACCTGACCATGCGCTCAGCGCCTGCCACTCCGGTGTAACGCCGATGGTTTCCGTTCCCAGAGCAATGGTCTCAAAATCGCCGTAGGTGCTCATGTTCATCTGTCCGGTCATGGGTCCCAGCGCCGGCTCGTTGTGGAGAATCGTAAAGGTCACGTCTCCGTCCGCAATGGGGTAGGTCAGCGGCTCGCGGTAGTCAGGAGCCTCCTCCGCAGGCTCCTCTGCCGGATTCTCTTCCAGGACAGAGTCTTCATCCGCCGCGGGTTCCTCTGCCGCAGGTGGTTCCTCTGTCTGCTCCGTGGGAGCCGCAGCTTCCGTTCCAGCGGAATCTGCGGATGTGGATACGGCTTCCTCAGGCGCGGCTGTGCCGCCGCAGCCGGAGAGCAGTGCCAGTACCATGCATAGCGCCAACAGCAGTGCAAGTGCGTTTCTTTTCATCGTCTATCCTCCTTGTCACATTGTGTCTGATTTATGTTGATTATCCTGCGGTTCCATTTTACCGTGAACGGCTGTTGTCCGCAAGTGTATAGAAATGAACTCTGATGCATTTTTTGCCTCCATCCGGCCGGTCTGTAACGCTCATTTCCATATTTTAGGCTACCGTTTTTTCATATCCTTTGCTATAATGGGCACAGGGTCGCAAAGCAGACCTTTTGCACCCGACAGGCAGCCTTTTCAGAAGTAAACAGCAACCCCCGAAAGGTGGTGTTTTCATGAATCAGAATCAGGAACTTGAATCTCTGCGGCAAGAGGTTCTGGCGCTTCGCCGGGAAAACCAGCGGCTGCGGGACCGGAGCAGCCGGGAGTTCCTGGAACGTGCCATTCTGGACGATGAGCTCAGCCAGAATATTGCAGGCAGCATGGACCGTTTTTTTCCGGAGCCACCATCTCCCTGGTATGTCTGCGTTCTGTTCTTCGGGGGTACCCCAGGCGCGGGGGAATTCCCCGGAGAGGATCCCCTAATCCAGACAGAAGCTCTCTACCGTAAAGCGCTGGAACCTTTTGGTCAGCTGCGGTTTCTGGATGCCTCCGGTATACTGGCATGCCTCATTAATCTTTCTTCTTCATCCGTGGAGCGAAGGGAAACAGATCTGCTTCCGGACATGATACATGTGCTCAACGATATCTACAACTCTGCCGGGGAATCCGTCAATACCGCCTATATTACCGTCAGCCTTCCCGCCCGTATTGAAACCGGTGGCCCCAAGGTTCTGTTCCGCGGTGCTTTGTCCGCCTCGGAACGTCGCACCTCCAGTTCCCCCCATGTCTGTGCGGAGCAGCCGGATGACGAGCCCAGCAGGAAGGACCGGGTCCAGCTTCTGGCCCTGGAGCAGAGCTTCTGGCGGCAGATCCAGCTGCGGGCCTTTTTTGATGCAGCAGTGACTCTGGATCAGATGCTTCAGCTTCATGAACAGGAGCGCGGCGTTCTGGACAAGACTCTGGCCGCTGTTTTCAGCCGGATGGAGCTGGTGCTGAACGTCACCGTTTCGGATTCTGACGGCTCCGACGGAGGCATGCACGAGGCGGAGCAGCTGCTGTCCAAGCTCAGCAAAGTGCGAAGCCACCAGGAGATGCGGGAGGTAGCCTTTGATATTCTTGCCACCCTGGAGGATCAGGTCTGCACTCCCCCGGACACCCGAAATCGGAAAATGCCCGCCATCGAGCATTACATTCAGAACCACTACGGCGACCCGAATCTCTGCGCCAATTCCATATCCGAAACGTTTAAGATCAGCCCCTCCTATCTGTCCAGAGTTTTCAAGACTGACATGAACATGGGTATCGTAGACTATATCCACCGGGTGCGCATTGAAGCAGCCAAACGTCTGCTTAGAGAAACGGACATGACCACGGACGCCGTGGCTTCCGCTGTTGGCTTCTCCAGCCGAGTGGTCCTGAACCGTGTCTTCAAGAAACAGATCGGCACCACACCTGGCGGATACCGGTCTGCCATGGACTGATCCGCAGGCAAAAACCATTGCACAGTTCAAAAGAATACACTTTTTCACGTCTCGATTCTTCGTTAAAATGGATTGGGAAGACCTATGCAGGGGCAACTGACGGATCACCGCGGCAAAGCCTCTGCTGTGGTGGTTTTGTTCAAATTACAAGAAGGAGTGAGTACATTGAAACGTTCTTTGCTCGCGATCATGACCGTGATCGCACTGCTGCTGGCGCTGCTAGCAGGCTGCGGTGGCGCTGCTGCCCCGGATTCTGCCCCCGCAGAGGAAAGCGCGTCCGCACCTGCCGCCGAGGATGCTGTACAGCCCTCCGCTGAGGAAGTTGAGGCGCCCGATACCCCGGCGGAGGCTTCGGAGGAATCTGTCCAGGAACCAGCTGCTCAGGAGCCGGAAGAAACCGGCTATGAGCCGCGGATTCACTTCCCTGGCGAGGACACCGCACGCCTGCACTATTCCAACACCTATGAGCTGCCCATCAGCGAGGACGGTGCCACCTTGACCTGGATGCGCACTGCCTTAAATCTCATGGGCCCCCTTGGAGAGCTGGGCCTCACTGAGCTTCAGGATCTGGATGCCATTCAGGAACTCCAGAAACGCACTGGTGTGACCATCGACTACACGGAGATCGATTTCTGGACCGCATCGGAAAAAATGAATATCGCCATCGCCTCCGGAGATTACCCTGCCATTATCTCCAATCTCCTCTATGCCGGCGGAGACACTGCTGCCGCCACGGATGACGTCATCGTAGACCTGACAGACTATCTGGAAGAGTATTCCCCCAACTATTACTATCTGATCAACTCCAATCCCGATGAAGCAGGTATTTTCCGCAGTGACGGAAAAGTGCTGGCTTATCGGTCTCCCTATGACAACTTTGTCCAGAACCAGGGCATGGTGGTGCGGAAGGACTGGCTGGAGGAGCAGGGACTGGATGTTCCTGAAACCTATGACGAAATGTTCAACGTCCTGACTACCTTCCGTGATGCCTATGCAGGCATCACGCCCATCTACATGAACGCCCAGTGCACCATCAACGGTCTGGTTGTGGGCTATGATGTAGCCTCCTTTGCCGCTGACGGTTTTGGCTCCAGCCTGCCCTATTACGCTGTGGACGGAGAGGTTCACTGCACACTGCTAGAGGACGGTTACAAAGACTATCTCATGGAGATGAACAAGTGGTATAATGAAGGCCTGTTTGCCAAGGACTTTGCCTCCATTCAGTACAATCCAATGGGCGGTGTTCTGGGAGAGATGACCTCCAACGGCACTGTAGGCGTATGGTGCACCTCCGGCGAGGGCATCAACAACATCTACTTCCCCGTGACCTGCGTGCCCAACCTGACGTTGGAGAAAGGGGGTAAGGATCATCTGACCTCCACCTCCCTGCTTACAGACTCCGACAACACCTATATCACCTCCTGCTGCGATGACATTGAGACCGCTATGCGGTTCCTGGACTATCTCTATTCTGAGGACGGCATTCTGTTCTACAACTACGGTTTTGAAGGCATTGACTTCGAACTCGACGAAAACAACACCCCTCAGTTCACCGACGCAGTGGTGAACAATGAATACGGTGTGGATGTGCAGAACATGCTCCGCATCCGCCGGCCCTTTACCCTGTGCTCTTCCATGATGGTCCTCTATGCCACAGCTGCATACAATACGGATCTGAAAAATGAGGCCTGGGATGTCTGGACATCCAACATGGACGGTGAATACTTCATTCCCACTAATGTGACCATGAATGCTGATGAAACGGAGACCGCTGGCTACTACGGCACCGACATTCTCACCTATGCCTGCGAGACCATACCCCAGTTCATCTCTGGAGAGATAGGCTTTGACCAGTGGGATTCCTTCATCCAGCGGCTCCATGACATGAGCATCGATGAATGCATCGCTGCAGAGCAGAGCGCCTATGACCGCTGCATGGAGTAAGGCATACGTAAAGGAGTTTATATGACCTATTATCTTGGCATTTTCCCCACCCCCGGCGGGGACAAGCATCATCTGTTTTCTCTGACGGAACACGGTGGAACCATCACCAACAGCATGGGACCCGTGGTCCTGGAGGATTTCACGCAGACTGCGGAGGGCTTTTTCTGCGACATGCCTGCCGGTCCTGGAAAACACCATTTTGAAGCGACCTATATTGATTCCGGCATTCATGTGAAGGGCACCGTCTTCATGGAGGGCAATCCTGTTGGTACCTATGAGGCGGATATGGACAGGGTGAGTTCTGGTGAACTCCCCGCCGACCCGTAAGCGCTTTCCGGCCCCGGCCTCTGCCGGAATACGGCAGACCGTGGCTCACCGCCTGACCGTTTTCAGAACCTATGCACAGGGAGCCTCGTTCCAGCAGGAACGGGGCTCCCTGTTTTTTCGATTTCACGAATATTTTGGTCTGCAGTTGTAAGCTGTATCGTTCCGCAGTATAATAAGAGAAACGAAAGCTTTTATTGCGGGTCTTAACCCGGAGTGACACACATAAAATACCATTCTCTAGGAGGTGATGTTGCATGTCCAATTCCATAAGGAAGCTGTTTGCCCTTCTTTCTATGCTTGCCGTATTAATCACACTGCTCTCTTTCCCTGTACACGCAGCATCCTATCCCACGCCCGAGGAGGTACGGGATCACCTTCAGGGCAAGCGCATTCTGTTCCTGGGGGACAGTTATACCTCCACCCGCGGTCTTGACGATTACTGGGATTCCTGGTCCGGCCGGCTCCAGACCGATTACGGCATGGAGGTCAGCTGCTGGTCAATCAACGGGTCCACAGCCACCATGTCCCCTTTCTGGGGATTTGCACCTGGCTGCTGCTGGTTCCCAATCTGCTTCCGGCCGCTGCCGAAAGAGCCCTATGATTACATCCTTGTCACATGCGGCAGCAATGACTGGGACCAGGATCTGCCCATCGGGTATGATCCGGAGGAAAAACACCCCTGGTGCTTCATGGGCGCGCTGAATCTTCTGATCGACCGGATTCAGGAGGCGCACCCCGAATCCGTTCTGATCTTTATGACGCCCTGGGTCTCAGACGGCAGCAGAAACTACCACGGATACACCACCAATGCCTACGCCTATGCCATGGAGCTGGTCTGTGATCTGCGCGGTGTATACTGTATGAATGTATCCTTTCCCTGGGTCAGCGGCATCTTCGCAGACAATCCTAAGTTTCGGGAGAAGTACTTCATCAGCCCTTCAGATCCATGGCATCTTAATGAATGGGGCCATGCACGCTTCCTTCCCCTGGCGGCACTGTGGCTAGATGAAATTGGCAGATATGATACCGTGGTGAAGCGGAAGCAGCTGCTTCATGGAAGGGACTCAGCGCAGGGACCCATGGTCCCCCAGACACAGTAACACACAGCAAAGCCCGGTCCGGTCAACCCGTCCAGACCGGGCTTATGTTTCGCCGGTTCCGAAATTCCGGGTTGACACCGCCGCAGTGAATATATAAAATATCATGGAAATCATCAGCGGAACACGTGTTCCGCAATTCTTTTTTGGAGGGAACGCAAATGAAAAAAAGCACAAAAATCATTGCTGTCCTTGTTCTGGTGGTATTGATCGTCGCAGCGGTCTTCCTGTATCGGGAATTCCGTCCCGCTGCCCAGGCAGGAGCCAAAAGCATCACTGTCACGGTTATTCACGGTGACGAGTCCCAGAAGGTTTTTGATCTCCACACAGATGCGGAGAATCTTCGCCAGGCATGTGAGGAGCAGAACCTGATCGAAGGTACGGAAAGTGAGTACGGCCTGTATGTACTCACAGTTGACGG
>JAEEGL015376941.1_pt1 | contig 18535 bp, 15 predicted proteins | sample 9134231 | NCBI WGS metagenome assembly JAEEGL01 (sample SAMN16246548, study PRJNA631951) | gut metagenome | biome: gut microbiome; feature: rumen; material: fiber-attached | host: Bos | place: Iran: Karaj | collected 2018-10 | reverse complement strand
AGGAAGAAGGGGCGGCGCGTCGCCTGCTGGACGGCGATCAGCAGCACTCCCGCCAGAAGCAGGACGGCACCGATCGCAGCCAGGACAGTCAGCACTGTTTTTTTTATATTCATCTTCATTCCTCGGTTCTAATTCTCGTTCGTGATATGCACAAAACCGGTATAACATGTTTGTTTGGGCTTTTTCATCGTACGGGGCACTCCTTTCCTGGATAATTGTCAATTCGTCCAATTAACCAATGATATTCTACTTGAAAAACTTGCGTTTGTCAATCGTTATTTTATTTTCCATCTCTTGCATTATCAATTCTACCTTCTATCCATCAAATCATAATCACCTTCAACTACAGGGACAAAAAGACTGAAGCAAACATAAACGACGTGGTTGCCGCGTGCAGTTTATCCGGTTCGGATATTGCGCAGGATGGGTCACCGGACTTTCATAAAGCCGTCGCACGACCGGCGCTTTTGCCTTGACAAAAGCGCCGGTTTATGATATGATATAATAACTGTTCTGTTAGCTAAACTCGCAAGCATCCACGAAAGGAAATACAAATGCCCCGTTACACCGAAAGAGCGGACAGGCTCACGCTTCCCGTCATACCTCTGCACGACGCCGTGGCCTTCCCCTCCATCCCGTTCGATTTCGAGTCGAACGACACATCAGCCATAGCCGCCTGCGACGCCGCCTCATCGGGCGACCGCCGGGCGCTGCTCGTATATATAACCGACGACAGCGGACAGTCGCCGAACCCCGAGGCGCTCGCCAGGGTGGGGACGGTCGCCAGGATCCGCCAGTCGGTGAAGGACAACGACAGCGAGAGCGTAAGGATCATATGCGAATGCCGCGACCGCGCCTCCGTCCTCAACTACTCTGTGACCGATCCGAAGCCGGGCGGACTCATCACCGCCGACGTCATAACGAAGGAGATCAGGCTCACCGACGCCGGAGGGATCAGGGGCGAGGCCTACTGCCGCGAGATAAACGAGACCCTCGACCGCATGGTCGGATATCTCCAGGGCACCCCCGCGGCCCCGCTCAAGCTCGCCGCCAAGACGATAAACGACCCCTCGCTGCTCACCGACTTCGTCGCCGCCTCGGTCCTCGTTAAGACGGAGGACAAGCAGCGGATACTCGAAAAGTATCCCCCGCTCGAGCGCGCCGCGCTGCTCATAAAGATAATGAACTCCGAGATCGCCCTGCTCGAGGTCGAGCGCGGGATCCGCGACAAGACCGCCGAACAGCTGGCCAAGAACCAGCGCGACTACTTCCTGCGCGAGCAGATGAAGGTCATCGAGGACGAGCTCGGCGAGGGCTCCGACCCCGACGACTACTCCGACCGGATCGCAAAGGCAAAGATCCCGGAAGAGCTCCGCGAGAAGCTGAACCGCGAGAACGACAGGCTGCTCCGCACCCCATACGGCTCGGCCGAGGCGACCGTCTCGCGCATCTGGATCGAGGAGGTCCTCGATCTGCCTTGGAACCGGCGCACGCGCGACAGAGTTGACGTCGCCGCCGCCGAAAAGATACTTAACGACGACCACGACGGCCTCGAGAAAGTCAAGCAGAGGATCCTCGAATACCTGGCCGTCAAGCAGCTGAACCCCGCTCTCAAGAACCAGATAATCTGTCTCGTCGGCCCTCCCGGGACCGGCAAGACCTCGATCGCGGGATCGATAGCGAAGGCGATGAAGCGCCGCTTCGTGCGCGTCTCGCTCGGCGGCATCCACGACGAGGCCGACATCCGCGGACACCGCAAGACATACGTGGCGTCGATGCCCGGACGTGTCATCGAGGCGATACGCAGAGCCGGCTCGTGCAACCCGCTCATACTCTTCGACGAGATCGACAAGCTCACCTCCGACCTGCGCGGCGACCCCGCCTCGGCGATGCTCGAGGTGCTCGACCCCGAGCAGAACAAGTCGTTCAGGGACCATTTCATCGAATATCCCTTCGATCTCTCCGAGTGCTTCTTCATAACCACCGCAAACACGACCGAGGGTATCCCGAAGCCGCTCCTCGACAGGATGGAGGTCATCGAGCTCGACGGCTACACACGCACCGAGAAGCTGTCGATCGCGAAGCACCACCTCATCCCGAAGCAGCTCAAGCGCCACGGCCTCACCCGCCGCGCGATGAAACTGACCGACGACGCAGTGTACGAGATAATCGACTGCTACACCTCCGAGGCAGGCGTCCGTAACCTCGAGCGCAACATAGCGTCGCTCTGCCGCAAGACGGCGAAGCAGCTGCTCGAATCGGGAGCTCCCGAAGAGAAAAAGGTCGTCATCGACAGAAAAGACATCGAAAAGTACCTCGGCGGCCGCAAGCTGCTGCCCGAGAAGATCGGGACCGAGGACCTTGTAGGCGTCGTCAACGGACTCGCATACACCGGGGCGGGCGGAGACCTGCTCAAGGTCGAGGCGGCGGTGCTCGACGGCACCGGAAAGCTCGAGCTCACCGGCAGTCTCGGCGACGTCATGAAGGAATCGGCGAAGGCCGCCCTGACCTACGTGCGCAAGATCGCCGCCGAATACGGCATACCCGCCGACTTCTACAAGACCCGCGACATACACATCCACGTCCCCGAGGGAGCCGTCCCGAAGGACGGGCCGTCGGCCGGCGTCACGATGGTCACCGCGCTCGTCAGCGCCCTCTCCGGCCTTCCGGTGAGGCACGACCTCGCAATGACTGGCGAGGTCACCATTACCGGACGCGTCATGGCGATAGGCGGACTGCGCGAGAAGACGATGGCGGCATACGCGGCCGGAGTGAAGACGGTGCTCATCCCCGCCGAAAACGTGATGAACCTCGACGAGGCGGTCCCCGAAGTAAAGGCGAATATCGAATTCATTCCCTGCCGCTCGGCCTCCGACGTCCTTCGCGAGGCGCTCGTGAAGCGGCTCCCGCAGATCCAGGCGGAGCCGGTGAAGCCGGCGGAAACGCCGCAGGTGGCGATCCCCCCCGAGATCCCGCCGGTGACGCAGATATGGCGGTAAAGTTCAACACGAACGACGCTTCGTTCCTCGCGAGCGTCGGCGACGCCCGCGGCTTCGCGGGATTCGGCGGCCTCCCGCAGGCCGCCCTCTCGGGGAGGTCGAACGTCGGGAAGTCGTCGCTCATAAACTGCCTGCTGGGGCGGAAGTCGCTGGCGAGAGTGAGCTCGGTCCCCGGAAAGACGATCACGGTCAACTATTACAAGGTCGGCGGAAAGATGCTTTTCGTCGATCTGCCGGGATACGGATTCGCGAAGCGGCCGGCGGCCGAGCGCGAAAAATGGTCGAGGCTGACCGACGGATTCTTCACGAAAAACCCGGCGTCGGACTCGCTGAAGCTTGTCCTGCAGCTGATCGACGCGGCCGTCGGCCCCACGCCCGACGACATGATGATGGTAAACTATCTCCGCGACGCCGGGATCCCGCGTGTCATTGTCCTCACGAAGACCGACAAACTGGGCGGCCGTCAGCGCGAAGAGCTCTCCTTTCGCATGTCGGAAGCCGGGCTGTCGGGCGAGACGCTCATCCCCTTCTCAGCCCGGACCGGCGAGGGAAGAGACGCCGTATGGCGGCAGATCCGCTCGACTCTCGGAGTCTGAACTGATAATAACGCACCGAAAGAGAACGGACACAGATGTTCAGATACCTATCCTCCGGAGGCGACATAAAGAGCTTCATCATACAGCTCCTGCTCACCCTCCCGATCATAATACTTTCGCTGACGGTGCACGAGTGCGCGCACGGCTACATAGCGAAAAAACTGGGCGACCCCACCGCCGAGAACCTCGGCAGGCTGACCCTCAACCCGCTGAAACACCTCGACCCGTTCGGGGTCCTCTTCATGCTGCTGTTCGGCTTCGGCTGGGCAAGGCCGGTGCCGGTCAACGCGAGGAATTTTAAGAAGCCCCGCCGCGACATGGCGCTGACTGCCGTCGCGGGGCCGGTATCCAACCTGCTGCTCGCGACGGTCTTCGCGATCTTATACGAGACCGCGTACACGGTCGTGAAGAAGTCGGCCGAAGCCGGCGGCGGGACCGGGACACTGGGGATGACGGTGATGCTCTTCTTCAGCCTCGGCCTTCAGCTCAACGTATTTCTCGCTGTATACAACATGCTGCCGATCCCTCCCTTCGACGGCTCGAGGTTCTTCTACGTCTTCCTGCCCGTCAAGTGGTATTTCAAGGTCATGAAATACGAGCGCTACATCATGCTCGGCCTGATGGCGGTGATACTCTTCGAGTCGTACGTGCTGCACGGCGGCCTGATACTTGGCGGGCTATCGTATCTCTCGTCACTGCTCATAAACGGGATGCTCCGGCTGCTTGAACTGCTTCCCTTCTTCGGCTGACAAGGAGCGTCGCTCCCCGGCCGGAGGGCCCGCGGCGGCATCGCGATCCAGTTATATTTTGTACGGACAGGAAACCGGACAGATGGAAGAAACCCTGACTTACAGGCTCGAGAAGTTCGAAGGTCCTCTCGACCTTCTGCTCTCGCTGATCAAAAAGAACAAGATGAAGATCGAGGACATACGGATCTCCGAGATCTGCGACCAGTACTTCGAGTACATCGCGCAGGCGGCCGAGCTCGACATGGAGCTGGCCGTGGAGTTCCTCGTCATGGCCTCCGACCTCATGCTCATAAAGAGCCGGATGCTCCTGCCCCGCGAGGACCCGGGAGAGGCCGACCCGCGCGCGGGTCTTGCCGAAGCGCTGGCAAGGCTGCAGGCGGCCAAGCGCGCCGCGGCGCTGCTCTCGGAGCGCTACGAGAAATACGGCGGAAGGATGGCCAAGGAGACCGACGAGATCTCTCCCGACCGCAGCTTCGTCGCCGACCAGGACCCGCAGAAGCTCTACGGGCTGATGCGCCGGATGCTGGCGGAGCTCCGCGCCGCCGACGAAAAGATCGCGACGTCGGCCGTCACGCCTCTCGTCGCGCGGAAGATAGTCTCGGTCGAGCAGAAGATACACGGCATCCTCGGGCATTTCGGCGGCGGACGGTCGTCGTCGCTCGCCGAGCTCCTCGACGACGCCGCGAGCAGGCCCGAGCTCGTCGCGATCTTCATCGGAGTGCTCGAGCTCGTGCGCATGAAGCGGCTGGTGATCTCCGCGGGGCGCGACGATTTCGACGGCCTGGAGGGGATCGGGACCGTGTTCACCGTGAATCCCGAATTTGCCGAAGACCCCGAGGCCGGGCTCGTCCTCGACGACTACGCGTCGGCGGAGGAAACGCCGGAAGAAAACAAAAAGAACGGCGAAGAAACCGGTAAAAGCGGCGGAAACAGCGGCGGAAACAGCGGCGGAAACAGCGGCGGAAACAAGTTAGAAGACCCTGCGTAACGCGAAAAACAGGGCAAAAGCAGCCGGCATACCGGCGGAACGCCGGACGACCGGCGCAGATTCACAGGACTGCTGACCGAAAGGCGGAAATGACACTTTGGAAATGAATGAGAACGGCGCCGGCGACAGACTCGCCGGAGTCAGGGAGACCGAAGCCGCGCTAGAGGCGATACTCTTCGCCGCCGGCCACCCGGTCGAATACACCAGGATAGGCGATGCCCTGGGCCTTGCCCCGCGCGACGTCCGGACGCTCGCCGAACACATGAGGGACACGAGATACGCATCTCCCGGCTCCGGCCTGCATATGCTGACCTTCGCGGAATCCTGCCAGCTGTGCACGCGCGAGGACTTTCTTCCGCAGATACGCGAGGCGCTGGGGATCCGCCGCGGCGGCAATCTCTCGCCGTCGTCGCTCGAGGTGCTGGCCGTCGTGGCCTACAACCAGCCGGTGACGAGGGCCTTCATCGACACCGTCAGGGGCGTCGACTCGGCATATGCCGTCGGTTCGCTGATCGACCGCGACCTGATCTGCCAGACCGGCAGGCTCGACGCCCCCGGGCGTCCGATGCTGCTCGGAACGACCGACAAGTTCCTGCGGGTCTTCGGCCTCTCAGACCTCTCGGAGCTTCCCGAAGCGGGGTCTGTCGCGGCGGCCGTCGAGTCGCTCACCGAACAGGCCGGGCCGGACGAGGCCGGAGAAGACGCTGAAACGGCTGACGTTGCCGCCGGAGGCGCGGAGCCCGGAGCGGAAGCGCCGGAAGCGTAATGACCGGCTGGATAATAGCCGGAGGGATACTTCTTCTGCTCTTCCTCATCGCGATGATCCGCGGCGAGGCCGTCCTCGAATACAACGGTGAATTCGGTCTCACGGTAAGGGTCGCCGGCATTCCGGTGCGGATCCTTCCGAAGAAGCCGAAAAAGGTAAAGATCCGGAACTACACCCCGGAGGCGCTGGAGAGGCGCCGCCGCGCCGAAGAGAAAAAGGCCGCGAAGAAGGCGGCAAAGAAAGCGGCGAAAGAGGAAAAGAAGAAGAAAAAAGCCGAAAAGGCCGAAAAGAAGGCCGAGCGGCTGAGAAAAAAGGGCAAGGAACCGCCGCCCGCGGAGAGCGGGAAGCAGGGCCCGAAGGACATCCTCCGGACGGTAAAGCTCATAACCTCGGTCGCCGAAACGGCCGTGAAGCGCTTCGGGAAGCACCTCCGGGTGCGCGTCGCGAGGCTGCACATCGACATCGCGACTGACGAGGCGGCAAAGACGGCGGTACTCTTTGGCGGAGTCGCGCAGGCAGTCGCCTACCTCGCCGCGCTGCTCGACGCGACCGGGACCCTGAGGGCACCGGCGAAGTCTGACGTCGACGTGAGGGCGGATTTCCTGTCCGACTCGCCGCGGTTCGACATAAAGATCGGGCTGTCGCTCCGCGTGTGGCAGATCTTCGACCTGATCTTCCGCAGCGCGGGCAGAGCCATAAAGGAGCTCATACGCGGATGAGCACCGGCGGGGACGGCTGAGAGAATCAATGTTCGCTTCCCGCGAGAATGACGGCCGGTATCAGCCGGGCCGAAAAAACAGGGCTTCAGCCGGACACTGAGTGAAAAAGACTGTCCGGAAGGAGACGGACCGGAAGGCCCTGAACCGTAATACACAAAACAAAAAAACAGAAAGACTAGCATAAACGGAGGAAATCCAATGTCGGCAGACAACAAGATCCAGGAGATAATCTCCGCGTCGCTCGAGAACATCCGCTCGATGGTCGACGCCAACACCGTGGTCGGCGACCCGATCAGCACCCCCTCGGGGACCGTCATCATCCCCGTATCCAAGATCTCGATGGGCATCGCGTCGGGCGGGCTCGACTACCTTGGCAAGAACGACGAAGCGGTGAAGTCGAAGCTCCAGAACTTCGGAGGAGGCGGCGGTACCGGCCTTACCGTCGCGCCCGTCGGATTTCTCGTCGTCTCGCCCGAGGGCAGAGTCGACATGATCAACGTCGGGACCGACAGGCCGAGCGGAACGATCGAGCAGGTGGCCGACGTCATCGAACGCTCGCCCGACATAATCTCGAAGATCAAGGCCCTTTTCTCGAAGAAAAAGGACGGAACGGCCGTGAAGGACGTCGAGCCCGCGGGAGAGGCCGGTGCCGTCTCCGAACCGAAGAAGACCGAATAACTGCGTTATCAGGTCTCCGGCCGGCGGCGGATGCGCCGCCGGCCGGAGACCTGCGCGGAAAGACATGGAAAAGATCAAACTGCAGAAATACTTCTCCGACTGCGGCGTGCTCTCGCGCAGGGCGGCCGAGGAGGAGATCGCGGCCGGCAGCGTGACGGTGAACGGAAAGAAGGCGTCGCCCGGCGACAGAGTCGAGCCCGGCGTCGACAGGGTCGTCTGGCGCGGGCGCGGCATCGTATGGCGCGAGCGTCACAGGACCGTCGCGGCCGTGAACAAGCCGCGCGGCTACGTCTGCACCGCGAAGGACGAAAAGGGTCGCAAACAGGTGACCGACCTCACTGCCGAACTCGGGAAGCGCCTTTATCCCGTCGGAAGGCTCGACATGGCCTCCGAGGGGCTGATATTTCTCACCGACGACGGCGATTTCGCCAACCTGATGACCGGAGCGGCGCACGGCGTGCCGAAGGTCTACCGGGTGTCGGTCAGGGGGAACGTCGACGAAAAGACGCTGGCCCTCCTGCGCTCGCCGATGATGCTGGAGGGGGATAGCCGCCCCACCGAGCCGGCCGAGGTATACCGCGTCGACAGACACGGCGACATCACGCGGCTCGACATAACTATCCGCGAGGGACGCAACCGCCAGATCAGGCGGATGTGCGAGGCGGCGGGGCTTGAAGTCGCGCGCCTCAAGCGGATCATGATCGGTTTTGTATCGGTCAACGGGATAGCGCCGGGAAGATACCGGCTGCTCGACGACGGAGAGGTCGCCGATCTCAAGAGGCTCGCAAGAATGACTGAGCAAAGCGGGGGCTGATCGTATGCTTGAAGTACTTCCGATAGAATCAAAAGCCGAGCAGGAGCGACTCTGCGCGCTCTGCGGGGCCGAATATCTGCCCGACGACCTGGCCTATTCCGCCAGGGCCGACGGCGCGCTCGCCGGCGTGTGCCAGTTCAGGACCGCTCCGGGCGGCGGGATACTGCACACGCTCGACGTCATCCCCGGATTCGAGGACTTCGAGCCCGGATTCGTGATGTGCCGCGCCGCCATGTCGTTCATCGAGATGTGCGGCGGTGAATACGCCGTCGCCTCCGCTGCGCTCGCACAAAGGAGCAGGGCGCTGCTGTCTGCCGCCGGCTTCAAACAGACGAAGGACGGCCTGCCGGCGGCATATCTCCCGGGACTTTTCGAGCATCCCTGCTCTTCGGGGAAATGACCCGGACCGGCCAAAAGGCGCTTTATGTCTGATCAGAGAGGTGCGTCATGTGTAATATAGCAGGCTATATCGGCCCCCGCCCCGCGGCTCCCGTACTGTGCGGGATGATGCGGCGGCAGTCGGGATTCTGCGGAGGATACTACTCCGGCATCGTCACATGTCAGGGCGGGAGGCTGCATTCCGCAAAACTCCTCGGAGATATGGACCTTCTGGTATCAGAGCTCCGCGCCGACACGCTTCCCGGGAATTACGGCCTTATCCATTCCCGATCGAGATCGGGGGGAGACTCAAGGTGGGCGCATCCCTTCCTCAGCTTCGACGGCAGGATCGCGTATATAGCCAACGGATCAGGCGGGAAGCTGGCCGCTTTCCGCGAGAGAGACGCCGCGGTCGAAAAGCTGGCCGCGCGCGGTTACGTTTTCGACACCGCCGACGACAGAAAGATAGGCAGCTACCCGCGCCTTCCCGACGGCCGCTCGGTGCACGGCAGCGAGGCGATGGCGTTTCTGATCCGCGACCATATGCTGACAGACGGCCTCTGTACCGCCGAAGCGATGCGCGAGTCGTTCCTCGAGTATCCTGCCGAGATAGTCGGCCTCGCGGTGTCCGCCGACGAACCCGACACGATATCGTTCGCGAGGTTCAACAAGCCCTGCGTCATCGCGAGGACCGCCGACGAGGTATTTCTTGCATCCACCGCGATCGCCCTGCCGGACGACCGCAGATATATAAGCATAACTCCGGTCCCCGAATGCTCCTGCGGCACCGTCACACTGAGGGAGACGAGGATCTCCCGCATGATACCGCCGCTCGAAGTCGTCCCGATAACGCCGTCCGTGCTCGCAGGTACGCGCGAGGCGGTGCTCGGCGCGCTGGAGGGCGCAGACCGTCCGCTCTCATTCAGGGAGGTCGCAAGGCCGGCGGCAGGACTCTGGCCGCGCGACAGGGTCGGACAGCTGAGCGAGGCGGTGTACGAGGTGCTTTACGAGCTCTACCGCGACGGGACCGTCTCGGTAGAAAAGTTCGACGCCCCGGGCGCCGAGGAGGGAGCCGCGGCCAACATACGCACGACCGTCTTCAAATTCCGTCTCACGCGGCGTGACGCGGATGCCGGCCGTCAGGGATAAGGGGATAATACGGTTGAGCACTGAAAAAATAATGGCGGCCTTCGATCTCGGCGGGACCAAGATCGACGCCGTCCTGTTCACGGAGGACGGGACCGTCCTCCGGCATACCGTCGCTCCGGGCGGCAGCCCGCTTGACATCGGGCCCGAGCGCTCGGTCGAGAACGTCGTGGCCGTCATGGAACGGCTGACAGAAGGCGGCGGGGTCGACACGCTCTATTGCGGATACGCCGGCGTCGACCACACGCACGGCCTTGCCGCCAGGATGATGCGCGAGCGGCTGCCGGGCATACGCCGCATGCGGGTCGAGGGCGACTGCCGCTGCATGATCTCCGCGACGTTCGGTCCGGAGGGCGACGCCTGCTGCGTCATATGCGGCACAGGTTCGTCGATCGGCGTCCGAAAGGACGGCAGGGTCTTCCACATCGGCGGCTGGGGCTACCTCCTCGACAGCGGAGGCAGCGGATACGTGCTCGCCCGCAGGGCCATACGCAGGGCGCTGATGGACCTCGACGGCAGACGCCCGCACACTCTTCTCACCGACATACTCCACCGCATGTGCGGCGAGCCGGTGAAGGATCACATTGCCAGATTCTACGAAGGCGGACGGCGCTACATAGCCTCGATGGCACCCGCGGTGTTCGAGGCAAGGGCGGCCGGCGACCCGGCAGCCCGCGAGATCTTCGACGGCGGAGCGAGGGAGCTCTCCGAGCTGACCTTCGCGGCGCTGAAGGCGCTCGGCGGACCTTACAGCGCCGTATTCGACGGAGGCGTATTCGCGCATCACCCCGAATACATGAGAGCGGTGATGTCGCTCTGCCCTCCCGGCGTCACATGCACGGCGGCGGACGCGCCGCCGGTATACGGCTCGGCCGTCGAAGCCATGTACGACATGGGCCTCAGGGCCGATGCCGCGTTCAAAGAGAGATTCATGAAAGGATACAGAGATGAAGATCGTTTGTCTTGACCTTGAAGGGGTGCTCGTCCCCGAGATCTGGATAGCTTTCGCGGAGGCATCGGGCATTCCCGAGCTGCGCCGCACGACCAGAGACGAGCCTGATTACGACAAACTGATGAGATGGCGGCTGTCGCTGCTCAGAGAGCGCGGAATGAAGCTGCCGGATATCCAGGCCGTCATAGAGAAGATCGAGCCCTGCGAGGGCGCCAGGGCCTTTCTCGACGCCCTGCGCGAGAAGACGCAGGTAATAATACTCTCCGACACCTTCACGCAGTTCGCGGGACCGCTCATGAAAAAGCTGGGGCGCCCCACGATATTCTGCAACGAGCTCGAGGCGGACACGGACGGCGTGCTCACCGGCTACCGCATGCGCGTGAAGAATTCGAAGCTCGCGACGGTCAGGGCGCTGCAGTCGGTTGGCTTCGGCACGACCGCAGCCGGCGACAGCTACAACGACCTCGCCATGATCAGGGCCTCCGGGGCAGGGTTCCTCTTCCGCTCGACCGACGCCATCATCGCGGCGAACCCCGACCTGCCCGCCTTCACCGAATACGGTGAGCTGTACGACGCGGCCGTCGCGGCTCTTTGACGCGATGGAAGAAAGGACATACCTCATCGGAATAGATATCGGAACAAGCGCCACCAAAACGGCGCTTTTCGATACCTCGGGGAACGTCGTCGCTTCGTCGTCGCACGGATACCCGACTTCCCGGCCGCGGCAGGGATACGCCGAGCAGGACCCCGACGACTGGTGGACGGCAGCGGCGGCAGGCGTGCGCGACTGCATGGAAAAGTCGGGCGCCGACCCGCGCTCTGTCGCCGCGATAGGCGTCGACGGACACAGCTGGTCGACGGTCATGCTGGATAGAGACGGCAGACCTCTCTGCCCCTCCCCCATCTGGCAGGACAGCCGCGCCGACGAGATCTGCCGCCGGCTCGCCCCCGAATTCGGAGACAGCCTCTTCCGGCTCTCGGGCAATCCCCTGCGGCCGAACTACGTCACGGGCAAGCTTCTGTGGTTTCGCGAGAACATGCAAGGCGTCTACCGCGGCGCCGTCGCGGTGCTGGGGACCGAGGGATATCTCGTCTTCCGGCTCACCGGCGCCCTCTCGCTCTGCCGGAGCGAAGGATACGGGTTCCACTTCTACGACATAATGAAAGGCCGCCTCGACGAAGAAGCCGCGCGGGCGCTCGGCATACGCACCGATATCGTCCCGCCGCTCTTCGACGGCCACGAGACGGCCGGCAGGCTGACTCGTGATGCGGCCGACGCCTGCGGCCTGTGCCCCGGCATACCCGTCGCGGCTGGAGGCGTCGATTCGGCGTGCACCGCGCTCGGCGCCGGGGTGACCGACCCCGGACAGACGCAGGAGCAGGGCGGACAGTCGGGCGGCATGAGCATATGCACCGACCGGTTCGCGGCCGACCCGCGGCTCATCTTCTGCGCGCACGTCGTGCCGGGCAGATGGCTGATCCAGGGCGGAACGACGGGCGGAGGCGGCGTGATAAAATGGGCCGCATCCGAATTCGGCCGGTACGAGGAGGAGATATCGAAGACGTCGGGGCTCTCCGTGCCCGCGATGTTCGATATAGAGGCAGAGAAGGCCGCGCCGGGCTGCGGAGGGCTGATATTCCTGCCCTATATGGCTGGCGAGCGCACCCCGGTCTGGGACCCCTATGCCACCGGCGTGTTCTACGGAATGGACTTCCGCAAGACACGAGCCGATTTCATACGCGCTCTCATGGAGGGAGTGGGCTATTCCCTGCTCCACAACCTCGACACCGCGGCGGCGGCCGGCGCGAGACCCACTCTGCTCCGCTCGACGGGAGGAGCTGCTAATTCGCTCTTCTGGACGCAGATGAAGTCGGACATGACCGGTCTGCCGGTGTCGGTACCCGGCTCCGACAACGCGACGAACCTCGGCGCGGCGATCCTCGCCGGCACCGCGGCGGGCGTGTACGCATCTCCGGAGGAAGGCGCGAAGACCGTCGTGAAGGAAAAGCGCCGCCATATGCCAGACCCGTCGGTGCGGCCGGCATATATGAAGAATTACGAAAAATATCTTGAGATATACGAGTCGCTGAAGGAGCTCATGGACCGGACGGCGGAAGAATGACCGGACGGCGGAAGGCCAAACTGCGATCGATACACTGACTGAAAAGAACACGGAGACGTCGATATGAAAGTTACGGATAACAGCGAAGACCGGGCAAAATACGGCAGCTATTCGTTCTCTGAGAGCGTGCCGGTGAGGTATTCCTGCGGCGTGCTGGTCATTGGCGCCGGCCCCTCCGGCATCGCGGCGGCGGTATCGGCCGCGCGCGCCGGGCAGACCGTCGTGCTGTGCGAGAGATACGCGTTCGCCGGCGGGATGCTGACCCTCGGGCAGATAAGCCCGATACTCGGATCCGTCTGTCCCGGGACGTTCGCCGACGAGTTCATCGGCCTGCTGCGCGAGGAGGAGGGCGGATGCCCCGAATACAGGACGCGCAACGGCCGCGAGATACCGGCCGACAGAGAGACGGCAAAGAGGGTCACGGACAGGCTCATACGCAGCGAAAAGAACATCACCTTCCTCGGCAGCACCGCCTTCGTGTCGGTGATGAAGCGGGGAGGACACGTCTGCGGCGGGATCTTCTCGTCGCAGTCGGGGCTGTTCGGCGTCGAATCGAAGATCACCGTCGACTGCACCGGCGACGGCTGCGCCGCCGCGGCGGCGGGTGCGGAGTATTCCGTCGGCCGCGAGAGCGACGGCGGGATCCAGCCGATGTCGCTCGAGTTCACGCTGACCGGCGTCGACGAATCGCGCGCCATCACCGCCTGGGGCGGATCCGACCCGGTGAAGATACCGTCGGGGCCCTACGCGGGTATGGAATACAGGGAGCTGTGCAAAGCGAAGAACCGCGAGGGCGAACTGCCGCGGAACGTCACGATAGTGCGCCTGCACGGCGGAACGAGGCCGGGCGAGAGGTCGGTCAACGCCACGCAGACGAACGGCCGCGACCCGCTCGACCCCGAGTCGCTCACAGAGGCCGGAAGCGACCTCATCCCGCAGATCGCGGCCTGCCACGACTTCCTCCGGAAATACATACCCGGCTTTGAGAACAGCGTGATAACGAGCTCGTCCGACGCGATCGGCGTGCGCGAGTCGCGCAGGATACACGGCATCGACGCCGTCACCGACGAAGACGTCGGGACGGGCAGAGCCCGTCCCGACGCCGCCGTGCACTCGGCCTGGTTCCTAATCGACATCCACAATCCCGCGGGAGGCGGCCAGGCCGAGGGCTTCGCCCACGAGGCGAAGCCGTACGACATCCCCTACGGCGCCCTCGTGCCCGCCGGCGTGCCGGATATGCTCGTCGCCGGCCGGTGCATCTCGGGCACCCACAGGGCCCACGCCAGCTACCGCGTCATGGTCATCTGCATGGCCACCGGAGAGGCCGCCGGCGCCGCGGCCGCGCTCTGCGCGGCATCCGGCCGTCAGCCGTCCGAACTGCCCCCCGAAGAGCTCCGCTCGCTCCTGCGGAAACGGGGGGTGGAGATGTGATAACGAAAAAAAGCCCCGCCCGGATAACCCCGGGCGGGTGATTGTTTTTACGCTCCCAGAAGTACCGCCAGCATCGCTGCCTGGTATACTTCGGTAAGTTCGGATGTAGTCACGTCGGAGAACGACGCACCGGCGGGGATCTCCTCGGAATACTCTGCGAGATAATCGATGCTCAGCAGTTCGCGCGTGGTCTCAATCCTGCCGTCGGCACCTATCGTCATATACTCCTCGATCATATAAAACCGGAAGATCTTGTGAGTGTCGGGCTGAACATATACGAGGAACGGGACGCTGAAAGACTCTCCGGTCTCCTTTCCGTCGTCGTCGATAATCTTCTGTGTCGCGGTGATCTCGACGCTGTCGTACAGGACACCGCCGATCCTTGCCTCTCCGTTGAATTCGCTGGCGGTCAGCTCGTCGCGGTTGACAGCCCCGAGATCGTCAAATCCCAGATCGGCAGTGAAATCCGAGAAGGATTCACCCTCTTTTTTCTCCGATCTGTAATACTGCGCAGATACGGCGCCGTTCTCGCCGGCAGAAGAGACGGTCAGTATGAAACGCCCGTCCTTCTCGGCGACGCTGACATAACTGCCGGGAGCATTTCCTGAAAATCTGAAGAATGTCCCGGATGAAATAAAGTCAAACGTCCGGTCGTCCGATTCCATATGAACCTTTTTAATATCGCCGGCATATCCGAAGTCGCCTGACGAGTAGTATGTCCTGTAATAAGCCTCTTTTTCCGCGTCGGGATCGGGGACTGACGGTCCTGTGACATCCGGTCCGGTACCGGCGGCCGTCGTCTCCGACGGATCGGTCACTTCGGTGCCTGGAACGGTCTGTGTGGTGACCTGCGGTATCTCGGTTGTCGTGTCGACGGGAGCCAACGTCGCCGCGGATTGATCCGTCGTGATGTCGGCGGTCGTTATCTCGACCGCGGTTGTGATCGATTCCGTTGTTACGTCGGCGGATGTCGTCACTTCCGATGTAACATCGACGGCATCGGTGTCAGTCCCGACCGGCGAAGATGTGTTCTCCGGCGACACGGCAGACGTGATGTCCGCCGTCGACTGCTCCGGATCGTCTCCGGTGCACGCGGCAAAAGAAATCGCTAAAGCGACGATCATCATCAACGCTGCGATTCTTTTATAAAAGCTTACTTTTTTTGAGCTAAACATTTGAAAAACCATTTTCTTTAGCATCTCAAAAAAGCAGGCAAATTTGACACCGCCATTCAAGGATCAATTTCTCCCCAATCTTGCTCTTTTGACCCAGTAATAACATCTTCCGAATCAAAAACAACAATCTCGATTTGGATCTCTACGTATTCTTCTTTCATTTTTCCGTTCTCCTTTATTAATGGTTTTGTATCCTAAAGTATTCTTCAGCAGTTTTACCGTATTTCATTAACTCGCTTATCAACACCTTAAATGATTCATCTTCTGAATTGCGCAATTTGTTATACACATATGTTTCAATGCTGTATGTTAGAATATCACTTATTAGAGTATCTCCATCATAAATCCGAGCAGTTACAACAGCACTGAGATCTTTCGCTGAAATTGTGGAAATAGTACCGTATTTCGTCGAAGCATTGTATGTGCCAAATTCAGAATATGGTATAGTATTTGTAACAGCAGTTCCGTCTGCAGCAGTATAATTAATGACCAGTTTAATATTCTCTGTAGACTGTCCGTCTGCAAATTGCATATAGAACCTGAGGCCGATACTATTCCCGAACCCCACATTTTTACCTACGAATGTAGCGGTTGATCCTTCAACGTGGGTAATACTATCAACCGGTGTTAATGTTGGATTATCCGTTGTACCCAATTCAATTTGAGATTGGGTCAAATCAGCATTCACTAGATTATCTGTATTGTATTCGAAATACACTTGAGCAGCGGCTCCATAATTGAGCATATCAACCATCAGTTTCTTAAATGTGTCATTCGTGGAGCTAGCCAGGCGGTTATAGGCATATGTCTTTACACTGTATTCGTCTGCAACACTTTGGTATACTGCTCCATTTTTCTCAACATACAGAACTGCCGAGAGCAAATCTCCCATTTGCCTTGCCGCGATGTTCGAATAAATGAATCTGTAATACTGAATACTGCCGCTAGTAATAATGTCATATTTCGTCAGTTCAGTTCCAGATACAACAAGCTTAATAATATTGAATTCTGTCAAATCATTTACCTTGACAAGATATCCAATAGACAGATTATTGCCAAAAGCACAGTTGTGACTGAACGAGATATTCAGAACACCGTTTACGGAGATCACCTCGCTCTCGGAAAGAGCTAATTCGGTACTGCGTTCACGTGTGTTCATCACGATCTCTGTCGCGTTTCCTGATACCCTATTGAACCGGAATCTTGCGATGGTACTTCCTGAGGTGAGGCTGCCATTTACAGCATACGCAAACTTTACTATGCCTTGCGTATTGTCATCCGACACCGAATATTTCTCGTCCGGCGAAGACACATCAACTCCGACAAACTCCAGTTCATCCGGGGCATATTCCATTGAAACCGACCCGTTGGTAACATCTACCGATTCAGTATATGTTATTACGCTTTCCGCGTTCCCGTTTCCGGTCGACGTTTCTGCAGTTGCAGACTTTGCGGCACTATTAACGTTTCCGGCTGTTGCGGAGACATCGCCGCGCGGTTTGATGTTCGCAGTCTTTTTTGCTATCTCCTCGGAAATGCCTCCCTGATCAAGAATAGCCGATGAAGCCAGCGGAAGTAATTCAAACTCCGCGGGTTCAGAAGGTTCTCCGGAAGACGCAGGTGCGTTCTGTCCGTCGACATAAAATCCGCCGGCGGGCCAGACGCTTTCTCCGAAGTTGCCGCCTACGTAGACCGCGCCGGAAACGGGATCGATAATAACAAGTCTAGCCCAGTCTTCCCCCTGAACAGCACTGGTGTTGCCCCAGTAGATATAGGTCCCGTCGAAATAAAGGTTCTGCCAGTAAAAGACGGTCTGTATACCTGTTTCCGCTACAAGCGCAGGTGACGAAAAGCTGACTTGCTCTTCGGGTCCGGCAGCAGGATCGAATGAAAGAGCTGTTTGCCAGATCTTTCCGTTTTCATCAAGAAAATAGTATTCCGCGGACAGATCTCCAATTGTCTTTGCCGCGACTCCGGCGATAAATACGTTGCTGCCCAGCGCAGAGCTAGCATCCAGTTCACCGTACGACAGACCGCAATAGTTTCCGATGCCGGCAGAGTCGACGGGTTCGATATTGCCGAGTACCAGATACTGCCCGTAGGCGTAAACCATATATCCGGATAAAAGCAACGGAGCTCTGGCTATATCCGAAGCAAACCGGTAATTCGTTCCAATCTCTGTAAGTTCATAATCATTTGACGGATCTACAGAATACAGCTTTGTACCCGGATTTGCCGGATCCGTATCGACATCCAGTGTTGCTACGTAAAGATTTGAATCACAGACGAACGCAGTATTCAAAGGAGTTTCATAACTGTCGTCACGTCTGCTTAAGGCAGTCCACCCGGAAGGATCGGATACGTTGAACGATGCAAAACAGATTGTCGTATCATCATCCCAAATAATCCCGTTGAGCACCTTGCTTACAAGCGTGACCGTCACATCGCAACTCGCACTGACAGCGCTGTTTGAAACGGAAATTGCCGTAACGGTACAGATACCTTCGGAAACGCCGGTAACATGTCCGAATTCGTCGACCGTAGCGACCGACGTGTCGCTACTCGTCCAGACGACCCTTCTGTCGGAGGCGGTAAGCGGGAGAACGTTTGCCGTTATATCCGTACCGGCTCCCTTGTAGATATCTACCGATCCCGGAGTCAGAACGATCGACGCGACCGCAGACGGATCAATCCCGCCGGTATTTCCGTTTACTTCTACGGCGACAGCTGTCTCGTTGCCCGCGTAGTCGCCGACGAATACCGCGACATATCCGGGTGCTCCGGTCACGGCATCGGCGATGTTGAACGAGCCTTCGAAAGCACCGGTACCCGGTACCGCTTCACCGTATTTTGTCTGTCCGTCGAGGGACAGAACGGCGATATAGGCAATATTCAGGTTGTCCTCGACCTCGAGCGAGAGAGTGTTACCCTCAAGAACTACGGGGCCGAACTCCGGAGCAGTGTCGTCGACGTAGAAATCGTATCCTACATATGCGCCGTCACCGATCACGCCAGCCTTTT
>JAEEGL014206995.1_pt1 | contig 18535 bp, 14 predicted proteins | sample 9134231 | NCBI WGS metagenome assembly JAEEGL01 (sample SAMN16246548, study PRJNA631951) | gut metagenome | biome: gut microbiome; feature: rumen; material: fiber-attached | host: Bos | place: Iran: Karaj | collected 2018-10 | reverse complement strand
TCTTTTCCTTAAGATCAGCATATGATAAATCCCGTAATATGGATTCAGTACTCTGCTTCACATCTGAAAGATAATTATACAATTCATCCGGATTCAATTGCTTTGAAAAATACCTGCTCATCCCCCTTGATTAAAGTGTGAGCCACAATATCCTCGATACGAAAGATATGCCACAGTGAATATGCAATAGTCTTACTATGATATCCATCTGCGTTTATAAATGGAATTGCATTGAACTCTTCCCCGGTTAATTCTTCTTTGAAAGAGATGATTGTATCCCAAAGAGCGTTACGTAATACAAAAAGTGTACTGATACCTTCTTCATAGGTATCTCTTTTCTTTATCCGACTTTGCATAAGCTTGTTGAGTTCTGACCATTCTTTATTCATCTTTTTTCTTCTCCGCGTCCTTGATCCGATAACAATCTTCCATATCAAGAGTAAAGCTAATATGGTCTTTTGCATTCCGTACTCGTTCAAGCAGACAACAGGTCTCCACATGCCTCGTCTGCCAGAACTGATCGACCACACACACCTTTTTCAATTCATAGCCATATTCGCGGAGTCTCGAAACATCCCTGGCAAGCGTCGCAGGATCGCAGCTGACATAAACGATACGTTTCGGATTTATCCTTCCGATGGAATCGATCAGTTTCTCATCGCACCCCTTACGCGGTGGGTCCACTACGATAACATCCGGAAGAGAAAGGTCGATATCCTCTCCTTTCATTCCATTGAAATGACCTCCGCCACTCATCGCTTCATCGATCACATTCTCCGCGGCACCGCAGATAAATTCCGCGTTATGAACACCATTTATTCTTGCATTTTCTTTTGCATTTTTAATTGCCTGCGGGACGATCTCAACACCAATTACTTTTCCCGCTTTTTTTGCTAAAAATAAACTGATCGTTCCGATCCCGCAATAGAGATCCCACACGATCTCACCGCCGGATAACGCGGCATACTCCAGTGCCTTTTCATAGAGTTTGCCCGTGACAAATGAATTTACCTGATAAAAAGATTCCGGCGCGATTCGGTAACAAATATCACTGATTTTATCCTCGATATATAACGGCCCATATACCGGGATAAACTCCTCTCCCAATATCACATTGGTATCATCCGGTTGGATATTCAAACAGATCGATGTCACCATTGTTTTCTCACGCAACTTATCGACCACTTCATCGAGTGCGGATGTCTGTTTGGATACAACAAAGCAAACCATGGTTTGCCCTGTCGACGCAGCATATCGGATGTACAGGTGCTTCAGTTCCGAGGTATCCCGCACCGTATTCATCACTATGGTTTTTATTTCATTGATGATCGGTTGCTGGATCGCGCACGTGTCACATGCGATGATCTCATGAGACCTTGCCGCGTAGAATCCGGCCACTGCCTGCCCGGAGCGATCTTCTCCTACCGGGAACTGCGCCTTGTTTCGATAGTGCCACGGCTCATCCTCGCAGCCGATCACCTGCATCCGGATTCCTTTTACGCCGCCCAGTCTCTCCAGGCACTCTTTTACCCTTTCGGCCTTGAACCGCAATTGAGCCCCATAGGACATATGCTGCAGTTCACATCCACCACAACGCTTCGCCACCGGGCACACAGGCTCCACACGATCCGTTGATGCCTTTATCACCGACAGGAGTCTTGCGTAGCCATAATGCTTCTTCGTCTTCGTCACAACCACACGCACAGTCTCACCGGGAAGAGCACCGGTCACAAAAAGGGTATAGCCATCGACATGACCGATACCCTCTCCGGAATTACCAAAAGATACTATCTCAATCTCATACTCATGGTTCTTCTCTACCATTCTTACGCTCCACTCTTCGTATGCGTCTGACGGATATTGCTTCCATCCAGGAATCGATTGCTGCCAAGCCAGTCCATCTTATCGCCGGCGGCATCCAAAGCCTCCGTCATAATTTGCAGCTTCGCGTCGGTATTATCTGCCATATGCAAAGCCAATGCCTCCATCAGTCCCGGCGTCTTCGGCGAACCGAACTCCAGCTTACCGTGATGCGACAGGATGCAGTGAAGAAGCTCTGACTTCGTCGTCGCAGGGAATCCTTCGATCTCGTCGCAGGCATTCTCGATCTTATGCGCCCCGATATAAATATGTCCCAACAGATTTCCGTCATCGGAATAATCGTTAGCCGGGAACGGTGTCAGCTCATACACCTTACCGATATCATGAAGCATCGCTGCTGTGATCAAAAGGTCACGGTTGATCCGCGGATACTGCTTCGCAAACAGATCACACATCCGCGTCACTGCCAACGTATGCTCAACGAGCCCTCCCATAAAGGAATGATGCACACTCTTCGCCGCGCTATGCGCCTTGAAGGCTTTCAAAAACTCCGTGTCCTCGACAAAATACTTTTTTAACAACTGATTCAGATACGGATTTTTAACACTCTCAATATACGACGAGAATTCCTTCATCATCTCGTCCATATCCTTCTTGGTGCAGGGGATATAATCCGCCGGATCATACTCACCCTCATCTGCCTTACGAACACGGGAAATATTGGCCTGAAGATTACCCTGAAAACTTGTTACCGACCCCTCACAGGCGATATAATCCATCGAATCAAACTCTTCAATCGCTCCTGTCAGATCCCATATCTTCCCGTCTATCGTTCCGGTCTTGTCCTGAAGAATCAGCGACCAATAAGTTTTCCCCGCTTTACTCTTCAGAATCTGTCTCTGCTTACACAGATAGATTCCGGAAAACTTATTGCCCTCCTGATAACTCTCAATATAGTACATCCTTAAACCTCCCTGATAATCCGTCCGCCGCCACTTCGGATATATCGATCTTCAAACTCCGTAACCGGCACAGCCCTTGCGTAGTAGTATCCCTGGAACATCTCGCATCCCATCTCGCTCAGCATCTGCACCTGTTCCTTCGTCTCGACGCCCTCTGTGATGACGGGGATTTCCAAACGTTTTGCCAGAGAAATGATCGTCTCCAAAATCTGATTGGCACGATTCTCATCTCTCGTTTCCTCCAAAAATGTCATGTCGATCTTCATCACATCAATCGGGATATCTTTCAGCATATTCAGAGAGGAATATCCGTTTCCGAAATCATCCATCTCGACAATAAAGCCCAGGTCTCGCAGCTGATCGATAGCGGCGATACGTCGCTTCGAATCATAGATCATCGTTTTTTCGGTAATCTCGAGACGAAGCTTGTCCGTATCAAGATCGTATTTTTCAATCAACATTTTGAACTCTTCCACGACATCGATAAAGAAGAAATCCACCGGTGAAATGTTGACCGTGATATAAAGATCATCCCATCCCATCTCTTCCCAACGCTTGATGGTCTGGCACGCCTTGTTCCACATAAACTGATCCAGTCGAACGATATATCCGTTCTTCTCAAGTGTCGGTAAAAATCTTCTCGGCTTGAGGAAGCCCTCTGTCGGATGCATCCAACGCGCCAGCATCTCAACGCCCTGAATCGTGCCGTCCTTTGTCACCTGCGGTTGCACGTAAGGAAGGATCTGCTCTTCTTCCAAACCGAGATCGATCGATCCGGCGATCCGCTGTTCCCACAAGATATCCTCACGCAGGTTGGCATCGTAATAGGCCACGCGTTTTTGCATGTCATTTTTGATCGTCGCTAACGCCATGTACGCACGGTCAAACATAACCGACGGCGGGATGCGGCGATCCGTCACCTCATATACGCCGACGTGAATAACAATCGGATAGATCATATCACGATCCATATCCGTTGCGATGCTCTTCACCGATTCCGTGAACAGATCCTCCGTGAACCTTTCACGCGGCATGATCAAGCCAAATTTATCTCCGGCGATTCGTCCGTAAATCGTGGGCTCTTCCGCCTTTTCCTTAATCTGTCTGGCAATACTGATCAGGATATCATCACCGGTCTTTCTTCCGTAAATATCGTTGACCATCTTGAACCCTTTAATATCCGACGCAACCACAACGTATCTTCGATCCGGATACTCGATCAGAAGCTTCTCCATACGCGAGTACAGATACTCCGCGTTGTACAGTCCTGTCAACGTGTCATGTGTTGCCTGATAGCGTTCCTTATTGATGCGTCGCTGCTCCTCGGTACGATCACGCGCTGTGATGAAGGCTCCGACCGGGCGCTCCCTTTTGTCATAAATCCTCTGCAGCTCCAGATCATAGGTAAAGGTCTCACCGGCAGCCTGATAATCACGCACACACTGGAAAAATCCCTCCCCCATGATGTCCTGCATCGTAAACTTATCACCGTCTGCCAGAATCTCTATCGCGTAATCCCATGCCTCATCCGCACTCTTTCCGACGTAATCGAGAAGTTCCTTGGCGCGCCGGTTGGTATAGATACAAACATTATCCGGATCATAGAAAAAGATTGCCTCTGAAATATTGGTCAGCACCTCGCTGAACATTCGGTACGTCGCAAAATACGGCTTGTAAACCAGGGCGAAAAACCAGATCAGGATCGGGAACAGCGCATAGGAAATCATCGAGTATTCCAGCACGCTTCGATTGACCAGATAATACAGTTCCCAGACCGCGACAACCAGAGCCGAGAATAGGATCACCGTGTATTTTTCACGATACAAAGCCGATGTCTTCGCGATCTTATAAACCAGTATCCCGATACAGATTGCGGTAAGCATATACGAGAATCCGAGATGGTAAATATGATACCATGCCGAATAATACTTATAGTAGATCTGCCCGTCACCGAGCGATACCGAGTCCACGGTAAAAACGTGATGAAACCAGGGATTGAACATCATGATCACGGTATCAACTCCACACAGGAATCCGACAAGGCGTTCCCACCCGGTCCCACGATATTTTAAACCGCAATACTCCGTAACAAAGCGAATAGCGTAAGCCAGCATCCAGTTTGTGCTTGCGAAATAGAGAAGATAGGCGAATCCGGAGATCTCCATGTTTCTTGAAATGACAACCGTCATATTCGCGGCAATGGGAAAGAAAGCCGATATCATCAGTCTACGTGTCGACGTCACTATCGGCTTATCACTTCGGAACGTGAGCACGATACACAAGATCAACACGGCCGAGAGTATAGATAGAATTGTAATAAATGTATACATAGTCGGGATGACCGGATTTGAACCGACGACCTTCTGACCCCCAGTCAGACGCGCTACCAAACTACGCCACATCCCGATAATCTTCCGCAATAAAAATGATTGCGGAAGACTTATTATCTGTTATTCATAAATATGAGGACGGATATTATTTCTTACCCTGGTTAGCAACGGCATCCATCTTTGCCTTAAGTGCTTCCTGGTCACCAAGATAGTAGCTCTTGATCACCTTGAAATTGTCATCGAACTCATACACAAGCGGTACTCCCGTCGGAATGTTGACCTCGAGGATCTGCTCCGGTGTCATATCATCAAAGTACTTAACAAGAGCACGAAGTGAGTTTCCGTGAGCAGCGATGATGACGCGCTTGCCTGCCTCCATATCCTTCTTGATCACTTCCTCGAAGAACGGAACGGCACGCTCGATCGTGGTCTCCAGCGACTCATTCAGCGGAAGAACCGACGGATCTACATCGCGGAACATATCCTGATTCTTCGGTGCTCTCTCGTCATCCGGCTCGAGTGCGGGCGGCTTTACGTCGAAAGAACGACGCCAGATCTTCACCTGATCCTCACCGTACTTCTCCGCTGTCTCGGACTTGTTCATGCCCTGCAGCGCACCGTAGTGACGCTCGTTCAGTTTCCATGTCTTGTGAACCGGAAGCCATGCACGATCCATCTCATCCAGAATGTGGTTCAGTGTATGGATGGCGCGCTTCAGATATGAGGTGTAGCATACATCAAAGTCATAGCCCTCATTTTTCAGAGTGATACCTGCCTGCTTAGCCTCCTCGTGTCCCTTCTCGCTGAGATCGACATCCTTCCAACCGGTGAAAAGATTCAGCTTGTTCCACTCACTCTCACCATGTCTTACAAGTACAAGTTTCATCATTTTGTTGTCCTCCATTTTTTCTTAAATTAATGTATTTGTTTTCAGCACCAATAATTTACCATACTTTCGCGGTTTCGTCAATGCTTTGTTTCCGCCGCCTCACTCATTCCACCGTGACCGACTTGGCCAGGTTTCTCGGCTTATCCACGTCCAGTCCGCGCGCCACCGCCAGATAGTAACCGAGAAGCTGCAACGGAATGATCGCCACACTCGTTGCGAAGTGTTCATCCGTCTTCGGTACATAGACTGTAAAGTTCACGGTATCCTCCAGGTCATAGGAACCATAAGTCGTAAGTCCCATCAGATATGCGCCGCGGCTCTGTACCTCGACCATATTGGAGATCATCTTCTCATAAAGAGCTTTTTGCGTCGCCACGCCGATCACCAGCACACCGTCTTCGATGAGACTGATCGTTCCATGCTTGAGTTCTCCCGCTGCATACGCCTCCGAATGCACATAGGAAATCTCCTTCATCTTGAGAGATCCCTCCAGGCAGGTTGCGTAATCGATACCGCGTCCGATGAAAAATACATCCTTCGCGTTGGCATACTTCGCGGCAAACCACTGCAGACGCTCCTTGTCATCGATCACCTTTTGGATCTTGTTCGGGATCTTCAACATGTCAACGATATAGTCATTGATCTGAGTCGCGTCCAGATATCCTCTCACCTCAGCAAACTTCAACGCCACCAGGTAATTCACGATAAGCTGTGTCGAATATGCCTTCGTCGTCGCTACCGCGATCTCAGGTCCGGCCAACGTGTAGCAGACATGATCCGCCTCTCTGGCGATGGAAGACCCGACAACATTGACGATCGCCAACGTCTTAACACCGCGATCCTTCGCCTCACGAAGAGCCGCCAGCGAATCCGCCGTCTCCCCGGACTGACTGATGATGATCACCAGTGCATCCTTATCAAGCAACGGCTTGCGATAACGAAACTCTGATGCCAGTTCCACACGAACCGGGATCTTCGCGAAGTCCTCAAACACATACTGCGACGTCATCCCGACATGGTAAGCCGAACCGCACGCCACAATATGGATGCCGGTACATTTTTTTATCTCTTCCTCGGTAAATCCGCTCTCAGTCAGATTCACCTGATAGGAACCTTCCTCACCGATGATAAAGGAACGGATCGTATCCTCGACCACGCGCGGCTGCTCGTGGATCTCCTTCATCATGAAGTGCTCGTAGCCGCCTTTCTCGGCAGCCTCGGTATCCCAATCGATCTCGGCAACCGGCTTCTCCACTTCATCACCGTTCAGGTCGAAAAATGTGATGCCGTCCGCACTCACACGACCCATCTCAAGGTTTCCGATGTACTGAACCTTCCTGGTGTACTTTAAGATCGCCGGAACGTCGGAGGCGATGTAGTTCTCGCCCTCACCGAGCCCCAGGATCATCGGGCTGTCCTTACGCGCTACATAGATCTCGTCCGGATAATCCGCGAACATCACGACAAGCGCATACGAACCGCGAACACGCACCATGGTTTTCGCCAGCGCGTCAATCGGTCCCATCTCATATTTTTTGTAATAATAATCGATCAGCTTGATCACAACTTCGGTATCCGTCTCCGAATAGAACTTGTAATCATGGCGAAGAAGCTTCTCCTGAAGCTCCTTGTAATTCTCGATGATACCGTTATGCACACCGACTACGTTGTCATCATCGGTGTGATGCGGATGCGCGTTGATCTTGGATGGTTCTCCATGTGTCGCCCATCTCGTATGCCCAATTCCGCAGAATCCTTCCACTGAATCACCGTCCGCCGTCTTCTCGGACAGCACTTTCAGCTTGCCCTCCGCCTTGATGATGACAGGCTTCTCCTCTCCGTTGCGAACAGCGATCCCGGCTGAATCATAACCGCGGTATTCCAGCTTTGCCAGGCCGTCCAAAAGGATCGGGGCCGCCTTCTTCCCGCCGATATATCCGACTATTCCACACATAAGCTTCCTCCAGTTTAAAAATAAACTCACATACAATAGCCATTATACACGATTTCAGCCGATTTTTCAACGAAAAATCCATGTTTTTTCAGATTTCACTCGATTCTTGCATTTTAGGGGTTTTCTGTGGTATACTGTCAGTGTTTGATGCGACAATTCAGATTCTACGGGAGGAGCTCCGGATGAAGAGGTTCAAGAAAAGGGTATTTGAACTCATACAGCTGGGTTACAAGGAAGATAAAGCCAGCTGCATCTGTGATTATGTGATCGTGCTGGCAATCCTGACGAACCTCGCGATCCTGATCATTAATACCTTTGACTTCTCGAATCAGATTCAGGTTTACCTCAATATCGCGGAAGCCGTAACCGTCGTGATCTTCGTGATCGAATACATCCTGCGCGTCTTCACGGCGGATCTTTTGTTCCCCGGCAGAGGCCCGGTCGAATCCCGGATTTACTTCATCTTTTCTCTGGAAGGGCTGGTCGACCTGTTGGCGCTCCTGCCGTACTTCCTGCTGATGATACCGTCCGGCGTTGTTGCCTTCCGAATTCTGCGCGTTTTTCGCGTACTGCGTCTGTTCCGGATCAACGCCAGGTACGATGCTTTCAATGTGGTGCTGGATGTCTTGCGGGACAAGAAACAACAGATTTTTTCTTCCGTCATCCTGATCCTGACGCTGATGCTGGCCTCGTCGGTCGCGATCTACTCGCTGGAGCACGAAGCCCAACCGGACGCATTTTCCAACGCCTTTTCAGGTATGTGGTGGTCGGTATCCACACTGCTTACCGTCGGATACGGAGATATCTATCCCATCACCATCGCCGGCCGGATCTTCACAATCATCACCGCCTTCTTAGGCGTCGGACTGGTCGCGATCCCCACCGGTATTATCTCCGCAGGATTTGTAGAGCGATACACAAAAATGAAAGGCCTGACTGTTGAGAAAAACGGCCAGGACATGGGATTTATCCTGATCAATGTCGACCCCTCGCATCCCTGGGTAGGAAAACATATAGCAGATGTCGAGTTGCCGCCGGAAGTGATGATTGTCACGCTCATACGTAACGGTGAAGTTATCACGCCTTCTGAGGACACGGCGCTTGCAGCCGAGGACCACCTCGTTTTGGCTCCATTAAAGATACCTTAAAATACTGTGTCATTTCTTTAATGTTTCTGCCACCTTTATGCGCATTTTTTTGCTATAATTTTTCGTGATTGGGAATTGTGCTGATAGCATAATGGAAGATGGAGGATTGATATGCATATTTTAGTTGTAGAGGACGAGCGCGACCTGAACCAGTTGATCGTACGCAAACTTTTAGATGAAAAATACACCGTCGACACCTGTTATGACGGAAAAACCGCTTATGATTATCTTCATATGCGGGATTACGATCTGATGATCCTGGATCTGATGATCCCGGGTATGGACGGCCGGGAGTTGCTGAAAAAGATGCGCGGAGAGAAGGATGTCACACCCGTTATTATCCTGTCCGCACTGGATTCCAACGAGGATGTCGTCGACGGACTCGATGCCGGAGCCGATGACTACCTGGGAAAACCTTTTGATTTTAATGTACTCATGGCTCGTATCCGTGCTATCCTACGCAAGCGAAACGGGCTTCATGAAAATATCTACCGTTGCGGCGATCTGGAACTGCGCGTCAGCAATATGAGTGTCTCCCGCGACGGAAAACCAATATCACTGACACCGAAAGAGTACGCGATTCTCGAATACATGCTTCGCAACCAGGGGGCGGTACTGTCACGCGATCAGCTGGAAGCTGATATCTGGGATCTCAGAAGCGGGATGTCCTCCAATGTAGTTGATGTCTACATCCGCTACCTTCGGAGAAAGATCGATGACGATTACGATGTCAAGCTGATACACACTATCCGCGGCAAGGGGTATCGCCTATCATATGAAGAGGAATAAACGGCTTAAAAGACGCCATGCGACTCATATCAAATACATACTTTCCGGCTGGGGGATTGTTGTTTCAATTCTCCTGGCCGCTGTTACTATCTTTACTATCTGGATCTCTACTTCGGGGGCCATTAAGGGTGTCGTTCAACACGATGCCAACAAGTTCCTGCAATCTTTGGAACGACGCATCGGATGGGAAGGTGATGTTCCTGTCCTTTCCGATACATCCGAACAAGACTACGAAGGCGTATCCTACGCCATCATCCATCGCGAATCCGAACGGGTTATCGAAAGCACACTGCCCAAAGACATCCCGATCTCCACTTTCACGCAGGCAAAAGAACCGGCATTAGACTATCAGTCCGGGAGCAACCACTATTACATTCGGATCAAGGGTATACCAAAACGCATCAATCCACGTACAACCGGCTCAAACATTCCCAGACGGGAGAATAAGGATACGTACATCTTGTGCGCCCTGGTTGATTACAGCGAGATCAACACGATCTACTATGATGTACGAGCCTTTTCCATCATACTGATCCTGGTTTTGATTTTATGTTTGATAGCCACATCCGTCATCGTCAACCATATTATCACAAGACATCTGAGCAAGCTGACGAGCCAGGCGGAGACGATGATACAAACCCATAACTATGATCCCTCCTTTGATACCAAAGGGCCTTTTATCGAAATCAATATTCTGGCGGATTCCTATAACCAACTATTAAAACAGGTAAATTCGTCAATGCAAAGACAACTTCGTTTCAACCGCGATGTTTCTCATGAATTACGAACACCGATTACCATACTCAAGGCGCAGTGTCAGATTTCAAAAGAACAATTCGAGCACGAACCGGACGCACTCAAAGCCCTCACGGTAATTGAGCGCCAGACCGAGCGGATAAACAATATGACACAACAGCTTCACGAACTGGCCCGCTTGGATCAATCTCAAGTATTTGACCACACAGAGATCGTTGATTTGGATGACGTGATCCGCTCCATCTGCGAGGATATATCTTTTGTGAAAAATGACCGGATCCATTTTTCTCTTTTACTTGAAAGAATACGCATCCGAGCCAACACCGGTCTGATGCTTGTCCTGGTTCGAAACCTGATTGAAAACGCTGTTAAATACAGCCCCGAGGCCGAGCCGGTCACGGTCTCGCTTCATCGGCTGAACGATACCGTCACGATATGTGTACAGGATCATGGTGTCGGGATGAGTGACGAGGTAAGAGAACATGTATTTGAAGCCTTTTACCGCGCGGATAATGCCCGCTCGACAGAAGGCTTCGGCCTGGGACTGACGATGGTAAAACGTATCGTGGACTTGTATCATGGCGATATCCAAATTGAAAGCACAGAGGGAGAAGGAAGTACATTTACCGTTTTTTTCCCCGAAGCAGAAACAATAGAGGATTAGAAAAAAAAATACCCGGAATGGAGGATAACATGAAACACAATCTAAAAGCAAAGGTCAAAAAAAGGCTTCTTGGGGTGTACACATACGGGAAGGAACTCGTCTATCCCTACGGAACGGAAAGAAAGCTCTTCAATCAGTATTCCGCCAGGAAATACAAATCCAACATTAAACTTGCATCCATCCCACGTCCCGCCCGCACGGAGATCACGGAACAACGAATCGCAGCCTTATTGGAATCCCTTGAGCCAGGGATCTCGAACGGCATTCTCATCGTATCCCCCTATCCGTTATCCTCTCTTGTAGCTCTGTTTCTCGTAAAAACAGCCACCCCCTGCCGGATCACCTACACGGTATGCGGCATACGCGGATCGAAAGATTATACAACAGGAGAATCGGACTTTACGACAGAACACCGGGTTCCCATCGTGGCTCTTTTTGAAAATGCTGTCAACAAAGTTGTCCTGTCAATAGAGGATGAAACAACCCATAAAATAAAAACGAAAAAAATCAAAATCCGTATTCCCGAAGTGCTGGATGATCACTTTGGAATCCGTATTAAAAAAACATTTGAAAAACAGGAAATAGCCGAAGAAGATGATCGTTTCTACGCGGTCAGCGGTGGCTATCGGGGCGCGACCACCATCTTCGATACCCATGCAAACCTGCGCGGTTTCTTAAGCCGTAAACCGCAATACTATGGTATATTCCCTTTGGAAAAAGGGCGATTTTTATTCTCGGAACACTACATGAAACGAACCACGTTCGGCGCTCCGTTAAGTGTTATTATTCATGAGATGGATTGGTTTGGAAGATGTTATCATTCTTATCAGCATCCGATTGGTTATCATCATCATGCGACGGAACTTCCGGACGGAAATTTCTTAACCATCTCCAGTTCTTTTTATGATACCTGGGTTGAAAATACCGTTATAAAAATCGATCGCGAAACCGGCGAGGAACTCGGCTCTCTGTCAATGAATGATCTTTTTGATGACACTTACAAAACACGAAATGACTGGGCACATATCAATGCTATCTCACCGACCGACAATCCGGATGAATTGATCCTGTGCCTGCGAAACATACATACAATCTGCAAGGTCAATTTCCCGGAGAAGAAACTGATCTGGATTTTCTCGCATCCGGACATGTTCAAGGGGACAGCTCAGGAAGATCTGGTCCTCACTCCGGAAGGCGAGATCGATCCCTGGTTCTTCCAGCAGCACAGCGCGGAAATCATGAGAGATTATCCGAACGCAGACCCGTCCCGTCTGTATATCACGTTCTATGATAACCACGACAGCAATCGTCGTCCCGTGGACTGGTTTGATAAGCGAGGAACCGCTTATGGTCTGATCGTTTCCATCGACGAGAGCGCTCGCACGGTACGTCTGGAAAAGCGTTTCCCGACTTCCTACTCGATTACCCGCGCCAATACCTGTTATGACGCAGAGCGCAATCGTTACTTTACGATGGACGCGCGTCTCGAGGAACAGACAGAGACCGTCGCGGCCGATATGAGAGAATGGGATTTTGAAACCGGAGAACTGATGCGGGAGTTTACCTTCAGTCAGGACTTTTTTGCCATTCATCCTTTCGACTTTGCGTATGAAGAACTGCGAAAGCCAATCGAACCCGGACGGCGTCTGTTTCGTGGGAAGCTCCTGGCTCCCGTCCCTTGTGAAGTGCCGGACGGTATCGCACAGGCTGCCTCTTCCACCGAGCGTGATGACATGGACGAGTACATGCTGTATGGGGACATCCTGAGCATATGGGGTGCGGATCAGGAACTGTCTGAGATCCTTCTCGTCGGGAAAAATAACTGCTACCACATCGACTACGCGGATGTCTCAGAGGGAGTTCGCCTCACACAGCCGATTGCCACTCTGAAGGATTATAACTTCTATCATCTTCTGCCGATGGAGGACCTTCCGGGCGATCGCTATCAGATCTATGTGATGATAAAGGGCGAGTACTATAATACCGGTAAGTGGGTGGATATAAAATAATTCAAGTATCCTTATGCTTATTATTTCCCATATTATTATACCAAAAATGCTCCCTGGTCAGCGTTATAAATATAGGCCTCCAAGTTGTTATAATCAATCCCCATCTCCTTGAGGTCTTCATTCTCAACAAGGAAAGCGCGCTCCTCATCGTAGGCCAAAACGCGGTATACGATAACACGCATTTTTTCTCCCACGGAAATCTCGCGACGGTCAAGCGAACGTTGTGTCGTCAACGATACACCGTTTACATCCAGTGTAACCTCCAAGTGATTTCCACGGAAACAGATGTCCGTGATAGTCCCTTCTTCCGTTGCTTTGATCACGGATTCAAAGCGCTTATTATCCGGCTTGAAAGCCTCAATGAATTCCGGTCTTACGACAGCACCCAGATAATCTCCCTTACTGAATCCCCGGAGTTTGTGGTAATCATCAATAAGGATCGACTGTCCGATAAACTCACTGACAAAAGGTGTTGCGGGCTCTTTATAGATCGAGATCGGCGAGCCGATCTGCTCGACTCTTCCGTGATTGGTTACGATGATCCGATCCGCCACCTCTACCGCCTCATCCTGGTCATGCGTGACAAAAATACTGGTGATACCAACACGTTTGATCATATCGCGAAGCCAGGTTCTCAACTCCTGACGCACCTTGGCATCGATCGCAGCAAACGGTTCATCCAATAACAAGAGACTTGGGTTAGGCGCAAGCGCTCTGGCAAATGCCACACGCTGACGCTGTCCTCCGGAGAGTTCGTTCGGATAGCGCTTTTCAAATCCGGCAAGACCGGTGAGTTCCAACAGTTCATTGACTCTCTTTTTGATCGTCGCTTTATCCTGCTTCAGAATCTCCAGACCAAATGCTATATTATCATATAGATTCATATAGCGAAATAAAGCATAGTTCTGGAATACAAACCCGATCCCACGCTTCGCCGGATGGATATCGTTGATGCGATTTCCATCGATCATGATATCGCCGGTGTCCGGTTTTTCCAGTCCGGCGATCATGCGAAGAATCGTTGTCTTACCGCTTCCGCTTGGTCCGAGCAGAGCCACCAGGCTCCCTTTCTCGATGGAAAATTCGACATTATCCGAAGCGACAAAATCTCCGAATTTTTTATTGATGTTTTTCAACTCAACATACATGGATCCTACCCTCATTTCGTTGCTTTTATTCAACTACTATTTCCATTACTTTTGCATGTGTAAAGCAGGTTTTAGTTGATCACTCATCTGCCGTAACTTCTTTTTTCTCTCCGATATACTCTTCACCGGAAGCATCCTTTACCGGAATCGGTTGCTTGGTCTTTTTACTTCTTCCCTCAAAAATGCTTCGTAACACCAGAACGACGATCGCGATGATTACAAGCAGAGAAGAAACCGAGAACGCGGCCACGATCGAATCTGACGATCCATCCAAATACAAAGCATCGATCTCAAGCGGAAGCGTAAAGGTCTGTCCTCTGGTCTTCGACAGAGCATTGACCGCACCGAACTCTCCAAGCGCACGGGACGCACACAGGATCATACCATAGATGGTCGCCCACTTAATATGTGGGAACGTGATCTTGCGAAAGATGGTAAAGCCCTTCGCACCCATCAGTGCCGCTGCCTCCTCCTCGTCTCTTCCCTGCGCGTTCAGCACCGGGATGATCTCGCGGGAGACAAAAGGAAACGTAACAAATATCGTCGCGAGTACAACACCCGGGAGCGCAAATACGATCTGGAGATCCCATCCGAAGGTCTGATTCAGCCATTCCAAAAACGGTGTCGCCCAGCCCAGTCTTCCGAAGGTCATGATGTAGGCAAGTCCGGCAATAACCGGTGATATGGAAAACGGGATATCGATCAGCGTTGCCAGTATCTGCTTACCGCGGAAGGTAAACTTGGTCAAAAGCCACCCGGCAAAAAGACCGAAGATCGTGTTGATGATCACGGCGATCACGGTCGCGATCAACGTAACACCCAGCGCTGAGATGACAAACTTTGTTCCCATGGATTTCAGATAAAAACCAATGCCCTTGCTCAGTGAGTTCGTCAGTACGGAAACCAAAGGAAGCACCAACATCAGAAGCACAAATACAATACTGATGATCGTCAATATCACACCCGAGCGGCCCATTTTTCTTTTTTCCCTGAAAATCATACGCCACCTCCTGTCCGCTTTGACTGGCGAATCTGGACAATGTTGATCGCCAGCAGAAGGATAAAGGCGATGATCAGCATCACAAGAGCGATTGCTGTCGCCGCGCTGTAATCCATCCGTTCGAGCTTCTGCATGATAACATAGGATACCACCTGTGTGTGCTCTTTGGCACTGTTTCCGGAGATGTAAACGACGCTTCCGTACTCGCCGAGTCCTCTCGCGAAAGCCAGCCCGAAACCGGTCAGGATCGCCGGCTTCAGTTCCGGCAGGATCACCCGACGGAAGGTCTGAAAGCCACTTGCACCGAGCATATAAGCGGCCTCTTCATAACCGGCATCCAGCTTCTGCAACACCGGCTGAATCGCACGCACCACGAAGGGGATACCGATAAAAACAAGCGCCAGCGTCAGGCCGATGTGCGTGTAGGAAACCTTGATCCCAAGCGCCGATAACGGACCTCCGATCTCACCGGTCGTCGCGTACATTTTTGACAGGGTGATACCGGCTACCGCCGTAGGCAGGGTAAACGGAATCTCGATCAGACCGTCCAGGATTCTCTTGCCCGGAAAGTCATAGCGCACAAGCACCCAGGCTAACATCGTTCCGAACACACAGTTGATCAGAGCCGCGATAAGCGAGGTCAGGATACTGATTCCGAACGCCCACAGTACATTCGGCTCCGTTATAATATCAAAAAATTCCGCCGGTGAAAGGTGCAGTGAATAAACCAGCACCGAAGCCAGCGGAATCAATACTATCAATGACAGCAGCGTCACGGTGACGCCCAGGGACAGTCCGAACCCCGGGATCACACGTCGACCGCTTTTTTCACGATTTCCTTTTGTATTCATTTCGTATAAATCTCATCAAAAATCTTGCCATCCGCAAAGAAATCATCGTAGGCCTTGTTCCATCCACCGAAATCCTGGATGTTGCAGAGCTTGACATTCAGATCAAACTTGTCTGCGTATTTTTTCAGAATCTCCTGGTTGGAAGGACGATAACCATTCTTCGCGATGATCTCCTGTGCTTCATCCGTGTACAGATACTGCAGATAATCCTTGCACAGCTCCTGCGTGCCGTTCTTGTCCGCGTTCTCATCAACGATCGCCACGCTCGGCTGAGCCAGGATCGAGATGCTCGGTGTGATGATCTCATAGTCGTCCGGATACTCCTTCAACGTGTTGATCGCCTCGTTCTCCCACGCGATCAGAACATCACCCTGTCCGTTCTCAACAAAGGTCGTAGTCGCGCCGCGGGCACCGGAATCCATAACCGATACATTGCCGTAGAGCTTGGACATAAACTCCTTCGCCTGTGTCTCATCGTTTCCGAACTTGTCCATCGCGAACTGCCATGCCGCGAGGAAGTTCCACATCGCACCACCGGAGCTCTTCGGATCCGGCGTGATGACATCGACACCATCCCCGATCAGGCTGTCCCAATCCTTGAGGTTTTTCGGGTTACCTTTTCTTACTAAAAATACGATCGTCGAAGTATACGGTGATGAATCCAAATCAAACTCAGAAAGCCAACCTGACTTGATCATGCCGGCCTCCTCGATCATGGTGATATCATGCTCAAGTGCCAAAGTAACGACATCCGCATCGGCACCCTCTACGACAGAGCGGGCCTGCTTACCGGAGCCGCCGTGTGACTGCACGATTTCGACATCCTTTCCTTTCTCCTCTTTGTAATGCTTCTTGAATGCCTCGTTGTATTCTGCATATAATTCACGTGTCGGGTCATACGATACATTCGTAATCTTCAGTCCGTCCCCACTGCCGCTTTCGCTGCCGCAGGCCGTAAGCCCGACCGCCATCAAAAGCGCCAGTCCCGTTGCTAAAAACTTCTTTGCTTTCATCGTTTCCATCCTCTCTTTCGATAAACATTTCTATATCAAATCCTTTCGGATATGATAGCTTGTTTAGCTTTGAAAAAATGTCCCGATCCCTTCATCGGTTTTTTAAAAATGCCAGGATTCGGTCGACTGCTTCTTCAACCGTCAGCTCACCGGTATTGATCGTAAGATCCGGATTCTCCGGTGCCTCGTACGGACTGCTGATACCCGTAAAGTTCGGGATCTCGCCGGCGCGGGCTTTTTTATACAGTCCCTTCACATCACGCTTCTCACATTCCTCAAGCGGTGTACTGATATAAATCTCTACGAAGCTCTTCTCTCCGATGATCTCTTTGGCCCGCATTCGGTCGGAAGCAAACGGCGAGATGAAGGAGGTCAGAACGATCAGTCCGGCATCGTTCATCAGCTTCGACACTTCCGCGATACGGCGGATATTCTCGATACGGTCAGCCTCCTCAAATCCGAGGTTATTGTTCAGCCCCATACGGATATTGTCACCGTCGAGGAGCATCGTATGCCGCCCCTCCATGTGGAGCGCCTTCTCGAGGGCGTTGGCCACTGTCGACTTTCCGGAGCCCGACAGTCCCGTGAACCACAGTGTCATCGGCTCCTGTCCCATCTGCCCGGCGCGGATCTCTCTGGTGATATCCATGTTGTGCCAGGTGAGATTCCCCGACCGGCGAAGGCTGTGCAGGATCGTTCCGCAGGCAGACGTCATGTTGCTCACGCGATCGATCAGGATCAGCTCGCCCAATGTCCTATGCTTGGAAAAAGAATCGAACACGATATTCTCTGCCAAAGCGATCTCGCATTCCGCGAGCTCATTTTTCTCGAGATGCGTCGCCGAGATATGCTCCCCTGTGTTGATCTCGATCTTGTATTTGATTGCCTGGACCGTCGCCGCGATCTCGCGGGTTCCGATCATCGCCAGGTAGCTCTTGCCCTGTACGAGCGGTTCGTCGTCCATCCAAAGGATATTGGCGCGAAACAGTCGGCTTACCTCCGGCTTCGTATCCTTCACAAGCACACAGCCGCGCGATACGTCAATCTCGCGGTCGAGCGCGATGGATACCGGCTCACCCTTCACGGCCTTTGCCTCCTCGCGGTCGGTCACATGGATCGACTTAACGACTGCCTCCTCGCCACTCGGGAGTACGGTTATCGTATCTCCGACGGCGATCTCGCCGGACTCGATCTGACCCTG
>JAEEGL012899746.1_pt1 | contig 18535 bp, 12 predicted proteins | sample 9134231 | NCBI WGS metagenome assembly JAEEGL01 (sample SAMN16246548, study PRJNA631951) | gut metagenome | biome: gut microbiome; feature: rumen; material: fiber-attached | host: Bos | place: Iran: Karaj | collected 2018-10 | reverse complement strand
TCTATAACACTTTGATATATCCTTCCTGATGTAATACTTGAATTCTTTGTTAACCCTTCATCTATAAATCTTTCATAATGTCCTAAGTCCCAATCTGTTTCTGCTCCATCATCTGTAACAAAAACTTCTCCATGCTCATATGGGCTCATTGTACCAGGGTCCACATTTATATATGGATCAAATTTTTGATTTGCAACTTTATATCCTCTGTTTTTAAGCAATCTACCAAGTGAAGCTGCTGTAATTCCCTTTCCTAACCCAGAAACTACTCCTCCTGTAACGAAAATAAACTTTGTTTTCTTCATATAATTTTACCTCTCCTTCTAGATTTATTCATGGATATTTTATTTATATTTCTTTTGTTATCTTATTTTTAAAAAAACAAAAAATAGGCAAAAAAAGCGTTTTTTTTTTGCCTATTTTCACTTGCAAAATTACATTATCATTATAACATTATTTTTTTTAATTGCAAATGTTTTTTGAAAAAATAATAAATTTTTTATTCTTCTGGTTCTTCCTCTATTTCATCTTCTTCGACTTTGCTATCATCATCACTCAGACTTTTTTCAAATGCTTCATTAAATTTTGTTCTAACTTTAGTCTCAATTTCATCCATAATAGCTGGATTGTCTTCTAGATATTTTTTAGCATTTTCTCTTCCTTGAGCAATTCTATTTCCATTATATCCAAACCAAGCTCCACTCTTTTCAACAATTTCAAGATTTACAGCTAAGTCTAAAATATTTCCAGATTTAGAAATTCCTTTACCATATACTATATCAAATTCTGCTTCTCTAAATGGTGGAGCGACTTTATTTTTAACAACTTTTACTCTTGCTCTACTTGCATACACTTCACCATCTTGTTTTAGATTTTCAACTTTTCTAATTTCTAATCTAACAGATGCATAAAATTTAAGTGCTCTACCTCCTGGTGTTGTTTCTGGATTTCCAAACATGATTCCAACTTTTTCACGTAATTGATTTATAAATACTATAGATGTATGTGATTTATTTAGAACACCTGCTAATTTACGAAGTGCTTGAGACATAAGTCTTGCTTGTAAACCTACATGCGCATCTCCCATATCTCCATCTATTTCTGCCTTTGGTACTAGTGCGGCAACAGAGTCAACAACAATTATATCAATTGCACCGCTTCTAACTAATGCTTCAGCTATTTCTAATGCTTGCTCACCTGTATCTGGTTGAGAAACTATTAAATTATCAATATCAACTCCAAGATGTTTTGCATATACAGGATCTAATGCATGTTCTGCATCTATAAATGCAGCTTCTCCTCCTGCTTTTTGTGCTTCTGCTATCATATGAAGTGCTAATGTTGTTTTTCCAGAAGATTCAGGACCATATATCTCTATGATTCTTCCCTTTGGAATACCTCCTATTCCTAAAGCAATATCTAAGCTTAATGCTCCTGTTGGAATTGCTTCAACATTCATTGTTTTATATTCACCAAGCTTCATTACAGAACCTTTTCCAAATTGTTTCTCAATTTGTCCTAATGCTGCTTCTAAAGCTTTTTGTTTTTCATTATCTTTGCTCATATAAATCCTCCTAATTATTAAAACATTTGTTTGTACTATTCAATTATATACTATTAAAAAAAATTGTCAAGCTTTTTTTAAAAAAACATTTTTTCTTTCGTATAATTATTGCAAATACTGTCTTTATTTTCTATACCATGTTGAAATATTGTAAAAACTTGTATAATTATTAGCAGTAATTGTTCCAGCTAAAGATTGTGTTGAGATAATAATATTTTTACCTCTATATAGTCCTAAAAATGGTAAATCATTTTTATAAATATCATATACTTTCTTATATCCATCTATTAATATCTTTTCATTTTTTGTAGATACTTGGCTATTTATAATTGAAGTAATTTCATCGTTATGATATCCTGCAAGATTTCCATCATTTAACATATAATTAATATTTGGAGTAAATGAATTATAAATACCTGTTATTAACATTTGAAATCCTCTATTTGAGAACATTTTGTCATATACAGAATCAGATATTGGAATTACATTTACATTTATTCCAATCTCTGCCAATTGGCTTTGTATTTCATAAGCAGCAGCTAGTCTTCCAGAATCACTTTCTTGTACTGATAAATCTAACTCTAATGTTTTATTAGCATTGTTTATAAACTTTGTCCATTCATTATTATTATATTCCCAACCAGAGTTTAATAATAATTCTTTTGCTTTTTCAATGTTTGTATTAAGAGAATCATCATTTGTATATAAATAATTGCCATAATCTAATGGATAATATGATACCATTTTTGTATTTCCATATGCTGCTGATACAATTGCATTTCTATCAATTGCATAATTGATTGCTTGTCTTACATATTGGTCTTGTAAGATTTCATCTTGACAATTAAAACACAAATAATCAAAATCTCTTCCAGGGTATTCTGTTACATTAAATCCAATTGTTCCAATATAATCTCTAAAATTAAAATTGTTTGTGCTAAATATATCAATGTTTCCTAATTTAAAACCATTAAACACTCCACCCATTGATTGATATATGTTTATTTTTATATTGTCAATTTTACTTTCATCTGTTGCAATTCTTCTCCATTCAGTATTTTTTGCTAAATTAATACTGTTTGTACTTATATCTGTAATTTTAAATCTTCCTGTTCCTAATGGAATTTTATCAGATGAATAAACATTATCATCATTATATTGCATATTGCTTAAAATTGGAAAAGTTAGATTATATTCAAAAAATGATGTGCTTCTATATAAAATGATTTTTATTGAATCTGCACCTAACACTTCTGTTTCAGCAATATTATCAACATTTGACTTATAAATAGAGTTTCCTTCTTTTAAAGCATTAATTGTATATTCAACATCTTTTGCAGTAAAATATGATCCATCATGCCATTTAACATTTGTGTCTATTTTAACGACATAAGTTGTATCTCCTGTTTTCGAACAATCTGTTGCAAGACATGGTTCTATTTTATAATCCTTTGTAATAGAAAAAAGAGGATCAAATATTAATTTATCTATATCTAATATTTCTCTATTATTTGTTATTAATGGATTAATACTGTCATAATTACATATTCCTAATCTCATATCTTTAATTACAACTGCTTCTTCTGTCTTTTCTTTTATTTCATTTTCTGTTTTCTTTTTTTGACTATTTTTATAGATTGTATAACTTGCATAAACAACAATTGCAATAACAAATACAATAAATATATACTTAAATGCTTTCATATTATCTTCCTATCTTTAATTATATTAGAAAGCTTTTTGCTTTCTTTGTTTTTAGCTATAAATATAGTTATACTATATATTATTTTGCCGCATTTTTCAATAGTAATGGAAACAAAAAAGGACATATATTCAATATGTCCCTATTATATATTTTTATAAGTTTAGCTTATTTTCTTGACTCTACAATTATCTTAATCCCCGTTCTTTCCTCTCCTTCAACTTCAACCTCTGCAAATGCTGGTATACATATCAAATCAACTCCGGCTGGTGCTAAAAAGCCTCTTGCTATTGCAACTGCTTTCACTGCTTGGTTCAGTGCTCCTGCTCCTATTGCTTGCATTTCAGCCTTGTTTGATTCTTTTACTAATCCAGCAATTGCTCCTGCTACAGAGTTTGGATTAGATTTTGATGAAATTTTTAAAGTTTCCATTTCCATGATTTTCCTCCTAATATTATATGTTCTTAAACTATTTATGCAATTTTCAAATAAAGAGCTCTCGAGTATTCCCTTCATTTTTAGCATGGTTATTTTATATAATAATTAGAAGTCATTGTCTATAGAAAAATCCCATTTTCCAAGGCTTTTCATCGCGTAACTTAAACCTTTTTCGGCATTTATTCTCTTGTAATTCTATATATCTTTTCAACTCGACAATTTTCATCATTTATCTCAAATATACATCCACTTAATTTGCATTTTCCATCTGCAAGTTTGTATCTTTCTGGAAGACTTGTTTCAAATCTTTTAATAGATGTATCTATATCCATTCCAATAACTGATTCTATTGGACCTGTCATGCCAATATCTGTAATATATCCTGTTCCCTTTGGTAAAATCTTTTCATCTGCAGTTTGAACATGTGTATGTGTTCCAAAAATTACTGTTATTTCTCCATCTAAATAATATCCCATTGCAATTTTTTCTGCTGTTGCTTCTGCATGAAAGTCTAAAATAATTATATCTGCTTTTTCTTTTACTGTGCTTAATATTTTTTTTGAAATCAAGAAAGGATTTTCTGATAAAACACTCATATCTGTTCTACCAATCATATTAATAACGCACACATTTTTTCCATTATTAGCTTTATATATTCTATAGCCAACCCCCGGCACTCCAGCTGAATAATTAGCTGGTCTTATTATTTTTTCATTATCAATAAATGAAAAAATATCCTTTTTTCCCCATGTATGATTTCCCATTGTAATACAGTCTACGTTTAATTTTAATAGGTCCGAAAAAATTCCGTGATGTTATTCCTATCCCTCCAGCGGAATTTTCTGCATTTACAATTACAAAATCTATTTTTTCTTCTTCTCTTATTTTGGGTAGTTCTTCTTTTAATTTTTTTACTGCACTTTCTCCTACCAAATCACCAACGGCTAAAATCCTCATATATTTAAGTCCTTTCTAACTTTTAACAATTACATTATATCATATAATCTTTCAACTTACACTATTTTTTTTAACATAACTTAACATTTTGTAACATATATGTAATGATAGAGTAAAGCTTTTGTAATGGTATTTGACTTTTTCATGTGCTATAATTAGAATGTATATTTATTATTTTAAACTAAGGAGAAAATAATGCAAAGTAAATTAGACATCCTAAGGGATTTATTTGATTCAAGATATTTTTCATTTATAATGAATTCTGAGGGGGAACTTTCCACAATTCATGAACAAATTGAGCAACAAAACGCAAGAAAAGCATCAATTTTTGAAATGTTTAATAATTCTGATATTGTATCTGAATTAACAGAAAAACAAAAGGATAATATAGATAAAGTAGTATCTTCTATTGATGATACTATTGCCTTACTTACAAGTTTAAAAGATTATTTAGGAGGAATCCTTCATGATGTTTCTAGCTTAACTGTTTCTATTGAAGCTGGTACTAAAGATCGTTTTTCTTCTATGCTTGCTGTTCAAGAGATAAAAGATAAAATAAATAGTTACCAAAAAATGTCTTTAAACATTAAAGGTAGTATTTTAATTTCAAATATAAATGTTAGTTCATTAGAATATGCTGATTCAGATAATTATTCTGCTTATGTTTCAGTTAGCAATGAACATAGCTTCCAACGTGTTCATTCTAGCAACAATGTGCTTCTTATTTCTTCTAAAGATAATAAGGTATTTTTGCCATATACAGAAAGTGATGTACAAGCATATTTAGATAGTTATCCAGGAGAATACGAATCATTTGAAGATGTTGTTGAAAGAGAATTCGTAGTACCTTTAAGTTATTATTCTGAACATGCAAATTTTGCAAGATTTAGAGAAACATTTTCATTAATTAAAGAAAGAGAAGAAAGATCAATATTTGAGGCAACAACAATTGCTTTTAAAATAATGAATAAAGAAGATGTTAACCCAGCAGTTATTGCTGCTTGTAAAAATTATAGAGAATTAAGAAAATATTTAGAATGCATAGAAAACGATAGCTTAGAAGACTTCCACTGGTTTGAAATCAAGTATGAAGTTGTTCCAGTGTAATATCAAAAAGAGAAAAAATAAAAGGTTATATATAAAAAAACTTGTTAGACTTTCATCTAACAAGTTTTTCTTTTATTGTTTTGTTTTAATTATTGTTTTAACATTTATTTTTTGTATTCTGCTTATCTTAAATAATATGTAATCTTTAAATTACTCTTATCAGCATAATCTGATACATCAAATGTTAAAGAATAATTGCTTCCTGAACGGCTATATGTTAATGGTCCATTTGTTCCTGTGCTGCTAAAGTTATATACATCTCCTGATTCGTTTCCATCATATGTTATTACAACTGATGTAGTTGCTCTAAGTTGATAGTTCTTTAAATCAAAAGTTTTTGTTGCTGATGTAACACTTACTGTATATTTAATATCTTCAACTTTACTAATAATTTTATTAAATGCATTAAGTGTGTCTGCTCCGTTTTTTCCTAACCAACAATTTGATGATGTTCCTGCAACTCTTCTTAATAATCCTTCATCTGCATCTTTTGAGAATCCGATACAATATACTTCTGCACCTAATCCTCTTATTTGGTTTGCCTTTGCAACAACTTCGTCATCACTATGTGCATATAGATATGGAAGAATATCACTTGCTAATGCGTGATTTTCTTGTTTTCCATCACTAAGCACTATAACAACATTTCTTGCATTTGGATCTTCAGCTTTATTTGAATTAATAATTGATTGTACTTTTTCTAATCCTTTATAAAGGTCTGTTCCAGGGAATCTAAACCATGTTCTGTATCTCATATTGTAATTGCTTGAACTGCTTGTGATAGTTTGAGCTAATTCAGCATCATCATTTGGTCCTACGTACTCAACAATTTGTATTTTACCAGTATTGTTATTATTATCATCTAATGCTGAATCCTTAAATTGGTTTATAACAGCTTCTGCAACTTTATATCTCCAATCACTTGTAAAGAATCCAATGAAGCCACCTTCAATCTTATTATAGAACATACTCTTTGAGCAGTCTACAGCAAGTATATAGTTGACTCTTTCACCAATTGCTTCTACATCTAAGTTTTTGCTTACTTGCTCTGTTTGTGTATTGTTTGTTGTAGCTTCTTCACCATTTTCATTGATGTATGTTGCTTGATTTGTAATTGTATTTCCAAGAGCATCAGCTAATATTTTAACTGAAAATTCTACAGTTGCTTTTCCACCATCTGCATTAACATTTACTGTAATACCAGATCTTAGAGCACTTGAAGAAACTGTTCTTGTACCATTTGCATCTTTTACAGTTATGCTTCCAGTTAATTGTGTATGAGAAGGAATGCTATCTTTAACTGTTACACTTCCTGCTTTTCTTCCAGAATTTGTAGCTGTAATTACATAGTTTACAACATCACCTGGTTCTAATTTACTATTGTTTCCTGAATTTCTAGTAATAGTATATGATTTTTCTGCAGATATATCTGCTTTCCATACACATGTTTCTACAGCATCACTATAGTCTTCTATTGTTCCTCCGGTTTCATCAGTCTTACCAATTAATGTTGCTTTATTAGTAATTCTTTGAGTTGTTTCAGCCATATCACTTTCTTGCAAAGTATATGTTACTGTTATAGTTGCTGTTTCATTCCATTGCAAGCTACCAATATTTATCTTGCCGTCTTCTAATGTATATGATCTGTTTTCACCATTTACTTGAACACTACTAATTGTAACACTTCTTGAATCTCCTGCTGGATTATTGTTCATTTCATCTTCTACAATTACATTTTCTTGTAAAGTATTTCCTACATTTGTAACTGTAATTTGATATGTTACTGTATCTCCTGGTTCTAATTCTGTTGTCTTGTTAGAAACAACATCTTTAGAAATTGTAATCTTAGAAAATTCTTCAACTTTAACTACTGCAAATACTTCATCAGAAAGTACATATGTGTTATTGTAATATCCTTTAGCAGTAGCTGTATTGGTAATAGTATTTTCAACATCTTGAACATCCTCATCTGTTACTACGTAATATACAATAATATAATTTGATTCATCGTCTGATTTAACGTATTCTCCAACTGCTAGAGAAACATCACTTACTATTATTGATGAAATTGAGTTTGTTCCATTTTGTGCATCTGCATATGTTTTATATACATTTTCTCCACTTGACATTAAGTCTTCAACTTCAACATTTGTAAAGTCTACACTTCCTGTATTTTGTATAGTAATCTTATATCCTACGATATCTCCACTACTTACTTTAACAGTTTCGTTTGATGAAATTGGTTCACCGTTATTCAAGTTATATACTGATTTTGTAACTTTAATTCTTGGTAAAGAGTTGGTTATTATAATTTTACCATTTGATTTTTCTACAGATGAAATTACATATCCATCTGGAATGTTTTCTTCATCTAATGTGTAATCTATCTCTGTACCATTGTCATTATATTTTCTTACATTTTCAAATGTATATACCCATGTATTTGGATCATTATCTTTTTTGTTTTGAGCACTTAATTCAACACTTGGGTTTGAATCTAACTGAGCATTATTAGCTTTTAGAACAACTGTAATATTTGTTCTCTTTCCATATGCATTATTATTATCGTCCCATACTTTTTCAATAGGAATAGAAATCTTTGTTTCTTCCCATTTTAATGTATTTGTTATTGTTCCATTATTTGATGCTTTGTTATTTTCTGTAGTGTAATGATCAATGTTTGCTTCTTCTACTTCATATACTATTGCACTTTGGCTATTAAATGTCTGCAATCCTCTATATGTTATTGTCCATGTTCCATCTTCATTATCTACTACTGATGGTGTAGCATTAACTGCTTCTCCATCACCTTTTAATGTAAAGATTGAATCTGTTGTTAATGATCTAAAGCCTTCTGCATTATTATTATCGTCCCATACTTTTGTAAATGTAAATGTTGTTTCATTTACTGTTTCTGGTTTGAATGTATTTGTGAATGTTACAGTTTGACTATCTTCATCTCCAAATGTTACTTCTTTTACACTTGTATCTTTGCTAAAGTATTGTTCACTTGATACATTTTCTGTTATTTTGTATGTTACTTCTTCACCTGCATCATTATATTTTCTTAGATTTTCAAACACTGGTGCTGTTGGTCCATTTAATGGTACTGTTATATCTTCGAAGTTTGCTATATCATCTGTTGTTAATGTAAATGTTACTTCTGGTTTATAATCTTCACTTAAGCCTTCTGGTACTCCTGACCATACTTTTTCTACTTCAATTTTCTTGCTTGAGATATTTTCCCAATTTAGTGTATTTGTTATATTGTATGTTATTTCTGAAACTGTAGCATCTTGAGAATCACCAATTTCTATTGAGGCAGTATAATTATCATTTTCTTCTTCTATAACAGTGTATGATATCGGATTTTTATTATCATCTACTGTTGGTAAATCTTCAAATTTACCTGTCCAGTTGTCTCCTGATAATGTTACTTTATTATCTGTTTCAGCTCCATTTGCATATAGTGTTAATTCTATACTTGTTGGTCTTAAACCTTCAGCATTATCATTATCATCCCATATCTTATTTACTACTATATCAATTGTACTTGCTTCTTGTTCAACTTCTTTGTTTGTTATTGTAAATGTAGTATTATTTCCATCTACTGTCTTTACAATTGACTCAAGCTCATATCCTTCTATATCAGCTTCTTCAACTTTATATGAAATCTTGTTTCCATCATCATCATAGATTCTTAATCCATTAACATCTTCTTGCCAGTTTTCATCTGCAGTTAGTGTTATTGTGTCTGTTATTTTAGCTTCTGAATCTACATTTACTGAATCCGCTTCTGGTAATATTGTTACTGTAATTGATTCTGGTCTCATTGTATCTACTACTAATGATGAATCAGCATCATCTACATACATAAATCTTGGTAATAGCACTTCTTCAAATTGTGTTATAGTAATTGTTCTTCCAAATAATGTTATATTTCTCTTATAAGAGTACAATACATTTACTAATGTTGGTAGTGGTCCTCTATATGTTACTTGGAATTCTATTTCAGATCCAACTTTTGATTCTAAATATGCTTTTATAACAGCTTTGGCTTCTTCACTTAATGTATTTCCTAATCCGTTTCCGAACCAGTGTGAACCTTTCCATAAATCAACTAATGTTGAACCTGTTCCTGATCCTTGAGAATTTTCCTCAGTATCATTCCAGTTCTTTATTACTGTTATTTTATGATCATCATCAGAAATTACATCTTCCCATTTTAATGTATTTGTTATTGTTCCATTATCAGAAACTTTATTATTGTCTGTTGTATAGTGTTCAATTGTTGCTTCTTCAACTTCATATACAATTGCTTTTTGACTATTAAATGTTTGTAATCCTCTATATGTTATTGTCCATGTTCCATCTTCATTGTCTACTACTGATGGTGTAGCATTAACTGCTTCTCCATCACCTTTTAATGTAAAGATTGAATCTGTTGTTGATGGTCTTAAATTATCTATATTGTTATTATCATCCCATACTTTTGTAAATGTAAATGTCGTTTCATTTACTGTTTCTGGTTTGAATGTATTTGTGAATGTTACAGTTTGACTATCTTCATCTCCAAATGTTACTTCTTTTACATTTGTATCTTTGCTAAAGTATTGTTCACTTGATACATTTTCTGTTACTGTATATGTTATTACATCTCCTGCATCATTATATTTTCTTAAATTATCAAATGCTGGAGCAGCAGTTCCATTTAGAGGAATTGTTATATCTTCGAAGTTTTCAATATCATCAGTTGTTAATGTAAATGTTACTTCTGGTTTATAATCATCACTTAATCCTTCTGGTACTCCTGACCAAACTTTTTCAACTTCGATCTTCTTGTTTGATACATCACTCCAATTTAGAGTATTTGTTACAATATATGTTATTTCTGTTGCAACTTCACCATCTGCTGGTACTTCCAAATCAACTGTTGCTGTGTAATGATCTGCTGCATTTTCTTCTACTACTGTATATGATATTGGATTTTTATCAGCATCTACTGCTGGTAAAGACTCAAACTTTCCTGTCCAAGAATCTCCTGATAGAGTTATTTTATTATTTGTTGCTTCACCATTTGCATATAGTGTTATTTCTACACTGTCTGGTCTAAAGCCTTCTGCATTGTTATTATCATCCCAGATCTTATTTACTACTATATCAATTGGACTTACTTCTGGTTCTGCTTCTTTATTTGTTATTGTATATGTTGTATTATCACCATCAACTGTCTTTACGATCGATTCTAATTCGTATCCATCTGGTACAACTTCTTCTACTTTATATGTGATTTTGTTTCCATCATCATCATATATTCTTAATCCATTAACATCTTCTTGCCAGTTTTCATCTGCAGTCAATGTTATTGTATCTGTTATTTTTGCTTCTGATTCTACATTTACTGGTTCAGTTTCTGGTGATATTGTTACTGTTAGAGACTCAGGTCTCATTGTGTCTACTATTAATGATGAATCCGCATCATCTACATACATGAATCTTGGTAATATTCTTGTTCTTACTACAGTTGTTTGGAATGTTCTTCCAAATATTGTTATATTTACTTTGCAACTATATGTTACATTTACTTGTGTTAAAAGTGGTCCTCTATATGTGATTATCAGATCAATATCACTTTGATCAGGTTGTGATTCTAAATAATCTTTTATAACCGCTTTAGCCTCTTCACTTAATGTATTTCCTAATCCATTACCAAACCATTGTGATCCTTTCCATAAATCAACTAATGTTGATCCTGTTCCAGATCCTCCAGCATTTTCCTCTGTATCATTCCAGTTCTTTATTACTGTTATTTTATGATCATCATCTGAAATTATATCTTCCCATTTTAATGTATTTGTTATTGTTCCACCATTTGTAATTTCACCTACTGCTGTTACATCATTTCCTTCTTGATCAGCATATGTAGTATTATAGTCAGATAATGCTATTTCTCTCACAGTATATGTGATCTCAGCAATTGTCCCATCCGATAACTCACCATATTTTGGTAAATTCTCAAATGTTATATTTGTATCAGTTGTAACTTTAGCAATTGTATTTCCTGAATCATCCTTTGCTTCAGTTGCTTCTGAATCTCCAATTTTTTGCCATAAAGTAAATGTTGCTGGAGTTCTCTTTCCTTCTGCATCATTATTATCATTCCATACTTTTGTAATAGTTACTGTGATATTATTCAAATCATCTGAAGTAGTATCAAGTTTATTTGTAATCTCTCCACCATTACTTACAGGAGTATTATTTGCTTCATAGTTTTCAAGTGTCGTATTTTCAACTACTGTATATACAATTTCTCCATCTGCATCGTGTTTTTCAACATGTTCAAATAAAACTTGCCAATTATTATCAGCTGTTGCTGTTACTTTATTTCCTGTAGCAACACCATTTGCATATAATTCAAATTCAACATTTCCTCTTAATTCTGTTGCATTTGCATCATTCCAATTCTTTGTAATGCTTACATCTATGAATTCTTTTTTAACTTCATCTTCTGTTGTATTTATTGAGCCATCTTCTCCATCTTGTTTTGCCATATTGTTTATAATAGTTGTTTCATCACCTTCAAAAGCAGTGATTATTACAGTAAATGTAATAGTTTTTGTTTCGCCTGGCTCTAATTCAACATCTATTCCTGCATTTAATTCTTCTACTGAATATTCTTTATCATCACCTGATAATTTAATAGGAGTAGATGTATCTAATTTTGTGTTAGTAGGAATTTCATCAGAAATCTTTACTGTTCCTTTACCATCACCTGTATTGGTAATTGTTAATGTATAATTAATTTTATCAGATACGTGTAATACTGTTCCTTCTGTAATTATTCCTTCTGATGTTTTTACAGTATTAATCTTTGCAACTTTCTTACCATCTGGATCATCAGTTATTTCATCATCACCAACTTTAGCGACATTCTTTATTGCCTTGTCAGTTGCACTATTTATTTTAACATCAAAGCTAACTTTTCCTTCTCCATTAGCAGGTACGTTTACTACAACACCCTCTGTAAAGAATGCTTCGTCAACAGCATCACCGTTTTCATCAACTAATGTTCCTGGTATATATTCTGTTCCTTCTGGAACTGTATCAGATACAGTTATTGATCCTTCTGCATCTCCTGTATTTTTAACTGTAATTGTATAACGAATTGTCTGTCCTACTTTTACTGTATCATCTTCGCCTAATAAAGTAGCCACACCATCTTCTACTAGACTTGCTGTTTTTTCAGATGTAACTACTGGTGTTGTTACTGTTGGTTCAATCTCTTCACCATCTGCAATAGCTGTATTTATAATTTTTGTAACAGTATTTCCTTCTTCATCTATTAAGGTAGCTGTTACATCAAATTTTGCTCTTAATGTTTCACCTGCAGCAATTGTATCAATTTTCCAAGATAAAAGATTTCCGCTTACATTTCCATCTTGAATTTTTTGTTCATTTCCTTCACTATCAACTTTATATAATGCTACTGTGCCATCTATTAATTCAGTTCCTGTTGGAACAGTATCATATACATATATGTTTGTTGCTTCTTCATCACCATTGTTTGTTAATTCAATAACATATGTAATTTTTTCACCTTGTTGAATTGCATTGTCACTATCACTTCCATGCATTATAGCATATTTATTTGAATTTAGATTAGGCATTCCACTTGTTATATCAACATCTAATACTCCATTAGATATATTTTTATTATCTCCCACTGGTTTCCAACTTCTTGCATCTGTTTCTGCAACTAATACAGTGTCTCCACCTTCTGGTATTACTATTGTTTGTGTAAATTGTCCATTTCCATTATTTCCGTTTCCATTATCATTTGTTTGGGCTCCATTATTATTGGGTTCACCCGTTAAGTCTCCTAACTGAGGTATTTCTGTTGGTCCATTAACACCATTATCATTTCCAGTTCCATTGTTTGCATTTCCAAAATCATCTACAACTTCTGGGCTGACAGCTGCTGCTCTTCTGTTACCAGTTACATATGCGACTGTACCAACAGTAGCAACAATTACTAAAGCAGCAATTATTGCAATTATAATCAGTCTTCTTTTTTTCTGATAAGTCATATTTGCTTTCAAAGCTATTTCCTCCTCTTTTACAATTTACTAATTATTTTTATTTTGAGATTTTTTTCTTAATACTGCTAGTATAATAATTGCTATGATAATTATTGCAAAAATTACTATTAGAGCTATACTATCATATGTAATTGGTAATCCCACAACTTCTGTTATGATTTTATCCTCATTTTTGTATTCTGGAGTATATTCATAGTCACTAACAAAGAATTTTGCATCAACAGCTGTAACTTCACCATCTTTCTTTTCTCTTAAAGCAACTAAATATTTGTCTCCTTTATTTGCTGAATCTGGTTGTAAGATTTCTTTGTTTTCAACTTTTGTCCAACCACTTGATTGGTTTTCTAATTTATTGTAGTAATCACTAAATTGTTTGTTTGCTTCTAATTTAGCATATGTTCCTTCTACTTCTTCTTCCATTTTTAAAGCTAAATTATATAGTTCCTCTTCCTTAGAACCTGGCTCCACTTTAATAAGAATATATTCGAAATCACCATCTTCTAAAATGTCAACTTTTCCAAGTTTAACTGTTTTTGTTACACCATCTTCAACTTTTTGTGTTTCGTATTGACCATCTGTTTTTGTTTTGATGTTTTCTTTATTAACTTTTTCCATCATAGCAGAATCAATTGCTTCAGTAAGATCAATTTTATCTGCTTTAACAACAAATGTTGTATCATCTGTAGTAATCCATGCATATCCTTCATAGGTTTCAGGGTCTGTTACTTGTGATGCAGGAATAAATACTACATTTAAGTTTTCTTCACTACCATCTTTACTTGAGCCTTTTAAGATTGTTGGTTCAGTTCCAGTATCAGATGTTGCAGCAATGGCATATCCAAATTCTCCGTTACAGTATTCTTTATAATATACTAGATAATTTCCGTTGTCATCCTTGTATATTATTTTGTCTGATGTTGTTTCTGCCATTACCGGTATTTGGCAGGCTGTAAGTAATACTATTAATGTCATTAGTAAAAAAGTAATTTTGGTAATTGTTTTTTTCACTATATACCCCTCCTAAAAAAATTATATTCTTTTTCTATTTTTTTGATTATTCACTTTTACCGTTTTTTAGTAAATAATCAACTTAAATCACAATCTTTGTTATATCATATTTTATGGCAGAAATCAATTGTTTTTGTAATATTTCTCGCGTTTTTGCAACAATTTTGTAATGTTTTTATAATATTTTTATTTTTTTATCTCTTTTATAAAATTTTTCGACAAGAAAAAAGCACAAAATTCTTTTTTTTATTAGAATTCTATGCTTTATAAATTTACTTTATGAATGAAACATATTCTTTTATTATTTATTATCCTATTATTTTATTATTTTATTTCTCTAGCTTTAATAATTAATCTGTTTCTATGTCCATTAGTACAAGTAATTAATGTTATTTCTCTTGTACCTTCTTCAACACTTTCTACAATTGATACATCATTCGGATCTGTTGAATAGATTTTAAATATTTCATAATCTACTGTATGATTTTTCAAATCAGTCATCTTTATTATATCGCCAATTTCTAATCTTTTCGTTTTTCCAAACATTGTACCATCTCTATTATTATGGCCAGCCATTGTAAAGTTTCCTATGTCATTAACATTTGGGCCAAAAAACTTTGTAATAGATATTTTCATACTATCATCATTTGTTGTTTCTAAAATAGGATATTTTATTTCTATCTTCGGAACTTCTATTATACCTTCGATATGGTAATCCTTATAGTACTGGTCTATTGTTTCTTCTTGATTACCTCCGCTTAAATTAGCAAATTTTTGATTTAGCTCTTCTAAGGAAGCAGCAATTTCATTTTCATTAATTCTATTTTTTCCGTATTTAATTACAATAAGTGTACCAACTATAATTGCAGCAATAATAAAAATTACTAATAAAACATCATATACTTTTTTCATTGCTTTTCCTTTCTTAAAATAAATCAAAAATAATAACAAGAGTATTTTACCATATTTTCCTTCCTTTTTCAAGAAAAGAGCCCCTAACCTTCGTTAGTGGCTCTCTTCCGTAGTCATGTTTAATGTATTATAATATTATTGTCTTTTTATTTTTTTATAGTTTCTAGCAAATATTTCTTCTACAATATGGAGTTTTTCTAATGGCAACGTATTTAGCAAATCAGGATTATCGTCTATAGCTTTCATTATTTTTTGTTCTTTTATTATTCTTTGATATTCTTTTTGTACATCTACTTTTATACTTCCCAAGAATTCTTCTCTACGTTTATTATCCATTATTATCCTCCTCCTTTATAAAAAATATATTTACTCGTCGTCTTCTACATCCTCATTCTTTTTATCGTTTAATTCTCCTCTTTCTTTTTCTTGTAAGAATGTATCAACTTTTAATAGTCTAATTCTTGCAGCAGCACTTCTTGCACTATCTTTTCCATAGTCTTCTTCTGCATCTTCAATTTCTGTTTGTATAAAGTTTCTAACTGTTTGTAATTCTTCTGGTTCTAATCTCATTAAGTCTCTTCTTTGTACAGTTTTGCTAATGTAATATAAAATGTTATATCTAACTACTTCTGTATCTCCAATTCCGTTTTCTTTAATAGATGGAATAACACTATCTAAAACATTATCTTCATCTCTAAGGAATTCGATATTAGCTTGTTGACCTTTTAATGCTGGATAGAATTCATCAGCTTTTGTAATTAATCTAACTGTGTCACTCATTGTAATTAATCTTTTACTTAAGAAGTATTCTTTTATTCTTTTAATATATTCTTTTTTCAATTCATCTTCGTTTACTGTAATTCCTAATGCATCATAAATTGGTTTTACAAATATTAAGTCAAGTTTTAATTCATCCCAACCAATAAATTCACTAGGCATATGTTGATATTTTTTCTCTCTAGCTAAGAACTTCTTTCCATTTGATTCTACCCAACTGTTATGTACAGCAAATAATGTATCCATAATTGCTTTTGGAACTGAAGTAATTCTTTGTTTTAATAACTCTACTATACCTTTGTTTCCTTCATTCAATCCATTATAAACTAAATCACTTAATTGCTCTTTTTCTGATTGGGTTAAGTTACAACTAATTGAAATCTGATTAATTGCAGCATTCATTGATCCTGTTGCATATACTTTTCCTTCTAGTTCATCATTACTTAATGTTTCTACAGCTGTTGCAGCTTCTTCTTCTGTCATTCCACCCCAGCTTGCTAATGATCTTTTTGCAACTCTTTTGTATGGAGATAAACTCTTTTCTTCAGCTTCTCTTTGCTTATTAACTCTTTCTTTTTCTCTTTGTGTTTCATTTCCCATTAACCAACCTTTGATCCATCCATATGGAGTTCCTTGTTCTCCTAATAAAATCTCCATTGTTGGTTTACTATGTCCTCTAAGGAATTGATCAACATAGCTAACAGCACTTGCAATGTTTCCATCTACAGATGCTTCATTAGCAGAAGATAATTTTACTCTTTGAATCTGCATTCTTTTCCATTCTTTAAACTTAACACATCCAATTTCTAATAATGTTTTTCTTACTAAATCATATTCTTCTTCAGAAATGTCTGATGGAAGTTCAGCTAATGCAGTAAGAACTTGTTCATAGAATGTTCTTTCATCTACTTCATCTTTCTTAATTGTCTTTAGTTTATCAATAACACTATTGATATTCCTTTCCATAATAAATACCTCCTATAAAATTAAATTTTTATACAGGCTCATATGGAAAAAGCCTGTATATTGTACATATACAGGCCTTAAAAAAGTATCTATTAATTAATTTTTTAAGAAAGTGTTAGTTAATTTTTTAGGTACAAAAAAAGACCTATATATGTATCAAATACATAATAAGTCTTGTTATCTCAAATAAAGCCAGATGTTTTTAAATCGAATGTTGACTTTACTTCATATCATTTAGGATATATTAACTACTCCCTTATTACAATATATATTATAACATATTTTTATGCTTATGTCAACTTTTTCTGTTAGTTACTTGCTTTTTTCCTAAATGTTGACTTTTTTTACTCAAATAAGTTATAATTTACTTGTAAATATCTATAACAAAGGAAGGAATAAAATGTCTGATCAACAAACAAATTTATTAGATGATAATTTGAATGAAGATATACAGCAAGTTGAAGTTACAAATGATGTACCAATTGTCAATGATAATATTAATGACACTGACACTGACAATGAATTAGATTCTACTATTGACACTTCTATAGAAAACATTGAAGAAGATTTAGTTGAACCTTCCGAGGAAGATAATTCTGAGGAAAGCGCTGTAGCAATTGTAGATGCTCAATCCCCTGGTGTTAATTGTTTATATTTAACAGTAAAAAAAGATTATAATTTATCTATTATAAAAAATAAAATAAAAAGAGCTCTAAAGGGTTCATGGCGTGTTGCAGTTTCAGTTTTTATACTTAATTTTTTATCATCATTTCTTTAAACATTTAAATTGTGTTTATACAATTTAGATGTTTATTTTTTTATTCTTATATAATTCTTCATATTTATGCTTTGTAGCTAATCCACCTCTTATATGTCTCTGCGCTTTATTTTCATCAAGTACAACTCTTACTTGTGATGCTAAACTCGAATTAATCTTTAATAATCTTTGGCTCACATCCTTATGTACTGTACTTTTACTAATCCCAAATTTCTTTGCAGTCCCCC
>JAEEGL011605107.1_pt1 | contig 18535 bp, 18 predicted proteins | sample 9134231 | NCBI WGS metagenome assembly JAEEGL01 (sample SAMN16246548, study PRJNA631951) | gut metagenome | biome: gut microbiome; feature: rumen; material: fiber-attached | host: Bos | place: Iran: Karaj | collected 2018-10 | reverse complement strand
ACACTCTTTCCTAGGCCCTTCCATATCTCGACGGCCTCCTCGTCGGCTGGAATGTAGCCGTCTTCGCCCTCCTTGCCCTCGCCGCGGAAGACCGTGACGTTGAGCTGCTCGGGGGAGAAGCCAAGATGGTCCATGAGAAACTCGTAGCTCCAGGAAATGGCCTCCTTCTTGAAGTAGTCGTTCAGGGACCAGTTGCCGAGCATCTCGAAGAAGGTGAGATGCGCTGCGTCGCCCACTTCGTCGATGTCACCGGTCCTCACGCACTTCTGGACGTCCGTAAGGCGCGTTCCGGCGGGATGTTCCATCGCGCCCATAAGGTATGGGACAAGCGGGTGCATGCCGGCGGTCGTAAAGAGGACGGTCGGGTCGTTTTCGGGGATTACGGAGGCGCCGGGGATTATCCTATGGCCCTTCGACTCGAAAAACTTAAGGTATGCGTCCCTCAGTTCGTCTGCGGTTAGGTTCTTCATGTCATGCCCTCTTCATCTGCGGGAAAAGCACCACGTCGCGTATCGAGTCGCAGCCGGTCAGGAACATGACGAGCCTGTCGACTCCGAAGCCGAGGCCGCCTGTCGGCGGCATTCCGCACTCGAGGGCGCTTATGAAATCCTCGTCGATCTTCTCGGTGTCCTCGCCGGCCTGGTTCTCGAGCGCCTTGCGCTGCTCGATCGGGTTGTTCTGCTCGGTGTAGCCAGGGCAGAGCTCCTTGCCGGCGACGACGAACTCGAAGACGTCCACGAGCGACGGATCGTCGGGGCAGGCCTTCGCGAGCGGCACGAACTCGTGCGGGAGGCGCGTCACGAAGGTCGGCTGCCTGAGCGTGCGCTCGACCATCTTGTCGTACACTTCGTGCGTGAGCATGAGCTCGGTCTCGACGCCGTCGAGCTCGAGGTTGACGCCCGTCTCGGCGCTCTTCGCCTTCGCCCTTTCGAGCTGCGTCGCGAAGTCGAGCGAGAACCAGTCGTCGCCCATGAGGCCCTTTACGAGGTCCCTGTACGCGACCCTGCGGTAGGGGGGCGTGAAGTCGATCGTCTCGCCACCGTACCCGATCTGCCGCTTGCCTATCACCTTGTCGCAGAGGTGCGGCAGGAGCCCTTCCATTATCGCCTCCATGGAAGTGCGGTCGCCGTACGCCTCGTATATCTCGCAGACCGTGAACTCGGGGTTGTGGGTGCGGTCGATGCCCTCGTTGCGGAAGTCCTTGCCGAGCTCGAAGACCTTGTTCATGCCGCCCACGACGAGGCGCTTCAGGAAGAGCTCCGGCGCGATGCGCATGACGCACTCCTTGTCGAGCGCGTTGAAGCGCGAGTAGAACGGCTTCGCGGCGGCGCCGCCGGCCTGGTCCTGCAGGATGGGCGTCTCCACCTCGACAAAGCCCTTCGACCAGAGGTACTGGCGTATCTCCATGATGAGGCGCGAGCGCAGGAAGAACCTCTCGCGCGTCTCGTCGTTCGTCATGAGGTCGACGTAGCGGCGGCGGTAGCGCTCCTCCTGGTCGGCAAGGCCGTGGAACTTCTCGGGCGGCTGCTCGAGCGCCTTGGCGAGCATCGTCCACTCCTTGACGACGACGCTCTTCTCGCCCTTCTGGGTCGTGAAGAGCGACCCCTCCGCGCCAATTATGTCGCCGAGATTGAGAAGCTTGAACGCCGCGAACGCCTGCTCTGAAAGCTCGTCGCGCCTGAAGATTAGCTGGAAGCGGTCCGTGCCGTCGTTCATGGTGCAGAAGTTCATCTTGCCCATGCGGCGGATCGTCATGAGGCGGCCCGCCACGCGGACGGCCTTCCCCTCCTCGAAACCTTCCCTGACCGCCTTCAGGTCTTCGTGGTCGTACTTGCGGCCATACGGCTCGTACCCCATCGCCGCGAGAGCCTTCATGCTCTCGACGCGCTGCTGCCTGTATTCGCTGTCCTGAACCTGCCCTTTTTCCGCCATGATATCCTTTACTCCCCGAAAACGCATCCAAACGCATCCGACATCATGTCCTGCACCTCGCCGAGGTCGCCCTCGCTGATCGTGAGCGGCGGGAGGAACCTGACCACATGGGCGCCAGCCGTAAGCGCAAGGACGCCCTGCGCCCTAAGGGCCTCGACGACGTCCTTCGCCTCGCCCTCGGTGACGAGGCCGAGCATGAGCCCCTTGCCGCGCACGTCGAGGAGCTTGTCGTACTTGTCGGCGAACTCCTCGAGCATCTCCTTGAACTTCTCGCCCATCGCCTTGGCGTTTTCGAGAAGGCCCTCCTCCTCGATGACGTCGATGACCGCAAGCGCCGCGGCCGCCGCGACGGGGTTGCCGCCGAACGTGGAGGCATGCGAAGAGGGCGTGAACACGTCCGCGAACTTGGCCGACGCGACGAGCGCGCCCATCGGGAGCCCGCCGCCCAGCGCCTTCGCGCACGTGAAGAGGTCGGGCTTGACCCCGTAGCCCTGCCACGCGAACCACGTCCCCGTGCGGCCAATGCCTGACTGCACCTCGTCGCAGATCATGAGAAGGTTCTTCTCGTCGCAGAGGGCGCGCACCGCGCTCATGAACTCGGGAGTGGCCGGGTTCACGCCGCCTTCGCCCTGCACGGCCTCGAGCATGATCGCCACGGCCTTCTCGCCGACGGCGGCCTTGACCGACTCGATGTCGTTGTAGTCGGCGTAGGCGAATCCGACGGGCAGCGGGTCGTAGCCCTCCTGGCACCACGCCTGGCCTGTCGCCGCGACAGTCGCGAGCGTGCGGCCGTGGAAGCCCTGGCGGAACGTCACGACCTCGTAGCGGCCTCCGTTCGCGGCGCCCCACTTGCGGGCGAGCTTGATCGCGGCCTCGTTCGCCTCCGCGCCGCTGTTGCAGAAGAAGACCTTGCCGTCGAGCCCCGAGATCTCGACAAGCTTGTCGGCAAGGCGCACGGCGGGCTCGTTCGCGAAGAGGTTTGAGCAGTGGGTGAGCGTGGCGGCCTGGTCCTGTATCGCCTTCACCACCTTCGGGTGGCAGTGGCCCACGCTCTGCACCCCGATGCCGGAAGTGAAGTCGTAGAGCATCAGCCCCTCGGGATAGCTCACCGTGACGCCCTTGCCGGACGCGATTACCGCGGCCGGGGCGTAGGTAGGCATCATTTTCGCCTTGTAGACGTCCATTATCTCGCTTGTCTTGCTCATTGTAGCATCTCCGTTCCCACGCCTTCGCGCGTGAATATTTCCAGCAGCAGAGAGTGCGCCATGCGGCCGTCGACAAGGTGAACCTTCCTCACCCCGGCGCGGATGGCGTCTTCGCAGCTTGTTATCTTGGGCAGCATTCCCCCCGAAATCGTCCCGTCGGCCTTGAGCGCCTCCATGTCGCCAAGGTGCAGCGTCGACAGGAGCGTCGCGGGGTCCTCTGGGTCGCGCAGAAGCCCGGGCACGTCGGAGACGAGGGCGAACTTGCGCACCTTCAGCTCCTTCGCGAGGGCCGCCGCGGCAAAATCGGCGTTGATGTTGTAGAGGTGCGCGTCGTCCACGCCCGTGCCGAGCGGAGTTACGACCGGCACTATGCCGGCGTCGAGCATCTCGCAGACGGCCCGCGTGTCGACGCTCACTACCTCGCCCACGTAGCCGCGGTCTGGCGCGGCGATCTTCCGCGCCCCGAAAATCCAGTTGCCGTGCAGGGGGCGCGCATTCGTGCGGCGCTTCTGCAGGCGGGAGACAAGGTCGGGATTTACCACGTTATTAAGCGTATGCCGGACAATCTCCATTGTTTTCTCATCCGTCACGCGCAGGCCGCCGACGAACTGCGGCTCGTGGCCCGATTCCTTTATCGCCCGCGAAATCGCCTTGCCGCCGCCATGGACGATGACGACCTTGATGCCGACGGCGCCCATGAAGGCAACGTCGTCCATGAGGGAATCGAGATTCTCCTCGATCTCCATGACGCTACCGCCGAGCTTTATCAGCACGACGGACCCATTGAAGTCCTGAATGTATGGCAAGGCCTCGATGAGAACCGATGCCTTGGCCGTCGCTGTATCCACTTTTCCCATTTAGGAGCGTATTATATCAAAAAAACGCCCCGATTTGTGGGAAAAACAGCCCTCTAATAGTCCATGCGCGTTGGAATGCCGGCTGACTGCATGAAACGCTTGATGTCGGTGATTGTGTATTCGCCGGTGTGCACCATCCCGGCGACAATGGCGGCGTCTGCGTCGGCCTCGAGGAAAACGGTGACGAAGTGCCCTGGCCTGCCCGCCCCGCCAGAGGCCACGACGGGAACACCCACAGCATGGGCGATCTTGCGCGTGATTTCCAGCTCGAAGCCTTCCCGAGTGCCGTCGGCATCCACCGAATTGACGACTATCTCGCCAGCGCCGAGGTCAACCGCCCGCCGCGCCCATTCAAGCGCGTCCATCCCCGTGCGCACTCGGAAGCCGCGAGCCGTTATCTCGTACCCGCAGGGCATCTTCTCGTTTCGCACGGGGTCCATGCCCAGGACGATGCACTGCCTGCCGAATACCTGCGCGCCCTCTTTAAGTATCTCCGGGTTCTCTATGGCAAGCGAATTCACGGACACCTTCTCCGCGCCTGCGAGGATGACGCGCTCCATGTCGGCAACGGACGCAATGCCGCCGCCCACCGCGAACGGGATGTGCACCGCCGCCGCCACCGCTCCCACGACACCGATGTCGATCGGCCGCTTCTCCGCCGAGGCCGTGATGTCATAGAACACAAGCTCGTCGGCGCCGCCGTCGGAATAGCCGACCGACATCTCCACCGGGTCGCCGAGGTCGATGTTGTTGGCGAACCTGACGCCTTTCGTGACGCGCCCGCGCATCACGTCCATGCACGGTATTATGCGCTTCGTGAGCATTCGAGAAACTCCTTTAGAAGCCCAAGTCCCGCCCTTCCCGACTTCTCCGGGTGGAACTGGCAGGCGACGAGCCGCCCCTTGCGCACCTCGCTCGTGAACTTCACTCCGGCGTACTCGGTGACGCCCGTAGTGAACTCGCAGATGTCTGCGCAGTAGCTGTGGACGAAATAGTATTCCCTGCTCTCCCGTTCCCCATTCCCCGTCACGCTATTCCAGCCCATGTGCGGGACCTTGAAGCCCTCGACGTCCGGGAACCTGCGCACGCGCCCGGGAATGACACCGAGCGTATCAACGCCGCCGTCCTCGTCGCTGCGCTCGAAGAGGATCTGCATGCCGAGGCATATCCCGAGAAAGGGGCGCGTGGCGGCGGCTTCCCTGACGGCGTCTACAAGGCCGAGCGACTTGAGGTTTTCCATCGCGCTTTTCGCCGCGCCCACCCCGGGGAATACAACCCGCTCGGCTCGGGCGACGACGGCGGGCGACGACGTCACCTCCACCGCCTCGCCGAGCGCGGCGAATGCGTACTTGACGCTCGTGAGGTTGCCGGCGCCGTAGTCAACGACGGCTGTCATTGGAGAGAGGCCTTCTTTAGGCGGTAGTTCATCATGCGCGGAGAAACCCCGAGCTCGCGCCCTGCCGCGCTCCTGTTGCCGCCGTGCCTGCGGATTGCGTCTTCGAGTATGCGCCTTTCGTAGTCGCGCATGAGGCCGTCGAGCGTCTTCTCGGAGGCTGGCTGGTAGGGGTCCTCCGCGATGCCGAGCTTCTGCAGCGCGGCAGGCAGGTTGTAGCCGCGTATGCAGTCGTCGCGCGCCGTCAGCACCGCACGCTCGATGCAGTTCTCCAGCTCTCGCACGTTGCCGGGCCAGGAATACGTCTCAAGCATGTTCATCGCGGGCGCCGAGATTGTCATCGGCCCCTTCGAGTACTTGAGGCACATCTTCGAGAGGAAATGCTGCGCGAGAAGCAGTATGTCGTCGCCTCTGACGGCGAGGTCAGGCAGCGTTATCGGAAAGACCGAAAGTCTGTAGTAGAGGTCTTCGCGGAAGAGCTTCTTCGCCATGCGGTCCTCGAGGTCGAGGCTCGACGCCGCGATGAAGCGGACGTCGCTCGTAAGCTCCTTGTTCGAGCCGACGCGCGAGAACGTGCGTTCCTGGAGGAACCTGAGGAGCTTCACCTGCACTGGTATCGAAAGGTCGCCGATCTCGTCCAGAAAGAGCGTGCCGCCGTCGGCCGCCTCGGCGCGCCCTATGCGGCGGGAGCTCGCGTCCGTGAACGCGCCCTTCTCGTGGCCGAAAAGCTCAGACTCCACAAGCGCCTCGGGGAGCGCCGCGCAGTTCAATACGACGAACGGCTTGCCGGAACGCGTCGAAAGCGACTGTATCGCCTTGGCGACAAGCTCCTTGCCCGTTCCGCTCGCGCCCCTTATGAGGACCGTCGCCTCGCTCGGCGCCACCTGGCGGATCTGCTCGTACACCGTGCACATCGCGGGGCAGTTGCCGATGATGTTGCCGGGGTTCTCGGAAAGCATTCCCCTTAGCTGCCTGTTCTCGCTTATGAGCGCCTCGCGCTCGGCGCACTGCTCGCGGCAGACCGATGCGGCCTCCGCGCAGAGATTGGCGATAATCTCGAGAAGCGTCACGTCGCGGACGAGCGACGCCGTCTCGCCGGTCATCTCGCGGTCGGCGGAGAGAGTGCCTATCACATGGCCGGAATGGACGAGCGGCACGCAGACAAAGGAAAGCGGCTCGTCCACGCGGCGCGCCTTTGTGCGGTTGAGAAAGCGGCGATCTGAGCGGACGTCGAAGACGACCTCTGCCTTGCCCGTCTTGGCGACAAGCCCCGTTATGCCTTCGCCGAGCCTGTAGCGGCCGATTGCGCGCTCTTCCGCGTTGAGACTGCTTGTAGTGGCCTCGATGCGCAGCTCGTCTCCCTCCAAGAGGGTAAACGTGCCGCGCAACATCCCCATCTTCCTCTCAAGGATCTCAAGAACCTCTTCAAGCAACTTGCGGACGTCCCTTTCGCGCGCGACAGCCGAAGCTATCTCGCGCAAAACCGCCATCTCTGGTGATACCGAACTTTTCATAAATTGTAATTATATCTAAAATGCAGGGTAGAAGTCAAGAAATCGGCTATCCGCGAATGTAAAGGAGATCGTCGGGAGGGCACGCTGAAAACGACACCATTTCCCCCGTGACCGGGTGCGGGAACTCAAGCTGCACAGCATGGAGCAGTAGCCGCCCGGGGCGGACTGCACGGTCCTTCGCCTTGTCTCCGTACAGCGCATCGCCGACGACCGGGTGCCCGAGGTGCGCGGCGTGTACGCGAATCTGGTGGGTCCTTCCCGTCTCGATCACGAACTCTACCATCGCGAGCGACCCCTGCCGCTTGAGCGTGCTCCACTTGGTGACGGCGCGCTTGCCGCCGGGAACGTCGACTGCCATCCGCCGAGCGTCCCACGGCTTCCTGCCAATCGTCGTCTCAAGCGTCCCCGACGGCGGCTTTGGCGCACCATGGAGAACCGCAAGATACGTCTTCGTCACTTTGCCATGCGCCTCGAACGCCGCCCGCAGGCGAAGGTACGCTCGCTGCGTCTTGGCAAATACCATGACGCCGCTCGTCTCTATGTCGAGGCGGTGGACGACGCCCGGGCGCTCGCGGCTGCCGACCGCAGCCATCCCCGGGCGGCTCTTCACAAGCTCTCCCGCCACTGAGCCGTCGGCATGGCCTGGCGCCGGATGGACAATGAGCCCGGCAGGCTTGTTCACGACGACTATGTCGTCGTCCTCGAAAATGACCTCGATCACTCCCCGCCTCCCGGGCAGTTGCCGACAAGCACGCGTGAAAGGCGGCGGCGCGCTACGTCGGCAAGGCGACGCACCGTCGCAACAGGGGTCGGAGATGCGCCGGACATGCGCCAGCGCGGGAAGAAGCGCGTCACGTGCAGGGGGATGTCTGGCGAGACGGTCGCCACGAGCGAGGCAATTGCGTCCATGTCTGAATCGCCGTCGTTCCGCCCTGGCACGACGAGCGTCGTCACCTCTACATGGCAGCCGGCTTCGTGCAGCGCGGCGATTGTGCGGCATACCGCATTGAAGTCTCCGCCGACCCAGTCGTAGTAATCCTGCGACGGGCCCTTGAGGTCGATGTTCGCCGCGTCGACGAGAGGCGCAATCTCCGCGACCACCTCTTCGCTTGCGCAGCCGTTCGAGACAAGGACGTTCAGCATTCCGCGCTCGCGAATCTCCCGCGCGCAGTCGCGCACGAACTCCCATCCGACAAGCGGCTCGTTGTACGTGTATGCAAGCCCTATGTTGCCCTGATCGTCCTTGAGCCGCGCCGCGATATCCGCAAGCTCCACTGGCGTCGCCGTGCGGCACGGCACTTCATCTGCGCCATGTTGCGATATCCCGTCGTTCTGGCAGAATGGGCAGCGCAAGTTGCACCCGTATGAACCGACCGAGAGAACGTTGCCGCCGGGATGGAAGAACGCAATCGGCTTCTTCTCAATCGGGTCGAGCGCAAGCGACGAGACGCGCCCGTAGTTCGCCGCGACGACTCGGCCTCCTTCCGCCCGCCGGGCGCGGCAAAATCCAAGCGCGCCCTCCGCAAGGCGGCAATGGCGCGGACATGCCCCGCAGACCGCCTCGGGCGCATCACTCATGGAACACCTCGGCCTGAAAAGTCTCGAACGTCGCGCCGGCCTTCCAGGCGTCCGCGGGAAGCCCCGCCTTCTGCGAGAGATAGGAGAGCGTCGTCGGCAAGTCCCAGCCCTGCTCCGGCGCGACCTGCGGCAGGAACACGGCGAAGCACCCGTCCTTCTCAAGCGTCATTCCGTCGCGGCCAAGCACGATGTCGCGCCAGGACGCGACACGCCTTGGCGGAGTAAGGGCCGACACCTCCACTCGTATCTCGCCAAGCTCGCGCTCCGAGACTGGAGTGAAGCGCGGGTCGCGCCGCGCCGCGTCGACTGCGCGCGCGGCAACTGCCTCTACAAGCGGGCGCATCGGCAATATCTCGCCAATGCAGCCGCGCAACGCGCCGCTCGCCTTGTCGTTCAGCGTGACAAACGCCCCCATCTTGGCAAGCGTCGCCTTGGGCGCGTCCTGGGGAACGGGGGAACTGGGAACGGACGCCGAAGAGCTATACGAACGCACGGCGCGTTCCATCGACGTTCGCGCAACGCGAAGAAGATACGCCCTGTCGGAAGCGGAGAGGACCGCCTCCGCCGCGGCATTCCATTTCACGCAGGCAGTCGCGGCAAGATAGCACACGAAGCGCGAATAGTCCGCGCTGCCGTCGCCAGACGTCGCGTATTTCCCCTGCACCAGCCGCGAGCCCTTCGGGAACGCGCGAAGCGCCATTTCAATCGGCACGTGGCCGCAGATGGTCGCGCCAGTGCGCTTTATAAACGCGGCAAAGCCGTCCGCGTCGCACTTGGCCATGAAAGAGAACGCCTCTGCGTCGGCGGCGGCCACCTGCTTGCGGACGTCGGCGCCGCCGCCCTTGCCGTATGGCGTGTAGGAGAAGTCGTCGCCGTAGTGCGTGAAGTCGGACGATATGACAAGCAGGGTCTCTGCGTCCACGAGCCGCGACAGCGCGCGGACGCACATCCCCATCTGGTCATTCCCAAACGAACCCATGACGAGCGGCACGATCGAGAAGCCGGCGCCGAGAGCGACCTGAAGAAGCGGGTACTCGATCTGCGCGGAGTGCTCGGCGGCGTGGATGCGGTTGCTGCGCGTGACGGGGGCGAGAAGCGCAAGGCGGTCGAGCCAGTCGCGGTCGATGGCAATGGCGCCGAAGGGCGTAGACACCGCGTCGGCCTCGGGTGCGACAAGGCGGTTCTCGATCCAGGCGCGATGGCTCGGCGCAAGGACGACTACGCGGCGGAACCTGGCGCCGCGCACGGCGCGAACGGCCTCCCACGCCGTCTCGCCGGAATACGCCCAGCCGGCATGAGGCAGGACAAGGACGTTCGGCGCTTCGGACGGCGAGGCCGCGCCTTTGCGCGATGCCTCCCACTTGTCGCAAAGGGCCCGTATGCCGTTTGCCGTTCCCGGATACCACGATCCCGATATTGTGCTTTCGAGTGTCATGTCGCAACCCCCCTTTTCTCCACCTAACGCGAACCGATGCAGACAAACACGAGGCCTGGATTGGGCGAGCGCTTGTAGGCCACGGGAATCCGCGAGGCCGCCGGGAACGCCTGGTACTGCGGCGAGAAGATGTCGCCCGCGTACTCGCCGTCGAGAAAGCCCGCGATGTGGTTCTGGCGGAGATACCGCCTGCATGCGGCAATGACGGCGGACTTGATCATCGCCGTGCCGCCAGACGACCCGTAGCCCGTGATGATCGCGAAGACAGACGGCCCGCCGCCGCGCGCGGCAGACACGATACGCTCAAGCTGCGCAAGCGCATCGTCCACTCTCGCGCCGCGCACGTGCAGGTCATACTCCGGGAAGCTCGCGTTCTTTGCCATATGCTCCGTATTGTATCATTTTGGCGCACGCGAAGACAATCTTTAATCTGGGCAGGCTTCCGTCCCGGGCAACGGGCGGCTACTCGCGAGCCGGCTCCAGAAACGGATTGACCACCGCCATGCCGCAGTATGTCTGGCCGGGGTTCAGGTCTTCGCTGACGATTTCATGGCAGCCGAGCTTCGAGGCCGTGGCGACAATCAGCGCGTCGTAGAACTGGATGCCGTACTCTTCCTTCACCGAAATTGCGCGGCGGATCAAGTCGATGGTGATGTCTGAAGCCAGAAGCTCGCGGAAGTATTCGAGGAAGCCTTCGAGCCGTTCGCTCGTTTGATGCAACTTGCCAAGCATGGCATTCGAAAACTCGCCCAGCACTTGCGTCGAAATGCAGCCGTAGTGATTGACGCTGAGCGCGTGGGCAATCACCTCGCGGGCGATTCTGCATTTGCGTTCGTCCTGGTTCGTCGCCGCATAGACGAGGATGTTCGTGTCGAAGAATCTCATACGCTCCCGCTCGCTTTTATTTCACGATGACCATCGCGTTCACGGTTGAACTTCCAGCCCTTGGGAGCGCGCGCCGCATGCGACTTTGCGAATTTGACGAATTCCGCCGCAAGCTGCTTGCGACGGTCGTTTATCTCCGCACACTTCGCCTCAAGGCAATCGCGTACATACTGGTTGAGGCTTGTGCCGTTTGCCTCGGCCCAGGCCCTGACCTGCTGTACGACTTCAGGCGGAACGGACAGCGTTATGCTCATTGCACACCTCCTTGGGTTACGTTCTATTTCTACGTGCGAACGTATTATACCAAAACCGTGCGCACGGAGTCAACGTTCGTACCTCCGTTGCTACGGAGTTCAATCCCACAGATGACAGATTCATAGATATCGCAGTTGGAGACGAAGGTGGTCATACGATTGACTCGTAAACCATCTTGTCCCGCTCCGAAAAGCAACAGAAGATGGCTTCCATCTCTGCGTTCTTCTTGTCCGCCGTAGCGCAAAGCGCGGAGGTGGATGCGGCTAAAAACGCCCTCACCTCGCGCACGGCGATTTGCGCCGCGTCTTCTATAGGATAACCATACACACCCGTTGAGATGCAAGGGAAGGCAATAGACTTGCAACCATTCTCCGCCGCGAGCGCAAGCGAGTTACGGTAACAGGCGGCAAGCTTTTCTGGTTCGCCATGCTGCCCGTCACGATAAACCGGACCGACGGTATGGATGACGAACTTTGCAGGCAGCTTGAAGCCAGGCGTGATTCGCGCCTCGCCTGTCGGACAGCGAACGCCCGGACGCACCTCCGGCACTTTGAGACACGCTTCGTAAAGCTCGCGGCCAGCCGCGCGGTGGATCGCGCCGTCAACGCCACCTCCGCCAAGCATCACCTGGTTCGCCGCGTTGACAATGGTATCTACCTTGAGAGTCGTAATGTCGCCTTGAATAACCCTAATCATTTCGCCCCATCAGTGCAAATATACGTTTCAACCCCTTTCGGGAAAGCGCACGGAGCGCATCAAGCGCCTTTTCGGTGAATGGATTGTGCTCTGCCGTGCCCTGCAGTTCAACATAGCGGCCATCGTCTGTCATTACGACGTTCAGATCGACCTCGGCGGTCGAGTCGTGTTCGTAGTCGAGGTCAAGCGTCGGCCTGCCGTCGCAGATCCCCACCGAAACCGCGGCAACGCGATGGACGATTGGATTTTCGTCAATCGTGCCGGCTTCAAGCAGCTTCCCGACCGCGTCCTCAAGGGCGACCATCCCGCCTGTAATCGAAGCGCACCGCGTGCCGCCGTCTGCCTGGAGAACGTCGCAGTCTATGGTAATCTGCCTCTCTCCAAGCTTCGCCATGTCGACTGCCGCGCGCAGCGATCGCCCGATGAGACGCTGAATTTCCGTGGAACGCGCGTCCTGCCTGAGCCTCTTTATGTCGCGCTCCTTGCGTCCGCCGCAAGTGGAGGACGGCAGCATCGAATATTCGGCCGTCACCCAGCCGCGTCCGGAGCCCTTAAGAAACGGAGGAACCTTGTCCTCTACGCTTGCGGTGCAAAGAACCCAGGTTCCGCCCCATTTCACGAGGACGCTGCCCGCCGCGTGCTTCGTAAATCCCCTCACAAACTCTATTTTCCGCAATTGGTCGCGTTTTCTCTTCATGTGCATTTCACCTTTGACGCAGTCTGGTCTCATCATGCTCCGGCAAGGAAAGACAGAATTGAACGGCGGTAGGCGCTCTCCTTCGAGGCGGCGGCGCGGCGCCTGAACTCCTCCGACGGCGTTCCTCGCTCGCTCAGGCAGATGTTGCTCGTGCGCTGAACGGGCAGGTACTCCGTCCACGGGACGGGCACGTCGTGCCATTTCCCGTCGCCGCCGTACACCGCCTCGTAGTCCACGCGCTCTTCCCCGCTATATCCGTACGCCGTTACGGCAACCGTGCTCTCTCCTTCCTCCTGCCGGACGACCTTCGTCTTGAGAATGCTCCGCGTGATGCAGCTCGGATGCCTGAACTTGTCCTCTCCGTGGTAGTTGGCCACGGCCTCCTGTTCCCAGAACGAAGGCGCAGGCCTCTTCAGGGCGTCCTTCCAGATGTCCTCGTGCGTCCGCGTCTGCTGGTAAAGCGGGATGGACAGCAGGGGCGCGAGCGCGAAATAGGCGTCCTTGAAGTACCGCTCGTTGAACGAGACGAAGAACGCGGCGGCGGCATCGTAGTCCCAGCTGCGGAATTTCGCCGGGTCGGTGTCGATCGTCCCCTCGTTGAGGTGCTTTGAGAAAAGCACGTTTACCTTCCGCTGCTTGATGAACGTGAAGTCGTCGCCGTAGCCGACCTTCGTGTCCTTCATGAGCCCCAGCATCTGCGTCTGCGCGACGGGCGTGAAGAGCAGGCGGAACTCGACCTCGTTGTCGCGGTCCTTCGCGTGGAACCACGTCTCGAACTCCTCGTTGCCCATCAGCGTGAAGTTCGATTCGTCGTCGAGGTTGCGAGAATAGGCCTTCAGCCTGCTGAGGCGCCAGTTCTTGCGGATCTTGCCGAAGAGCTCGCCGTCCTTCCCGGTGAGGCCCGACGGCTCCCGCGAGAACGTCAGGTTCGGGGCGGCGTCGTTGCCATAGACGAGGAACTTCTGCTCGCCATACACCGGTATCGGCTTAGTTACGTACGCATGCAGCGTTTCATGCATTGTGACTGCGCGCTCGCGGCCTTCTTCGTCCTCTTCCCACTCCGTCCACGATATGTCGAGCGTGCCCTCGTACGTCTTCTCCCCCCACTCCATGTCGAGGTAGTGGCCAAACACAAAGGGATTGCCGTTTATGACGCCGGACTGCGCGAACATGATGGACTTCCCGTCGTTGAAGGAGTCGTCCCATCCGTACTGCGCCCGAAGCGCCGCAAGCCTGTCGGCCGCGAAATACGGGTCGAACTCAAGCCGCGGAACGGTCGCCTCGATGAGCTTGACCGTCGTGTCCCACGTGTAGAGCCGGTTCAGCGGCTCCATCTGCTCCCAGGCGACGGCCTTCCTTTCGGCAATCTGCGACTGGAGCTCCGCGAGCAGCCTGGCAGCCGCCCTGTACAGCGGAATCATCGCAATGCCAAGGCAGGCGCCGGCGACGGCACCCGCAATGCACCGGTCATGAACCACCGGATCGGGGCCGTCCATCATAAAAGCCCATGCTGCCGCGCCTGCCGCTCCAATGAACGCAAGTGCCATCAGCCAGCCGTAGCAGGTCTTCTTGGCGCTCGCGGAATCGGCTTTCCCCTGCAGCACCTTGATTTCGCCGACAAGGGCGCGGTTTGCGCGGACGTCCACACCGGACTCCCGCGTCAGCTCCTCGAACTTCCTGCGCGCAAGCTCGGCGAATTTCCGCCGAAACTCGTCGCGGTAGCGCGCAAGCGGCTCGTAGACGTCCTCGATCAAAAGAACGTTTCCCTCGCCTGCGCCTTGACTTCGGCCGACGCCGTGAACGGAATGCGCGTCGTGTAGCCAGCGCGCGCGGCGACGATCTGCTTCGTGGGCCAGTCGAAGAGGTCGGAGTTCCACTGCATGACGGAGTCGTTGTAGAGCTGCCGCGCCGCGGTGATCTCCTTCTGGAGATAGCTGTTCTGCTGTATCGCGTCGGCGATTGCGGCATGCGCCTTGAGGTCGGGATAGGCCTCGACCTGCGGGAAGAGCCTCCCGAAGCACCCGTCGATGTGGTTGGCCACGGCGTTCCTCTCCGAGTCGGGGAGGCGCCCGCCGCGAAATGCCGCGACGGCCTTCATCACGTCCTTGTCGAGGTCGATTGCCTTCTCGACGAGCTTTGCGAGGTTCTTCAGTATCTGCACGCGCTGCTCAAGGTAGTTGTCGATCGTGGAAGCATCGGCCTGTATCTTCTGCTGGAGTTTCTGGAAGTAGTTCTTCGCGCCTATCTTCATGAAAAGGAACACAAGCCCGGGGACTATGAAAAGACACCAGAGAACCACCTCGAACAGGGCCGAGCCCCACCCCACGCGAACGGGAATCTGCTTCTCGATCACGTTGATGTCGCGTCCGGCACCGTTGACGGGGCCTGTCATTTCGTCAAGTTCATTTGCCATTTTGCCTATTCCCTTTCGTTGTGGTTGTTTTGACGTTTTCAAGATGCCTTTGACGGCATATGCTTTACGACTTCGAAGAAGTTCTTGTCGTGTTCGCGACAGTACGATACGGAAGATGCCATCTTCTTGACCATCATTATGCCAAGGCCGCCGATCGGGCGACTCGCCGCAGGAAGCGAAGTGTCGGGGTCTTCATGCGCCAGCGGATTGTATGGCGTGCCGTCGTCGACGAACACGAGCTTTACCCCCACTGGATCCGACAAAAGCTCGACGTCCAGCTCGAAGCCGGACGCGCCGGAATGCCTTACGATGTTGGAGCATATCTCGTCGAGAATGACATGGAGCGCGGGAACAAGCTCCGGGAACGAGCTCGAAACGCACTCGTCAAGGAAGGCCGAGGCGGCGGCTATGCCCTCCTGCACCGGCGGGAAGGTGCGCGTGAAACGGCATGGGCGAGCGACGTATTCAACCGCAAGCACCGTCAGGTCGTCCGCCTGCGGCACGCTCTCGGCAAACGCGGCGACCGCCATGCGCACGACATTGCAGAGCGCCTTTGGATTAGGCTCGGGGACCGCATTTATCGCGTCAAGAAGCCGCTCCTCCCCGAAAAGCTGCCCCTTGCGGTCAAGAGCCTCCGTCACGCCGTCCGTGTAGAGGAACAGGGTGTCGCCCGGGTTGAGCAGGAGCGTGCGCGACTTGTACTCGATGCCGTCCATGAACGCAAGCACGGGACCGGACTTCCCCGTGACGTACTCAGGCCTCTGGCTCTTCGAATTCCCGCCCACGACCCTCACCGGCGGATTGTGCCCGGCGTTTACGAAGGTGACGATGCCCGTCTCAAGGTCGAGGACGCCTCCCCACGCGGTAAGGAACATGTTGGCCGTATTGCTCCTGCAGAGCTCCGCGTTCACGCGCGAAAAGGCCGCAGCCGGATCGCGAAGCGACAGCGCGGCGTCCTTGAGAAGCGTTTTCGCGGTCATCATGTACAGCGCGGCGGTAACGCCCTTGCCGCTCACGTCTGCGACCATGAAGGCAAGGCGCGTCTTGTCGAGCATGAAGAAGTCGTAGAAATCGCCGCCTACGTCTTTCGCGGGGCTCATCGACGCCGACAGGCGGAAATACTGATTCGCCCCAAGCGGCACCGGCAGCGCGGACGACTGGATGGTCTTCGCTATCTCCATGTCCTTCGCCCGGGCGGCGTCTTCCGCGGCGTAGAACGCCTTGAGGCGCTCCGAGTCGCCGGAAATGCGCATAAGGGCAAACGCGAACCCGCCGAGGACAAGCGCGAGCAGCACGGCCATAGCCGCGGCTATCATGTCGCGCGTGCCGTAGAACTCGGACTCCGGCTCTATCATGATGAAGCGGTACCCGCCGAAGACAAAGCTGCGGCAGAACACGAGCCTCCCCGCCAGCGTCTGCCTGAACGTGGTGCCGGCGTCGCCACCGCCCTCGTCCAGAAGCGGCTCCGCGGCATTCGGGATCTTGGCGGGGTTGAAGCCAAGCTGGCCGAGCGTCTGCGGCATGTCGTCTTCAAGCCATCTTGAGACGAGCTCGCCGGTCTTGACGTCGGCGCAGAGGTAGCACAGTGTCTCGCTGATCCCGGCGTCGAAGAGAAAGGAAAGCTGCGAGGAGATCATTTTCGCCATCCGGTGCTCGTCGAGCCCGATCTGCACGTACCCGTCTCCGCCGGGAAACGGGACGCCGAGGTACTTGCGGCGGTTGTCGGCGTATGCATGGCGGCGGAACGGCTGGGAAACGACCTTCGTAACGCCGTTTGTAAGCTCGGCAAACTGCCGCGTCACCTCCTTGGCGTTCATGTCCACGCCTTGGCTGTCGGGATCGTTCGTTGCAACGATGAGCCCCGTACGTTCGACAAGGCACAGCTCGTCGATGTCATATTCCGCGGCAACGGCCGACATCTCCTCCATCGAATGCGCAATCGGCTTCTTGAAATGGCGCACTGCCATGGACGCCAGATGCTCCAGCATCGTGTCGATCACGCCGTTTAGCGTCAAGCGCATGTCGCTGACGGCATAGTCAAGCATGGCCTCGGTCTTACGCGCCGCCTGGCGCGTGCCAACGGCCCATGTCACGCCCATGAGGACGACATACAGCGCGGCGGCGGAAGCCGTTATCAGGCCCTTTTTCATGCCTCTACGGCAAAGACGGAATCAAGCCCCGTAATCTCGAAAACGCCGCGCACCATCGCATTGGGATGGAGAATCTTCATTGAACCGCCTACGGAAATCATCGCCTTTTGCGCCGCCATGAGCACGCGCAGCCCGGCGGACGAGATGTACTCGAGCCCGGAGAGGTCGAACACGACCTCCGTCACGCCGTCAAGCTTCATCTCAGCCTCGAGATCAGGGGAGGTGTTGGTGTCGAGACGCCCTATTACCTTGAGCGTCAGGCATCCTTCCTCGTTCTTTATGTCGATATCCATCTACTGCTCCATTTCGATTCTATAGAACATTGCCGACTCTCAATTGCACGGAACCGACCATGCGACGAACTACAACATTGCGTATTATACCATAATTTTGCGCATAATGCCTTAACCTACGCAATGTGCCATAAATTTCTGTGCGCTCGCTAACCAAGGGGCTCGGTGGGCGGGGCGAGCGGCGACAGCGTGACGGAGTCGAGCTCGGCCTCCTCCTTCTGCGCATCCTGTATCTGCTTGGCCCACTTCAGCACCTCCGCAACCGGCTCGATAAGGGAATCGGGGATGAACTCCTCTATCCTGCCCTCCGCGTAGAGGGCCCGGGCAAGGGGCTTGTCCTCCATGATCGGTATCCCCTCGGCAAGCGCCGCCTCGCGGATGATCCTCGCCGTCTCGCCGGCGCCAAGCGCGCATATTCGCGGCAGCGGCGCCTCCTCGGCCCTGAAGCGTATGCCGACCGCAAGGCGGGTCGGGTTGGTGACGACGACGTTGGCCCGCGACACGGCCTGCCTCGGGTCGGGCCCGTTCAGTATCTCGTCGCGGAACTGGCGCTGCGCCTGCTTGATCTCCGCCGAACCCTCCATCTCCTTGTATTCGCGCTTGACCTCGTCCTTCGTCATCATCATCTGCTTCGTGAAGTTGCGCCCCTGGAAGAGTCGGTCGACGATGGCGATGACAATGTAGCCGAAGGCCGTGTAGACCGCAAGGCGCTTCAGCATCAGCTTAAGGCTAGGGAATATGTCGTCGACCGTGCCGTAGCACATCGTCAGGAGCTCCGGCACGCTCGCCCAGATTATCTTGTATAGAAGATAGCTGAGGAACACGACCTTGACGACGTTCTTCAGGAACTCGAAGAGGTTCTTCATCGAGAATATCTTCTTCGCCCCCTCTACCGGGTTGAGCTTCTCGAGCTTCGGTATGATGGGCTCGAACGTAAAGAGAAAGCCTATCTGGGCCGTGTTCGCGGCGATCCCGATTACGGCCGCGACAAGCACGAATATGAACGAATGCTTGCAGATGACGATGGCCGTCATCCCCATGGCCTGCTGCGTCACGGCGAACGGGTCGCCGGACATGCGGTTGCCGACGTAGTCGAGGAGCATGGAGGCGTCGTCCACGAGGGCGACGCCCATCCATCCGAGGAGCGCAAAGAGGACTACGAGGATCGCCGTCGAGACGATGTCCTTCGACGTGCACACCTGCCCCTTCTGCCGCGCGTCGCGCAGCTTCTT
>JAEEGL010369039.1_pt1 | contig 18535 bp, 11 predicted proteins | sample 9134231 | NCBI WGS metagenome assembly JAEEGL01 (sample SAMN16246548, study PRJNA631951) | gut metagenome | biome: gut microbiome; feature: rumen; material: fiber-attached | host: Bos | place: Iran: Karaj | collected 2018-10 | reverse complement strand
TCATCGGCATCGGACTGCTGCTGTTGCTCGTCGTCTGTTATCAGATTGTTCGCCGTGCCATTCAGCCATTGGAACAACTGGATTATGAAGCGCAGCGCATCGCCGAGGGACATTTCGACACCGACCTCACCAAGAGTCCGCGACAGGACAGCATCGGCCGGCTGCAGAACAGTTTCATACGCATGCAGCAGTCGCTCGCCATGTCGGTGAACGACATCCGCAGCGTGAACGCCGAGCTGGAGAAGCGCAACGAGGAACTCACACGCGCATATCAGTTGCAGCTCGAAACCAACCGCGAGAAGGCGGCCTTCATCCAGAAGATGTACCACGAGATACGCACGCCGCTGAACATCATCGGTGGCTTCACGCAAGTGCTCACCGCCAGCCTCATCGAGCTGCCTGCCGATGAAATAGCAGACATCACGGGCCGCATCTCGGAGAGTGCTACCGATATTGCCCGCCTCGCCAAGAATCTCGATAAGGCTGTAAATTAGCAAGAGCAGAATAATACTCGCCATGTAGTCTATCTTAGTTTAGATGTCGAAATCGTAATACTTTTTTTGACAAAGGAGGACGTTATAGAGATATTGAAGGAGAGTATGTAGAAGATGAGAAAAAAGTATAGAAATGAGTATTATATGAAAAAATATTCGTACCTTTGTCCCCCCAAAACGTAAGAATATGATTTCTGTAGAAGGACTGAAGGTAGAGTTTGGCGTGAAACCGCTGTTCCAGGATGCCAGCTTCGTCATCAACCCACGCGACCGCATAGCCCTGGTGGGCAAGAACGGGGCAGGGAAGTCGACGATGCTGAAGATACTCTGCGGACAGCAGCGCCCCACGGCCGGTACGGTGAGCGTGCCCACGGACTCCGTCGTAGGCTACCTGCCACAGGTGATGAACCTGCAGGACTCGACCACCGTGCGCGAGGAGGCACAGAAAGCCTTTGCCAACATCAGCGAACTGGAGGCGCGCGTGAAGCGTCTGGAACAGGAAATGGCTGAGCGTACGGACTACGAGAGCCAGGACTACATGGCGCTGGTGGAGCGCTACACGACGGAGCACGAGCGGCTGCTGATGATGGGCGTCGAGGGCCGCGAGGCTGAGCTGGAGCGCACGCTCACGGGACTGGGCTTCGAGCGCACGGACCTGGAGCGTCCGACGAGCGAGTTCTCGGGCGGCTGGCGTATGCGTATCGAACTGGCCAAGATCCTGCTCATGCGTCCTGACGTGCTGCTGCTCGACGAGCCCACGAACCATCTGGACATCGAGTCCATACAGTGGCTCGAACAGTGGCTGGCGCAGTCCTCGGCGGCCGTTGTGCTGGTGAGCCACGACCGTGCGTTCATCAACAACGTGTCGAACCGCACACTCGAGATCTCCTGCGGTCGCGTCATCGACTATAAGGTGAAGTACAACGAGTATGTCGTGCTGCGCCAGGAGCGCCGTGAGCAGCAACTGCGCGCCTACGAGAACCAGCAGAAGGAGATTCAGGAGATGAAGGACTTCATCGAACGTTTCCGCTACAAGGCCACGAAGGCCGTGCAGGTGCAGCAGAAGGTGAAGCAGCTGGAGAAGATCGTGCCCATCGAGATTGACGAGGTCGACAACTCGGCCATGCACCTGAAGTTCCCGCCCTGCCTGCGCTCAGGCGACTATCCCGTCATCTGCGAAGAAGTGAGGAAGGTTTATCAAACTGAGAACGGAGAACGGAGAACGGAGAGGTATGATTACCTTCATCCCCAAGATGAAGAAAAAAACATTGGCAACACAGACGGTTCTCATAACGGTAAAACTAATCATACCTCTCAGTTCTCACCTCTCAGTTCTCACTTGGTCTTCGACCACGTGAACCTCACCATCAAGCGTGGCGAGAAAGTGGCCTTCGTCGGCAAGAACGGCGAGGGCAAGTCGACGCTCGTGAAGTGCATCATGGGCGAGATACCCTTCGACGGAAACCTGAAGATAGGCCACAACGTGCAGATAGGCTACTTCGCTCAGAACCAGGCGCAACTGCTGGACGAGAGCCTGACCGTCTACGACACCATCGACCGCGTGGCCAAGGGCGAGATACGTCTGAAAATCAAGAACATACTCGGCGCGTTCATGTTTGGCGGCGAGGAGAGCGACAAGTACGTGAAGGTGCTCAGCGGCGGCGAGCGCAGCCGTCTGGCTATGATACGCCTGCTGCTGGAGCCCGTGAACCTGCTCATCCTCGACGAGCCCACCAACCACCTGGACATGGCCTCGAAGGACGTGCTGAAGGAGGCCATCCGCGCCTTCGACGGCACCGCCATCATCGTCAGCCACGACCGCGAGTTCCTCGACGGACTCGTGACAAAGGTCTATGAGTTCGGAGGCGGCAAGGTGAGGGAGTACCTGGGCGGTATCTATGACTGGATAGAAAAGGAGCAAGGAGCAAGGAGCAAGGAGCAAGAGAATAGTCTCTCTAATTCGAGGAACGAGGAAAGGCTACGGGTAGGCGAGCAAAGCTCGGGAATGGGAGGAACGAGAAAGGGGAATACTTCAGGCTCAGACATTTCTCGCTCCTCGCTCCTCGTTACTCCTTCCTCGAACAAACAAAGCTACGCCGAGCACAAGGAACAGCAGAAACGCCGCAACAAGGCCGAGAAGGCCGTGAAAGAGAGCGAGCAGAAGATTGAGAAGATGGAAGCACGGCTGAAAGAGCTCGACGCGCTGCTCTGCGACCCGCAGAACGCATCGGACATGACGCTCGTGACGGAATACACCACCACCAAGCAGGCACTCGACGAGGAGGTGGAACGCTGGGAAGAACTCAGCGAAACACTGGAACAACTAACTAACTGAACAGATAAAAAATGAAAAAGAAAGTATTGACAATCATGGCACTTGCTACCATGGCCGTCGCTGCGACGGCACAACTGCGGTCGGGCATCAACCTGGCCGACATGAACACCAGCGTAAAGGCCGGCAACGACTTCTACGAGTACGCTTGTGGCGGATGGATGAAAGCCAACCCCCTGCCTGCCGCCTATTCGCGCTTTGGCTCCTTCGACCGCCTGGCCGAGGACAACAACAAGTGCATCAACGGCATATTGAAGGAACTGCTGGAGAAAACCTACGCCGAGGGAACGACCGAGCGCAAGCTCAGCGACCTCTACAAACTGGCGATGGACTCCGCACGCCGCGAGCAGGAAGGACTGGCTCCCGTCATGCCGATTATCAAGAAGCTGGAGGCCGCCAAGACCATCAAGCAGCTGAACGACGTGCAACTGTTGATGGCCCCCTATGGCGACACGCAGTTCTATCGTGCCGGTATGGGAGCCGACGAGAAGAACGCTTCGCAGAACATCCTCAGCGTCTCGCAGGGCGGACTGACGCTCGGACAGAAGGACTACTACCTGGAGACCGACGAAGCGACGACAAAGATTCGTGAGGCCTACAAGAAGCACATCGTACGTATGTTCCAGCTCTTCGGCTTCTCCAAGGGACAGGCCCAGAAGAAGATGCAGAACGTATGGAAGGTAGAGCTGGCGCTGGCCAAGGTGTCGAAGAGCCGCACCGAACTACGCGACCCCCAGGCCAACTACAACAAGACCACGCTGGCCGAGTTCCAGAAGCAGTACCCGCACCTGCGCCTGGAGGAGGTGATGAACGCCCAGGGACTCGAGTCGCAGTACATGCAGGAACTGGTCGTCGGACAGCCTGCCTTCATGGCCGGTGCTGAGGCTCTGGTGGCCAAGATGAAGCCCGCCGAGTATCGCGACTACATGGAGTGGGGCGTCATTGTCGGCGCTGCCAACCAGCTGACGGACGAGGTGCGTCTGGCCAACTTCGACTTCTTTGGACGCACGATGTCGGGTCGCCAGGAGGAACACCCCCTGTGGCGACGCGCCACCAGCGCCGTTCAGGGAGCTATGGGACAGGCTCTGGGCAAGATCTATGTCGAGAAGTACTTCCCTGCAGCAGCTAAGGAGCGTATGCAGCGGCTGGTGAAGAACCTGCAGATAGCCCTCGGCGAGCGTATCGCTGCCCAGGACTGGATGGACGACTCAACGAAAGTAAACGCCCTGCTGAAGCTCAGCACATTCTATGTCAAGGTGGGCTATCCCGACAAGTGGATCGATATGTCGCGCCTGACTGTAGATACGAAAAAATCTTACTATGAGAATATGCTCGAGGTGAGCAAGTTCTGGAATTGGTACTACATCGACCACACCGCTGGAAAGCCCGTCGATATAGACGACTGGTACATGACGCCACAGACCGTCAATGCTTACTATAACCCAACCACGAACGAAATCTGCTTTCCGGCTGGTATACTGCAAGTTCCGTTCTTTGACATGAGTGCTGACGATGCCTTCAACTACGGCGCCATCGGTGTGGTAATTGGCCATGAGATGACCCACGGATTCGACGACCAGGGACGCCAGTTCGACAAGGATGGGAATATGCACGACTGGTGGAAGGAATCAGATGGAAAGAATTTTACAGAAAGAGCAGACGGCTATGCCGACTTCTTCTCGGCTATCGACGTGCTGCCCGACCTGAAGGCCAACGGCCGACTGACGCTGGGCGAGAACCTAGCCGACCACGGCGGACTGCAGGTGGCCTATGCTGCCTATAAGAACGCTACGAAGAACCAGCAGTTGCCCGTCATCGACGGACTGACACCCGACCAGCGCTTCTTCCTAGCCTACGCCGGCGTGTGGGCAGGCAACATTACCGAAGCTGAAATACGCAACCGCACGAAGAGCGACCCCCACTCGCTGGGACGCTGGCGCGTCAACGGAGCGCTGCCCCACATCGATGCTTGGTATGAGGCTTTCGGCGTGAAAGAAGGCGACAAAATGTTTATCCCGAAGGAGAAACGACTCCAACTGTGGTAATCTTTCAGGTGAAAAAATAGGAAAATGCCGTCGTAAATATAAATTTACGGCGGTTTTTTCTTGTTGTTTCATATTTTTTTGTATCTTTGCGGCAATTATAGCTAAAAAGTAAAACAGTTTATGGCCGAAGATACTACTATAAGACCCCAACAAGACCCCTCTGGAGAGATGCAGCTGCAGCATGATGAACTCGTCATGCAGCCATTGGACGACGCTGCCGTTGATACCCAAGTGGCAATACAGACCGCCGAAGGTGTGGCGTGCCCGTTCTGTGGTACGGTCAACGAGCCCACAGCTATGTTCTGTCAGTCGTGCGGAAAGCCCTTGCGCATGGGCGCTTGTCCGAACTGCGGAAGCGAGGTCGACCCCGAAGCTGACTTCTGCGAGATATGCCATCACTACATCAAGAACGACGTCTGCTCCTTCTGCGGAGCCCCGCTGTCGGGTTCTGAGGCTTACTGCTCGGAGTGCGGTAGCCCGCGTGGTGGCATCGTCTGTCCAGTCTGCCGCACCCTCAACGATTTCGCCTTCTGCAAGCAGTGTGGAACGGCGCTGACAGAGGAAGCCCGCCAGCTCGTGGAGGAGATGAAGCAGCGCCCCGACTTTCAGGAACTGGCCCGTCTGGCAAAGGAGTACGAGAATCTGCAGCTCCAGCTACCCTATACCTCGGAGCGCGACGTCGTGCGTGACCAGCAGAACCGGCAACTGAGAGAACGTGTGCTGATGCTGCTGGCGCATGATCGCGGTGAGGACAAGGAGATTATGCCGAAGGAGTCGACACGCCCGTCGAAGGACGAGCTGAACCGTCAGAAGGAAGACCGTCTGGAACAGCTGACGCGACTGCTCGACGCGATGGCGCTGCCGGCAATGCCTTCGCCCATCAAGGCGCGCAACTATGCAATGGCGCAGAAACCCATCGGCGTCAGACTGGCCTGGGTGTGCAACTTCAAGCACGCTATGCACAGCAGCCCCTGTGGGTGTGCCAAACCCCAGATGGGCGGGAAATGGGTTGTTCTCGGCAAGAATACGAAACAAGAGATTAAAGACGACAAGTGATGACAGATAAAACGATTGCTAACGCCACGCTGCGCACGGTGCGCGTCGTCAAAGGAGAACGGAAAGAGGATTTGGCTCAGACGCTGAGGACTCAGCAGGAGAAGGGCATCACCTCCGAAGAGAGTAAGGACTTCGTGCTCAAGGGCGAACTCTATCGTAACCTGGAGTGTCTGAGCGACAACTCCGGCGAGGCTCAGGTGTTCTTGGTGGAACACGACGAGAAACCCTTCGTGCTGAAAGTCTACTATCCGAACTTCGATGTCAACAAGAAGATGCTTCAGGTCATCCGCTCCTTTGACTTCGAGATGATTGTCAAGCTCTACGACTTCGGCAAAACATACGTTGACGGCAAGCACCGCTACTACGAGCTGATGGAGTACCTCTCAGGCGGTACGCTCAACAACTACCGGCTCAATGGCGATATGGACCAGTTCCGACGTCTCGCATTGCAAGGAGCTGCAGCGTTGGCCTATTGTCATAACTATAACATCCTTCATAAGGACATTAAGCCTTCGAACTTCTTCTTCCGCGATATAGACCACAAGGAACTGGTGCTGGGCGATTTCGGCATATCGAGTATGCTCGAGAACGACGGCAAGGCGCACCGCACGTCGCAAGCCCGCACCCCCATTTATGCTGCGCCGGAGATGTACTCTGACGTCATCGACGGCGTGGTGGAGATAACACCCGCAGCCGACTTCTACTCGCTGGGCATCACGCTGCTGGCGCTCTGGATAGGCGACAACCCGCTGAGCTCCAATGAGCGCGTCATGATGCGTCAGAAGAACGAAGGCCGACTGCCGCGACTCAGCGAGCTGCCCGAGAAGGCGCGCACCATAGTCCAGGGACTGACTGCCGTCAACCCCCAGAGCCGATGGGGCTACGACGAGGTGGAGCGCTGGTTCAAGGGCGAGGACGTGAAGGTAGACATCTCCTCACCGTTCCTGAAGTACAAGAGCTTTATCGTTGACCCTGACCGTAACCTAGTGGCCGACAATGTGCACGAGCTGATTCCCCTGCTCGTCGACAACGAGCGGCTGGCCATTGGCTACCTCTACAACGGACGTATCAGCCAGTGGCTGGAGTCATGCGGTAATCAGAAGCTGGCTACGGTCGTCAAGGACATTACGGTCAACCGCTACCCGGTAGACCAGCACGCAGGCCTGATGTCGTGTGTCTACACAATGGACCCCACCTATCCGTATAAGGATATCCGAGGCTCGTTGTGCGACGACATCCACGCTATTGCTATCTCGATGCTAAGCTATCAGGAGCAGTACGGCTTGTTGCTGAAGAAGCCCAACGACAACCTGTTCCTGTATCTTGAAACGCATACCAAGTGTGATGTAAACCGTCTGCGCTCATACTTCGCCGACATAGACTCGACACAGGCCGAAGAAACCCGTAGAGCCGTCATCAAGACGGTCTTCGAGATAGATCCCGAGATACCATTCATATCGAAGGCTCCCACTTCGTCGATAACACAGATAGTGCACTTCTTCGGCTACGGACAGCCGACAGAAGACCATTGGCACAGCCTGACGGACGGCCGACTGCTGTCGTGGATGTACAGTCATGAGGACATGATGGCCTGCGAGAGCCTGCGTATCATGACGATGGACCAACCGTTCTCTCTGACGCTGGCCTACAAGGTGCTATACAACCTGGACCGCAATGCGGCTTACGACCTGCGGACGGCCGACACGCCTGAGAAGGTGGCCCTGCTCCTGAAAGAGCGGCTGAAGAACACCGAGCATCTGAGTATGGAGGACTTTACGAAGGAGATGGACGACTTTATCGCTCCTGACGGACGCTTTGTCTACTTTGCACAGCTTCACGGCTGGATGAGTGAACTCGCGGCTGCCAACCGCTGTTTTGACATGAAGTCTGAAGAGAATCGTGAACGGTTCAGCGCCTACGACGTGCCGACCGCTCTCTATCGATTCTGCTGTATGCTGGGCGTCACACCGTCATACCTGTTGCCTGATGGCACAGAGCTGTTCGACGGCCTGCAGATACAGCCCAATGACGTCGGGAAGATACGTAGCGAGATGCGCGAAGGCCATTTCTCGCAGTGGCTCTCGATATTCTATCATGAGAATCCCAATGCCGACTTCAGCGAGGAGTATAGCTACGAACACTCGTTGGAGGACTGGGTGATGGCTCTGGGTACGTTTGATAAGAGCCAGCACTACTATAAGCGTCTCGTTGCCGCCCGCAAAGAGACGGAGGACAAGATGACTGCTGTCAAGAAAGGCTGGGAACGCGCCAAGCACAAGGAGAAGACGTGGCTCTATATCTTCTACGGACTCTCAGGTGTGTGGATGCTCCTGGTGCTCATCTTCGGCGTGACGGGACGCGAGTTCCTGCTGAAACACTCGTTCATCACCATCGGTATACCCTTGGGAGGAATGACGCTGCTCATTGCGGCCATGCGAGCCTACTTCCGCGGCTATGGCTTCATTATGTCTGTGTTGTGGGGACTGCTCGGTGCCACCTCCTGTGTCATTCCAGTACAGATACTGAAATACTTGAATAGGAGTATGCCCGATTCCTATATGTTCAACGTCGCCATCGTGCTGATAACGCTGGTCTATATGCTGATTTGCCATCTGACAGACTTCCGCGGGGACCAGAATGCCGACAACAAGCTCATCAACGAGGTGTTCGACGACGATATCAAATCGTCGCTGCTCGAGCCCCTCTATTATACTTTCAAGACGAAGTCCTTCAAGTATAAAGGTTCGAAGTTTGCCGTTCTCGATGATGTGACAGACCAGATACGTTCCATTAGCGGCGAGTCGGTCATACATTATATATTATGGAGTGCGCTTGTGGCTGTCCTTGTGGCCGAGTTCGTCATCTTCAGCCCCAGTCTGATGAATGTGCGCAACCCCTACTTGGACAACAACTGGAAGCTGCAGCCCCATAAGATTATCAAACAATTAGAAAAAGACGTGGAATGATTTGCGAACACTGTCATAAGGAAAACCGCAACATTGCCAAGTTCTGTAAGTGGTGTGGTCGTCCGCTCGTTGGCCATAACGTGCTCGATAAACTCGTGGGACTTGACGAGGTGAAGTCGCAACTGAAGACCATCGTCGATACCTACACCTATCTGCGCTCGCGCAAGGACGTCGCCAACGTCCGCCTGTCTGTCAATGCCATCATCATCGGCGAGACAGGAACAGGAAAGACGGCGCTGTCCGAGATACTGCGCGACTATTTCTATCAGCACAAGATTATCGAGAAGGCTAAGTTGACGATGGTCGATGCTGTCGACTATTCGCGATTTGTTGACAAATGGGAAGACAACATCAAGAAGGCCCGCGGCGGCATCCTCTTCTTCGACAATGTGCAGAAACTGCTGCCCGATAAATACTCCAACCAGGTGAATCCTCTCGACAAGCTCTTTGTTGAGATGGACAAGTGGGACGACAACCCCATTGTCATTATGGCTGGACTGCCGAAGGGTCTTGACGACTTCCTGGAGAGCAACCCTGCGGTGAAGAACCGTTTCAAGTATATGTTCCGTCTGCCGACTCCCGGCTACCAGGAACTCTGCGACATCACGAAACTCGATCTGCGGACGAAGTATGGCATCACCAGCTTCTCGCCGGAGGCCAACAAGCAATTGCAGCGTTACTTCAAGTACCAGATTAAAAAGAAGGACGACACCTTTGGCAACGCCCATGTGGCTATGAAGACGGCTGAGGACATCTTTACCGCCTTCATCAGTAGGGGGGCTGATGCCGCGCAGATTGAGAAGGACGACATACAGGGCTACGTGCCCGAGGAGCGCACGCTTGACGACATCCTAGGCGACCTCGACTCGTTCATCGGTATGGACGAGGTGAAGCACGCCGTACGCGAGATTGCCTATGCGGTGCAGAACAGTATGCAGCGCGCAGAACGCGGATTAGGTGAGCAGGAGAAGATGGCAATGCACATCATCCTTACAGGTAATCCGGGAACGGGCAAGACCACGATAGCACGTAAGATGGGCGAGATTCTCGCCGCCATCGGCTATCTGGATAGTGGTCATGTCGTAGAGGTCGACCGTGCCAAGATGGTCAGCCCCTATCAGGGTGAGACGCCCAAGGTCGTAGACCGTCTCTGCGACAAGGCGATGGGCGGCATCCTCTTTGTCGACGAGGCTTATACGCTGGCTCCTGTCAGTCAGGCTGGTGACCGCGATAACCAGGGAGCACAGGCACTTGAGAAGCTGATGAAGCGTATGGAGGACGACCGCGGCAAGTTTGTGGTCATCGCTGCCGGATACCGCACGGAGATGGACAACCTGTTCCGCGTGAACCCGGGCTTCAAGAGCCGCTTCAACTACTTCCTGAATCTCGACGACTACACGCCCGACCAGCTCTATGACATCATGCTTGTCTTTGCGCGCGAGAAGAAATATATCTTCTCAGAGCAGGCTGAGGCTAAGACGCGACAGTGCATCAAGCAGATGTACGAGTCGCGGGACAAGGACTTTGCCAACGGGCGCACGATGCGTACGCTGTTTGACCAGATATGCAAGAAGCAGGCACAGCGCCTGCAGTATGGTGACATCTCCCAGCTCTCCAACGAGCAGCTGATGACGATAGAAGATGAGGATATCCCGTACGAGGCACCTCAGGCTGCTAACTACGACGAGTGTCTGAAGAAGCTTGACGGACTCGTTGGCCTGGCTTCGGTGAAGAAGGAAATCTCTAACCTCGCTGCCTTCCTCAACCTCCAGATTCGTCGTGGCGAAAGCAATACGTTCCAGGGGAAGCACTATATCTTTACGGGTAATCCGGGCACGGGTAAGACGACGGTGGCACGTATTATGGCCGACGTCTTCAGAACCCTGGGCATTCTGAGCCGCGGACAGCTGGTTGAGGCCGACCGCGCCAAGTTCGTGGCTGGCTATAGTGGCCAGACGGCGATAAAGACCAACCAGCTCATCGACACAGCGATGGGTGGTGTCCTGTTCATCGACGAGGCCTACACGCTGCATTCGAGCGACGGCGACACCTTTGGCTCCGAAGCTATCGACACCCTGCTGAAACGCCTGGAGGACGACCGCGGTAAGTTCATCTGTATCGTGGCGGGCTATACCGACCAGATGCACGACTTCATTGACTCCAATCCTGGACTGAAGAGTCGTTTTACCCAAACCATCAACTTCGACGACTACACGCCCGACGAGCTGACGCAGATATTCCTGAATCTTGCCGCCGAGAAGAACTTCACGATTGACGGCGAGACGGAGAAAGCCATCCATCGACAGTTTGAGCAGCTCTACCTGCGTCGCGACAAGAACTTCGGCAATGCGCGCGAGGCTCGCCGCATTTTCGATGAGACGGTTGAGCGACAGAGCCAGCGCCTGGTGGGACTGATGGGGCAGCCAGGCTTCCAGGAGGAGGATATGTATCGCATTACGTCCGCCGACCTGCCGATGGCTCAGAACGAGAAAGCACGCCCGCTGGACGAGGTGCTCAACGAGCTCGACGAGTTCGTCGGTATGCGTTCGGTGAAGAACAGCATCCGCCGTCTGGCTGTGCAGAGTATGTTTATGAAACAGCGTGCCGCTATGGGTGCCGGCAACGTCCAGCAGATGGTCATGAACTTCGTGCTGACGGGCAATCCCGGTACGGGTAAGACGTCGATAGCACGCAAGATGGGCGAGGTGCTCAATTCGATGGATATCCTGCCCACAAGCCGTGTGCTCGAAGCCAGCCGTGCTACCCTTGTGGGCAAGTATATGGGCGAGACGCCGAAGATTGTCAACAGTATATGCGACAAGGCGATGGGCGGTATCCTCTTTATCGACGAGGCCTACACGCTGACGGATCAGAACGATCAGTACGGCAAGGAGGCTGTCGACACGCTGATGAAGCGTATGGAGGACGACCGCGGAAAGTTCGTCGTGATAGCAGCCGGCTATAAGGACAAGATGGAGGACTTCCTGCAGATGAATGCCGGGCTGGCCAGTCGTTTCACCCATAAGCTGCATATTGATGACTATAACGAAGACGAGTTGTTGGCTATCTTTAAGAAGATGGCCCAGAAGGAACAGTATACGCTCTCGCCGACGGCAGAGTTCAAGGCGCTGAACGTCATCTACAAGATGGTGATGGCGAAGGATGCGTCGTTCGGCAATGCGCGTGAGATGCGCAACCTGCTGGATCAGACGGTTCAGCAGCTGTCGCAGCGTGTGTCGCAGTTGCCTGCCGATCAGGTGACGAAGGAGAGCTATCAGTTAATATTACCAGAAGACATACCAGAAATAGAATGATTATTTGTCCGAACTGTAAAGAAGAGATAGAAGACGACAGCCACTTTTGCGACCAGTGCGGTCAGGCGCTGTTGTATTGCAAGAACTGCGGCAGGGTAGGCATTGGCCGCCGTTGCACCCAGTGCGGCGGCATGATGATAACTCCCGAGGAGTATCAGCGCAATGCTGAGCGTACGGGCTATTCGTCGCTGATGACAGGCGGCAGCCTGTCGCAGAGCGTAGGCACGACGACTCCTGTCAGTATGCGTGCGAATGCGAAGTCTCCTCAGGGCGTTCCTGTGCTGACCCTCTACAATACGAGCTTAAACATCCATATTCAGGGAATCAACGGCGCGGTTATCGGTCGTCGTCAGGGACCTTACATCCAGCACTTCGCGCAGCAGATGTATGTGTCGGGTGTTCATGCTCAGCTGAAGTTTAATGCCGGCTCAGGCTGGTGTATCGTCGACAAGCACTCTTCAAACGGAACGAAACTGAATCAGCATCCCTTGCAGCCTGATGTGGAGATGGCACTTCGTAATGGTGACATCCTCACCATAGCCAATGTCAACCTGCAAGTGAGTGTCAATTAAAAACGAACGGAAAGAGGCTCATGAAACTTAGCATATCAGCCGCCAGCTATGTAGGCTGTGTCAGGCATAATAACGAGGACATGATACTTGTTGACAACAAGTTTGTCAGAAACAACAAGTATTGGACGATGGCCGATACCTGCGAAAACGACCGCTATCTGGTGGCGCTGGCCGACGGTATGGGCGGTCACAGCTGCGGCGAGGTCGCCAGTAGTGACGTGCTGCACAACCTGCAGTACTATTTCAGCGACTTGCCGTCGAGCCTGTCTGTGGAAGATCTCAATGAGGCTGTCTTCGAGTGGATGGAGTCCATCAACAACGTCATCGACTCGAAAGGATGTGCCGACGCTCGCTTTGCCGGTATGGGTACGACGCTCGTCGCCTTTGCCTATTACAACCAGAACTTCTATTGGCTGAACTGTGGCGACAGTCGTCTGTACCGTCTTCACGGCGCAGCTCTTCAGCAGATGACCACCGACCATTCCCTGAACAATCTCATGGGTAACGCGGAGCATTCAAACGTCATTACCAACTGTATCGGCGGCGGCTGCAAGACGTCTTTCATTGATATGGTGCAGTGTACGCCTGAGGTGTGCGAGGGCGATTTCTTCCTGCTCTGTAGCGACGGTTTGTCCGACATGCTGACCGACGATGAGATACTAAGCCTTCTGGAGACGGGCGCCGACGCCGCGAAGTTGTGTAAGGCGGCAGAGTTGGCAGGAGGCTACGACAATGTATCAGCCTGTCTCATCAAGATTGTTTAAAAAGAAAAGATTGATTTTATATAGAATATGCCATTAAGACTACCCGACCGTCTTCCGGCCATAGACATCCTTAAGCGCGAGAACATTTTCGTGATGGACGACACGCGTGCCCACACTCAGGATATCCGTCCGTTGCGCATCGTAATCCTGAACCTGATGCCGCTGAAGATTACTACCGAGACCGACCTCGTGCGTCTGCTCTCGAACACGCCGCTTCAGCTGGAAATCAGCTTCATGAAGCTGGAGAGCCATACACCGAAGAACACGCCGATAGAGCACATGATGATGTTCTACCGCAGTTTCGAGGATATGCGTAACGAGAAGTTCGACGGTATGATTATCACGGGTGCCCCTGTTGAGCAGCTGGACTTCGAGGCCGTCAACTACTGGAACGAGATAACGCGCATCTTCGCTTGGGCTCGTACGCACGTCACAAGTACCTTATATATTTGTTGGGCGGCGCAGGCGGGCCTCTATTATCACTACGGCGTCCCCAAATATCCGCTGGAGAAGAAGATGTTCGGCATCTTCCCACAACGTATGCTCGATGCCTCGCTGCCCATCTTCCGCGGCTTCGACGATGTGTTCATGATGCCTCACAGCCGCCATACGGAGTTGCATGAGGCTGATATTCTCGCACGTCCGGAGCTTCAGCTGATAGCCGACTCTGCTGACAGCGGCGTCAGTATGGTGATGGCGCGCGGCGGTCGAGAGTTCTTCATTACGGGCCACCTGGAGTATGCGCCTGATACGCTTGACAACGAGTATAAGCGCGACAAGGACATCCGCGACGATGTGGAGCTGCCGCGCAACTACTATCGCGACAATGATCCGGCGAAGGGACCGCTGGTGACCTGGCGTGCCCACGCCAACCTTCTCTATGCTAACTGGATTAACTATTACGTCTATCAGGAGACGCCGTTTAATATCGAGGAGATTAGATAAGAGATAAAAGATAAGAGATACGAGATAAGGGTGATAGAGCTTGAACTGCTGGCTCCGGCCAAGAACCTGGAATGCGGCAAAGCCGCCATCGATCACGGTGCGGATGCCGTCTACATCGGCGCTGCGCGATTTGGTGCGCGCGCTGCTGCGGGCAACAGCGTGGCCGATATTGCCGAACTCTGCCGCTTTGCCCATCCGTTTGGGGCCAAGGTCTACGTCACCGTCAATACCATCATCTACGACGAGGAGCTGGACGACACCTACCGCCTGCTCGACGAGCTCTCCGAGATTGGTGTCGATGCTGTTCTCGTTCAGGATATGGGACTTTTGGCGGGCTATTGTCATCATCTCTCATCTATCACTTCTCATCTACGCTTTCACGCCAGCACGCAGACTGACAACCGTACGGCCGAGAAGGTGCGTTGGCTGCGCAGTCTGGGCTTTCGTCGTGTGGTGCTGGCGCGTGAGTTGTCTGTCGACGAGATTCGTGCCATCCACGAGGCTGTGCCCGATGTCGAACTCGAGGTCTTTGTCCACGGTGCCCTCTGCGTCAGCTACAGCGGCCTGTGCTATGCTTCGCAGTACTGTTTCGGACGTTCGGCCAACCGCGGCGAGTGTGCGCAGTTCTGCCGTATGGCCTTCGACCTTGTCGACGCTGATGGTCATGTTGTAGAGCACGACCGTCACCTGCTGTCTCTTCGCGACATGAACCAGCTGGAGAACCTTGAGGCGCTGGCCGAGGCTGGTGCCACCTCGTTCAAGATAGAGGGGCGGCTCAAGGACGTGGGCTATGTAAAGAACGTGACGGCCGCCTACAGTGAGCGGCTGAACGCCGTCATCCGCCGACATCCCGACCGCTATCGTCGTGCCTCGCTGGGGCGTTGCACCTATACCTTTACGCCTCGTCTGGAGCGCACGTTCAATCGCGGCTACACCACCTATTTTGCCAACGGCCGCCAGCCCGACATTGCCTGCTTCGACACACCGAAGGCGATGGGCGAGTTCGTGGGCACGGTGAAGGAGCTGCGTCGCGACTCGTTCAACGTGGCTGGTTCGGCCCGTTTTGCCAACGGCGACGGACTCTGCTTCGTGGGCGAGGACCGTCAGTTGCACGGTTTTCGCGTGAATAGGGCAGAGGGCAATCGCCTCTTCCCCCAGCACATGCCCGAGGGTCTGCGTCCCGCTCTCCGTCTCTATCGCAACAACGACCAGGAGTTCGAGCGCTTGCTCTCGAAGTCCAGCGCTGAGCGCAAGATACCCATTACGATGAGTCTGCGTCCTACGGCTGACGGTTTCTGTCTGTCGGCCGGCGATGTGTCCGTTAGCCTGACCGTCGCTCACCAGGAGGCCGAGAAGCCGCAGCGCGAGAATATCGTGCGGCAGCTGACTAAGCTGGGCGGCACACCCTATGAGTGTCGTGAGGTGGAGCTGCCCGATGGCTTCAACTACTTCATCCCCAGCAGTCTGTTGGCGGAACTGCGTCGGCGGCTGGTGGAAGGGCTTATTTCGAGGTACGAGGTACGAGGTACCTCGCACCTCGCACCTCGAAAAGATGCACCTGAAAGTAATCTCGCACCTCGTTCCTCGACATGCTCTCATCTGGACAATATCGCCAACCGCGAGGCCTGCCGCTTCTATGGCGTTGAGGCGCCGACGGCCTACGAGCTGCACCCCACGGCCGATGCCGTGCTGATGCAGTGCCGTCATTGTCTGCGCTATTCGCTGGGCTATTGTGTGAAACATGGCGGGCAGCGTCCTACGTGGCGCGAGCCCCTTTTCCTGCGTCTCGGCGACGGCCGCCGTTTCCGCCTGGAGTTCGACTGCCGTAACTGTCAAATGAATGTCTATGCGGCGACTCGTTAGCTATATCATCACCCTCCTGCTGCTGACGGCGTGCTACAACCGCGGACAGCTGACGTCCGACGCCCTGTCGCTCAGCGAGAGCGAGCTCGACAGCATCTCGTTCTATTCTACCCACCACTACACCGAGGGCTACAACTTCCGCGTACATGCCGACTCGCTGCCCATCATCCTGCAGCTGCCCGCCGAGGCGCTCATTGATATGCCTGTCGACACGCTACAGTTGTACAGGAAGGATGTTGTTGTCGTTGCCGATATCGTCACCGTGCCTGCCGACAGCGTCGACTCCGTCTGGGTAAAGGTGGCGCGCGACGAGGAGACGCTGGGCTGGATTCACGAGAGCCAGCTGCTCGTCGGTGTGTCGCCCGACGACCCTATCTCGGCCTTTATCGACTTCTTCTCCGATGCCCACCTGCTCATCTTCTTGGCGCTGGTGGCCGTTGCGGGCGCCTTCTATGTGCTGCGTCGTCTGAAGCGGCGCAATGCGCATATTGTGCATCTGAACGATATTGCGTCGTTCTATCCCATGCTGTTCTGTCTGTTGGTGGCGACGTCGGCCACGCTTTACAGCAGCATCCAGCTGTTCGACCCCGAGATGTGGCGCCACTTCTACTACCACCCGACGCTGAACCCCTATGCCGTTCCTTTCTGGCTGGGGCTTTTCCTGTGCTCCGTGTGGGCCATCCTTCTTGTCGGCATAGCGGCTGTCGACGAGGTGCGGCGCTGTCTGCCTTTCGGCGATGCCATTCTCTACCTGCTGGGGCTTGTGGCCACGAGTGCCGTCGTCTACATCTTCTTCAGCGTGTTCACGATGTACTATGTGGGCTATCCCGTGCTGGTGGTCTATATCGTCTGGGCGCTGCGGCGTTACCGTCGGCAGCCTCGTCGCCGCTATCGTTGCGGCCGCTGTGGTGCCGGTCTCGTGAAGAAGGGGCTTTGTCCGCATTGTGGGGCGATGAACGTATGAATCAATTTTCTGTATTACATAATAACCAATTAACATTCAAGAAACTATGAAGAAACTGATGATGACTATGGTGCTTGCTGTCACGATGCTGATGGGAGCGCAGAGTGTGCAGGCTCAGGACGTGATGACGCCTGAGCAGGAGGCTGCCCTGAAGGCTCAGAAGGCTGCCGACAAGGCCGAGAAGGAGGCTGCCAAGCAGCTGAAGGAGCAGAAGGCTGCGCTGAAGGCTCAGCAGAAGAAGGAGGCTGAGGCCAAGAAGAAGCAGAAGGAGGCCGAGCGTGCAGAGAAGCTGCGTGAGAAGGCCCAAGATGCGCGCAAGGCCTCGGAGAAGGCTAACGAGAAGGCTCAGAAGGCTGCCGAGAAGGCTGCCGCTGCTCCTGACGACACGAAGCTCCAGCTGAAGTCGGTCAAGGCCAAGCTGGCTGCCGAGAAGGCTGCTGCGAAGGCCGAGAAGGCTGCGAAGAAGGCAAAGTAACCCCCTCCCGTCCTCCCCGAGGGGAGGAGACAAAACACAGAAATGGGCTGCAACATCATCTGTTGCAGCCCAATTTATTTTACTTCCCAAACTCCTCCCCTCGGGGAGGCTGGGAGAGGGTCGTGTCGGGGAGGCTGGGAGAGGTTTAACCCTTGATAGCAGCCACACCGGGCAGCACCTTACCCTCGATAGCCTCGAGCAGGGCACCACCGCCGGTAGAGATGTAGCTCACCTGGTCAGCCAGTCCGAACTTGTTGACGCAAGCCACAGAGTCGCCACCGCCAATCAGCGAGAAAGCACCCTCGGCCGTAGCCTTGGCGATAGCGTCGCCGATGGCACGTGAGCCAGCGGTGAAGTCGTCGCACTCAAACACGCCGGCAGGACCGTTCCACAGGATGGTCTTGGCACCGTCGATGGCAGCCTGGAAGGCCTTCTGGCTCTCAGGACCGGCATCAACGCCCTCGAAGCCAGCGGGCACGTTGTTGGCAGGGCAGGTGATGATCTCGGCACCGGGCTTCACGGTCATCGTGTCGAAGTCCAGACCGTTGGTGGCGGTGCAGTCGGTACCCAGCACCAGCTCCACGCCGTTCTTCTTGGCCAGCTCCTCAACACCGAGGGCAACGTCCAGCTTGTCCATCTCAACGATAGAGTCGCCGATCTCGCCGCCGTGAGCCTTGGCGAAGGTGTAGGTCATGCCGCCGCAGAGGATGAGCTTGTCGACCTTGCCCAGCAGGTTCTCGATGAT
>JAEEGL016330479.1_pt1 | contig 18536 bp, 10 predicted proteins | sample 9134231 | NCBI WGS metagenome assembly JAEEGL01 (sample SAMN16246548, study PRJNA631951) | gut metagenome | biome: gut microbiome; feature: rumen; material: fiber-attached | host: Bos | place: Iran: Karaj | collected 2018-10 | reverse complement strand
GCTTTTTATCAGCATCTCTGGTCATCATACGGCATTTCCTCCATATGATTATTATAGCACAAATATGACACAAGTGTCATGCTTATTTGCAAAAAAAGACCTCGATTTGGTGAAAATCGGGGTCTTTGTCTTCAGTCTGAAACGCCCCCTTGCGGGGGCGTTTTTCTTTAGTCTTTTATAAGTATCGCAACATCATACGCAGGAAGGGTCAGGATCCCGGATCTTAATGTTACTCTGTCGGATGAAACATTAAGAGTTCCCGCAAGAACACTGTACTCGGAATATTCTTCGGGAATCTCCATCCTGATGCCCACATTCGAAGTGTTAATGGCAATGAGAACGGAGTCATATCCTTCCGCTTCCTTCAGATACATTGCGTTTCCTATACTGGACACGGGAACCGCAGTGATCCGGCCTCTTGCAATGGTGGGAAAAAGTCTCCTGAGTCTTATAGCTTCCCTGTAGTAGTTGTAGATGGAAGCATCATCCTTCATCTGCTCTTCCAGAGAGCCATACTTCATATCGATCTTATCCATGCCCTCGGGACCGTTGCACATGCCGGCACTTTCAGGGTCTTCAGACCACTGCATGGGAGCACGTTTATTTTCATCCTTGCCGGAGCCTTTCATCCCCAGCTCTTCGCCGTAATATACGAAAGCGGTTCCGCTCATGAGAAGATTCAGTGCTCCGGCAAGTTTCACCTTGCTTGCAGCATCTTCCCCGGCGTAGTATCCCGCACTTCTTCCCATATCATGATTGGTATAAAAAGGTGCATTGATGAAATCGGGATTATACTGTGCGTACAAATCCTGCTCAGCAATCTGTGCCGTTACATATCTGTCCGCGGTAGCAGATCCTCTTACGGTGTTTGCTATTATGCCGTCGGAATCCGCAAATTCAAAATCAAACATGCTGTCCACACCGCTTGCATAATATTTTGAATAATCCGCCTGAGAACACCAGCCTTCGCATACGATATATGCATCAGGATCAATGCTCTTTACATCAGCGGCAAATCTGCCCAGAGCATCGATACTCATGTTTTTATCATTAGTGTAGTAGCTTGTAACGGCATCCATTCTGAAACCGTCGCAGCCTTCATTCAGCCAGAATTCCGCAATACTCTTGAATTCTTCCCTGACCTTTTCGGAATCAAGATTCAGATCCGGCATTCCGCTCCAGAATCTTGCTTCATAGAACCAGTCGGTTCCGGGGACTCTGCTGTAACCGCCGGATTCTTTATCCGTAAAATTGTAATATTCAAGATATTCGCATTTGTTTACATTCGGTTCTTCGCCTTCTTCAAGACTCTTAAGGTAATCAGTGGCTTCTTTGAACCAGGGATGTTCCGATGAAGAATGGTTCATGACCATGTCGTTATACACATGAATATTCCTTGCATGACAGGCAGCGACCAGTTCCTCGTAATCAGTTAACGTTCCGTACTGAGGGTCGATACCCTTATAATCCGTCACATCATATTTATGATATGTAGGCGAAGGGCAGACAGGGCTCAGCCATATGGCATCAAATCCCATATCTTCGATGTAGTCCAGTTTTTCGGTAATGCCTTTAAGATCTCCTATTCCGTCACCGTTGCTGTCATTAAAAGAATAAACGAATATCTCATAGGCGGTCCTGTAGTTATCCTCCGATTCATACATGGTCCTTGCATCATTAAGAGAGCTCATCTGAAGAGAGCATCCTCCCATTACAAGGCTCATGCAAAGAGTTAACGCAGTTAATATTTTCTTTTTGTTCAAAAATCTGAGAAACATTTTTTTACCTGCTGATTAATTTGCTTTCTCCAAAAAATAGATCCTTGAAGCAAAATCGGGGAAGTGCCTGACTTCTTCATTAAAGCCGGTGCCTCCGAAGGCCTGCTTCAAATGAACTCCGGAATACATAAGAGTGTCACCGCTTGCACAAAGGTCCTCATTTTCCGTATCCATCTTAACAAACTTCGCCACAATATCCACCAGCATTCCGTCCTGCTTGAGATGTATGGGAGATACGGTATTTACAAGATCCCCAAACTCCCTTACATCGATCTTCAGTGATCTGTTGTAGAAATGATACATTTCATCGCCTTTAAGTCCCTTTGCAAAATATGTATGGAACTGGGTATTGGGCACCACATTTTTCTGCATAAGGAAACCGACAGCACTGTCACGATCTTCAGCCACACAGGTCCATTCGGTAAGATTGCCTGTGGGCAGATAATCATCCGATACTCCGTTAACAGGCAATGGTCCTGCATTTCTTCCGCGGTAAAAATCTCCGAACTGAAGAGTCTTTCTCCATTTCTTGTAAAGTTCGATCTGTGCCTTTATGGCTGCCTGATCCTCCTTCTTCATATCACATAGATTACATTCATAACCGAAGACTCCGAAGGCCGCCACGTTAAACCTTGTCTCAAGGGAAGTTTCCCTGAGTGTCTGATGATTGGGGCTTGCAGATACATGAGCCGACAATGTGCTCATGGGATAACCGTAACTGTATCCTGTCTGTATCGCAGCACGGCATACGGGATCCGTATCGTCACTGGCCCAGATCTGGGGGAAGAAGCTTAAGATTCCCAGATCAAACCTGTTGCCACCGGAAGCACAGCCTTCAAAGAGAATATGCGGAAATTTATCCGTAAGACGCTTCATAACGGAATACAGTCCCATTATGTATCTGTGAAATACCTCACCCTGTCTGTCAGCAGGAAGATACTGCGAATATACATCCGTAAAGGTCCTGTTCATATCCCATTTAACATAGGAGATATCAGCAGATGAAAAAACTTCCGATAATTTATTTACGATAAAATCACAAACCTCGGGATTTGTAAGGTCTAAGATCCTCTGGGTTCTTCCTTCGGAGTGGTCTCTTCCGGGGATCTGTATAGCCCACTCGGGATGAGCCTCATAAAGTTTTGACTTTACGCATACCATCTCAGGCTCAACCCAGATGCCGAACCCCATGCCCAGCCCAGTGATCCTGTCAGCAAGGCTCTTTAATCCTCCGGGAAGTTTTTTCTTATTAACATCCCAGTCACCGAGGCTTGAATGGTCATCATTTCTTTCTCCGAACCATCCGTCGTCCATGACAAAGAGTTCTATTCCGACTTCCTTGCCGGCCTTTGCAAGCTTTACGAGTTTATTCTCGTCAATGTTAAAATATGCCGCTTCCCAGCTGTTTAAAAGAACCGGTCTTTCTTTCTTCTTCCACTCTCCCCTTACCACATGCTCCCTTACGAACCTGTGCATATGGCGACTGAGACCGTTAAATCCATCAGAAGAATATGTCATGACAGCTTCCGGTGCTTCAAAGATATCTCCGGGAGCGATCTTAAACTCAAAACCATCGGGATTGATGCCTGACATAAATCTTGTCTTGCCAAAGGGACTTACCTCTGCAGCTTCGTAATGATTTCCGCTGTAGATCAGATTAAATCCGTAAACATCACCCCAGTCTTCATTTGTGTCTGCGGGATGAAGCATAACAAAGGGGTTCGCCCTGTGAGAGGATTCTCCGCTTCTTGATGAATTAACAAATTTTCCGCGTTTTACACATGCGGAAGATTTCTGCATTTCTCTCGCCCAGGCACCGCCAAAGGTGGTAAACATATAACCCGGCATATCAAGATCCAGCTGAGTACTCATGAGCTTCCTTAAAACGATCTCCGAACCGGAGCAGTTTTCCAGAATACTCATCCTGCAGATACAGTCACAATCTTCATACACATAGTAGTGAAGATGGAGCTTTATGCCCTTGGACTTCTCCTTCATTGTTATAAGGAGGTGCTCACATTTTCCGTCCTCGCTTACAGATACAGGAAGAGTAACGGATTCGGGCTGCTTTTCATCGATCACGAAGCGATCGAAAATAAAATCACAAGTAGAAGAACCGTCATCAAAAACAATATCCACAAAGGGGTCTCTAAGATCACCTTTTCCGTATGAGCTCATCTCAAGCCTCATATCTTCAAGGGAATATCCCCAGTGGTCATTATCATATACGCAGGTATTACCGGGTGCAAAAGCGTGTTTTTCCGTAAGGGCATCCAGTGCCCCCTCGCCTTCCGCTATCTTTATACGCCTTCCGTAATACAGATGCTCGCACTGCCCCGTAGGAAGAACATGAAAAGCGTAAGTGGTATTCGGAGTATCAAGAACCCATGCATTATCGTATATGTGACGGATCATATTCCCTCCTTATAAGTAAAGACTCATTTGTCCTTAAGTCCCATTGCAATTTCCACAACCTTATATGCGCCATCATAGATTCCGGACTTCTTATTCATGACGATGCTATCACACATGGTATCAAGCAATGAAGTATTCATGAATCTGTCTATCATCTGAAGAGTTTGGGGAATATCCCTGCACTCAAGTGTGCCGTCGCCGATCTCAGCTGAGTGGATAGCGCCCCACATCTCATGCTTTCCGACTCTTCTGATGAAGAGTTTGGGAACGGGATAGAAAGCAAGCTCCGAAGGTTTTGTGACAAGCACGTCACATCCTCTCATAAGGAGATTGGTACAGTAAACCGCCTCGAAGATATTCTTATGCCAGAATCCGTGAATACCGGTAATATCCGAATCACTGCCAAGAGCAGACTCCGCAAACTTTTCAGTATCTGCCCAGTTATCCATGTGATCCGTGGAAAGTTCAGCCATTCCGGGGATTTCTTTCTTAAGATCATCCCATACATTTCTGTAATCGCCCACATTTACAAACAGTGCAGCCTTGCCGGACTTAATATGAGGAAGCAGGTAACTGATGATGGCTGCAAAGATCTCCTTCTGGGCTCCCGCACCGCCGATGGTGAGAAGGAAACGTACAGGTTTTCCCGCTGCTTTTCTTGCGATCCTTGCCTCACAATCAGCCTCAATGTTGCTTACAAGCTCATGATCGATGTAATGACCGGTATAAACAAGTGCATCCTCGGGCATGGGATTGCATACCTTCTTTTTATTCATTCCATTCAAGATGCTGTATCCCATGTATGCGTTGCGGCACTGAATGGCATGTACAGCGCCTTCGGCAAAATGAAGAGCCATGGGCCAGTTGTCGGGAATCGCATTGACAACATGTTTCATTCCCGCATGAAGGGCAGCCTGTGCGGGCCATACATGAGTTCCCACAACAGGAATTCCTTTAGGAACATTTTTATAAACCGGTGCCATAAGTTCCGCATTTTTCTGATCGGAAGCATTATAGGAAATGGCCCTGAAGCCCTCGTAGTTTACAGGCTCCCAGATCAGTTTGTTGAAGATGGGATTTTTGGAAAGTCTGGATCCCAGTGAATAGAGATCGTTCTGGGCTCCGATGACCTTGGTACAGGTTGTCTCTCCGTAGGAGTTAAGATCCATCCAGTAGGGCACATATCCCATGGAATGAGCTGCGGAGGCAATGGCCATGGAGATCCTGTAGTGACCGAAGCCCATACGGATATTTCCGACTATAATGCCCTTCTCCTCGTCCCATTCAAGAGCCTCGGCATTTCTCGAAGCATCGAAATGTGCATTCTTTGAAAGATCCCCCACCAGAACATTATTCACTCCAAGGCTGTCACCGATGTAAGGGTTCTTCTCGATGCGTACGGGATAATCCGCATTGGAATCATCTCCGAATTTCTTCGCATACTTTTTCTTGGACTTTACTGCTTTCTTATAATCACGGGAACTGATTCTATTCCCGAAGATTTCCTTAGATCTGTCTGTCATTATAAACTCCTATATATCTCACTCAGGGGCAGGCGTGTCATTTTTTTATAAGCGGACCCTTGAAGACCGTCGGTACTTAGCGAGAACGAGCTCTGCGAAGTTCGAGCTTAGTACCGCTACGGTCTGATCGGAGCCGAAAGGCGCGTCCGCGTTAAAAACAATGATACGCCTGCCACGTTTGTAATGTTATGCTTTTTTCTTGGCTTCAAGCTCCTTAGAGATTTCGGAAATCTTGGCATCGGTAAGGATATACTTCTTGTAGAACACGATGAGTGCGATGAAAAGGCCTGCGATGGGGATCACTGCCATGGTCATGCGCAGTCCGAATTTTGCGCTTGATGCGACATTAAGAGAGTAGTCGATCTTCTCGGTAGTATCTGCGGTGCCGCCCTGGAGATTATTGATCCTAAGGCAGATGGAAGCAGCAAAGGCCGCAACGCCGCTGGCAAGCTTAACAACGAATGTCTGCATGGAGAATATGACACTCTCGTCACGTCTGTTATTCTTCAGCTCACCGTAATCAACGGTATTGGCAAGGAATACGGTGGTAATTACCTGAAGAACTCCGTTTGCGGCAAAGATGAAGAAGCCGGGAATAAAGAGGATGAGCACGGAACTCATATTGATGAATGCTATTCCGAAGAGCACCGCATATCCGGTCATAGCACTGGCAAGGCAGAGATAGAAGATCTTTACATTGCTCATAAAGCTTCTCAATAGAGGATATACGATCATCATGGAGAGGATCTGCACAGCTCCTCCGAACATGTTAAAGAGGGTGTAGCTGTTTCCCCACTCCACACCGCCGAAGTCATATTTGAAGAAGTAAATGACCAGGTTTGAAGTGATGTAGATGGAAGTGTTGATAAGAACAATGGCGATAACAACGGTCATTGCCTGATCATTGGTGATAAGTGCCTTGAACATTTCTCCCACAGAAGCGGATTTCATATCTACAAGGCTCTGTTCCTTGATCTTCACACAGGTAATGGTGATGAATACAATAAAGAGGATTGCGATGATCAGCGCGAACCATTTAAATCCCAGAATCTCACGGGCTGAATTGCCGAGTCCGGTTCCTTCGTACAGCATGGCGATCTTCTGAACGATCATAACGGTGAAGATGGTGACAAGTGCGGAACCCACACCGGCGCAGCTTCTTGCAAGGGTAGTAAGGCCCTCACGTTCTTTTCCTCCCTTTGTAAAGGCAGGAATCATTGACCAGTAAGGAATATCCATCATGGTATATGTTACGCCCCAGATGATGTAGGTGATGGCTGCGTATGCTACAAGTCCGCTGGGTGACAGATCCGGCGGGCAGGCGAACATAACGAACAAAACCACTGCATTGGTCAGAGTGCCGATGAAAAGCCAGGGGCGGAACCTTCCCCACCTGGTATGGGTCTTTGCAACGATTATTCCCATGATGGGATCGTTAAATGCATCAAATACTCTGGCGGCAAGAAGGATTATACCCATGGCTACAGCGTTTACTCCCAGAAGATCCTGGAAATAATAGAGAACATAGCTTGCGGAAAGCATGTAGACCATGTCCTTTCCCACAGCTCCGATACCATATGCAGCTTTCTCGCCCCCCGAGAGTCTTTTAGTATCCATATTTGCTCCTTTTACATTTGTTTTGTTCTGTTAATGTTAACGGTAAAATCAAGTTTTGCGTCCCCGGCCTGAAGATTCACTATCTGAAGGGATGCATTGCCGGCTTCCCCGGTAGTCTTCAGATATGTTCCGCCCATTCCTCCCTTAAGGGATACTGCGGAAGGACCGATGATCTTTACGGGGCCTTCTGTTCTTAAAAGGACCGGCTCGTTGAAATACGGAAGCAGATTTCCATTCTGGTCCACAGCCTTTATCCTTACGCAGGCCACATCATAGGTCTCTCTTTCTTCAAGAGTATCGGTGCAAGCTTCAGCCACAAGGCTGACTTTCTTTACGCATTCCTTGGTGATGCTCTTAACTATCTCGCCGTCCTTTATGGCATCGAATCTGTATTTCACAGCATCTCCGCCCCAGTTGCCAACATATTTTCCATAGAGTGCGTACGCATCATCCATGGTCATGCGGTATACGGTAAGGCACTTGGCGGCAACTGCTTTTGCCTTGGGCGGAAGATTATCCATCCCATAAAGCGAATACTGATTGAGAAGGAATTTTATGTCCTCTGCCTGTGCAGGCGGGAAGTCTTCTCCCTTTCTCACCGCATCTCCCACATAATCATCCACAAGTATGGGGCCATGGGGAAGATATTTGTAAGGTGAATCCGAAGGGAAATATTCCTTTATCAGAATATCGTCTTTATACATCTTCACGCTGTCTGCGTTGGTATAGATCCACACCTCCCCGACACGGCTCTCGGGATGCTCTCCGATATCCATGGAAGAGGAAAGTTCAAGAACCGGTTTGAGTGATCCCTGAGCAGCATAGACATATGCCGCAAGTTTGGGATTTCTGAACATATCCATAACTCCGTGATAACAGATGCGGTCTCCGCTTCCGAAATCCTTATGGGTGTTGTAGTCGAACATGCACCATCCGAAGGATCCCGCTATATCTCCGCTTGCCGCCACGTCATTGATGACCTTTGCGTGTCTGAGGGAGTGCTCGGTTCTATGGGCTTCGTCATCGAAGCTCTTGGTGGGGTATATATGTCCGCCATATTCCGTAACAAGATAAGGCTTCCATACATCGGGAGTCACGGTCTTTTTTGCGACACATCCGTCAGTTTTTCCTCCGGTGTGGGAGAAATCGTTATAGGTATATACATCTTCAAGGAGTTCGCTCTTCTTGAAGCACCTTACGCCTCCGGTCTGTCTTGAGGGATCCAGGCTTCTTGCACATTCGTTTGTCTTAACATAGAAGTCATGATCATCTCCGGATTCATTGATCCTAACTCCCCAGAGAACGATGGATGGATGATTTCTGTACTGAAGAACCATGTCCCTTACATTGGTAACAGCCTGTTCCTTCCATTCCTCTCCGCCTATATGCTGCCATCCGGGGATTTCTGTGAACACCAGAAGTCCGATACGGTCACACTCGGAAATAAAAGCATGGGACTGGGGATAGTGGGAAGTTCTTACGGCATTGACTCCAAGTTCTTCTTTCAATATCCTTGCATCCTCGATCTGTGCGGAATCCGGCAATGCATAGCCCACATAGGCATAGCTCTGATGACGGTTAAGTCCTCTGATGAGATATTTTTCACCGTTCAAATAGAATCCGTCAGATCTCCATTCCGCAGTACGGATACCTGTTACAACAGTCTGCTCATCCAGGACTTTTCCGCATTTTTTACAAATAAGCTCCGTGCGGACATCGTAGAGAACGGGGGCTTCGGGATACCAGGGGTGTATCTCACCGGGATCACTTTCGACAGATATTGCGGAAATCCCTTCCTCAACCTCCGTTTCGAGTATCATCTTCTCAGCATCCGAAACACCGTGTTCTTTAATATACTGTTTAACTATCAGGGCACTTTCGGTCTCACCCTCCACAAATGCGCTGGTACGGAGTTTGAAACCCTCATCGCTATTTGCGGAATATATGAAGAGCTGTTCCATATGCGCTGTGTCGAACACATCCAGATAAACGTTCCTGTAAAGACCACCGTAAGTCATATAATCAATGACATGGCCGAAGGGCGGCTGATCAAGGTCTTCATTGCTGTCCAGTTTTACCGAAATGAGATTGGACGTTCCGTATTTGAGAAGGGACGAGATATCAATGGTAAAAGCCGTATAGCCGCAGTAATGTCTGCCGGCTCTGTCGCCGTTAATGTATACATCAGCGTAGTGGGCCGCACCCTCGAAGGTAAGCTTTATGCATTTTCCTTCCCAGTCTGACGGAACATCTATGGTCTTTCTATAAAGGGAAACAGTCTGATATTCCGATTCGTCAAAATAATTAAAGACAGTCTCCTTCACGGTATGAGGTATCCGCACTGTTTCAAATGCGGAATCGTCATACTCCGGAAAGAGCATCCTGTCTTCATAATCTGAGGTAAATCTCCAACCTTCACTGAGGAAAAATCTGTTTTTCATACCCGCCTCCAGTTATACAGTTATTCCGTCTACAATGATATTTACGACCTCATTCAATGCATCAAGATAATCTATACCGTTCTTTACAAGGATATCTCTTGAGAAGAACTGCTCGATGGATGCTTCAAACATCATCTTCACCAGTTTGATATTTACGGGTCTTACAACCCCTTCTTCGATACCCTGCTCGATAAGAGCTATGGTCTGTTCCCAGCCGGTCTCAAGTCTTTCTTCAACCTTGGCATATATGTCGGGATATTTATCTCTGAGGATGTAGAGCTGACCGAGGTCCACGCTCTTATAGCTGTCGGGAAGCACTCCCAGGATCTTTCTTATCTTCTCAACGGTAGTCGTACCCTCGTCCGCTATGACCTCCTGCTCACTTTCCTTGATGGAATCAAATACGTAATCCACCATGGCCATGAACAGAGTTTTCTTCTCGCGGTACACCAGGTAAATGGTCTTCTTGCTCATACCGAGATGCTTTGCCAGATCATCCATGGTGAACTTGACACCTTTTTCGGAATAGACCGCCATGGTACCTGCCAGTATTTCTTTTTTCAAAGTTTCAAGATCCTGCATTTTATCTTCCTGCCTTTCCGGTAAAAATGTTTGGAAACTTTGTATCAGTTTACAGTTTCCATTGTAAAATACTGCGTTTCAGAATACAAGAAAACGAATTTACAAAAATAGTTTCCATTTTTTGTACAAAAAAGACAACAAAAAACCCCGCACCGTTTGGTGCGGGGTAATATGGCAAATTGTGTATTACATGAACATTGCGAACTCAGCGGTAGCGGATACTGAATGATAAGCGCTATCCCAGTCGAAAGGTCCAAGTCCTACGATGGTTCCCTGTGCGGTTGCACTGTAGTTTGAACGGAACTGATATGCCTCAGCGCCGGGAGCTACAAGTGAAAGTCCGGGGTTGGTAGAAACTGTTCTCAGGAACATTACGGAGTCGCCGTTGGTTCCGGAGGTTCCTGCCTTCTTGAAACGGATGTTGGAGAAGGAAGCAACAACCTGTGATCCGTCATCTCTTCCGGCAACTTCTACGCAGGCATACACATCCTGGCCGAGAAGGAAGGTATTTGCAACCTGTCCTACGAGCTCGCCGTTAACATAGAGATAGCAAAGTCCGGTAGCGGTATCGTAAGCTTCCATAATGGTAACGGTCTGTCCGACGGGAGCAAGTCCGTGTCTGGTGTAAACCTGTCCGCCTATAGCGTTGCTTCCGACATTCTCGCAGATATAAACTGCCTTGCCGTTGTAAGGTCTCATACCGTAAAGGTCATACTGGATACCGAAGCTGATGGCACTGATGGGTGTCTTTAAAACAACCTTGCCGTGATATCCGTTTCCTGCTCCTGCGATGGTAAGATCAGCTGCGATAGCCATGTAAGAAGCGGGAAGGTTAGCAATGGTAACGCCTGCTGCGGGTGCAACTGCGGGAGTTACTGCAGGAGTAGCTGCAGCCGCTGCTGCCATCTCTGCTGCTGCGTTGGGGAATCTTCCCTCCGCCTTACCATAAAGCTCATAATGCATTCTCATGATATCAGGATTGTATCCAGCACATGCAGCTACATCGGGATATTTGGTAGCATAATAGGTAACATCGAAATCACCTGCTGTAGCAGTGGACTGAACAGTGGGTGCGGCAGTGGGTGCATAGGGAAGTCTTCCCTCTGCCTTACCGAAATAAACATAGTGTGCATAGAGCACGCCGGGATCATTACAGAATGCGGCAACAACGTCAGGATAAGCTGCTGCATACCACTCTGCATCGAAAAGAGTGCCGTCTGCCATCTTGGTAGGAGCTGCCTGGGCATGCATGCCGGAGAATCCGAGAACGATCGCCAGCGCAGAAGCCAGGGCAATGATAAACTTCTTAAAACTCATGTATTCTTCCTCCTCTCTGTTCATCAAAAAGGTTTGATGTAAGGTAACGATTATTATATCAAATACACATTCTTTTTACAATTATTGCCAGATTTTTATCAATCTTTGCTTTCTGCCTCCACCATGACCTGCATATCTGCCAGAAGTCCGAGGGTCAAGGCAATCAGATTCTGTTCTTCTTTTTCCACCAGAGTCTCGCATTCGTATGTGTATTTAAATGCGGGAACCTTGCCGTTAGCGGAAAAGCTTAAGTTTTTCTTATGCTTCCGAAGGATCTCAGGGATCTTCAGAGGATCAACCTTGGCATCAGCCTTGAAGCTGAAGGTGATCTCCCCTCTTCCGCCTCTGATCTCAGTCAGATAAATCCTGTGACCCAGACGTCTCATAAGAGCCACCTTTAGCAGGTTCTCGGCGCACTGGGGAATCTTTCCGAATCTGTCCAGCAGCTCATCCTTCATCTCACCGAGATCATTTTCATTCTCAATTGATGCGATCCTCTTATACATATCCAGCTTCTGCTCTTCGTTGAAGATATATTCTCTGGGTATGTATGCATCGATATCAAGATTTACCACGGTGGTAAATTCTTCCGGACTCTCTTCTCCCTTAAGCCTTCCCACAGCTTCGCCAAGCATCTTGCAGTAGAGATCATATCCAACAGCCTCCAGATGCCCGTGCTGTGATTTTCCAAGTATATTGCCGGCACCTCTTATCTCAAGGTCTCTTAAGGCAATCCTGTATCCGCTTCCGAGATCGGTAAATTCCCTGACAGCCCCCAGTCTCTTTTCGGCAACCTCAGAGAGGATCTTGTTCTTCCTGTACATGAGGAATGCAAAGGCAATCCTGGAGGATCTTCCCACTCTTCCTCTTAACTGATACAGCTGGGACAGGCCGAAGCGGTCCGCATCGTAAATGATCAGAGTGTTGACGTTGGGAATATCCATTCCGGTCTCGATAATAGTGGTACTTACCAGAACGTCGATGTCACCGTTTACAAAATCGTACATGACATCTTCCAGTTCTTTTTCCTTCATCTGACCGTGAGCATATTCGATCCTTGCACCCGGAAGTGCCTCACGGAGCATTTCGGTATGTTCCGGAATGGTCCTGACATTGTTATAGAGATAATAGACCTGACCACCTCTGGCAAGTTCTCTGCTCATGGCCTCCCTGACTATCTCGTCATTATATTCGCAGACAAAAGTCTGAATAGGCTGTCTGTCAGTGGGAGCTTCTTCAAGAAGACTCATATCCCTGATGCCCGCAAGACTCATCTCCAGGGTTCTTGGAATGGGAGTTGCGGAAAGGGTAAGGACGTCCACATTTTCTCGAAGCTTTTTGATCTTCTCTTTATGAGTAACTCCAAATCTCTGCTCTTCATCTATTATGAGAAGTCCCAAATCCTTGAATCCCACATCTTCCGACAAAAGCCTGTGGGTTCCGATGACTATGTCAACAAATCCTTTTTTCAGCTCGCTGATGGTATTCTTTATCTCTTTTGATGTTCTGAACCTGGACAGGAGTCCTATGGTTACGGGAAAATCCTTCATCCTCTGAGTGAAGGTCGCATAGTGCTGCTGAGCAAGGATGGTGGTGGGAACAAGGCAGGCAACCTGTTTTCCTTCCTGCACCGCCTTGAACGCGGCACGGATGGCAATCTCAGTTTTTCCGAAGCCCACATCTCCGCATATAAGTCTGTCCATTACCTTGCCGCTTTCCATATCGGCTTTGGTATCTCTTATGGCATTCAGCTGATCTTCCGTCTCTTCGAAGGGGAAGGTTTCTTCAAACTCTCTCTGCCATATGGTATCGGGGCCGTACACAAATCCGGAAGCTGCCTGTCTCTTGGCATAGAGTTCCACCAGGTCCTTGGCGATGCCTTCCGCAGACTCCCTGGCTCTTGTCTTGGTCCTCTCCCATTCCTTGGTGCCGAGACGGTTAACTTTAGGCTTCTTGTCGATATCCGAAGATGCATACTTTTGAACCATATCAAGTTCCGTGGCAAGAACGTACAATACTCCGCCACCTGCATATTCAAGTTTGATATAATCCTTCACCGAATCACCGGATTCAATCTTCTCTATGCTCTTATATACTCCCAGACCATAGGTTTCATGCACCACGTAATCTCCGGGATGCAGGTCCTCCAGCACCGATATCCTGGTTCCCGAAAATGTGGATGCTTTCTTTCTTTTCTTCTTCCTGACACGTCCGCCGAAAATATCATTCTCCGCAATGACCGCCAGTTTTAACATGGGATATTCGAATCCTCTTTCGATATATCCGTACATGATGGTAATGCTTCCGGTTTCAGGCACAAACCCGGGATCTTCGATGTATGAACAGATTATTTCATCCTTTGCAAGTTCATCCCTCATTCTCTCGGCTCTGGTCCTGGACTGCGAGAAGATGATGGTCTTATAGCCTCTCTTTTTAAAAGAGAGAAGATCTTTTTTCAGCAGTTCCGAATTGCCGTTATATGACTGGATATTCCTTCCGCCGATATCCACGCGGTACTTGGGAGACAGTTCATCATCATTTGATGCAAAAACAGAAAGTCCCACAAGACCGGTACTTTCCATATTCTCAAGGATCAGGCTCTCGCTGAATATCAGATTGCTCTGGCCGGGAAGTGCGTATCCCTTTTCAAGTCTGGATGTAATGCTTTCCGTAAATTCCGCCTCTATGGCTCTGCCCTGGCCCGCGCATCTGGAGGGTTCATCCGCAAAATAACGTACGCCTTCTCCAAACAGACTGCTTATCCATTCGGGGAAAGAGACGGTCTCACCGGGATAAAAATACTCGATATAACTTTCGAGATTTAATTTTCTTCCGATCTCAATAAGATCTTCCTTGAGTCTTTCCGCATTCTGAGTGATCCTTGCGGCCTCTTCGGTCTTAAACTTCTTCCTGAAAAGATCCGAACGTTTGCCCGCATCATCCATGATCCTCTTTACGCCTTCATGAAGTCTGTCTTCGTCTATTAGCATTTCCGTTGCAGGGTAAATGCTTACTTTTTCCAAAGGTGCTATGGATCTCTGGGAATAGGGATCATAGATCCTTATGGATTCGATATCATCGCCCCAGGTTTCTATCCTTACGGGATTGTCCTCTGTAAGATCATAGATATCTATGATATCTCCGCGAATGGAAAACTGACCCGGGCTCTCGGCACCGGCACTTCTTTCGTATCCGAGGTATGTAAGTCTTGATGCAAGCTCTGTAGTATTGACCGTTCCCCCGGCTTCCAGTTTTATGACAGCACTGTCGTTATCCACAGGAAGCTGCCTTGTCATAAGAGCAGCAAAAGTAGTGACTATGGTCAGTTCATCTTTTTCAAGCATGGCCCGGTAAGCCCTGACACGGTCACGGACCAGATCGTTACTGTTTATATCCGACTGAAAGAAAATAAGGTCCTTTGCGGGGAACAGATATGTATTCTCGTCGTACAATCTGAATTCATCCGCAATAGCTCTGGCTCTGAGATCATCGTATGTTACTATGATGCGGCATTTTACACTGCCGGAAATACCGGCGATCATATGGAGCTTTTGCGAATCGCCGCAGCCGGATATGGAAACGGTGCCCTTAGGAAGTCTTGCACTGTCTCCTCTTACTATGGTTCTTAAATTGTCAATTTCCGCCAGATCCTTTAAGGGATCCAGCAATGCACCTTCAGGCTTCATCTTTTCTCGTATTAAATCTGGTCATGGCTTTGTCGATACCATCCGTAATTATACAGCAGACAGCATCCGCAGCCTTGTCAAAAGCTTCCTGCATTATCTTCGAATCTTCGGAGGAAAAATGTCCCAGCACATGATCTACCATGTCATTACCGGGACCGCCCACGCCGACTCTTAGTCTTACGAATCCGTCCCCGCCCATATGCTGGATGATATTCTTGAGACCGTTATGTCCTCCGGCACTGCCCTTGGCCCTGATCCTTATATGACCGGTAGGAATGGCCACATCATCGGATATGACTATGAGATCCTCAAGACCGTTTAATTTATAGTAATCATTAAGAGCCCTTACCGCTTCTCCGGAAAGGTTCATGAAGGTCTGGGGCTTTACAAGTATCACCTTCTCGGTGCCTATCATGGCCCTGGCAGTATGTGCTCTGTGTTCTGCCTTCCACATACCGGGCTTTACGTCAAGTTTTTCCGCAAGGACACTCAAAACATCAAAGCCCACATTATGGCGGGTATGTTCGTAATCACGGCCCGGATTTCCAAGGCCCACTATCATCTTCATATCATATTCTCCTGCAATAGCATTTGACCGGGTTCAGCGTTACCCCGGGTGTCTGAAGTATTATAGCCTAAAACAGGCGCCCCTTACAAGGGCGCCTGCACTAAGTCATATTTACATTACAAATCTTTCTCTTTGTTCCACAACCACCTTGATACGTCCGTCCTCGCCTTTATGAACCTCGCCTCCGTTAATGGTGGAATGGCTCTCGACGATACAGTTTTCAATGACTGCGTTGTCACCGATATATACGTCGTTAAGGATTATAGAATTCCTGATGACGGTATTGTTGCCGATATAACTGGATTTAAAGAGTACCGAATTCTCCACTGTTCCGTTAACGATACATCCGCTGGATACAAGGGCATTCTTCATCGATGCACCGGGATTGTATTTTGCGGGAGGAAGATCGTCAACCTTGGAATAGATATTGGGATACTGGTTGAAGAAATAGTCTCTTACTTCAGGCTTGAGGAAATCCATGTTGGTATCGTAATAGTCCTCAACCGAAGCAATGTTCTTCCAGTATGACTGGATCTTGTAACCGAAGATCCTCTTGACGTCACGGTATCTGATTATGACATCACGCACGAAATCATATCTGTCTTCCTCGGCACACTTCTCGATAACGTCGATAAGCAGTCTTCGCCGAATGATATAGATACCGCAGGAAATGGTACGGGTCTTAGGCTGGAGAGGCTTCTCTTCAAATCCCACCACTCTCATTTCCTCATTCATCATGATGGTTCCGAATCTGGACATATCCGCAGTCTCGGGCATATCCCTGCAAACGACGGTAATGTCAGCTTTTTTGTCAACGTGATACTCCAGGAGAGTATTGAAATCCATCTTATAGACACAATCACCCGGAGCTATGATGACATAGGGCTCGTGGCTTTCTTTTAAGAATCCGAGATTCTGGTAGATGGCATCCGCCGTTCCTCTGTACCAGCTGCTGTTATCACTGGTCATGGCAGGGGTCAGGACAAATAATCCGCCCTGTTTACGTCCGAAGTCCCACCACTTGGATGAGTTCATGTGCCTGTTGAGGCTTCCCGCATTGTACTGTGTAAATACCGCAACCTTCTGCACATGTGAATTGGACATATTACTCAGGGTAAAATCGATACTCCTGTAGCTGCCTGCAATGGGCATGGCACATACGGCTCTTTTCTGGGAGAGCTCGCACATTCTGTGGTTGTTTCCTCCGGCTAAAATAATTCCGATCGCTCTCATAGTCTTCTCCCTTACTCCTCTGCAGTGATAAGTGTACTTCCGGGCTGCAGTGCACCATCCGGATACTCATCAGCTTTTGTTTCACCATAGACTACGGAGTTTTTGCCTATTCTCACTCCGTCGGGAATGATACTCTTTTCGCCAATTGTGACAAGACCGTCAGTATAGATCTGTGGAGCGGTATCGTTGGGAACTGCATCTCCGAATCCCATTACCACGTTATTCCCCACCACAACTCTCTCGGCAACAATGCCCTTGGTGATATCACATCCGTTTCCTATTACGGATTCGTTCATGATGATGGAATCACGGATAACTGTGTCTTTTCCGATCCTTACTCCGCATCCGATGACGGAATTATAAACCTTTCCGTAGATCTCACTGCCAACACCGATAATGCATTTCGATACTTCGGAATCGGGTGAAAAATACTGGGGCGGCTGAATATCACTCTTGGTATAGATCTTCCAATACTCCTCATAGAGGTTGAACTCGGGAACTATATCGATAAGTTCCATATTGGCCTGCCAGTAGGAATGAAGTGTTCCCACATCCTTCCAGTATGAATTGAATTCATACGCATAAAGGCCTGCGCCCTTATCCCTGCAATAGGGGATGATGTGCTTTCCGAAATCAAGATTGGGCTGGTCTTTCAGGGCCAGCATTCCGTCACGGAGCGTCTTCCAGTTAAAGATATAGATACCCATGGATGCAAGATTTGAACGGGGATTCTTGGGTTTTTCCTCAAAGTCCACAATCCTCTTGTCCTCATCGGTGATCATGATACCGAAGCGGCTTGCTTCCTCCAGAGGAACAGGCATAACAGCTATGGTAAGGTCCGCACCCTTGGACTTATGGAAGTCCAGCATAACCTCATAATCCATCTTGTAGATATGGTCGCCGGAAAGGATCAGTACATAGTCAGGATTGTAATTCTCGATGTACTCCATGTTCTGATAAATGGCATTGGCGGTACCGGAATACCATTCGCTTCCCTGTACGGATTCATAAGGCGGCAGAACACTGACGCCTCCTATATTTCGGTCAAGATCCCAGGGAATTCCGATGCCTATATGGGAATTGAGCCTGAGGGGCTGATACTGTGTAAGCACACCAACCGTATCAACACCCGAGTTAATGCAGTTTGACAACGGGAAGTCGATGATCCTGTATTTTCCCCCAAAGGACACAGCGGGCTTGGCAACTTTCGATGTCAGCACACCCAGTCTGGATCCCTGTCCGCCTGCCAAAAGCATGGCTATCATTTCCTTCTTTACCATGTGAGCGAACCTCCGTAAAAAACTAAAACCCTCATTTTTTCGAAACACTCCGACAAATCTTAAGAATACGTTTTCTATCAGTCCCCATCGGGCATT
>JAEEGL013283916.1_pt1 | contig 18537 bp, 19 predicted proteins | sample 9134231 | NCBI WGS metagenome assembly JAEEGL01 (sample SAMN16246548, study PRJNA631951) | gut metagenome | biome: gut microbiome; feature: rumen; material: fiber-attached | host: Bos | place: Iran: Karaj | collected 2018-10 | reverse complement strand
GTATTTTTTTGTCAATGTGGGTGTATCTAGCAAATTAATGTATTCAGTTACAGTTCTACGGGTTTGCGGGTTTTGTTTCATTTGTGTTATTTTTTTGTTACGGTTTTATTACAGATGTGTGTGTCGCAATTTTAGTGTTTTTTTTCGGGTCGTCGGGGACGCCGACCCCTACGGATTTTTACGCTATACATAGAGCAGTGGCGATTTTTGATAAAATCAAAAGTCGCCACTGCTTTAACTTATCTTCTTCTGAAGGGACAGGTTCTATAATTCTTATTATCTGGTCTAGTTATACTTATTACCGTGTTTTGTGCTGTAGCAGTAGTATCTGTTACTATATTGTTTGAGTGGCCTGTATTACTGCCTGATTCGTTTTCGTCTCTCCATCTTTTAACTAACCTTACGGCTAGCGCTATTAAAAAAGATAATATTGTATATATTATTGTAGCTATTAAAAAATTAACATCAAAAAAGGCAAATGTTATTACTAAAAAAATTGCAAAAAATATAGCTGCAACTGTAATTGGAGATTGTATGTACCTTTCAAGTACTGCAGACAAAATAATAGTAGCTATAGGAAATGCAAAAAATACCAGTAAAGTGTTCATGTTTAATTCTCCTTACATTTATTTTTTATTGCATTCTATGCTACAAATATTAAAAATGTTACCTTATTCTAGTAGCTTCTTTATGTCTTCATCTTCTTTTAGGTTCTCTCCTATATATTCAAATGCGGCCTTATTTTGGCTTACTGCTGCCATTGCTATTTCCTTGTCTTCTCTTAAAGCTTTGCTAGCATATTTTAATATAATTCCCTTGTTCTTTACCGCTTCTAAGACTACGTCTTTGTCGTTTCTAAGTTCTTTGCTTGCATAATATAAAATTTGCCCGCTTATACTTACTCCAGACAATACAACTTCTTTATCTGCCAAAAGTTTCTCACTTGCGTAGCATGCAACCCAGCCTGATTTTTTTACCGCTTCTAAAACTATTTTTTTATTTCCTTTTAATCTGTCACTTGCAAATTCTAATTCTATTCCGTCTCTGCTTACTGCTTCATAAGTTATTTCTTCATCATCATGTAATTTATCTGATGCAAATTCGTATACCTTTGGGTCTTCTTTTACAGCATTTAATATAAACTCTCTATTGTTGGAATTTGCAATTATTTCATCCTTGTTATACATGTTTTTCCTCTTTCCGCTTAATAATAAACCTCTACTAGGTATAAACCATGTGCAGGTAGAGTTTTTCCTGCTTTACTTCTATCTTGCAATTCTAAAATATTTTTTACTTCTTCTGGTTTAATTTTTCCGCTTCCAACATCAACTAATGTTCCGCTTATTATTCTAACCATGTTGTATAAAAAACCATTTCCTGTATATTCTAAATAAATTCTGTCGCCTTCTTGTTTTATTTCTATATTATATATTTTTCTAACGCTAGATTTACTGCTTGTTCCACTTGCTTTGAAAGCCTTGAAATCGTGTTCCCCAATTAAGTATTTACTAGCCTTAATAATATTGTTTATATCTAGCTTTACAGGTAAATGATATTCAAAATCACGCCAAATAGCACTTCCTGTGATAGAAGTGTTTATAATGTATCTATATTTTTTTCCTTTGCAACTAAACCTTGCATGAAAGTTATCTGTTACTTCTTCTGCACTTTTTATTACTATTGTCTTTTTTAGCTGTGAGTTTAATGCTAGTGGAATTTTTTCTATTGGTATTTCATTTTCAATTTTGAAATTAGCGGTTTGACCCAAGCTGTGGACTCCAGCATCTGTTCTACCAGATGCTATAACTTCCACTTCTTCCCCAGTAACTACTTTAATTGCTTTTTCTATTTCGCCCTGAATATTTAGTTTACCGAGGCTGCTTTTGCCAACCGCCAAATCCTTTACCATTATATTCGATAATGATTTTTATATTTCTCATTTTGCTTCCTTTTTCTTTGCAGTTTTTTTCTCTTCAGCAGGTGTTGTATCTACAATGCGTACAAGAAGAACTACTACTGTAGAAATTGCAATTGATAAAATTCCTCTTAAGCCAACAACCTGTACTGCAGTTTTTCCGAGGAAACTTAATAATGATCCATCTATGGCCTTAAAGTGAAACATATCCTCTGGCATTAAGCACATTGTAACATATGACACAATAGCAACCACTATAAATATTATTAAGCTACTCTTTGTTGATTTTTTCATCTTTCTTTTCCTCCTTTGTTACTTTAATTTTATTTTTTATGTTTGACAAATTCTGAACTCTGCTTTTATCTGTTTTACTTGAGATAGTATTTTTTATTAATATTTTTTTAAGTGCATCTTCTTTTAGGTCTGCAATTAATGTACCATCTTTTGCAACAGATATCTTTCCTGTTTCTTCTGATACAACAACAACGATTGCATCAGATTCTTTAGAAATACCAATAGCTGCTCTATGCCTTGTTCCAAGCTCTCTTGCTATATCTTTGTCACCAGCAAGTGGTAACATACATGCAGATGCCATTATTTTGTTTTCGCTAATTACAACTGCACCATCATGCAACGGAGTTTTAGGAACAAATATATTTACAAGAAGCTGTGGCGATATTTCTGCATTCATTAAAATTCCTGTATCTATAATGTCTTTAATTTTAATATCTCTTTCAATAACAATTAAAGCGCCTGTTTTAGTTTTTGCAAGCTCAGTTGCTGCAATAACAATTTTATATATGTTTTCCTTTGTTTTTGTTTCTATGTCTTTATCAAATCCAAAAAATTTGCTAACTTTATTCGTTCCAAGCTGTTCTAATGCTCTTCTTAATTCCGGTTGGAATATTACTATTAGTATAAGTACTCCATAAGTCATAAATGATGTTAGTATATAATTTAATATTCTAAGTTCAAATATTGAACTTAGTGCTGTTACTATTACTAAGAATGCTATTCCTTTGAGCAATTGCCATGCTCTTGTTCCCTTTACAATGTCTAGCAGTTTCCATATTAAAAATATTACAACGCTTAAGTCTATTATTAATATTACAAGTTTTATTGGATATTGATAGAGCATATCTATGTAACCAAGAACATTATTTTCGTAAAAATTCGCAAATGTTTTACCAAAATTATCTAACATAGCTCTCCTCTTTTATTAAATATTATTGTGCAAAAATATAATACAATAGTGTTCCAACAGTTCCTAGTAGCATTAGTGCCACTAATACTCCTGCAAGAATTTTTGTTGCTATTTTTCCTTTACCTTTTCCCATTTTATTTTGCTCCTTTTTTGTTTCGTCTTTAAAGTTATATCACAACAAAAAAAATAATTCAATATGTCAAAGCTTATTTTTTAGAAAAGTAAAAAAATTTTATTTATTACATTCCATAAAAAAAATTATTTTTATTACTATATGAATAAACATTTTTTTAGTGCATAACCCTGTATAAAGGAGTATTTCATTGCAAATTATATATCAAATATTTAAAGGGTTTATAATAGGCTCTGGTGCAATATTGCCTGGTTTAAGTAGTGGCATATTATGCATGGTTTTTGGAATATATGAAAAATTACTAAATAGCATACTTGGCTTTTTTTCAAATATTAAGGAAAACATTAAGTTCCTACTGCCAATTTCCATTGGAATATGTTTTGGCATATTTGCCTTTAGCCGTTTACTAAAATACGTTTTTATATATTATGAAGTTCCTTCCCATTTTTGCTTTATTGGGCTAATACTAGGCAGTATTCCTTCAATTATTAAGCAAACGAAGGCTAAAAAAATAACGCTTATGCATATCGTTTTATTTATGTTGACTTTTGCAATTAGTATTTATCTAGTAGCTTTGGAACAATCTATATTAAAAACAGGAATTAATTCTTATACATTCGCTTCATGCTTTTTTGCGGGACTTGCAATGTCTTGTGGCATTATAATACCTGGCGTTAGTAGTACAGTTATATTATTGCTTTTGCGGTCATTATGAGATTTATTTATCTGCTATTGGCACACTCAATTTTTCTGTTTTATTTCCTATGGGGTTGGGCATTGCTTTAGGTTCTATTGTTTTGCTCTTCCTTTTACGCTTTATGTTTGCCAAATTTAAGCAGATAACATACTTCTTAATCTTGGGTTTTGTAATTGGTTCCATTCCCGTTCTTATTCCTACTATTAGCGGAATAAATGATGTTGCCATTGGAATTATTTCTTTAGTGTTAGGTTTTTTTACTACTTTTCTTCTCTCTAAAAAGGATCTTTAGGAACGTTTCGGAACCACTGAAAAAGTCAATTTACTTAATTTAGAAGAAAAACTCATAACACACATTAATTTCGTAGCGGAGCTACTATAAGTGCTCCATAAACCATGAAATTACTGATTTTCTATTGCATGGCGAACACAGTTCGCCACTACGAATTATTAAATATATTTCTGTATCAGATAAAAACAAGACTTTTTCAGTGGTCCCGGTCGTTTAAACCTATTTCTTTCTTCTTAGAATATATCCTTCTTTTGCCTCTTTTGGTAATTCCATTAGAACAGACTGCTCAGCTTTTCCTGGATTTACGAATTGTATTTCCTCTCCTGTTTCACTATCCCATAATTTTTCTATTGAAAAACTTACAGGCTCAATTTGTCCTGGAACTAATAATTCCATTTCATCTCCTACTTGAAGTCGATTTTTTATTTCTACCAATGATTTTTCTCCAATTGTTTTTACCATTCCGCCAAATTCATAATTTGGATTATATTGTTTTCCATCATATTCTTGTGTGTCTTTGTTGTTTCTGTCGTTAAAATAAAATGTTGTAAGGCTTCTTGTAGTTACTTTAGATAATTCTTTTAGATATTTTGTATAATCATATTCATTTGGATTTTTCATGTAATCATCTATTGCATTTCTATATGCGTTTATAACAGTTGCTAAATAATACTCTGTTTTTAATCTGCCTTCTATTTTTAAGCTATCAACTCCTAAATCTACAATCTCTGGTATCTCTTTTATTAAGCATAAATCTTTAGAAGAAAATATATGTGTTCCGTCTTCATTTTCTTCAACCGGCATAAATTCTCCTGGGTTGTTCTTTTCTTCCACATACATATTGTAACTCCATCTGCAACTTTGTGCACAATCACCTAAATTTGCACTTCTACCAGCTAAAAAATCACTTAAAAAACATCTTCCAGAATAACTAAAACATATAGCTCCATGTATAAACATTTCTATATCTAAATCTTCTGGTTTATTTTTTACAATTTCCCTTATCTGATCTTTGCTTAATTCTCTTGCCAAAATAATTCTTTTGGCTCCATTATTGTGCCAGAATTTGCATGTATGTGCACTTACTGTATTTGCCTGTGTACTAATATGTTTTTCTACATCTGGTGCTTCTTCTTTCAAAACCTCTAGTACTCCACCATCTGCAACTATAATGCCGTCTACTTTAAGTTCATTTAGAATTCTAGCCTGTTTTCTAATTTCTTCATATTTTTCATCCCATGCAAATATATTTATAGCAGCATATACTTTTTTGCCAATACTATGAGCATATTTTATTGTATCTGCTAAGTTGTTATCTTCCATTTCTGCACGACTGCGAAGCGATAGCGAAGACGTTCCTGCATATACAGCATCTGCTCCGTACATAAATGCTATTTTTGCTTTTTCAAATGTTCCTGCTGGTGCAAGTAATTCTGGTTTTTTCATTTTTACAACACATCCTCTTTATTATTTTTTAGGCTTTAATTTTATCATAAAAGCACGAAAATATCCATATTTTTATTTACTTTTTAGTAATTCTTTGATATAATATTTTATGAATTGAGGCGATAACTTGAATAAAGAACAAAATGAATTTAAAAAAAGCTTAAAATTTAAAATTTCAGATTGCTTTGAAGAATATCCAAAATATGCTTTCGATTATAAAGACGCATTCTTTAAGCAATCTTTTTTGACTTATTGTGCTATAAAAGAGCATTTTCCCGAACTAGATTTTCACACAATATGTAGAATAAAATCTTTTGATTCTACATATACAAAAGCACAGAAAAAGTCCCTAGATCGAGTGTACGATATACATGGTATGAAGCACATTATACATTCTGTAAATGGTAATGATGATGAACAAACTTTAATTGAATACTGCTATAAAGTTCAAGATTTTCTAAAAAAATATTATAATGAGAATAAAATGTATCTTATTCCTACTAGGGAAAAAGATTATATTAAAGAGCCTAAAGAAAATGGTTATCAGGCTCTTCATTTATCTGGTGTTGTTATACCAGAACATTCACGCAGGTTTGAAACGCAAATTAAAACAGCTCGTATGGAAGAAGTTGCAAAATATGGCAACGCTAATCATGCATTAAAGTATAAACCTAGAGAATTTGGGAAATATGCAACATTAAAGGTTCCAAGGTATGCAACTATTCATGATGAAGATGGCAAACCTGTTATGAAGGAACTAACTTTTGAAGAATGTTTTCAGTATTTTTATAATGTGCCGTTTATGACTTATAGAACAAAATTTGAAAAGGAAATGGGAAAAGAAATATAAGAAAAAGAATAAAAAAAGTATGGTAAACTTCCCCGGGGGAGCGGAAACATTGCTATTACCAATTAAATATACTTTTTTTATTCTTTTTAATTATGCTTTTTTACACTTATTGCTAGTCCATCTCCAACTTCTAAAATTTTTGACTCTAGCCTGTTATCTTCTGCTATAAGCTTCAAATATTCCCTTAAATGAGTAACCGCAGTTCTTTGCTTATGTTTGTTATAATCCCCAAGTACATATCCTTTATATAAAACATTATCTGCAAAAATAATGCCGTTAATCTTTGTAAGTCTAATTGCTTCTCTTAAAAAAAATGGATATTTTCCCTTTGCAGCGTCAATAAATACTGCATCATATTCTTTATTAATTGTAGGTAATACTTCAACCGCATTACCCACAATTACATTAATATTTTCAGTTAGCTCCAAATCTTTTATATTTTGAATCGCTTGATTTGCCCTTTGTTCATCTAATTCAATAGTATCAATTTTTGCATCTTTGCCTATACAATTAGCAAAGCAAATTGCAGAATATCCTACAGCCGTACCTATTTCTAAGATACTTTTGGTTTTTTCTTTTGCAAAACACTCTGTAATTACATCTAATGTTTCGTCCATCAAAATAGGTATATGTTCTTCTATTGCTTTTTTCTTAATATCTTCCAAACTCATTATTTTCTTGCCATTCTTTCTCTCATTTTACTGTCAAGTATTTTCTTTCTTAAACGAATATTTTTTGGTGTAACTTCTACAAGCTCGTCATCTTCAATAAATTCGATTGCTTTTTCAAGTGAAAATTGAATTGGTGGTACTAAACGCAATGCATCATCTGAGCCAGATGCTCTTGTATTTGTTAAGTGCTTCTCTTTGCATACATTAATAGCAATATCTTCTCCTCTTGCATTTAATCCTACTATCATGCCTTCATATACTTCTGTTCCAGCGCCTATAAATAAATCGCCTCTTTCTTGTGCATTATAAAGTCCATAGGTTACTGCTGTTCCATTTTCAAAAGCAACTATTACTCCTCTTGTTCTAGATGAAATATCACCTTTGTATTCCTCGTATCCATCAAATAAACTATTCATTGTTCCATTACCTTTAGTGTCTGTCATAAATTCTGAACGGTAACCAATAAGTCCTCTTGAAGGAATTCTAAATTCAACTTTAGTGTGACCTGCTTCTGCTGGCTCCATGTTTACCATTTCACCTTTTCTTCTGCCTATTTTTTCTATAACGCTTCCTATGCAATCATCTGGTACATTTACAACAAGTCTTTCCATTGGCTCACATTTTACGCCATCAATTTCCTTAAAAATAACTTTTGGTCTTGATACTAAAAGCTCAAATCCTTCTCTACGCATTGTTTCAATTAACACTGATAAGTGTAATTCACCACGTCCAGAAACTTCAAAGCTCTCTGCTCTATCTGTTTCTTTAACACGTAAGCTAACATTTCTATCTAGTTCCTTAAATAGTCTATCGCGTATATGTCTTGATGTAACAAATGTACCTTCTTTACCTGCAAAAGGTCCATCATTTACACTAAATGTCATAGATACTGTAGGTTCATCTATATCTACAAAAGGAATTTTTTCAGGATTGTTTATATCACAAATTGTATCTCCAATATTAATTCCAGCAATTCCAGAAAGTGCAACTATATCCCCTGCTTTAACTTCTTCAGTCTCAACCTTTTTAAGCCCCATATAAGTAAATAGCTTTGCAATTTTTCCTGTTTCGTTTTTATCTGCTTTGCATACGCTAACTGGCATTCCATTTTTTATACTTCCACGTTCTATTCTACCTACTGCAATTCGTCCTAAATAATCATCATAATCTATGTTTGAAACTAACATCTGCATTGTTCCTTCTTCGTCACATGCAGGTGGGTTTATTTTGTTTATAATAGTCTCAAATAGGCAATGTAAATTATCTGATTCATCTTCTAAATTTAATTTTGCAATTCCATTTTTTGCAGATGCATACACAACTGGAAAGTCTAATTGTTCGTCATTTGCATTAAGTTCAATAAATAATTCCAATACTTCATCTACAACTTTTAATGGGTTTGCTCCTGGCCTATCTATTTTATTTACAACAACAATTGGTTTTAAGTTTAGCGCAAGGGATTTTTTTAGTACTTCCCTTGTTTGAGGCATAGCACCTTCAAAAGCATCAACTAATAAAAGTACTCCATCTACCATTTTTAGTACTCTTTCTACTTCTCCACCAAAATCTGCATGTCCTGGTGTATCAACTATGTTAATTTTTACATCATTATACATTACAGATGTATTTTTAGCCAAAATTGTAATTCCTCTTTCTTTTTCCAAATCATTCGAGTCCATAACTCTTTCGGCTACTTGTTCATTATCTCTGAAAACATGGCTTTGCCTAAGCATTGCATCCACTAACGTTGTTTTGCCATGGTCTACGTGTGCAATAATAGCTATATTTCTTATTTTTTGGTTGTTCATTATAAATTACCCCTATCTCTTCTAAAATTCAACTGAATTATTATATCATAAATATGTCAATTTGTCTATACAAGCTATGTAAAAAAAAGATGGATTAGGCTAATTTACTTTTTCTTTTTCTCAGTCTAATCCATCTTCTTTAATTATCCATCATTTCTGCTTATATCTTATTCTTCAGTTTCTTCTAAGTTTAATTCTACTTTATATACCTCATAATCTTTGTCTATAATTTTTGTGTCTAGGTTTTCTATAAATAAAGTAGCCTTAAAGTCTTTTATAGACTTGTCTATTGCATCTTTCAAATCTTTATTAACTCCAACAGATAATTCCTTAATTGGAGTTTTAAGTGTTACATTTGCCTCTGTTTTTGCGCCTCTAGCTGCACTTATAATTTCTACCATTTGGTTTCCATATTTTATTTCGTTTTCAAAATTATAGCTTAAAGGTTTTATTTCCGTAATGTGAATAGATTTACTATTATGGTATAGTTCTTGGAATATTTCCTCTGTAATATATGGGAAATATATACTAAAATCTTGTAATAATTTATATAGGATTGTATATACTGTTTTTTGTCCACTATATCTTGGAATATCTCCAAATTCTTCTGGTCTATAAAGTCTGTGTTTTACTATTTCAATATAATTATCGCAAAATTCCCAGAAAAATCTTTCTAATACGTTTAATGCTAAGCCCACCTCATACTCATCTAAATATGAAATAAATTGTTTTTCCATTTCTGCGAAACGTCCCAAAATCCATTTATCTACATATTCAAAGTCATTAAAATCTTTATTGGCATAGTCTGCTAAATGCATTTCAATAAATTTAGATACGTTCCAAATTTTATTAATAAGCTTCTTGCCTCTAAGCAATGTTTCTTCACTAAATACAATGTCTGTTCCTAGCCTTCCAGTTCCTGCCCAATATCTTAAAACATCTGCAGAATACTGTTTTATAAGATCCATTGGTTCTTGTTTACTATTTCCCTTACTCTTGCTAATTTTTTCGCCTTTACTTGCCATAACAAATCCAGAAATCATTACGTTATCCCATGGTCTTTGTCCAAAATGATAAAAGCTCTTAACTATTGTATAAAAATCCCATGTTCTAATAATTTCACTAGCATTCGTCCTTAAGCTCATAGGTTTCAATATGTCTTCAAAGTTTTCTTTTTCACCATATCTCATATTTACAAGCGGAGTAACTGAAGATGTAGCCCATGTATCCATTACATCTGTTTCTGGAACAAACTCTTTGCATCCACATTTATGGCATACATCTGCCTTTGGCTTGTCTACTAGTGGATTTACTGGCAAATCTTCTCTACTTGCGAAAATAGGTTCACCACATTCTTTGCAATACCACACAGGAAATGGTACGCCAAAATATCTTTGTCTTGAAATGCACCAATCCCATGCTACATTGTTAACCCATTCATCATATCTTGAATGCATATATGCAGGATGCCATTTTATTTCATTACCTATTTTTATAAAATCTTCCTTATGGTTCATAATGTCTATAAACCACTGTTTCATTACAGCATATTCTACTTCTTTTCCACATCTTTCATGTGTCTGAACTTCGTGCTCTAACTCTTCTATTTTTACAATATATCCGCCATTTTGTAGATCTTCTACAATTTGTTTTCTTGCTTCTTTAATTTTTAATCCACCATATTTAGGTACAGAATTTGATATTTTACCATCGTCTGTGAAAATATATTTTAATGGCAAATTGTATTTTTTCCACCATTCAATATCTGTTTGGTCACCAAAAGTACAGCACATAACAACTCCTGTACCTTTGTCTACTGCAACTTTTTCATCTCCCATTATTGGAACATCCACATCTATAACTGGAATATGTGCAGTCTTTCCTATTAAGTGTTTATGTTTTTCATCTGATGGATTTACAAATACACAAACAATAGCAGGAAGTAGTTCCGGTCTTGTTGTGGCAATTGTAAATTCTTCACCATCTTCTACTGTTTTGAAATTAACATAGTTAAATGTTGTTTTTATAGTTTTTGTTTCTAACTCTGCTTGAGCTATTGATGTTAAACACTCATTGCACCATAAGGCTGGGCTTTCTTTATGATAGCAATGTCCTTTTTCTATTAAATCTAGAAAAGATGCTTGACTTATTTTTATAGTTGATGGGCTAACTGTTTTATAATGAATTCCCCAGTCAGTGCTTACTCCCATTTTACTAAATAGCTCTTGGAAATCCGCTTCATACTTATCTGTAGTTTCATAGCATAACTTTGAGAATTCTTCTCTTCCTATTTCGTGTGCACGTTTACCTTGTTCTTTTTCTACAAGCCTTTCACTTGGAAGACCATTATCATCAAATCCAAATGGGTAAAAAATATTATAACCCCTAAGTCTTTTATATCTTGCTAACATTTCTGTTTGGGTATATGAAAAAATATGTCCAATATGTATTTTACCACTAACTGTTGGTGGTGGTGTATCTATTGAATAAACCTCTTTACCATTTCTATTAAATTCATATACTTTATTATCTTTCCAGTAGTCTAACCACTTTTGCTCTTTTTCTTCCGCATTATATTTCTTATCTAACATGTTTAATCTTCCTTTCTATTTTATGTTAAAGTACACCAAAAGCGCACCAACAATGCATAATATAAATCCTAATATTTTAAGCCCCATGCTTGCTTCATTTTGGTCTCCAAATCCAAAAATTCTTCTTGTAATTGGCCTTGCATCATAAATTAGTATTACACCAAAGAGTGCAAGTACCACTCCTATTAATAATAATGCTTTTGTCATTTATTCCTCCATATATTTGCACATTTTCATATTGTTTAGTATAATGCCTTTTTTGCTTTATGTCAATCATTAGAGCGAAACATCTTCAAATTTATTTTCTACTATTATTCTAAGTAATTTATTTTCTGATTTCTCTAAATTTGCATCTTCATCAATTATTTTACTTGCAACTGCTTGCGCCGTTTTTAACATTGGCATGTCTGAGTATAGATTTGCTATTTTAAATTCTGGTAACCCATGTTGTTTTGTGCCAAAAAATTCACCAGTTCCTCTAAGCTCCAAGTCCTTTTCTGATATTTCAAAGCCATCATTTGTATCTTGCATAACCTTCATTCTTTGTCTAATTACTTCTGTGTTCCCACTATATTTTAATATACAATAAGATTGCTTATCTCCTCTGCCAACCCTTCCTCTTAATTGATGAAGTTGAGCTAGGCCAAATCTTTCTGCATTTTCTACTACCATAATGCTAGCATTTGGCACGTTAACTCCTACTTCAATAACCGTTGTAGAAACTAAAATTTGTATTTTTCCATTTTTAAATTCTTCCATTATTTGATCTTTTTCTTTAGCCTTCATCTTTCCATGTAAAAATTCAACATTATAATTAGGAAAAATTTTAGTTTTATATTCTTTTGCCAGTTCAATAACAGATTGTGCGCTTATTTCTTCGTTTTCTTCAACCAATGGGCATACTACATATGCTTGTCTTCCCTCTTTTATTTGCTTTTCAATAAAGTTATTAACTCTTTGCTCTAATTTCTTTGTTACTGCATAAGTTTCAATTTTCTTTCTATTTGGTGGAAGTTCATCTATTATTGATATATCCAAATCTCCATATAATATTAAAGCTAACGTTCTTGGTATTGGTGTTGCTGTCATAACCAAAATGTCTGGGTTTTCTCCCTTTGATGCTATTGTGGTTCTTTGCCTTACTCCAAAGCGGTGTTGTTCATCAGTAACAACAAGTCCCAATTTCTTAAATGTAACATTTTCTTCAAGTAAACTGTGTGTACCAATTACTATATCAATTTCTCCATTAGATAATTTACTTAGTATTTCTTCCTTTTTCTTTTTTGTTATACTGCTAATTAGTAACTCTACATTTATTCCAAATTCGGTTAAAATATTTCTAAAACTTTCTAAGTGTTGCGAAGCAAGTATTGCTGTTGGTACCATAACAGCCACTTGATATCCACTCTTTACCGCCTTATATGCAGCAATAATGCTAACAACAGTTTTTCCAGAACCAACATCTCCCTGTAATAATCTATTCATAGGTTTTTCTTGTTCCATATCTTTATCTATTTCTTCTAATACACGAAGTTGCGCTTTTGTAAGCTTAAATGGGAGATTAAATATAACATCAGACATTTTTGCATTTTTATTAAATGATATTCCCTTCGTTTGCCCATTGTATTTATTTTTTAAGGATAGAAGTGCAAGTTGCATACTGAAGAGTTCTTCAAATGCTAAACGTTTTCTAGCCTTATTAAAGTCTTCAAAACTATTTGGGAAATGAATTTGATTTATAGCATCGTTCCTACTAATTAATTGCTGCTCTTCCAATATTTTATTTGGTAATGTTTCTTCTTGATTTCCAGCTTCCTTTAATGCATTTTCGATAATTGTTCGAATAGCATTTTGAGATAATCCATATGTTAGTGGATATAGTGGAATAATTCTTCCCGTGTTCTTTTTTGTTTCTAATGAATCAAAAACTGGACTTGTCATATCAAATCGTCCAAGTTTTACGTTTGCCTTTCCATAAAAATAATAAGTTTGTCCAATAACAAATTTATCTTTTAAGTATGGTTGATTAAACCAGGTTATTTGGCACACATCAGTCTCATCCCTTACCATCAGTTTCTGAAGTGTTCTTCCATTTCTAATTCTTGTATTTGAGAATTGAGATACACATACTGCCTTTATTAAAGCTTCTTCCCCGTCTACCATTTCGCATATTGCTCTAGGTTTACTTCTATCTTCATAGTCACGTGGGAAAAAGTTTATTGCATCGTAAACGGTTTCTATTCCGCAATTTTTGAAGCAACTTAAATTTTGCAGGTCCAACTCCTTTTATATATTGAATTGATTTACTTGCATTTTCCATACATTTCACCTTATATTTTTATATCATATTTACTATGGGCTTTACAAGTTTTTTAGCAAAAAGTATTGTTTTTTTTGCTAATCTATGGTAAACTTAAATACAGTCGTAATTAGTTTTCAATTAGGAGGTGTTTTTTTATGGCAAAATGCGAAATTTGTGATAAAAGCGTTAATTTTGGAAATCAATTGAGCATTACACGTTCACATATTAGTAAAAGAAGTACAAGAACTTTCAAACCAAATTTAAGAAGTGTTAAGGCTATCGTAGATGGTGAGCCTAAAAGAATAAAGGTATGCGCTAAATGTTTGCGTTCTGGTAAAGTTCAAAAAGCTTAAAATATTTTTTAAGGGGCACGTTTTTAACGTGTCCCTTAAACATTATCTTATGTATTTAGCTTTTAATGCCAAATATAAGTTTTACAATTCCCCTTAGGCATTTAGGAACCTTCTTTACTACAATAGTCATTTTTACCACTCCTTCTTTAAGATGTAAGGCAAGCAATTCCTGCAGCTACAATGCATACACCCATTACGAATAACCAACCAGTTATTGGAAGTAAGATAACAAACAAAATACCAAGTCCAAAACCAATTAGGCAAACTGCTAATGTTCTCTTTAACGCTCTTATCATCATAATGTCTTACCTCCTTTTCTTTATTATATTATATTAAATTATGTAAAAAAGGTGATTTTTTATGAAGAATTCATATATATCAATAGTTGAAGCACTAAAAAAAGCATACCCTGAAGCAACATGTAGCTTAAATTTTGAAACGCCATTTCAATTATGTATTGCAGTAATGCTGTCTGCGCAGTGTACAGACGAAAGAGTAAACAAAGTTACTCCTGCACTGTTTAAGGCAATGCCCAATCCAGAGGCATTTGCTAAAGCAAATTTATCAGATATAGAAAATTTAATACATTCTTGTGGGTTTTACAAAAATAAAGCCAAAAACGCAAAAGAATGCGCTATTACTTTAATAGAAAAATATAGTGGCACAGTTCCCCATTCAATGGAAGAACTAATGACCTTACCTGGCATTGGCAGGAAAAGTGCCAATGTAATAATGTTAGAAGCGTTTAATGAGCCTTGTGGAGTGGCTGTTGATACCCATGCAAAAAGAATATGCAATCGAATTGGAATATCTCAGCAATCAGACCCTATAAAAATAGAGCAAGACATTGTTGCTCTTTTCCCTAAAAAATACTTAAAAGATATAAATCATCTTTTTGTATGGCATGGGCGTAATTGTTGTACAGCTAGATCTCCACGATGTAAAATATGTCCTATTAATAGATATTGCAAATATTATAATACCCTTTTTTCCTAAATCCAATTGACAAAATACAATTTTAGATATATTATTTATTTCATCAATAATATTTTTAGGAGGAAATTTTATGATTGGAAAAACAAAAAAAATGTTAATAGCACTTTTTGCTATTTTTGTAGTAATGACAACAACTTGTTTTGCTTCTGAAGAAGGTGAACTCCTTTCTAGTCAGACACCTGCAGAAAATGCTTCTGAAACAGTTACAACTACTGAAGAAACAGGAAAAAAAGATGAAGAAGCTTCTAGCACTGAAAGTACAGCACCAGTTGAAACTACTGGTGAAACAACTACAGAATCAGATATCGTAAATGATGATTTTTATGCAATAGATCAAACTGTAGAACTATCTAAAATGGTTGATGGTAACGTTTATATTATGGGAAAAGATGTAACTATTTCTAATTTAATTGGTGGTGACATCTTTGTAATGGCTGAAAATGTTACAATCAGCTCAAATACTCAAATATATGGAAATGCATATATTTTAGCTAGCAATGTAAAATTAGATGGTGTGCTTTGGGCTGACCTTTATGCAGTATGTGATCAGTTAAGCATAGCTGAAACTGGTGGTGTTGCAAGAGATTTAAGAGTAGCTTCTAACAAAGCTACAATTGATGGTATCGTTCAAAGAAATGTCTTTTTAGGAGTAAAAGAATTAGCAGTAGGCGAAAAAGCTGCTATAGGCGGAGATTTAAATTATTCAGCACCAACTGCAGTTGAAGTTCCATCTGGTGTTGTTAAAGGAACTATTAATTACTCTCAAGCAACACTATCAGAGAATAAAAGTACAAATGAAAATACTGTATTAAGTTATTTGACAGATTGTGCTTTTTCACTTGTTTATACTTTAGCTATATTTGGTATTTTACTACTTGTTGCGCCTAAGTTTGTTAAAAGAACTGGTGAAATTGCAAAGAAAAAAAGCTTCCAGTCTTTCGGAATTGGTTTACTTGTATTAATAGTACCACCAATTCTATCAGTACTTTTAATGTTTACAGTTGTAGGTTTTCCAGTTGCAATTACATTACTTGCAGTATGGCTATTCTTATTAGTTGCTTTAAGCTTCTCAATTACAGTAATAGCATTTGCTAATTTATTAGCTCAAAAAGTTCCTGCTTTAGGAAAAGCTCGTGGTTTATTTGCAGTAATTCTAATTACACTTGTATTATGGGGATTAATGCAAATACCTTTCGTTGCTGGATTCGTATCTTTTGTAACTCATATTCTAGGACTAGGCTATATATTCTATGGAGGATTTAGTAAGAAAAAAGAAGAAACTATCGAAGTTAAAGAATAAAAAAAAATCTTCCGACTTGTTCGGAAGATTTTTTTATTCTTTAAGGATTTTTATAATTTCTTTTTTATTCTTTGCATTTATTATTGCCGTTCCTGCTACAAGTATGTCTGCTCCCGCAGTTTTTGCAATAGGCGCAGTTTTTTCATTTATTCCGCCATCAACTTCAATAAAAAAATCATATTCATTTTGTTTTCTATATTCATTAAGAATCTCTATTTTTTTTGTACATTCTTCTATGTATTCTTGTCCACCAAGTCCTGGCTCTACAGTCATAACTAATAATAAATTAATATATGGTAAAAGTTCTTTAATCTCTTTTACATCTGTTTTAGGTTTTATTGCAACCCCTACCTTACATCCGGCATCTTTTATTTTATTTATGGCATCTTTCAATTCATGCATACTTTCAAAACTTTCATAATGTACTGTAATATATGCGGGTTCAAGTGGCAGATATTCTTCTAAAAAACTTCCTACATCTTTTACCATTAAATGCACATCAAGTGGAATATTAGATATGTGTTTTATGCTTAATGCAGATTCTTTCATCTTGTTTTCTGTGTTTTGTTCTACAAATTTTCCATCCATTACGTCAATGTGAAAATAATCTGTTTTGGCTACTTCTATATCATAGAAAACTTGCAATGGTTTTTCATCTTTAACTGATAAAATTGATGTTGAAACTTCCATTTTATTCCCTCTTTCTTTTATATATTATAAAGTGAGAAAAGAAAGCCGTCCCCCCTTTTCTCACTTTTTTATTAGTATTCAAGATTTAAAGTTACGTCCTCTGCCGATAAATCAACAGTTTTTTGTTCTCTTAAATTGTCATTTAAGTATATTTCAATATCTGCTTTTCCTGTTCCAGTGTATTCCCCACTAACAGTTTCTCCTGGCTTTGCAGATTTCGAAACAACAGACCTATTATTAACAACAATTTTAACATTTGTAGTTTGTACTGGTTCTTCCTTTGCAGGTGGAGTTATAACTGCATTGTTGCTACCAGCTGTATTTGAAGTAGTGTTGGTTGTAGCTACGGGTGAAAGCGTTTCTTTCTTTACTTCTTTTAGTTTAACATTTACAGAAAGTTTATGGTTATCTGGCCATTTGTTTACTGTTATTACTAGTGAACTCTTTTCATCTGCTTTTGTTCCAGCTTCTTTATCCTGTTTTAATACAATACCATTTGATTTAGATGTATTTTCCTCATATCTAACTTCTGCCTTTAGTTTTGCATCTTCTATTGCTTTTCTTGCCTCTGCTTCTGTTTTTCCTATTACATTAGGTACATCTACTTCTTCAATTCCCCTACCTAAACTTACTGAAACTGCAACTACTGTATCCTTTGCCACTTCAACTTCAGGCTGTGGTTCTTGTTTAATAATATATCCTGCTTCAACTTTATCACTTGTTTCTTCTGTAAGTTCATAGCGTAGACCTGCTTTTTCAAGTGCTGAAATTGCTTCCTCTTTTGTTGCCCCAACAACTTTAGGGATAACCGTCATTTCAATTCCCTTGCTTACTACAAGTTTAACAGTACTGTTTTCAAGTACAGTGTAGTTTTCTACGTATTTAGGATCTTGTGAAATAACTAGGCCTTCAGCGACATCTTTGCTATATATTTCTTCTGTAATTTGATATTTTAATTTAGCTTCATTTGCAATTACTTGTATTTCTGCTGTACTTTTTCCAACAAAATTAGGAATTTGTACTTGTTTTGGTCTTCTGCTATTTGCAACTGCAATAGTTATTCCCATAGCAGCAGCAAAAACTAAAATACACGCAATAATTATAGTAAACACTTTAATTACTTTATGTTTTTCGAAAAATGCTGCAACTTTATTTTTCTTTTTTTCTTTATTTTTATCATTTTGTGCATTTGGGTTTGTTCCTTTTGGCATTTCTTTTGGAGTTACTGTTTGAACTCTTTGTGTTGGAAAATCGTTACCAAATTTTTCTAATACAACAAAGTCTCCATC
>JAEEGL016413588.1_pt1 | contig 18538 bp, 16 predicted proteins | sample 9134231 | NCBI WGS metagenome assembly JAEEGL01 (sample SAMN16246548, study PRJNA631951) | gut metagenome | biome: gut microbiome; feature: rumen; material: fiber-attached | host: Bos | place: Iran: Karaj | collected 2018-10 | reverse complement strand
GAAAAAGTAAAGGTTAAGTTTACATTTACAAATAACTATGGAAACCCAGTTAGGTCTTCATTCAGATGCCAAGATTTGACAATTGCTCAAAACGAGTCTCTTCAGTTGGTAAGTATTTCACAGAATGGAATTATTCTCTATAATAAAGACTTTGAATATAACGGTGAAACTACTATACAAACTCAAGAAATAATGAGGCCAGATATTCAGGCTACCAAAGTCGAGTTTAATGGAGACAATTGGCTCATTATTGCTCAGGATGCTATTTATAAGTTTGACATTGATACTGCTGAAGAAAACCCAAGTAATGCTCTCTCAAAAATATGGAATGAAGATAACAAAGCATTAGTAGAAGAAAATGTTTATGTTGATGGCGACTTCCACGTAGACTTAGTAGAAAGCCCATATAATATTGGAGAAAGTATTTATCTTCTTGAAGGCGATGTTGAAGCAGTTTATTCTCATAGTCATTTATTTATAAGAGAAGAAGAAAGTTGGCGTGATATGGAAATTCCTGATGTTTCAAGAATTGCGGTAACTGCCAATTCAATTATCGTTCAAACAGGCGATAGTCTCTGGCTTATTGATATTGAAGACTACGAAGCAACAAAATTAAATCTCTTTAATATTCCAGGTGTTCAAGATGTACAAACAAGTTTTACTTTCCTTGATGTAGTAAATGGAAGAGTATTTGTCGCAGGCCACGTTTTAATGAATGCTCCAAAAGAAGGTGGAGCTGACGGAGAACTTGTAGAAGTAAATAAAGACTTTATTATGTTCTCTGAAACATTTGGAGTAGACTTTGAAAATATCACAGCAAGCCATATTGAAGGAAAATATATTAAGTCTGTTAAATTTGACGGAAGTAAATATTTAATCACAGGCTCTTTTGGTTCTAATGACTATTATTGGAAATGTGAGCCAAATGAAGAAAAGGAATTTGACCTTACTCAGTTTACTTATATGGACAATATAACTGAGGCAGACTTCTTACCAGAGCCAAATGAAAAACAATTAGGTCCATACACTTTCGGAATTGAAGATACTGGAGAAATGTATTTATCTTCATATAAACAGCTTGATGTAGTAAATGGATATTTTGTAACATCTACAGGAGATAATTCTATTAAATTCAATACAGGAATTGTAAATGGCTTCGGCACAGGAACAATGGATGTATTGATTGCTTTAAGAACAGCTTCAGATATTCAAAATCAATTTGATTACATTGATAAACATGAAGATGTATTTGGCCCTAACAGCTCATTTATGGTTAAAGAAGTTTCAGAAGTTGGAACATTTAACGATGCTGATAGATTCTTCTCATTAAACGAAGTTGAAGAAACAGAAACTGGCTATAAGAGTGTTAGACAGGACAAAGAGGCTGAAAAGAATCATTATATTTATTCAGACTCGGGAGATGCTCAGCCATTCATAAATGATTATGGAAATAAGATTAAGCTCTGTACAAAAGACGGGCTTAGTCTTCTTCTTGACGAAAATGAAATTAAGAGAACTCAAAAAACTACAGTAAATAGAAGAAGTATTCAGTATGATGCATTCTTAAATGCTAGTGAACCGTTCTATAAGTCTCTTGAAGAATTGTCTAATGACGCAGAAATGAGAAAAGAGTTTAAAGCTCTTAATGACATCATTATTCAAGCTCCAGCGAAGTATCTTAATACAATAGATACAGAAAATAAATTAGCCTCTATTGTGGTTGATGACTTATCTAAAAACTTGTCAAGCATCGCAAATGAAGTCTTCTATACAAGACTTGAAGATTTGCCATTTACTGCTAATGATAGATACGAATTAAAGCCTCTTTATTCTATTGATGCAAACTTGACTGAAGACTTGACTTCTTATATCCTTGAATCTTCAAATCAAGAATTACCAGATGGTGAAACATCGGTAGAAAGCCAGTCTAATGTTAATGCTGTATGGGACAATCAGATAGGTGGATTCTTATTAAGAAATAATATCTATTTCAATTGTGGATTGAATATGCCATACACATCATTGGCTGGAACAAAGAACTTCTCACTTGGAACGTTCGCTGACGTTGGAAATGAAGAAAAGATTTTTGAGTCTCCAGTAACAGGTGTATTCTTGCCAGAAAAAGGATATGGCGGACATAGAGAGAATTTCAGAAAAGATGTAAACGGAAAAGAAGTTTATAATCCTAAGCCTTGGGAGTTTAATAAGCCTTGGGACATCGACCCATTTGCATTTGCTTCGGATGATACTCCAACAGACAAAAAATATCTTAAAAATGAAGATGGAACATTTATCTATGTAACTGATAAGTTTGGTCAGGCTGTTGAGTCTGAAAACTGTGAAATGCCAGTTTTCTCAAATGGTAGTGATATGACTGTTGATAAGGACTTCTTCGGGGTTTTGAATCAGAAAACTATTAAAATACAAAATAGCTGGGAAAAATCAGAACTCACATTAAAGTACTTACCAATTTCAAAGCCAAGAATGTATGCCTCAAGTGAAAAACTTATTTTAGGAAATACAGACTTTGATATTTCTGTATTCTTCTTCAAAGGTGAAGATAGAATTAAGCCAACTGAAGTTCACACTTACTTGGTAGACTCAGACGACTTTATTCACGACTTGGACGGAGTTTTGACTTATTTTGCAGATTCAGATAAACTTTCATTTACTCCACCAGGAGCAACAAGTGCAAACCCAAGACATATCTTGTTGAAGTGTAAGTTTGAAGAAACTTATGAAGGCCAGACTTTTGAATATGAAAATGAATATACTATTTCAGTTCTCATAGCATCAAGTGGGGTTCAATCTCAACCAAGTGTAATTGCAGAAAACCCAACTGTCTTCTATAAAAATACTTTTGGAAATTATAATTACTTAAGCTACGACGAATTGAATCCTTCAAGAATTCATATTGACTACGATGCTCAGTGGATAGAAAGTTGGGGAGATGCAACAAGGCCATTATCAGCATTAAAGATTGAGCCGGCTAGAGACCTCAACTTTAGAGCTAATGATAATGTTAAACTTGATAATAATGAGTCTTACTTATCTATACCTCTTGAAGGTACTCAGTATGCTCTTACAATTAAACTTCCTTATGTAAATATTGGAGAAGTAAATGCATTCTATTCAGAGGTAAAGAGTGACTCTGAAAAACTCAGTGCAGTTTCTTCAACTCTTAAACTTATTCTTCTCAATCTTGTTTCAAGAATAAATGGCTTAGCAACTACTAAACCAGAAGGTTGGATTACTCAGTCTCTTGAATGGGTTAAAAACTTAATAGGAGAAGAAGGTTGTGAGCCTTATGAAGTTGACATCTTCGGACAAAGGTACTCTACAAACTCAGAAGATGACGAACATAAGATTTTGACATTGAAAGAGTTTATGGCATTTGCTGAAAATCTTTCTGGTGGAAAAGTAGTTGTTAGAAAGATACAGGAAATTATAGGCCTTCTCTGGCCAGAAGATAGAAGAAATGAGCCTTATTCAAATATCTTAATTACACAAGGCGAGTTCAATGAAGAAGTTTTTGGAATGAGTGGAAGCATCAGAACAAAGACAATGGAATTCTATGATGGAGCAACTTGGCTTACAAAGTTTACTGAAAAGGCTAGAAATATTCGCTCTTGCTATATCAATGAAAAGAGAATTTATCCAACATTTGAAAGACACGAAGATACAGTTGATGTAATTTATCGTGATAAGTTGATAAAGAGAATTCCAGTAACTGTAATGGAAGCCTCAGCAACTTGTGGATATTATTTTGAAGATGAAGAGCCAGATGTATTTGTAACAGACTTCTCAAATGTTAAGCTTCATATTTATAATAGCTTGAATGAGCCATTATTCATTTCAGGTATTAAGGGAAGAATCGTTTGTAGAAAACCTAAGTTTAATACATTCAAAACTTTGGTAAATGAATATGACGGACTTGGATATGTTATTGATGTTGGAGAAATTAAGTCTAACAGACAAGACAACAAATTAAGTTCAGACCCAATCGGAAACTTTGAAATTATAGATGCTAAGAATAATTCTGCAACATTCAATCTCAAAGACGCTGATGCTATTTCAGAACTTGGAACTGAACAGAAATATGTTAAGATGGTTATTCTTACTCAGAAAACTATCCCGACAACTGAATTGATGTTTGCTCAAAATGATAGCGAAGTTCAGATGTGTGAAAAGCCAGACTTCGATTATCAGAAAGTAGACGACACTTATGTTCAGATAGACGAAGACGAAATAATTAAGTTCCCACCAGATAGAGTTTGGTTCCATAGAGACGAAGAACTCCTTGGCGACGGCTTCCCAATTCCACCAAAGATTATAAGAGCGCCAGATGGAAACATAATAAGTGCTCTTTATACTGAAAATAACTATGCTTACTATAGCAAGAATTATGAAAACTCAAATGAGTTCCCAGTTTACGAATGTGACGCTTATGGAAGATTCGTAAAATACACAAGTATAGTTGGTGATAAAGATACTGCTGAATTGGCAATAAGAGAAAAAGGCGACAATGTAAGTGACCTCTATCAGCCAAGAAGACCAATTTATCAGACTTGTAAAGAATGGTTTAAGTCAGACTTCTATTTGAAGGGAGCTGAGTCTAACCCATTCTGGCAAGTTATTCAGATAACTTCATTCTTCGACTGTATCAAAAAAGATTGGGAGCAGACTGCGAAAACTTATGAATACAAGAAGACTGCTAAGGGAATGAAGTTGACAAAAATTGATGATAAAGACAGATATGTAATTCTTGATAGAGCATCAATTTATAAAGAGACAAAAGATGGTATTATTGTAGAGCCAGACCAAGACTTTGTAGACATTCAGAATGGAGAGATTAGATTTATTATTGCTCTTAATGACGAATGGGCAAAGAATGCTGAAAAGAATAAACGTATCGTAAAATACGGAATAAATGCTTTCAACTCTTATAATAGCTCAAATGGATATAACACTGAAAACTCAAGGGTTATCAATTTGAAAGAAACAACAACACTTCACTCTTATTTGACTTCAAAATATACAGTCAATTCAAAAGAGAACTTGGTTTCTTCAAATGATAGAGATGCAGCAATCGTTCCAATTACTGAAATTGGACTTTTCAATAAAAAGCATCAAATGATTGCTTACGCCAGCTTCCCACCTATTGAATATAGGTCAGATACACAACACCTTGACTTCACGATGTTTGTTTATAATGGAGTTATGAAGTAATTTGAAAGGGCCAGAAATTCTGGCCCTTTATTTGACTAATTCAATATGTTAAAAATCGTTTTATTTGATAATCAATATTATTTAATAAAAGATAATAAATGTTATGGTCCATTTCATTCAATAGCTGAAACAGAGTCTATCAGACATAACCCACCACATTCTAAACTCACAGAATTAGATAATTATACTCTTATAAAAAACTGCGACTAAAGTTTACTTTTCCAAAAATATTTATTATTAAATAAATGAATATGGTTGGTGAAGTAAATGTAGACATCTATGTGCACTGTCGAGAAATCGGCGCTCTTCCACTTAGAGACTTTAAAATTCAGGCGTGCTGTTTTGGAAGTATTTTAAAGTTTGAGCCCGCCTGTGTGAAAGGCTATCTTACTTCGGAAATATATGAAGACTATAAAGAGCTTCATAACTATCCACCAGAGTATGTTGGATGTATGGCTTATGAAGTTATTCCAACGAGAAAAATATGGACGGAAAAATATTTTTAAATTGTACAGTAAAGACCCCAAAAGAAACAAAGAATTGGCAAATTCCAGTAGACACGCGTCGTGTTGACTTATATTCTATTGAAGAATTGAAAGAATACATTGCAGAAGGACTTGCTTTTGATGACGACTTTTTAGAGTTTGAGCCAGAAGAAATCAGATGCACAAAAATCCGCTTAGTCAAGGATAGAGAAATATGGTCGGTGAAGTAAATGTCCAGTGTAGCTTTTTCTTATGAAGAAAGGCAACCACGTTATTATTCTTGGAGACGCAGGGTATAGAAAATTTGGAAGTTGCCCAGGCTCTTTTATAAGAAATATATGGGAGAAATAATATGTATTTGACAGGAACGCCGAATAGCGCAGGCTTTATGGAAATTCAATTAAATAAAGAAATGATGCTAAGTATAAATTGCCATAGTATTGAAGACGAGTGGTTTGAAGCTGATATAGTTTTGAAAGACGGAACTTATTATCCGAGTGTTGTGGCCTTCAAAAGAGATGATTTAATGTGGTCTGATAAATGGGTAACTTCAAGAAGGTGGTGGGAAAAAAGAGAAATGAATGAAAGTGTAGCTCGTGATATTGCGTGTGAGACACTTAAACTTATATATAAAAAATCGCCTTCAAAAGTTTACTTCACACCTTGGAGTATTCTTGACTTAATGGCTTCAGGAACACGATTTAAAGAAGTTGTACTCTATGAAGACGAAAACGGTCAAATAAAAGAACATATTTCAATAAATGCAAGATACCGTTATAGCTATAATGATTTTAAAGAGGCATAGGTTAATATATATCCTTTAAAGGATATATATGGCAAAATTATTATATTTTGATTCAGAAGCAAGAGAAAGATTTTTAAGAGGTGTTGATGTAATTGAAAAAGCAGTTGTATCAACAATGGGCCCTAAAGGACATACTGTTCTTATGGACACAGGAAACCGTCACCCAATAGCAACAAAAGACGGAGTTTCAGTTGGAGATTTTATAGACCTTGAAGACAAGGTTGAAGATATGGGAGTCGCTACTGTTCAAGAAGCTGCCAGAAAAACAAATAAAGAGGCAGGAGACGGAACAACAACAGCGACTCTTCTTGTTTCCGAACTTATGAAGAAAGGAAATGAATTAGTAAACCTTAAACTTGATGCCACTGAAATTAAAAGAGGCTTTAATGTTGGTCTTAAAGAAGTTTCAGAAGAAATTGAAAAACAAACACATCAAGTTGAGTCAGACGAAGACATCCTTCATATCGCTTCTATTTCAGCAAATAATGACCCCGAAATAGGTCAATATATTACAGATGCTTTCACTCAGGTTGGAGATGGCGGTATCGTTTCTGTAGTGCCTTCCTTTAAAAGAGATGGCCAGACTTCTGTTACATTTTCAAATGGGCTTGAAATTGGTAAAGGAGTTTATTCTTCAACACTTTGTAATAACGAAGACCACGACGAAGTAGTTTTTGAAAATCCTAAAATATTCATTTATGGAGATAGATTAAAAGATTTTGAAGTAGTTGCTACTCTTAAAGATGTTGTAAAGAAAGACCCATTGGTAATTTTCGCTCCAGCGTATTCAGACGAATTTATGTCGGAATTTATCGAAAAGTATTCAAGTGGATTTCTTGACGATACAACATTTATGGTACCAGATGGAACATCAAAAGAAGTAATTCGTGATAACCTTGAAGACTTGGCAGTTTTGACAGGAACTCAAATCTATGGCGGTCTTAATGGAAAGAGCTTTGACTGCTTTAAAGAAGACGACTTAGGTGGATGTCAGAATTATAAAGCAGGCCTTAAAAAGACAGTCATTATTGGCGGAAAGGGAACAAAAGAAGATATTGAAGCCCACGTTGAAAAACTTAGAAATAAGATAGAGAAAGGCGAGACAACAGAAGACGAAGCAAAGTCTATCTATGAAATTGAAAATCTTAATGAAAGAATTGCCAAGTTGACAGGCGGTATTGCTACTATCCATATTGGAGCTTCTTCTGATTTGGAAGCTAGAGAAAAGAAAGACAGATATGATGACGCCCGAAACGCTGTTGAAAATGCTATTAAATATGGAATATTTGTTGGCGGTGGCTGTGGACTTCTTCACGTAATCTCAAATGTAAAGAAAAATCATAAGACACTTTCTAACCCAACTCAAGAGACAGGATTTCAAGAATATTTGAAAGTCTTGGAAATGCCAGCTAGAACAATTATAGGCTCAACAGGAAAAGACCCAGGTTATTGGGTTGAAAAAATCAAAGATAATGTTAATCTTAATTATGGGTACAATGCAAAGACTGAAGAAGAATGTGAAAATATGTTAGAGGCAGGAGTTGTTGACCCAGTAAGAGTTATCAAGTCTGCTTTGAGATATGGAACATCAATTGCAGGAACTTTCATTACTACCAATTGTATCATTGTACGAGCTGAAAAGAATATTTCTCTTGTACCAAATGACCCAATTCTTGATAGAGATAGAGGTATGTTAGATGGCGAAGAACAGTAATAAAGAAGAAAAGAAAACAAGACAACCAAAAGAAAATGCTCCTTTTCCTAATGAAGCTCCGAAAGGTCATTTTTATCAGCCAGTAATTTATTATCGGGAACAATATAAGGTTGGATTTCACTGGGAACAACTTTGGTACCCATTCACAGCCCCAAATGTTTTTATGACTGTAAAAGAGGCAGAGGCTTATGCCGCTATCTATATTCGTTCTCTTATTCATACGGGGGATTTACCAGAAGACTGTTATGATAAAAATGTTGATGGCTCAGTCGACTTAAACGAAGATAAAGTAAAGGTGGCAATTTCTGATGTAATTGTTACAGGGCTTGAAATGAATGGAGAGCAAAATGGATAATATTTCATTTAAAGGAAAAGTGGCTCTCGCCGCTATGTTCTTTATTGTGACTTTTTTCGCACTCTTCTTTATGATAAAAGGCCACTGGCTCATTGGTGGATTTTTGTTTTATTCAGACTTTATGGGAGTGGTACTAACCCTAAAGTTTATTCATTTTCTTAAAGAATTAGAAAAAGAAAATGAAAAGTTTAGAGAAGAGCATAAAAACGATAATATTTTGACTCTTAATTATAAAGAAGTTACCCAGCTCAGAAAAGAAGGCTACTTAGAAAAAGACGGACAGAGGTTGGAATATAATGGCAATAATAGAAGAAAAGAAAAAGATTAAAAATATAAAGTTCAAGTGTTCAATTCACGGAGACCTTGATTTATCAGATGTTTTGGTCTACGACTATGTTTCACCAAATAAAGACGGAGTTGAAAAGCCTTGGCTCGCTAGAATTTGTCTGAAATGTTTAAATGAACTTTTTATTGCTCTTGGAGAACAGGGGACTGTGGGAAAAGTTACTTATGAGGTGGAAAAAGAATAATGGAAATAGTAAGAGATGAGTACCTACCAGATGAAGAATGGTATAAACAGTTTTATGGAGAAGTTGAAGATAAGCCAGAAACTGAACAGAAATTATTTGCTTTACAGACAGAATATTTTAAGAAAAGAATAGAATATAGAAAGAAGTTGGCAACTTGGCAAAAGAAGTCAGACGCTGCTTATAAGAAAGGAAAAGAGCCGCCTCCAAAGCCTCACGATGACTCGAAAGATGTTTGGTCGCAAATGCTCTCGGAACTCTATGGGTATGTTCGTTCGTGTATTCTTCAAAGATGTACCAAAAGATATATGGAGCCAGAAGATGTAAATGACAAAGCTATGGAAGCTTCAGTCAGATTTATGCAACAATATATCAAAAGACCAGACTTTGTAGTTGGAGCTTCTTTTGCTGGTATGTTCAATATGAAAATTGTTGAGGTTCTTTATAAAGATAAAGACGAAGACCAGCACATATCTCTTAATTCTTTAATCGGTGATAGTAATTCAGAGTTTGGAGATACTCAGTTTAAAAATAACTTCCATAATTTCCTACACGACAATGGAGAGTCAGAAAATCCCGAAAATCAATGTTTATCTGTTTCAATAGAAGATACAGTTGACGATATTCTTCACGAAATTGATGAAGTTGTTCCCGATACCAAACTTCAATTCTTGGCCCGACTCTATATTGGAATACTTTTACAGGGACCAAAAACCAGACATATCAAGAGACTTTTCTTGGAAACTTGGTGTAAAGAGTTTAAAATAGAGCAAGCTCTTGAAGCCACATCTCTTGAATTATATAATCGACTCAACTCAAACTAGGCTATTATATTCTTGTTAATATAATATATATGTTTGAGAAAAAAGAGCTGATAGGTTTAGATGGAAACCCCTATACAAAGTACTTCTATGAGTTTAATGAAAAAGACCCTATTGTAGGTATTATTTATGGCCACTTCTCACCATTTACAGGACCGAATGGCCACGGTCGACTTATTAAAGCTCTTAAAGATATTGGAGCTGAAAAGTTCTTAATTGTAACCCCACAAAAAACTACTTTTGACTCAGATAGAGATATGTTTGACATCAATGAAAGAGTTGACATAGCTCAGAAATTTCTCGATGAATACGAAAATGATAGTAAAGCTATTTCTTGGAAAATAAGACGGGGTGGAATTAAATCTCAGCTCGGACCTATTCTTGGAGAAGCTTGCGAGACATTTGGATTGAATATTAGACCAGTTTATTGTTTCGGCCCCGATAGGGCAGACGTCGCTTCAGAAGTTTGTAATGAATTCGGAAAGATAAAAATGCCAAACCGAGTTGAGTTTATTGTCGATATGGAGCGGGGAACATCAGGTACTCAGATTAGAGAACTAATTAGAAAAAGTGATGTAAAAGGAGTATGTAAAGAAACTGGTTATAATTCAAAAATGGCCAATTACATTATTTCTTTATATAAGGAAAAGAAATGGGTACAGAAAGCAAGCTCGACGAGGTTAGGGGAAAAGTTGAAGTAGATTTTGCAAATATCTATGATGCAAATAAGTTTAAACAGGAAATGGAAGATAGGTTTGAAGGCGATATTTCTACACGTGTTTCTTCAAATTTTAAAATTCAAGAATCATTCAAAAAAATATACGAATCCTCACAAGATGAAGAGCAAATATTAGCTGCCTCAAAAGTAAGACAAGAAGAATTAAAGGAAAAATTACAACAACTTATGGAAGAGTATTCAGATGTTGTTGAATATAAGTTTGATTATTACTCGTCTGATAATCCGTATGACTGCGACGAGAAAGATTTTGCTTTAGACTTTGTTGATACCCCTGAAGCACAAAAAATAAAGCGAGATAGATGGCAAAGACAACAGGCTGAAAAAGAACAGCAATTTAAAGAAAATAATTGGACAAGTGCTGAAGAAGTTGAAAGCGCAGCAAAAGAAATTGTTTTAAAAAATGATTTTGAGATTTCTGACCCAACAGGAAAGCATCCCGATAGAAAGATGCACTTTCATAATTGCGGAATAGCAGCTGTAAAAGACTATAGAGGAAAGCCTCATTGGGAAATTAGATTTGAACAGGAACTTGAGTGGCCTGATAATAAAGAGTTTTACAAAATTATTAAACGTCCTAGACAAGATGCTGAAATATATTATACATATACTGATAATTTAAAATCTGGCCCAAAAGAAAGAAAGGTAACTGTCTACGGCTCAATTCCTTTTGGTAAAAATGAAATTGGAGAGTTAAAATATGAGTAAAATCGAAGAAACATTTAAAAAAATATATGAAGGCGGAAATCTTACTGTAAATGGAAAAACAGGAGAACATTCTGCTACAAAATTAAGAATTAAGGATATGAGTCTTGACCAATATTCTTCATTCAAAAAAGATTTTATTTCATTCTTATATGGAATAAATGAAAGATTTGAAAATGAGTATGGCTACCCAGTTTGGGAAAAACCAGAATTACTTCAGACAGGACGAATGTTCTCTGGTTCAACAAGAACTCTCTTTACAAAAGAGTTTGGAGAGTACTCAGCTCGAAAACCAAAAATTGGTGATTTCGATGTTCAGGTACCAGAGTCTTGCTTTAATGACTTCCATAAGTTTATTCTTGAAGAAATGGTAGACCAGCCAGTTGGAGATTGGGTAATTTATGGATGTTCAAAAAGCCCAGGCCAAGACCACTCATTGGTTCAAGCTGATAAAAATTATCCTAATGTTGATGCAGAATATGTTCAAATTGACTGGGAATACGTTCCATTTACAAATGGAGAGCCAACTGAGTTTGCAACATTTGCTCACTATTCTTCTTGGGAAGATTTAGGACACAATATTAAGGGAGCTTTTAGACAGAAACTTGTAAGAGCTCTCACTTCAACAGTTGACGAAAGAGAAAATGTAATTATTGTTTCAGAGAAAACAGGAAAACCTAGAGGCCAATTCACTAAAGGTGGAATTGTTCATTTTATGGGATATTCTGTAGATAAAGGTGTAAGAACAAAGTTTAAGCCATACCTTGACGAAAATGGAAATCAGGTAATGATTGACGGAAAAGAAGCTTGGTATGAAGCGCCTACTAAAGACTCATATTATGAACAGGACATGGGTGCAATTTTCCAGTTAATATTTGGATATGAGCCTACAGAGCAGGACAAAAAAGATTTATTCTCATTTGTCAGAACTGTAAATCACTTAATGAAGGGCCTTGACGAAGAAAGAGTAAAAAAGGTATTCAAACTTTTTATTGCTGATATTTGGGGCCCAGCTGGACAGAAGTTATCAGCATTTGACCCTAACGAAGATAGAGAGTGGAAAATTACTTCTTGTAATGAGTTTATTAAAGCTTTCCCATATTTGAAAGAATACTTGCCAGAAATTAAAGAAATGCAAGATACATATTATAAGAATTATAAAACAATGGAGAAAAAGTAGTATGTTTGATAATTACAAAGTTTATGATTATGTAGAAGGCCTATCTGATTCTCAAAAGATAGCTTTAGTAGAAGACTTTTGTAAAAATGTAGATATTTCAGATTTACAGAGTCTTTGGATTCCTAGAATAGACACTGATATAAGTAATGTAAAGTGGATTATGCCAAATGAGAAATGCCCAGGTGAAGTTTTAATTCGTTGTGTTCCTCGTCATTTCTATACTGAAAAGTTGAAGACTAAAAGATTTCAAATTTCAGACATCTTACAAGCTCTCTCAATGCATTATGATAAAAAATATTCTAAATATTACGAAAATAAGTCAACTATTGACTTTAATAAAATTTACGAGAGTACACACAACTAAAATTGGAGAAAATGATGGACGGAAAAAAGTCTTTACCACATCTTTTTAATGACGGAAAACCGTCAGAAATGAGCACATCAGAGTTTTTTGAATTGATAAGATGGCTCGATGAGAATAATGGAAAGATTACAACTTATAATTCTAAAATAAATGAAAAGCTCGATGGCTCTTCTCAATTTTTTGGCTATGACGGTAGATTCTTTTGGGAAAAGTTTGGTAGTGATAAAAAGTTTTATTCAGAAGAAGAAATACCAGAATTTTGGGCTGAGTATAGACAACTTTTTTCCGATATGAAAAATGCTCTTGAAAAGCAATTTATTGGAATGCTTCAAGGCACTGATGGTGAGATTGATGAAGTTAAAGTTCAGATAGAAGTTATATCTTCAGCAGGCTCTCATTCACCAGACAATTACCAGATAAATATAGTTCCATATAAAAAATCTTCTTTTAATGAAAAGGGATGCTTATCTGTAATTCAAGTTTTATGGGATTTACAAAATGGCGACTCAGGCGATGCTCAAGAAGTTGCAGACTGCCTTAAAAACTCAGGATACACAGTTTACACAGGATATTCACTCACTGACTATAAAATTGACCTCGTACCAGAGACAATGGAAGCTATTAAGTTTCTTGAAGACTATGATATTGAAAGAGACCAGTCAGTTTCTAAAATCCCGATTTCAGATTTCCACGATGTTTTAGACCTTCCACCTAGATATTTGAAAAAGACTACAGTTTACAACTTTTTTGAAGAGCTTAAACAAAAAATGTATGATAAGATTTTATCAGAATTAAAAGGAAAAGCTGGCTCACTTTCAGAAAATGGAATGTTTGAAGGACTTGTTCTTGAATTGAGTTTTGGACCAACATTTAAAGTAAATTCACCAGAATTTAAGAGTGCATTCTTAGCTCATAAGCAGTCTCAAATCCATAAAGTTGAAGAAGCAAAAGGAAAAGGAGACGTTAAAGATAAAGCTGGAGTTTCTGAGTGGTTTGAAGAAGGCGAACTCCCAGCAAGAAAGGGAATTGTTACCAACGAAGAAACTCTTAATGAAATAAAAGTAATTCTCGAAAAAGACCAGTCGAAAGACTTTAAAAATCTCGAACTCTCTTGGAAAGATAAAAGTGGAACTATAAATTGTAATGACTTACTCACAGGTTCACAGTTCACAATAAAAGACGCTATCGTAGATTCAAGAGAAGACGGCAAATATGTTATTTGGCTTCCATATAAAGGTTCAGATAGTAGATGCTATGCCACAGGAATTTATTTTACAGATAAGCATGGAACACTTGCTTCAGTTTATGATGGTTTGAAATTCCCAAATCACCACCAGTATACTATTTTCTTTTTGAGAAACCATAATGCTAAAAGAGGTGGAGCTGATGTGACGGCTATTCAAGAGTGTTTACAGGGAATGGCTGTAGACCTCGCTAAGTCATATTCAGAAGATAAACTTGTTGATGCTATTATCGAAAAATGTAAGAAAAATGGCTTTGATACAATTCCAATTTCAGGCGGAAAAATAAAAGTTAAAGACTTCAATGAAGATATTTTAAAGCAGTACGCTGGAATATGTGCAAAAACAGGAATTGCTTTTATCAATGAATTTTCAGAAGTTGTTTCTCATACAACTAAAACATACCACCCCGATAATGACGGGCCACTTAAACTTTTACTTCAGATTGGAAAGCCATTCTTGAATAAATTACCAAAAGACTGTTGGAATCCGACAGATATTCTTATAACAGACTATACAAATGCAGAGATAAAAAGAATGTTCTCAAATGTACAAAGTTTATCTGATATGAACGATATAATGCGAGAAATGATATTAGATAATAAGCTCGGTAAGTGTTTTATTCCTTTAAGTCTTAAATTAAATACATCAGACGATAGAGACTCAGTTGTTGAAAAAATGAATCTTGAAACAGAAATGAAAGACTACCACGTAACATCTCATTATATCAACACAACTGAGGTTGGAAACCAGATTGATATTCTTGCTTATATCAATGGAAAATCTTATAAGTTCTGTTTCAGATGTAATGGTTCTTCAAGCGCTGTAATTGAAGCTCAACATTGGGACACAGATAAGTATTTATCAGGCTCTACAAAAATGGTAGACGATACTTCAAAAGAAAGAAAGGTTATCGACTCTAAAGAGGTTGATATTGAAGGCTATAGAGTTGATGAAAAAGATAATACAAGCTCATTCTTGGGAAAAGCTAAGTCTATTATTTTCTCAGCCATTGACCCAAAAACTTTTGAAGAAGAAGCTAAAAAAATAAACTTTGATATGTCGAATCGCCATAAGTTCCACGAAGGTTCTTTACCTTGGAGACTGATTGAAATGGCAGATAAGATTGAGTCATTACCAGCTGGCTATGGGGCTAAGGGAAAACAAACTGGACACGATACGAATAAGGCAAGAATGGTAGCTGAATTAGCTAGAAACTTCGCTAGGTTGTGTGTAATAATGAATTGGAGAACTGAAGATGCTATTATTTATCTTCTTACTTGTTCAATGAAAGAAAACTATGGAGAATTCAATAGCTTCGCTCCACTATATAAGATTTCATAAGTTCCACTAAAATAATATGAAATGTGGAAATAAGGGAACTCTTCAACTTACTTGGGGTATTTGGGGTGGTGGAGGTTTTGATACAATTAAGCTCCGCCATTGCTCTGAAAAAGCGTGTGAAGCTGAAAAAACAACAACAGAAGAGTATATCAATGCTATAAATCTTTATGAGTTTTTAAATCAATTTTCAAAGCATAATCCCGATGGCCATACATTTGAGCCTTGTAGGTTTACTGATAAAGATGATACTTGCGACTTTTCTGAAAGTGACTTAGTAAAAGTTGATAATTCTCTTTCTATATCTTGTAACTGTAGATGTAAGTTTTGCTTTAAACATAAAGAAAATAATAGTGAACTGAAAGACACAAACTTATCAGAAGCTTGGGAAAACTCCGAACTTACAAAACAAACATATTTAAACACATTCTATCGACTTAAAGGTTCTCACTTAAATATGTTAAGGGCTACAGATAATGGAGAGCCTCTTATTTATAAAAAAGAATTATTAGAGTTTTTAAGTACTTGTACAAATGAAGATTTTAAAGTTTTTGGAATAACAACAAATGGAGAACTTTTAGATAAAGACTTTATTGATAAATTAAGCGAATATTCTAAAAAAGGAAACTTCAATATTCAAATACAAGTTTCTCTGAATGCTTTCAATGCAGACACACGAAGAAAAGTAATGAAATCTAAAAGAGACATAGAAGAAATTAAAGACTTAATAAAATATATGAAGTTGAACACCAATATTTGGGTTCACGCTTCTATTGTAGTTGTGCCAGAGAATATAGAAGAAGTTCCATTATTAGATAATTGGTGTAAAGAAAACAAAGTTTGCTTTATTTCTTCTCCAGCTTACGGAACTGAATGGTATGAGCTTGGAGCGCCTCTTGCTTCTTGGAAACCCTATAACTAAATTTTTCTAAAAATTTTTTACTTTTCTTTACCTCTTTATTATTATATAAATATAAGGAGGAATAAATTGAATAAGAATACAGGCCCGCCGACCTAGGTTTGGTGGAAAGTAGATAGGGAGTTAAGCCAGAAATCACCTCTCCCGAATCAAAAGGGTCCATAGAGTTATGGTTGGGCTGGACGGAGACCAATAAGGAAGCTTAATCCACTTCGCGAAAATTAGCCCGGTGTTCACTCACCACCTTCGTCAAATTGAATAGAAGTTAGGGTCTGCTCGAGTGAGAGCATCAGAGACCAGACCTTCACCGTAAAATCGGAATTACGGATTACCTTTTATGGGCTAGTCAGACAAATGGCCTAGTCTCCCGCAACGAAAACCTACAAAGGACGGCGGGTAATGCGAGTTCGAATCTCGTCTGGTCCACTATTTCAACTTTCCGAGGCATCGGGATAAAAGTTGAGAGAAACGATTCTTCATAAAAAGGCTAGATACAGGGTGTGTCATTGACCGCCGCCCATACGAAGCCGAAGAGTAAGAACGAAGGCCAAGTTCAGAAATGGAGAACGAATAGTCTTGAGTGCGGAGACTTTAAAGCGCAAGCTATCGAGTGTAAATGCGAAAAATGTGAGTAGTGTAGTGATACATGAAAGTAGGCTATGAGAAAGGCCTCGCTGGAAGAAGTAAATTGAAATGGGGTAGCTCCCTAAATTAGGTTTATGGAAATCGAGAAAACTACGGTACACCACGGCCTGAATGTGGTTATGCTGGTGGTCCGACTCCACCTGGGCCGTCTAAGGTTGGCAGCCAAACCTTTAAGGCTCCATTCTCCTTCACGGGGGTGTAGGTTCACCCCCATTTTTTTGGAGTATTTCCCGCTTTCGGGCGGTTAATATAAATTAAAATCCCAGTGAGATACTGGGCGTGAAAGAAGGAAGGGTTTTTAAGATTGACCCTATTATTCGCGCGGAAGACTGACTCCTTCATCTGATGGTCTTCGATATGTGGCTTGAGGCCGCGCAGCGGACTGGAATATCGTTTCTCCTTATTTATTCTCCAGTCCGGCGAATTTTGGAAAATTCTTAGTTGTACTAACTAATTAACGGTTAATATAACTAAATAAGAGATTTTATTAGAGGTATAAGGAATTCTTATGATGAGTTCAAGAAATGTTACGACAGCTACAATTTTCTCAACAAGAAATTATATGAATGATAATTATGCCTTTGCATACGCTACAGAAGCCGGATTTGATGGAGATGAACGTATGAGAACTTAGAAAATGAAAATACAAACAAGTTTTCTTTTCTAGGTTCAAGATAAACTCTTGAACCTTTTTTATTGCCTAATTCAAAATGGAGCTATGGGGAAAGTGGTTATCCCGCCACGTTGTCAGCGTGGAGTTCCGAGTTCAAATCTCGGTTGTTCCGACTTAAGTAAGAGTGGAGCTACAAGGTGTTTATGCCACTCTTTCCCACGCGAGGGGCTTCGTAGCAGGAATCTTCAGCTAATAACTGCGGGTTGAAGGTAAACACAATTTTTTGGTCTTGTAAGCAGTGGCTAGCAGGCCCGACTGTCTATCGGGAGGTCGCCGGTTCGAATCCGGCCAAGACCGCTATCGGGAGAAAACCCACCCAATCTTCAAAGGGTGTTGTGTTACTTGAGCACATAATTCAAGAGAGAAGAAAGTAGCGGAGCTTTCACCTTCCGCAAATGTTTTGGTCCATAGGGCAAATTGGTTGAGCCGTGACCCTTTCAAGGTCGAGGAGTGGGTTCGAATCCCGCATGGACTAAGAGGCTAATACTTCCAAGCTGTGTTAGTGAGAAGTTGTAACTTGGCATACTAGGTCTTTTCAGAGGCCGAAAAAGGATTCAAACCTTTTGTATTGGACATTGAAATACCGCTGAAACGATATGATTTGTAAGTTGGCTGTGTGATTGTCGCCCAACAATAAAAAAAGAAAGTCAATCAGGTTTGAAGTTATTCTTTCTGAAAAGAAAGTAAATATACGGTTCTTTGGATAAGTGGCTAAATCGCCAGCCTCTCAAGCTGGAGACCCAAGTTCAATTCTTGGAAGAACTAAACTTTTGGGCTTATGGTATAATGGCTATTACG
>JAEEGL012159726.1_pt1 | contig 18538 bp, 16 predicted proteins | sample 9134231 | NCBI WGS metagenome assembly JAEEGL01 (sample SAMN16246548, study PRJNA631951) | gut metagenome | biome: gut microbiome; feature: rumen; material: fiber-attached | host: Bos | place: Iran: Karaj | collected 2018-10 | reverse complement strand
TCAGGTTGCCGACCATCATCCGAAGCGTCTGATTATCTTCGACATTTACGAAAACAATGCATATAACATCCAGCTTGAGCTGAAGGAGAAGCATCCCGAGCTCGACCTGGTAACCCTGATCGGTTCCGTTCGTGACTCTCGGAAGATGTTCCAGGTGTTCGAGCAGTACCGTCCGGACGTTGTGTACCATGCGGCAGCGCATAAGCATGTGCCGCTCATGGAGGACAGCCCGTGCGAAGCTATCAAGAATAATGCCATCGGTACCTACAAAACCGCCTATGCGGCCATGGTGCACGGCTGTAAACGTTTCGTCCTGATTTCCACTGACAAAGCCGTCAACCCGACTAACATCATGGGCGCGTCGAAGCGGCTTTGCGAGATGATCATCCAAAGCTTTGACGAGAAGATCAAAGAAGGCAAGGCAGCCGAGATCCCGCAGTTGTTTACGCACTACACGCACACAAGAGGCGGCAAGGAAAAGCTCGACAGGACGGCCAATGCAGAGTTCTTCCGGAAGATTAAGACCGAATTTGTCGCAGTCCGTTTCGGCAATGTGCTCGGCTCGAACGGAAGCGTCATCCCGATCTTCAAAAAGCAGATTGAAAAGGGCGGTCCCGTAACTGTAACCCATCCGGACATCATCCGCTACTTTATGACGATTCCCGAGGCCGTGAGCCTCGTGCTTCTTGCAGGAACCAACGCAAAGGGCGGTGAGATATTCGTTCTCGACATGGGAAGCCCCGTGAAGATTGATACGCTTGCGCGTAACCTCATCAAGCTTTCCGGTCTCAAGCCGGACATCGACATCAAAATCGAATACACCGGCCTTCGCCCGGGAGAAAAGCTCTACGAAGAGAAGCTCCTTGCCGAAGAGGGCATTCAGAAGACGGAAAATGAGAAGATTCATATCGGCTGTCCGATCAAGTTCGACATCAACCGCTTCCTCGACGATCTCGACGACCTCATGGATGCTGCTTATGCGAACAGCAGAGATATTAAGAGACTTGTTGCCAGCATGGTAAGCACGTATCACCAGGAGGGCGTGGAAGCCATTAAGAGCGAAACATACCGAATGCTAATGAGGGAAGCGGGGCAGGATAGCATTTCGAACTCTGGCGAAGTCAGCGGTGATGATGATAATTAAGTGTAATCAAAGCATAATGGAGAATTAGACAACGAAATGAGAAAGATCAGTTTCAGTCCTCCGGATATTACAGAGGCAGAAATACAAGAGGTTGCAGAAGCACTCCGGTCAGGATGGATTACAACCGGTCCCCGTACCAAACTGTTGGAGCGGCGTCTTGCGGCATTCATCGAAACAGGAAAGAATGATGTTGATACGGAATCGGATGTTTCACGGTGGAGCAATCGTGTGGTTTGTCTGAATTCTGCAACGGCGGCAGAAGAGCTGAACCTTCGAATTCTAGGAATCGGACCTGGAGATGAAGTAATTGTTCCGGCTTACACCTATACAGCTACCGCATCGGCAGCAATCCATTGCGGAGCAACGGTTGTATTTGTCGATATCCAAAAGGACGGCGATGCGATTACGCATATGCCTGAGATGGATTATACAGCGCTGGCTGCGGCAATCACAGAGAAGACAAAGGCGATTGTAGCGGTAGATCTTGCAGGTATTATTGCGGATTACGAAACGATATACCGAATCGTGGAAGAGAAGAAAGAACTGTTTCATCCGGTTGAGTCGGACGGGACCTCGCTTGGCGATTTGAACCACCGGATTCAGATGGCCATCGGACGTGTAGCCGTGTTGTCCGATGCAGCGCACAGCCTTGGTGCTTCGCGAACCTTCCGAGGCGAAAAGAAGTACTGTGGAGCAATTGCGGACTTCACTTCGTTCAGCTTTCATGCGGTGAAAAATTTCACGACGGCCGAAGGCGGTGCAAGCACCTGGAAGCCGATTGAAGGCGTTGATAATGCGGAGATTTACAAGTTCTTCCAGTTGCTTTCCCTGCACGGACAGAACAAGGATGCTCTTGCGAAGACAAAACTCGGGGCATGGGAATACGACATTATCGGACCGTGGTACAAGTGTAATATGACCGATATCATGGCAGGAATCGGTTTGCGGCAGTTGGACCGTTATCCCGGATTGCTGGAAAGAAGAGCGCAAATTATCGCGAAGTTTGATGCCACATGTGATGAACTCGGAATCAGTCATCTGGTTCACTGCATCAATGACAGTTCGAGTTCGGGGCACCTTTATTTGATTCGCGTTCCGGGGATTACGGAGGCGCAACGTAACGAAGTAATCGAGAAAATGGCAGAACAGGGCGTCGCCACGAATGTTCACTATAAGCCGTTACCGATGATGACTGCATACAAGGCACTTGGATGGAATGTCGAGAACTTCGCTAATGCCTTTGAATACTATTGCAACCTTGTTTCTCTGCCGCTGCATACCCGGCTTAGCGATGAAGATGTGGAGTATGTTTGCGAGACTTTGCGCAAGGTTGTTAAGGACATGGATTTATGCTAAGGAAATGGGAAAATCTGCCTGATTTCATGCGCGTTCCTGAAGTTCGTCCGTATTGGGAAGTGCTGAATAAAAAACGGGGTCAGTTGGCGCTTAAGCGAGCATTTGATCTTATTGTAGCCTTGATCATGTTTATTTTACTGGCAATACCTATGCTGATTATTGCTATATGGATCAAGCTAGACAGCAAAGGAACGGTGTTTTATCGGCAGGAACGTGTTACCACGTACGGGAAGCATTTTCGTATCCACAAATTCCGCACAATGGTTTCAAATGCTGACAAGATAGGCACTACCGTTACGGTTGGAGAGGATCCTCGGATTACGCGTGTCGGCCACAAGCTTCGTAAATTGCGTTTAGACGAGCTTCCTCAGGTTATTGATGTTATTACCGGCGATATGTCATTTGTCGGAACGAGACCCGAGGCGGTCAAATATGTGCAGAGATATAAACCGGAGTACAATGCAACGCTTCTGATGCCGGCGGGCATCACATCGGAGGCATCCATCCGTTACAAAGACGAAGATACGCTTTTGAATGCAGCAGAAGATGTAGACTCTGTTTATGTCAACCAGGTTTTACCGGGCAAGATGAAGTGGAATCTGGAGCGCATTTTAACATTTAGTTTTCTTAGAGATGTTGTGACCATGTTCAGAACTATTGCAGCTGTGCTGGGGAAGGACTATAACTAATGCCGGAATTCAGTGTTCTGATGTCGTTATACAAGAAAGAAAAAGCCGAATATGCTGAGGCCTGTTTCGAAAGCCTTTTGCGACAGAGTGTTCCTGCAAGCGAGTGGGTTGTTGTTGAAGATGGTCCTTTGACGGAAGAATTATATTCGCTATTGAGCAAATACCAGGGAGATTATCCCGGACTGATTAAAAGAGTTCCACTAGAGACAAATCAAGGCTTGGGCGCTGCACTGCAGGCGGGTATTCCGGAGTGTTCCAATGAACTGATTGCACGCATGGATACGGATGATATTGCACGAGATGACCGTTTTGAGAAGCAACTGGAAATGTTTGCTTTGATGCCGGATTTAGACATCTGTGGAAGTAATATCGATGAATTTGAGGAAACGCCGAATATAATAGTTGCTTCTCGAAATGTTCCAGTGACACATTCGGAAATAATACAATACCAAAAGCGCCGGGATGCATTCAATCATATGACGGTAATGTACAAGAAGTCGGCAGTTGTGGGAGCCGGAAACTATCAGCCTTGTCCTCTGATGGAGGATACTTTTCTGTGGGCAAGAATGATTATGAATGGCGCGAAATGTGCAAATGTTGGAGAGCCATTAGTCTTCGCACGTATTGGAAAGGATATGTTTGCAAGACGCGGCGGGTGGAGCTATTTCAAGAAATATCGTAAAGGACGTAAGATGGTTCTGCAAACCGGCCTAATCAGTCGGTGGGACTATTATGTTACTGTAGCGATTCAATTCATCGTGGCCTTGATGCCGGGAAAACTTCGCGGATGGTTGTTTAAAAAAGTATTGCATAAATAATAGATTTTAGTGAGAAGAGTTAACGAAAGGAATGCTGTGGCGTGGATACCCAGCGCCAAGAATAGTATGAAAGAAGTAGACTGGGAAGTCATTCAAAAGGTTCAGGAAGTCGACAAACGTGCGGCGTTGTTTTTTTCGGAGTTTTGCAAAAAGAACAATCTAACCTGTTATATGTGCGGAGGAGGATGTATTGGGGCAATCCGTCACAAAGGGTTTATTCCTTGGGATGATGACCTGGATTTTTTTATGCCCCGAAATGACTATGAGAAGTTAAAGCTCTTATGGAAAGATACGGATGACTATGCGTTGCTATATCCAAAGAAGGATTATAACGATCATAATATGTTTATAACGCTTCGCGATAAGAATACAACGTTAATCAAACCGTATCAGGCGGATATTGACACAGTTCATGGGATCCCTATAGATATATTTCCTTTGGATGGCTTTCCGGATGGTGGATTCAAACGAAAGAAACAGGTTTTTTGGGCGCTTGTATACCAATTGTTCTGCGCTCAGATTGTACCTGAGAACCATGGAAAGTTAGTGACTTTTGCCGGGAGAGTTATTCTTGGCGTTTTCCGTTCCCAAAAGCTGCGATACAAGATTTGGAGACGGGCTGAAAGAAAAATGTCTAAATATGATATTGAATCATGCACGAGTATCACAGAGATTTGTGCCGGACCCGTCTATATGAATAATAAGTATCCTAAAGAGTTATTTGCCAAATCAATTGATGTTGAATTTGATGGGGTAAAGCTACCGATTCCGGTTGGGTACGATGAGTATCTTCGGATTGTTTTCGGCGATTATATGAGGATGCCACCGGAGGAAAAACGGGTACCACAGCACGATGCGGTGTTTATTGATGCGGATAATCCGTACACGAAATATAAAGGAAAGTACTATTGTGTTAAGTAATCAACTCTAGGGGAATGAACGATGCGTTTCAGAATTGGAAAGTATGAAATAAAGATATGGTATTTGTTGCTGTTCTGTATTTACTCAAATACTATCATGCTGAGCAGTTTTCGCCTTGTTTCATACTTTTATGTCTATGCCATTCCCCTGTTTTATCTTGTGGTTCATGTTAAAGATGTAATACTTCTCTTTACCAGGGCGAGGAGAAGCCTTTTGATGCTTGCACTTTTTTTCGCCGGGATAGCTCTATTTGGTGCGATTTTGTCGCCTCTGATAAATGAGAGTTATGATTTTTCTTTCATCATCAGCGGACCAGTGAAGAGAATTGTGTTGAAATTATTTGTCTTAGTCTTTCTCTTATTGGTTTACATACGAAATGTTTCAAAATACAATCCGAAGGTGATGGAATTCGGACTTTATTTTGTCTTCAGTAATTTGTTTTATGTAATCGGAACCCTTGTGATTTGTGCGTTTCCCGGGTTGCATGAAGCGATTCTCAATAATACCTATATGGATGCTTATACAAGAGAAGTATCTCAGGTGTCATATTACTATACCCGTATCGGTTGGAGCGGTTATTCAAGCTTCTTGCCATCCGCCATGTGTAGCCTCACGGTTATTCTTTGTGTGCTGTTCGCAATTGAGTCAAAACGCGATGGGGTTTTTAACAAAGTCAATATGCTCTTTGTAGCTATGGTTGTTGGTAATTTTTGTTATGCGCGAACAGGCGTAATTGTTACAGCTGTCTGTATAGTTTTGTATTTGCTGTATCTGATTAAGAACGCCGATCTTCGTATTCTTTCTTATCCTGTAATTGCGTTTTTGGTGATCGTTGTATTTGGAATACTGGTGACAAAAAGTGATGTTGTAAGAAACTGGTATCAGTGGGGATTTGCACAGGTTATTTCTTACCAGCAGACAGGTTCCTTTGAAACTGACTCGCTTAGTTCGTTGAAAAACATGTACCAAACGCTTCCAGACGGAACAACATCATGGATGCTTGGAGATGGAAGATATAGTTCATCAACGGGATATTATAAACGAGTTGATGTAGGATGGTTGCGTAGTGTGTTTAATTACGGACTGATTTTTTCTTTCTTTCAGTATCTTTTCCTTTTAGTCGTGTTGTGGCAGTTTGTTAGAAGCCCAATGCTGCAAATAAAACGGGTAGAACGAAAGCTTTTGTTTGCTATGCTGTTTATCTTGTTTGTTGTTTTTGAATCTAAGGGAGAGGTTTGGTATAACCTTGCAGGGACGATAATCCCTTTCTGTTTGCTTGAGTTGTATTTAAAGCATAGCATTGGTGGAGAGCTTGTTGAGAGCTAGCTTTCGGGAAGAAAGGTTTATAGATTTAGATGCGTGATAAAAAAGTGAATTTATCAGGGGAAAAACAAAAGGCGATCGGTGTTGTCTTCTATGATTATTCTGTTAAAGCGGGAGGACAACGAGTTGCGGCAAATGTTTTCAATTATTTGTGCGGCAAAGGATATCGAATAATCTTTATTAGCGTCTTTTCCAAAAACGGCACGGTTTCTTTTGAATTGGACGGAAGGATTTCGGTTTTTTTTCTCAATGATGGGGAGGGGCATTTTCGGAAAGTACTCCGTTCATCAATCAAATCGTTTGGTGAAATCGTGGACAGAGAGAATATCGGGGTGTTACTGGCGGAAGGTTTTTCGGCAGATATGATAACCGCGATTGTATCTAAAAAGCGCAACATTCCATTTCTTCACTGTGAGCATACTAGTTTGGAAAACAAACTTTATTCGGATAGCCTTGCATCCAAAGTATATCGTTATGTGGGAGTCTGTAGATCGAAGGCAATCATTGCTTTGACCGAAGCAAACAAGATATCGTTTGAGAATAAATACCGAAGCGCTAAAGGGAAAGTAGTGGTTATTCCTAATTGGGTTGAGAAACCCGATAATGCTGTGACATACAATCCTGACGCGTATGTCATTTTAAGCATCGGAAGAGCAGATCCAGTGAAAGGTTATGACCGCTTGATTGAAGTTGCAAGTCGAATTAAGACGGCCTGCGTTGGTTGGGAATGGCAGATATGGGGTAACTTCGATAACGAATATGGGCAAAGCATACGTCAGATGATTCATGAACGTGAATTGGAGGATTTCGTAAAACTGAAGGGATCTACAGAAAGTGTTAATGAAGTGTATGCCAATTCGGGGCTATTCGTTTTGACATCATATTTTGAAGGATTACCGATGGTGTTGCTAGAGGCCTCCGTGAACAGACTTCCGTTGTTGTCTTTTAATATTGCTACTGGACCGAATGAAATTATTGTTGACGGCGTAAACGGTTATCTGATTAATGATGCTGATCTTGAAGAAATGTCAGATAGAATACGGTGGCTGGTATTAAATAAGAATGAGAGAATACGGTTGTCCGAAAACAGTTGGATAAACCTTACGAGGTTTGAAAAGGAACGGGTTGCGGAAGAGTGGCATCAATTGCTTAGTAAGTTCGTTTAAATAGTAGGCAGAGAGGAGCATGGTATGGCTGTAGCAGTTATTATTGCCGGTGGAGCCGGGGCTAGAATGGGACAGGATATCCCTAAACAGTTTATCAATGTTTATGATAAGCCAGTGCTTATTTACACTTTGGAAGGGTTTCAAAAGCATCCACAGGTAGAAAGCATTGAAGTTGTCTGCATTGATGGTTGGCACGATGTGTTGAGCGCGTATGCAAAGCAATTCGGTATCAGCAAGTTAAAATGGATTGTTTCCGGTGGAAAAACAGGTCAGGAATCGATTCGGAATGGGGTATATAACCTCGAAGGAAAGGTTGCTCCGGATGAGATTGTTGTCATTCATGACGGAATAAGACCACTTGTGGATGAAACAGTGCTCACCGATGTGATTGTTAAAGCTAAAGAGCACGGGAATGCCGTAACCGCAATGCCCTATAATGAGCAAATATTTGTTATAGATGATGAGTTCAGTACGACTAAGTTCATTCCTCGTGAGACGCTACGCCGGGTAGCCACACCGCAGGCATATCGGTTTGACCTGCTCTTATCAAAGTACAGGGAAGCCTATGAAAAAGAGATTGGAATCTACGGGTCTCACTACACGAACACGATGATGGTTGAACTTGGTGTAAGGCTGTATTTTGCTGCGGGATCGGACAAAAATATCAAGCTGACAACAAAAGATGATTTGGAGATGTTTAAGGCCTATTTGAAGACTGATAAGGATAATTGGCTGAAATAGAGAAATTGTTTAGGAAAGAGTAGAAATGAGTACAGAAAAAGAGTTCACCTTTGTTACGCTGACATATAATCATTCGTTGTTCATCGAAGAGCACTTAAACAGCATTTTAAGTCTTGTTAAGAGTTATGGTGAAGGTATTTCTGTAGACCTTATTGTTTCAGATGACTGTTCCAAAGACGACACGACCGAAATAGCAGATCGGTGGATAGAGGATAACAGGGCTTTTTTTCGAAGAATTACGCGTAAGTATTCTGATGTGAATCGTGGATTGATTTCCAATTTGTTCGGTGCAATTGAAGAGGTCCAAACACGACACTTCAAGTTCCTTGCAGGAGATGATAAATACTTTCAAAATGATATCTTTTCTTTCGTGTTTGGGCTCAATGAGGGACAGATGGTTGTTACGCCGTTAATACCATTTGGTGAAGGCGAAAGCGCAAAGGAGATAGTTAGAAGATATAGGACTTTATTGTTTGCCAAGAACAAGGGTAAGAGTCATCAGTTGATGAGGTATGAGAATTATATACCTGCTCCGGGAGTGTTTTTAGACGGTTCGCTTCTAAAAGACGAACGATTGAGAGAATTCTTAGGAAAGTACAGGAACATTGAAGACTACCCTATGTGGTGGTACATGTTGTTCGTACGAAAGATTGACTTTACGGTTGTTAATACCCCGTATGTTCTTTACAGGGTGAATGCCGGTATTTCAACAAAAAAAACACATGAAAAAAGAACGGCATATCTTGATGAAATAGGACAAATCAGAAAAGATTTGAAAGTCCGCAGATACCGATTGCCCAAATACATCAATGTTTTTCGATACTTAGGAAAAATAAATACGTGGATTGTTCGCAGGAAACGTGAAGAGATAGATAATCTTTTGGGAAATGACGAATCATTGGCGGTATACAAGCATAGCTAGTGTAGCGTGTTGGATTGATTAAGAACAAGAGAATGATTGCCGAGGAGTGATAAACATGGGGCTGTATGATTGTGATGAATACCTGAATGACGTGGAATATGTTGCCGAATTGCATCTTCCTTGGGAAAAGCTTCAGGGAAAGAGTTTGTTGCTTTCAGGAGCAACCGGGATGATTGGCAGTTTCTTTGTTGATGTAATTCTTAAGAAGAATCAAGCCGGATTAGGTTGTGCTGTATATGCATTGGGAAGAAACCGAGAAAAAGCCATGCTGCGTTTTGCCAATGCGAAAAATGATCCGAGCTTCATTTTTGTAGAGCATGATGTGACTTGTCCGTTTCAGAACAATGAGATTGGGAAACTGGACTATGTGTTGCATTTGGCATCTAATACTCACCCGTTGCAGTATTCCACGGATCCGATTGGAACAATTACAACTAATATAATCGGTCTTCAAAACATGTTGGAACTAGCGGTTGCGCATGAGGCGACAAGATTTGCGTTTGCCTCGTCCAATGAGATTTATGGAGAAAATCGGGGAGATGTTGAACTTTTCTCGGAGGACTACTGTGGATACATTAACTCGAATACTCTTCGTGCCGGGTATCCAGAGAGCAAGCGTTGCGGCGAAGCATTATGTCAGGCTTATAAGAGCCAGAAGGGTCTGGATGTAGTGATTCCGCGTCTGACACGAACGTATGGTCCGACAATGTTGATGGGTGATACGAAAGCGCTTAGCCAGTTTATCAAGAAAGGAATTGCCGGAGAAGATATTGTTTTGAAGTCTGCAGGGACGCAGTATTACAGCTATCAATATGTAGCGGATTCGGTTTCCGGTTTGCTGACGGTTCTTCTTTGCGGGCAAAGCGGCGAGGCATATAACATTGCCAACGAAGACAGCGATATTATGTTGAAGGATTTGGCGAAGGCAGTTGCGGACTTCAGTGGCAAAAAAGTTGTGTTTGAAATCCCGGATTCGGTTGAGGCTGCGGGATACAGCACGGCGACTAAGGCAAGGCTGGATGGAAGGAAACTGGAGTTGTTGGGTTGGTTGCCAAGATACAGTATTAAGAGCGGAATTGAGAGAACAATGACGATTCTGAAGTCTGTTAGGGAAGGCTAACGACATTCGATATACAGATTATTGCAGATTAACAAACTTGATTGGAGATTCAGATGAAAATTCCGTTTGTTTCGTTTCTTCCCATGGAGGAAGAGCTGAGAGAAGGAATAACAGAAGCCTTTAGCCGTGTGTTCAATCGCTCCTGGTATATTACAGGGGAAGAGGGTGAGCGGTTTGAGCGCGAGTTTTCCGAGTATTGCGGAACATCCTATGCAGTAGGTGTAGGTAATGGGCTTGATGCTCTTGTGATGGCCTTGAAGGCATTAGGTATTGGTCGAGGGGACGAGGTGATTGTTCCGTCGAATACTTTTATTGCTACAGCGCTGGCAGTAACGTATGTTGGAGCAACACCGGTCTTTGTTGAACCGGACATTCGAACGTTTAATGTTAATCCTGCGTTGATTGAGGCTGCGATTACAAACAAGACAAAGGCGGTTATGCCTGTGCACTTATATGGTCAGGCTTGCGATATGGATCCTATTATGGAGATTGCGAAAAAACACTGCCTTAAGGTCATTGAGGATTGTGCTCAAGCGCATGGAGCGACATATAAAGGGAAAAGAGTCGGAAGCTTTGGTGATGTGGCAGGCTTTAGCTTTTATCCGGGAAAGAATCTTGGAGCTCTCGGAGATGCTGGTGCGGTTGTTACCAGCAATAAGGCGTTAGCAGACAAGATTCGGGCATTGGGAAATTATGGGTCAGACTATAAGTACCACCACATTTACAAGGGGAACAACAGTCGTTTGGATGAACTCCAGGCGGCGTTTCTTTCGGTGAAATTAGCAAGTCTGGATCGGATGAATGAGGCACGAAGAAGAATAGCAAAAAGGTATAGCGAAGAAATAGATAACCCGAGCGTAATCGTCCCTTTTGTAGCGAAAGATTGTGTGCCGGTATGGCATATTTACGGTGTTCGTTGTGATAGGCGAGATGAGTTGGAAAAGTATTTGAATGCTAAGGGCATTGGAACGAACAAGCACTACCCCATTCCAATCCACTTGCAGGAGTGTTATAAAGATCTCGGATTGACAAAGGGAGACCTTCCGATAGCGGAAACAATCAGTGCAACAGAGTTGAGTCTGCCAATGTATTATGGAATGACTGATGAAGAGATAACATATGTGATTGATGCTATCAATAGTTTTTGATGGAGGAAGTAAATCTTGCGCTTACGTAACTTAAAAATCAAAGATGCACCACTTATGTTGCAATGGATGCATGACCCAAGTGTTGTAGGTAATTTGCGCGGTAATTTTGCAGAAAAATCAATCGAGGATTGTGAGCGGTTCATAGGCGAGAGTGTTTCCGAAACAAATATTCATTTGGCGGTTGTCTCTGACGAAGATGAATACATGGGAACGGTCAGCCTCAAGAACATTGAAAACGGATATGCTGAGTTTGCGATTACGGTTCGTGCACAGGCGATGAGACGAGGTTATTCGTGGTACGCAATGAGGGAGATAATAAGGCAAGCGTTTGAAATCTATGGCTTGTCTGAAGTTTACTGGTGCGTGTCGCGCGCAAACGAACGTGCCGTAAAGTTTTACGATAAGCATGGATTTCCGGAGACGAAAGACGTGCCTCAGGGAATTTCGAAAAGGTATCAGGGAATTAACAATCTGAAGTGGTACTTAGTGAATAAAGAGACGTGGCTTGCTAAGAAAAAGAAGGTGGCTGGTTGTAAGGTTGTTCAAATTAGGACAATTTCAGCGGATGATGCCGGTGCGCTTTCGTTTTTTGAAGGTGAACGGGATTTTTCGTTTGATATTAAACGAGTTTACTATATTACAGGAGTGCCTGAAGGCGTAAGAAGAGGTTTTCATGCGCACAAGCAGCTTAAACAGTTACTGTTTTGTCCCTATGGACGAATCCTTTTGTCACTTGAGGGACGCGAGGGTAAGGAAGAAATAGAACTCGATGACCCTTCGGTTGGAGTCATAATTGATGATTATGTTTGGCGAGAGATGCTTTGGCTTCAAAAGGATTCCGTTTTATGTGTTGCGGCATCAGACTATTATGATGAGAGTGATTATGTTCGTGATTATCAGGAGTTTAGGGAATCACTGAAAAAGATGCAATAGAAAAAGAGTGTGGATAACGAAGATTTTGCGGACACTCTTTGCTCGAAAAGGAAAGATATGAACTTAATATCAACAATTAAAAAAAAGATTGGAGGCTCACCGGAAGCAAAAGCATCGTCTGCATATATGCTCTGTAGTGTTGTGCAGAAATGCTTATCATTTATAACCTTGCCGTTGTTTACGCGAATTCTCAGTACAGAGGATTTTGGTGTAGGAACGGTATATTTGTCAACATCAGCAATTGTTATTATCTTCGTGACGCTAAATTTGCCGTATGGTTCGTTTTCTCCTGCGATGTTGAGGTTTGAGAAGGACAGAGACGGATATATTTCAGCGACTAATATGATAAGTGTCCTCCTCACGGGGGTATACTTTCTTGTATATTTTCTGTTTCGTGATTTCTGGAATGACTTGTTAGACCTTCCGACAGAACTCATGGTACTAATGGGTGGAGAAATGCTTGCCGGGACAGCAATTCAGTTTTGGATGGGGAAAGCGCGCTTTGAGTATAAGTACAAAGGTGTTGTTTGGGTCACAATTCTGCTTTCGGTTATTGGAACGGCGAGTTCATTTGTTGCAGTTCTTTTGTTTTCCAATAAGGGCACGGCGAAAGTGCTTGCAAACGGTATTGTGGTTTGTATAATCGGCGGAGTGATTCTGATCAGGGCTTTGCTGAAAGGGAAAAAATGTTTTGCCCCTGAGTATTGGAAATATGCACTTGCATTCAACATTCCTTTGATACCGTACTATTTATCTCAGATTGTGTTTAATCAGTCAGATCGATTGATGATTGATAGGATGGTGGGCCGAGGAGAAGCAGCATTATACGGTGTTGCATATACAGTAGCGTTTGTTTTAACGTTCGCATTGAACGCAGTCAACAATTCATTTATTCCTTGGATGTATAGAAGCATTAAGACTAATCGACTAAAAGAGATCAGAAAAAACTCCTTGGTGATTGCGACGGCGTTTTCTATTTTGTTATTGGGCATTATTGCTCTGGCCCCGGAGCTAATCCTTGTTCTGGGCGGAAGTAAATATGAAGCGGCTGTAGATGTTGTGCCGCCGGTAGCAATGAGTTTATTGCTTTTGTTTTATAGCCAGTTGTTTATTAATGTCGAGTTTTATTTTGAAGAGAAATATAAGTTGGTTGGAGCTTCAATACTGGCAGCGGTTGCGAATATTGTGTTGAATTATTTTGGCATCCGAGAGTTTGGTTTTGTTGCCGCGGGATATACGACCTTAATTAGCTATGTCTTGTTTGCAGGGTGTAACTATATCTTTGTACGAAAGATTTGTTTAGCAAAAGGAATGGAAGAGCCACTTTATTACTATAAAGGTTTGCTCGCCGTGTTTGTAGTTTTTGCCGTCATTGGCTTTGGGGTCGCAGCTATGTATCCATTTAGAATACTTAGATTGATGATTATTTTAACTGGAGCAGTTATTCTTCTTTGTGAAAGAAAACATGTTATCAGTTTTGTTTCTAAGACCTTTGGACTTGCCTCGAAATAGGAATAAAGATGGAACAGATAAAGGGATTGTTAAGAAAACCAATGCGAGCAATGAGAAGAACACTCTCAAAGTTTAGGGCGAATTGTTATCTCGCTCGCCTGGAAAAGAGAGGTTGTTCTGAAGACGGGAAGATAACGGTTTTGTTTGTTGTACAAATGCCGGAGATATGGAATAAGGAAGCTGCAGTTTTTGAGGCAATGATGCGACATCCGCGATTCCGACCGGAGTTAATTGTTGTCCCGTCATATAATATTGTTCATGCTGAAATCGGAGAGTATGGATCAGAATTAAGTTTCTTTGAGCAACAATATGGAAAAGAGTATGTAAGAAAAGCGTTGGATAACGACTGGCTTGACTTGCGTGAACTTTATCCAGATTATGTGTTTTATCAGAGGTGTTGGGAAGACTATTTGCCGAAGCAGTATCACGCTTCTGAGGTCGTAAAGTTCTCGAAGACCTGTTATATTCCCTATTGTTTTCATGTTTTGAAAGATCCAGCATCATATTATCGGAATAGTTTCTTCTTCAATCTTTATATGTTCTTTTGCTGTAGCGAACAGCAAAAGATGTTACAAAGAGCAAGCAGACGAAATAAAAACCTGTTTTTGGGATATCCGGAGCTAGAAGCAGTTACGCTTTCCAAGCAAAAGAATAACGAGTTGTTATCAGTGTTGTGGACACCAAGGTGGACTGATGACGAGGAAACGGGAGGAAGTAGTTTCCTGCGATATATGGAGGATGTTCTTGCTTTAGGGAAAGAAATCCCGGGCGTGGACGTAATGCTAAGGCCGCATCCAATGGCATTTCAAAATGCTATTCGGAAGGAAAAACTGACGGAAGAGGACGAGAGAGAATACCGTAGCAGAGCGCTTGCTGCAGGAGTCAGATTTGATGAAAACAAAGCTATTGAGGAAACGTTTCCTGAAACAGACGTTTTGTTGACCGATTTTTCCTCGGTCCTTATTCCTTTTTTCCTGACAGGGAAACCAATTATTTATTGTGCCAGGACAAATCTGGAGTTTTCTGAAGTAGCGCAGAAAGTTGTTGATTGTTCTTACAAAGCAAAAGATTGGACAGAAGTTCTCGATATTATGAAGGACCTTAAGAACGGAAAGGATGAACTTCGCGAACGACGAATAGCTTTTGCAAAAGAATTAAAAGAGATTAACGAAGGTGCAGCCGATAGAATTCTAAACGCAATTTTGAACGATGCGAAATAATGGGTATTAGGTGATTGAGTGTATGCAATCGAAGGAATGAGGAGATTGCGACGGGAAGGAGAATGACGTGAAGGGAATTATACTTGCTGGAGGAGCCGGAACTCGATTGTATCCGTTGACGATGGTTATCAGTAAGCAATTGTTGCCGGTATATGATAAGCCGATGATTTATTATCCGCTGTCCACTTTAATGTTGGCGGGGATAAAGGATATATTGATTATCAGCACGCCAACGGATATACAAGGCTTTCAGCGTTTGCTTGGAGATGGGAGTCAATTTGGTGTTAGTCTCAGCTACCAGATTCAGCCTAGTCCGGACGGACTGGCACAAGCTTTTCTTTTGGGAGAAGAGTTCATCGGAGACGATGCATGTGCGATGGTATTGGGCGATAATATTTTCTATGGAGCTGGGTTGAGGAATTCACTTCGCTTGGCAGTAGAGAACGCTGAACAGGGGTTCGCGACTATCTTTGGTTATTATGTTGACGATCCGGAACGTTTTGGAATAATGGAGTTTGACGAGGATTGGAATATTCTCTCTGTAGAGGAGAAGCCGGAGCATCCGAAGAGCCATTATTGTATAACCGGGTTATACTTTTATCCGAAGGGAGTTTCAGACAAGGCAAGACAGGTTAAACCTTCTGCGCGTGGTGAGCTAGAGATTACTACGTTGAATGATCTCTACTTGAAGGACGGAAGATTGAAGTGCCAGATATTTGGAAGAGGTTTCGCCTGGTTGGATACTGGGACAATGGACAGTCTTGTTGAGGCAACAACATTCGTACAAATTACTGAAAAACGGCAAGGCGTAAAGATTTCTGCACCCGAAGAGATAGCGTTTCGTAAGGGGTGGATCTCAAAAGAGCAGTTGTTGGACTCGGCAGCTAAATATGGAAAGTCACCATATGGAGCGCATCTATATAAAGTGGCAGATGGGACGTTGAAATATTAAGAAGTTGCTGCTAATAAAGACAAAACAATTTGAAAGAGGAAGTATACATGACAATATTAGTTACAGGTGGAGCTGGTTTTATCGGATCGAATTTTGTTTATCTTCTTTTAGATGAGCATCCGGATTGGAAAGTGGTTTGCGTGGATGTATTGACATACGCGGCCAATATTCATACGTTGAATGAAGCATTCAATTCGCTCCAATTCGTTTTTTACAAAGAGGATATTAGAAATCGGGAAGCTATAGATCGAATCTTTGCTGAGGAAAAGCCGGATGTTGTAGTGAATTTTGCAGCTGAATCTCATGTAGACAGAAGCATTGAAAATCCGACAGTTTTTTTGGAAACAAACATTATCGGAACGGCAGTTCTTTTGGATGCATGCAGAAAATACGGAATTAAACGTTTTCATCAGGTGGGAACTGACGAAGTATACGGGGATCTTCCGCTTGATAGACCGGATTTGTTTTTCCATGAGGATACACCTATACATACTAGTTCTCCTTACAGTACGTCTAAGGCTTCTGCCGACTTGCTTGTGATGGCTTATCACCGTACTTATGGAGTTCCTGTAACAATCTCCAGATGCTCGAATAATTACGGACCATATCAATTTCCGGAGAAACTGATTCCTTTAATGATTAATAATGCGGTTAATGACAAACCGCTTCCTGTTTATGGAGAAGGTCTTAACGTTCGCGATTGGTTATATGTTAAAGATCATTGTTACGGAATTCTTGCTGTGATTGAGAGAGGAAAAGAAGGGGAAATATACAATCTTGGGGGTCATAACGAAAAAACAAATATTGAGATTGTCAAAACCATTCTGAAAGAATTAGGAAAGCCGGAGTCACTTATTACTTATGTCGCGGATCGTAAAGGGCATGATCTTAGGTATGCTATTGATCCGAGTAAGGCAATGAAAGAATTGGGATGGCAACCCACTACTTTGTTTAAGGATGGAATTAAGCTGACAATCCAATGGTATAAGGATCACATGGATTGGATGCAAGAGTGTACTTCAGGGGACTATGTGAAGTATTATGAAGAAATGTATGGGAATAGAAAAGCGCAAATAGTTTAGACAACAATGAAAGAGCAATATGAATTAACGGTTATCATTTCGAATTATAACCAAGAGAAAACTCTCCCTAAAACGATTGATTCCGTCTTCTCGCAGAACGTGAATTATCCGTTCAAAGTTATTATCGTAGATGACTATTCCTGCTTAGACAGAAGCAAAGATGTCATAAGGGAATATGCGGAAAAGCATAAAAACATTGAACCAATTTATGCTAATGAAAACGGTGGATACCTAACTAATATTCTGAGAGCAAAGGAGAGAGTTAAAACAAAATATATATGTCTTCTTGATGCGGATGATTATTGGACTGATACAAATTATCTTCAGCGGGCATATGACTTTCTAAATGCTCACAATGAGTATTCTATATACGAGGCTAATGTTGAGGTTGTGGATGAAGTGGGGAAAAAAGGAAAACCTTTTATATCACCAAGAATCAAATCCGGTACATATTCAGAAGAAATGTATCTGAGTAATCTACCTGTGCCCATCTCACAGACAACCGGAATGTTTCTTCGAAACATTATATTCTCCAATGGAATTCCAAGTATAATGAAGAATGCTGTTGGAACCCGATCAGAAAGATCCTTTGAAGGTGATACGGGCAGATTTATCATGCATTTAAGACATGGCCTGGCATACTATGATAGCAGTATTGTGGGTTGCTACAGGAAATCGTCTAATGGTATATGGACTCGTCTGAGCGAAGCAAAAAAGATTCTTATATCTGCCAGGTTCTATCAGGATTATTATCAGTATTATGAGAGTGATATTGGTTTTTTTGTTAACAGAGCATACAAAACCTTGCAGATGTATCTAGCTGTAAAGCAAAAAGAGTTAGGCTCCTCAAAATGGCAAGAAGAACTGATTGATGAATATGAGCGGCTTATGGTAGAAGATGTCTTTCGCTTTTGTAGGCAATATGAAGATCAGATTGATAAGAGAGTGGGGATTAAGGAGAAGATTAAGCAGATACGCAGAGTGTTAAGAGCATAATACTTCGAACTGTAGTTTGGGGCCGTTTGAGTTTGCTTTAGGGCTTTTATGATTGAAGGTGAATGCTGTGAGGAATAGTAATACTTCATCACGGACAACTAATGCAAAGCGGAACATGTGCTTTGGATTTATACAGGTTGTTGTTTCAATAGTCCTGCCGTTTATTGTCAGGACTGTTTTGATTTATCGTTTTGGCGTTGACTACCTGGGATTAAACAGTCTTTTTACATCAATACTTAGCGTCTTATCTTTGATGGAGTTGGGTTTCGGGACTGCAGTCGTTTTTAGTTTATATAAACCTGTCGCCGAGAATGATTCCGGGTTAATCTGTGCATTTCTAACATACTTTAGAAAGATGTACCGGATCATAGGACTAGTGATAGTGGTGGTTGGATTGTTACTGCTTCCGTTCCTGAAGTATTTGATTCACGATGCCTCTATGCCCGGTGGGCTGAATCTTTATATCTGTTACTTAATTTTCCTCGGGAATACAGT
>JAEEGL010597956.1_pt1 | contig 18539 bp, 15 predicted proteins | sample 9134231 | NCBI WGS metagenome assembly JAEEGL01 (sample SAMN16246548, study PRJNA631951) | gut metagenome | biome: gut microbiome; feature: rumen; material: fiber-attached | host: Bos | place: Iran: Karaj | collected 2018-10 | reverse complement strand
TGGCATAAAATACCACCATTAACTGATACATATTGAGGAGCCTTTGGATAATCTCCAAGCTTATATTCAATTAATCTTAAATCTGGTCTCTTAGCAAAAGCAGCTAAAGCCTCATCAGTGAATCCAGGAGCAAGAATTACCTCAAGGAAAATAGACTTACCCTTCTCACCATGATCAAACTTAATTAAATTAGCAGCTTCTAAATCAATTACTTGGTTTGTAGCAACAATTCCACCAAAAATAGATACTGGGTCAGATTCATAAGCCTTTAACCAAGCTTCCTTTAAATCCTTACCAATTGCAGCTCCACATGGGTTCATATGCTTTAAGCCCATTGCAAATGGAGTATTACCAAATTCTCTTACAATATTTAATGCTGCATTTGCATCCTGAATATTATTGTAAGATAATTCCTTACCTTGAATTTGCTTAGCATTTGCTAAAGAATAAGGTAAATTCTTATTAATAGCAAAGAACTTAGCATTTTGATGTGGATTTTCACCATATCTTAAGCTTTGAACTAAATCAGCTTCAATAAATAATTTTTCAGAAAGACCAGCCTTTTCTCTCATATATTCAGCAATCATAGTATCATATTCAGCTGTTAATGTATAAACCTTAGCAGCAAGCTCTAATCTAGTTTGATATGAAGTATCTCCGTTTTCCTTAATTTCCTTTAATACTCTATCATAATCATTAATATCAGATACTACTGTAACGAATTTATGATTCTTAGCTGCAGATCTAAGCATAGAAGGTCCACCGATATCAATGTTTTCGATAGCCTCAGCAAATTCAGCACCTCTTTCAATTGTCTTTTTGAAGGCATATAAATTAACACATACTAAATCGATGTATTCAATATTATGCTCCTTTACCTGGGCAACATGAGATTCTAAATCTCTTACTGCAAGTAAGCCACCATGAACCTTTGGATGTAAAGTCTTAACTCTACCATCTAAAATTTCAGGGAATCCAGTTATATCAGAAATATCGATAGCCTTAACTCCACCTGCTAATAATACCTTTTTTGTACCACCAGTAGATACGATTTCATATCCACATTCCTCTAATCCCTTACAGAATTCAACAACACCAGTTTTATCAGTAACACTTACTAATGCTCTTTTCATAATCTTTCTCCTAATCTGTTAATTTTTTTATTACTCTTGGATAAAGCTCATGCTCAATCTCATGAATACGAGCCTCAACCTCATCTACTGTTTCACCATCAGTATAATGGAATGCCTCTTGATCAATAATTTTACCAGAATCCATTCCACTATCTACATAATGAACAGTAACACCAAATACCTTAACACCATAATTAAAGGCATCTAAAATACCATGAGCGCCCTTAAATGATGGTAATAATGCTGGATGAATATTAATAATTCTTCCTTCATATGAATCTAATAGCACAGAGCCACAAAGACGCATATATCCAGCTAAAACAACTAAATCTACCTTAAGCTCATTTAGCTTAGAAACTAATTCAGCTTCATATTCTTCTTTTTTTCTACCCTTATAATTAATTACGAAAATTGGAGTATTATATTTTTTTGCACGCTCACAAACATAAGCATCAGCATGGTCAGTAGCCATTAATACTACCTTAGCATTATTAATGTAGCCATCCTTAATTTTCTCCATAATTGCTTCATAATTAGTGCCGCTTCCGCTAGCAAATATCGCTATATTCTTCATATTACTTATGAATTACAACCTTACCAGCGTTATCAGTAATAGTACCGATGATATATGCCTTATCACCATACTTAGCTAAAATATCAATAGTCTTTTTAGCATCCTCTTCATTATCTAAGGCAATAACCATACCAATACCCATATTATAAACATTGAACATTTCTCTATGATCAACCTTACCATATTTTTCTAAGAACTTGAAAACAGGTAAAATTGGCCATGAGCCTTCAACGATGTCTAAGCCCATTTCAGGAGTTAGGATTCTTGGGATATTTTCATCGAATCCACCACCAGTAATATGAGCAACACCATGAACATCAACATTCTTAATTACATCTAAAACCTGCTTACAATAAATTCTAGTAGGAGTTAGGAATACCTCTCCTGCAACTCCGCCTAATTCTTCATTATATGCATGTAAATCAACATTGTTATCAGCAATAATCTTTCTAACTAATGAGAATCCGTTAGAATGAACACCACTAGATGCAATACCAACTAGGATATCTCCAACCTTAACCTTAGAATCATCAATTAACTTAGATTTTTCAACAACACCAACAGCAAAGCCTGCGATATCATATTCTCCATCAGAATACATACCAGGCATTTCAGCAGTCTCACCACCGATTAATGCACAGCCAGCTTGAATACAGCCATCACTTACACCCTTAACGATTCTTTCAAGCTTTTCAGGAATAGCCTTACCTAAAGCTACATAATCTAAGAAGAATAAAGGCTCAGCTCCTTGTGCTAAAACATCATTAACACACATAGCAACTGCATCAATACCAATAGTATCATGCTTATCCATCTCAAATGCTAATTTTAATTTTGTTCCAACACCATCAGTACCTGATACAAGCATTGGCTCCTTATAATTTAATTTAGTTAAATCAAACATTCCACCAAATGAACCAATGTTTGATACACAACCTAATCTATTTGTTGCAGTAACGTGCTTCTTATATCTTCTAACTGCTTCGTATCCAGCCTCTAAATCTACGCCGCCTGCAGCATATGCCTTTGAACCCATAGTTCTATCCTCCTAAATTCTTACTTTAATGATTCTAAACGCTTTAAGATTTCAACATAAGCGCCCATAACATCACCTAAATCACGTCTAAATCTATCCTTATCTAGATGATCATTAGTCTTTGCATCCCAAAGTCTGCAGCAATCTGGTGAAATCTCATCAGCAAGGACGATTTCACCATCAGCTGTTCTACCAAATTCAACCTTAAAATCAATTAGATTAACACCGATTTCAGCAAACATAGCCTTTAATTCCTTGTTTACCTTACCAGTCAATTCATAAATCTTGTTTAATTCATCATATGTTGCTGCACCTACTGCAACCGCATGATGATCGTTAATTAATGGATCGCCTAAAGCATCATTCTTATAGCAAATCTCAAAAATTACATTTGAAGGAACAGTACCCTCTTTAATTCCTAATCTTTTAGCCATTGAACCAGCAATTGTATTTCTTACAATTACCTCTAAAGGGAAAATACTAACCTTTTTACAAAGCTGATCTGTATCATTTAATGTCTTAATATAATGAGTTGGAATACCAGCCTTAATTAATCTATTATAAATAATTGTTGTAATCTTATTATTTAATTCACCCTTATGAGCAAATAATGCATGCTTCGCACCATTACCTGCAGTGGCATCATCCTTATAATGCATAATGATGATATTAGGGTCTTCTGTACTATAAACCTGTTTTGCTTTTCCTTCGTATAATAATTCTTTCTTTTCCATAATTTTTCTCCCAAGATTAATTTTTAAAATAATCTACTGCATTCTGGAATATATTTTGCTTCTTATTTCCAGAAATATTTTTAAATAAGTTTTCTTCATATCTTTCAGAATGTCCCATCTTACCTAAGATTAAACCATCTAAAGATACAATACCTTCAATTGCATAATCAGATCCATTTGGATTATATGGAGCCTCAGTTGTAGGGTTACCATTTTGATCAACATATAGGAATGCGATTTGACCAGCATCTCTTAGCTTTTCAGCTAATTCCTTAGATACCACAAATTTACCTTCACCATGAGATACAGCGATAGAATCAATTTGACCTAATTCTAAGCCTGCTAACCATGGAGACTTATTAGTCATAAGCTTTGTTGAAACAATTTGTGATATATGTCTATTAATATCATTTCTGAATAATGTAGGTGATTCCTTAGTTAATTCACCAATCTTACCATATGGTAATAATCCTGATTTAACTAAAGCCTGGAATCCGTTACAAATACCTAGGATTAAGCCCTTTCTAGCAATTAAACGATTAATTGCAGCCTTAACCTTCTCTTGATTTAATACATTTGCAATAAATTTTGCAGAACCATCTGGCTCATCACCTGCTGAGAAACCACCAGATAATACAAAGATATCACAAGCATCAATCTTTTGCTCCATCTCTAGGATAGATTCAAATACATCATCAGAAGTTAAATTCCTAAATACTGAAGTTGTAATTTCTGCTCCAGCCCTCTTAAATTGCTTAGATGTATCATAATCACAGTTTGTACCAGGGAATATAGGGAAGTATGCAACTGGTGTCTTCTTTACACCTAATGGGCTTGGCTTCTGATCGAATGGCTTAATATCCATAAGCTCACACTTATTATCGCCCTTATCCTTATATACCTTATTAAATTTTGCAATATTAGCATTATATAATTCCTCTAAAGTAAATTCCTCATTATTGAATTTAGCATTTAAAGAATCATTAGTTGAACCAATTAAAATTGCATTCTTATATTCAGGTAATTCATTTTTAACTTCAACTAAAATAGAACCATAATTATATCTATTTAATTCCTTTTCATCATAATTGATTTCAAAACCAATTTCATTACCAAAGCTCATCTTAGATGCAGCCTCGATAATACCACCAAATGATAATGCATATGCAGAAATAATATTACCATCAACGATATTATTATTTACATATTCAAAGTTTTCCATTAATTCATCAGTATTTGGAGTGAAGTTTTCATTTTCATTATGCTTAATTAAATATAACTTATGTCCTGCTGCTTTAAATTCAGGAGAAATAACTGTTCTTGCATCAACAGTTGTAATACCAAATGCCATTAGCATAGGTGGAACATTAATATTTTGGAATGTACCACTCATAGAATCCTTACCACCAATTGATGGTAAACCAAATTCATTTTGCATCTTTAATGCACCAAGTAATGCAGCTAAAGGCTTACCCCAAGATTCCTTATCTCCCATTCTTTCAAAATATTCCTGATAAGAGAATCTCATCTTATTATATTTAGCACCAGAAGCTACAACTTTTGAAATTGCTTCAACGATTGCATATTCAGCTCCATGATATGGAGAATATTCAGCTATATATGGATTATAGCCATAAGCCATTACAGATGCAGTATTTGTAAATCCATTTAATACTGGAAGCTTTTGACATGAAACCTGAGTTTCAGTTCTTTGAGTCTTTCCACCAAATGGCATTAATACAGTAGATGCACCAATAGTTGAATCGAACATTTCGATTAAGCCCTTTTGGCTTGTAACATTATTATCATTTAAAGTATTTAATACTCTATCTCTTAAAGGCTCATCCTTCTTATAGAATGGGTTCTTGTTTTCAACTGCAGTGATCTTAGCTCTTGCTGTATGAACAGCACCAGCTGAATCAATGAACTTACGAGAAAGATTAACAATTTCTCTTCCTCTATAATGCATTACTAAACGCTTCTCTTCTGTTACAGTTGCAACCTCAGTAACCTCAATATTTTCCTCATGACAATATTTCTTAAATTCTTCTACATCCTTAGGCTCAACAACTACAGCCATTCTTTCCTGTGATTCAGAAATTGCAACCTCTGTTGCATTTAATCCTGAATACTTAACAGGAACAACATCTAGATTAATATCTAAGCCATCTGCTAATTCACCGATAGCTACAGATACACCACCAGCACCAAAGTCATTTGACTTCTTAATTAATTTTGTAACCTCAGGTCTTCTAAATAAATGAGAAATCTTTCTTTCCTCAGGAGCGTTACCCTTTTGAACCTCAGATGAGCAAACCTCTAATGATTTAGTTGTATGCTCCTTAGATGAACCAGTTGCACCACCGATACCATCTCTACCAGTTCTACCACCTAATACTAAAATGACGTCACCAGGATTTGGAGATTCTCTTCTAACGTTAGCTGCAGGTACAGCACCTACAACAGCACCAACCTCAAGTCTCTTAGCAACATAATCATCATGATAGATTTCTCTAACATGAGTTGTTGCTAAACCAATTTGGTTACCATATGAAGAATAACCACTTGCTGCCTTAGTAGAAATAATACGTTGAGGAAGCTTACCCTTTAATGTATCCTTAACATCAGCGTAAATATTACCAGCACCAGTTACTCTCATTGCCTGGTAAACATATGCTCTACCAGAAAGTGGGTCACGGATAGCACCACCTAAGCATGTTGATGCACCACCGAATGGTTCAATTTCTGTTGGATGGTTATGAGTTTCATTCTTGAATTGTAATAACCACTTTTCAATCTTAGAATCAACATCTACATCAACGAAGATTGAGCAAGCATTATTTTCCTCACTAACCTCCATATCATCAAGCTTACCAATAGCCCTTAGATATCTACCACCAATAGTACCTAAATCCATTAAGCACTTCTTTTTCTTTTCTCTCTTTAAATCCTTTCTGATATTATCATATAGATCTAAAGATTCCTCAAATTCACTCTTCATAAATGAATTTTCAATCTTAATACTCTTTAATACAGTATTAAATGTTGTATGACGGCAATGGTCTGACCAATATGTATCAAGAATTCTTAATTCAGTTTCCCAAGGATCTCTTCCTTCTTCTCTAAAGTATTCAATAACACACTTTAAATCATCCTCATTCATCGCTAAACCCATCTTCTTAACAAAATCAGGTCTACCAAAGTGATTAATCTTTCTAAAGCCCTCTAATACCTTAACAGGAACGATAGGAGCCTGCTCCATGTCAGTTAATTTAGATAAATCCTTTTCTCTAGATTCAACAGCATTAATAACATACTTCTTAATCTTTTCGATTTCTTCATCAGTAGTCTTATCATCTAAAATAATAATTCTACCAGATCTAATATTAATTTCTGCCTTAGGGTCAATTAGCTTGCAGCAATCAATAGCTGATGAAGCTCTTTGATCAAATTGACCAGGTAAGAATTCTGTAGCGATATATTTCTTACCATCTAAATTTAATTCATCAGTTACATTATCAGTAACGATTTCACCAAATACCTGATATCTACTCTTTTCTAATAATTCACTTGAAAAATTAAATAAGTCATAAACATTAATAGTTCTAACATTTTCAAGATTTAAACCTAAATTTAAATTTAATTCAGCCTGTAAGCTCTTAGCCTCTACCTGAAACTTAGGAAGCTTTTCAACATAAATTCTATAATTGCCCATACTTTCTACCTTTTCTTTACAAAATAAATTTTTATAATTTTTATCATAATCAGCTAATGTCAAATTAGTAAATGTGACATGAGCCATCTTTCTCTTTTCTCTAACTTCTTCTTTATGATAATCATGAATATGAATATCCTTATTATCATCTAGCTTCTTCATATTCTGATAATCAAAGCCTAAAATGTTTTTCATAATTGTAGGAGATATTAGCTTAGGCTCCTCTAGTGGTATATCAAGCAAGAACTTCGCAAGCTCTCTATACTGGTTAGTAGTACAGCCCTCAATTGTATAATGTCCTGAATTATGAGGTCTAGGTGCCATTTCATTAAAATAGAATTCATCACCCTTAACAAAGAATTCAATAGCTAAAATTCCATAATAATTACATGATTCCATAAACTTAATTGCCGCATCCTTTATTTTTTTAAATACAGGAAGCTCCTTATCTACAACGCATAAATCTAAGATTCCTTCTTTATGCTTATTGATACCCATAGGGAAGCAAATAGTCTTTTCCTTACTTCTAACTAAAATAGCTGAAGTTTCAAAATCATATTTAATAAATTCCTCTAAAATTCCTTCACCACTTAAGAATGGCTTAACCTTTTCAATATCATCTAATTTTTTAATTACAACCTGACCATGACCATCATAACCAAGCTCAGTTGTTTTATATACACAAGGTAATCCTAATTCCTTAATACCTTGATTTAAATCCTCTAGATTATAAATTGCTTTAAATTTAGGAGGAGTTAATCCATGCTCTTTAGCATTTGTCTTTTCTCTAATTCTATTTTGTGAATCAAATAAAGGCTCAATTCCTTGTGGAATATTATATGTATCTCTTATGAATTTTAATTTCTCACCAGGAACATTTTCAAATTCATAGGTCAATACATCAGATGCCTCACCTAATTTCTTTAGTCCTTCTAAATCATCATATTTAGAAACGATAACAGAATCACAAACAAATGATGCAGAACATTTAGGATTTGGATCTAAGCAAATTGCCTTACCACCTAACTTATTAACTTCTTCAGCTAGCATCATTCCTAGCTGTCCACCGCCTAAAATACCAACAGTTTTCATTTCTAATCCCCTCAAAAAAATAAAAACAACACCAAAATAAGTTAGTGTTGCTTAAAGCGTATTAAAATAACCATTAATTGATAATGGCTTAGAACAATTATTTACCTGTTTAAATAGTTTATCCATAAGGCTTTCTCCATTCCAAGTAATAATTAACTCTATATAAGCTATGCTTATAAATTAACAAGCAATAGTATTTTATCATACATTTAATTAAAGGTAAACACAAAAGAAACTGCCAAAAAATAAAAGCATTTTCAAAAAATAAATATTTATATTTAAAGTGTCCATTATTGCAAAAATAAAGCTTTAAAATCATTCATTCGAAACTAGATAACAAAAATGTGCTAGTTTCCTAGCACAATTCATTATTAATCCTTATAGACTACTTCTGTTATATAATGTCTCCAATAGAATTGAGGATCAGTCTTAAAGAAATCACGATCAAATCCAGTATAAATTCTAGTCATCTCACTTAGCTCATCAAGTGGGAAAGTAACAAACGTAGAATTATATTTCATTGTTAATCTAATAGTATTTTCCTCGCCATTTTTCAATGTTGTACTACTTCCATACTGTGTTGGGAAGGTAAAATTAATGGTGATAAATGCTCTAACAGTAGTTCCATCATGGCATAAAACATCAAGATTGAAGCCAGAAACTTCTTTTCCTGAATCATTTTTTATAGTAATACTAAACGTTACCCCATTAGTTGTTGCATCATATGATGCTGACAATTTAGTTGCTTTAATCTTAGAATCGTCAGGATTAATTGTTACTGTAATTGTCTTAGTTGCTTTACTATTAAAATATTGTGATTTAACAGTAACAGTTTGTGTTCCACAAGATGTATATAATGTATCTATTGTTACTGTTCCATTTGTAATTATATAATTTTTAATTTCTTCAATCATTTCATCCTTTGTAGTTCCATATAAGAATTCAAATGATGTCTTTTTAAAATCTAAGGCAACATTACCAGATGCTTTAACAATAACAGTAATTTCCATAGTTTTCATTTTATTGCCAATAATTGAGTCAACCTTAACAGTATGAGTACCTACCTCATTAGTTAAATCTCTAATTGCAACCATACCATTTGCAGTAACAAATTCTTTAATAGTATTTTGCATTGCATTTGTAGTTGTACCATAAGCAAATTCAAATGATGTTTTAGAAACCTCTAAAGTAACGATAACCTCTTCTTTTATTGTTACATTAACCATGATAGTTTTAGTCTTTGATCCTATTGTTGCATAAACTACAACAGTTTGATCCCCAGCTTCACCAGTTGAAATAGCAGAAAAAGAAATAGTACCATTTGATGTTACATATTTTAAAATTTCATTTTTAATTTCTGTTTCTGTTGCTTCAAACTCAAATTCAAAACTTTCCTTTGATAATGATAATGTCACTTCACCTTGATTTGCTTGAGCTTTTATAACAACCTTTACAGTCTTTGTTACAGTCTCTTCTCCTCGATAGCCTACAACAGTTGCGTTATATTCTCCAGCACTAGTTGATACATTTTCAATATCAATATTGCTGGCATTTGTAGTAACAAATTTAGCAATTTCATCCTTAATTGCTTCTTCTGTTACTCCACTTTCAAATTCAAAGCTTTCCTTTGATAATGCTAATGATAAAGCCTCACCTTGACTTGCTTGAGCTTTTATAACAACCTTTACAGTCTTTGTTACAGTCTCTTCTCCTCTTAAGCCTATAACAGTTGCGTTATATTCACCAGCACTTGTTGATACATTTTCAATATCAATATTGCTAGCATTTGTTGTAACAAATTTAGCAATTTCATCCTTAATTGCTTCTTCTGTTACTCCACTTTCAAATTCAAAGCTTTCCTTTGATAATGTTAATGATAAAGCTTCAGTACTTGTAGCATTTTCTTTTATTGCTACAGTAACATTACGTGATTTACTTTCTAAAGCATTAGAAGCTGTAATTACAATAACACTTGTAGAAATAGAACCAGTTCTGATTTCAGGGAATGTAACTGTACCATTTGTTGTAATATATTTTGATATTTCATTCTTAATATCATCACTAGTCGCATTAAGACCAAATTCAAATGATGTTTTAGATATTTCAAAATTTAATTTCTCAGTGTTAATTTTTATTTTAACTTGCTTACTTATAGAGCCAGCTTTTTCTGAACTATCTATTGTAACATAAAAATATTCATCATATTTCATTTCTTTAAAATAATAATCACTAATAAATAATTTACCATTTGTACTACAATTTTCCTTAATTTCTTCTATGATTTCTTCTTTAGTAACTCCATAATCAAATTCTAGCGAATCCTCTTTTAAATCTAAATAAAGCTTCTTACCAGATAAATTATCAAAGCTTATTTTAAAACCATAATAGTTATCTACACCATTATATCTAATTAATAACGGAACGTTATTTATTTCATTACTAAATTTATAATCACTAAATTTAGCAGTACCATTTGTAACTACATTATTTATAACTGCTTTTTCAACCTCTTCCTTAGTAGCACTATAATCAAATGTTAATGTATCCTTTACAAATCTTACACTTAATTTTTGCTCAGTAGGCTGTGTTAATGCTGTCTTTTCAGGCTCATCAGCTTTTGCCTCATCACCGCAAGAAGTCAAGCTAAATGCAAATAAAGCTCCAAATAATAATAAAGAAATTCTCTTTTTCATACCCTTCTCCCTCAAATAGAAAAACTAAATCAATTATATGATAGTTTTTCTACACATACAATAAATTTGATTCGAATATATTCTTCGAAAGCGTTTTCTGTTCATTGTATTTAAAATGTGCTAGTTTCCTAGCACATTTAATATTATCTAACAATATCTCCAGGCTTACACTTATCAATATTTACTAATTCTAAATATGAATCAGCTAAATCAGAGCCACATAGTAGCATACCATGAGATTCCTCGCCTCTTAATTTAATTGCCTTTAAATTCTTAACAACAATTACCTTTTTACCAACTAATTCATCTGGATTATAGAATTTAGCAATACCTGATACAATTTGTCTTATCTCAGTACCAATATTAATCTTGAATACTAAAAGCTTATCTGCCTTTGGATGCTTCTTAGCCTCTAGGATTTCTCCTACGCATAAATCAATCTTTTCGAAATCATCAATTGTAATTTCAGGCTTTTCATCAGCCTTAACTTCAATCTTCTTTTCCTCAAGCTTCTTTTCTTTTTCTTCTACCTGAGCCATTATTTCGTTTACATCTAATCTCTTAAATAAGATTTCACAAGGAGATACCTTATATGACTTTTCTTGACCAAAATTAGCATCATTTAAATTAATTAAAGAAGTATTTAATGCATTATATACCTTATTTGATGTTGTAGGCATTGCAGGCTCTAATAGAATTGATGAAATTCTAATTGCCTCTAATAAATTATATAAAACATTTCTTAATTCTTCCTTCTTAGATTCGTCCTTTGCTAAAACCCAAGGAGCTGTTTCATCAATATATTTATTAGCTTGACGTAAAGCCTTTTGAACCTCCTCTAAGGCATCAGCTACCTTAAATTGATCCATTAATGTCTTATAATTCTTAACTGATTCTAAAATGACATTCTTTAAATTGTCATCATATGCTGTCTTTTGGCTTTCCTTAATTTCATCATCGCCAAAATATTTTTTAACCATGGCAATTGTTCTAGAAACTAAATTACCATATGTATTAGCTAAATCAGAATTACTTCTTTCGCATACTAATTCATAAGTGATATTACCATCAGATGCGAATGGAATTTCATGTAATACATAATATCTTACAGCATCAACACCAAATAATGATACTAATTCATCTGCGTAAATAGTATTACCCTTAGACTTACTCATCTTATTGTGATTTGTTAAAATCCATGGATGACCAAATACCTGATGAGGTAAAGGTAAATCTAGGCTCATTAGCATAATTGGCCAATAAATAGTATGGAATCTTAAAATATCCTTACCAATTAAATGAATATCAGCTGGCCAATATTTCTTATATAATTCACCATTATTTCCATCAACATCATATCCTAAGCCAGTAATATAATTTAATAATGCATCAATCCAAACATAAATAACATGCTTAGGATCACTAATTACTGGAATACCCCATTTATATGATGTACGAGATACACATAAATCAGGAATAGGATTCTTTAAGAAATTATTAATCATTTCATTCTTTCTTGATTCAGGCTGAATGAACATTGGATTATCATTAATATATTTTAATAATCTTTCTCTATATGGCTCAAGCTTTAAGAAATAGCATTCCTCGCTATTTTTAGTAACCTTAGCTCCACAATCAGGACAGCAGCCATCTACTAAGTCCTTTTCAGTAAAATATGATTAACAATCTACACAATAATATCCTTCATATTTTCCTTTATAAATATCGCCTTTATTTAGCATTTTTTCAAATGCTTCAGCAACGATTTTCTCGTGATCCTTATCAGTTGTACGAATAAAATGATCGTACTTTACATTCATCATGTCATAAGTATCTCTTAATTCCTTAGATACCTTATCTACATGCTCCTTTGGTGTAGTGCCTGCCTTAATTGCCTTTTGTTCAATCTTTTGGCCATGCTCATCAGTACCTGTTTGGAAATAAGTATCAAAACCATCTTTCTTCTTATATCTTACGATGCAATCTGCAAGTATAGCTTCATATACATTACCAATATGTGGCTTAGATGAAGTATATGCAATTGCGGTTGTTAAATAAAATTTCTTATTTTCCATTTTACGACACCTCACTTTTTAATATACTAATAAATTATAACAAAATTATTGTTAATAATCAATTAAATTAAAACGGCTTAAGCATACACTTAAGCCATTATTTATTAGAATAATTTATCATATTCTATTTTTGATATCAAATCAGCAATATTTTTCTTAAATTCTTCTGTTAAATCCTTATCATCATTTTCTAAATGTAATATATTATTCTCTTTAATTAATTCAATTGAATAATATCCTACACAGCTACCATTTCTAATAGCCATAAAGAATGGTACATGAATCTTTGGAATTAATGTATCCTTTACTAATTCAGCAGATTTAAAATGAGATTTTTCGATAATTGCATAATATTTAAGCTTAATTTCTAAGCTTTTACAATCTCTTAAATCCTCTTTTTCGCCATAAACATTAGTAAACACAGGATCATAATTATAGATAAATGGAAGTTTTTGTTTTTTTGCTTCTTCTACAACGATGTCAATTACATTATTACAATGAAAGCACCAATCTCCTCCAATGTAAACTAAGCCTGTATCAAAAGAATCAAATAATTTAATAAAATCATCATGACTAATACTTTTAATATAGCCACCGAAATCATTAGACATATTAAATTCCCCCTATTTGTTATTTTTATATACTAGATATTGTTTATACAATTCTTTTCTATCTAAATTTAGCTGTTTTGCAGTTTCTTTTATTGCTTCATTAGGCTTATATCCTAAATTAATTAGCTCATCAATTCTCTCCATAGAATTAATTTCTTCTTTATTATCATCCTTATATCCTTCAAGGATTAATACAATTTCACCCTTTAGTGGATCTAAATTGATAGCATCAGCTAAATTAGTTTCAATATATTCCTCAAATGTTTTTGTTAATTCTCTAGCAATACATATATTTCTATTTCCTAATACATTATACATATCTGTTAATGTATCCTTTAATCTATGTGGTGCTTCATAAAATATTATTGTATGAGTAATATATTTTAAATCATTTAGCTCACTAATTCTTTTAGATTGTTTTGAATCTAAAAAACCATAAAATGTATATGGCATAGGAGCTATTCCAGAGGCAATTAACGCACTAATACCTGCTGAAGGACCAGGGATAGTAGATACTCTTAATCCTTCTTTTCTTGCTTCCTTAACAATTTTATAGCCAGGATCTGATATAACAGGTAATCCTGCATCAGATATTAGGGCAATATTTTTACCTTCTTTAATTTCTTTTACAACATCAAGTGTTTTTTCCTCTTGATTAAATTCATGATATGACTCAAGATGAGTAGTGATATTATAATGCTTTAAAAGATTAATAGAATTTCTAGTATCCTCAGCATATATCTTATCTACACTCTTTAATATTTCTATTGCTCGTAAGGTAATATCTGACATATTACCAATAGGAGTCGCAACAAGATATAAAATACCTTGATTAGAATCAAAGCTTCTTATTCTCATTAGTTCTTTAAAATACGAATAGTTTTTTCTCTTAAGTCACGTTCAGCATAAACAACAGAAATTAATTCTCTTCTCTTTTCTGCTGAAATATCTAATTCTTTTTGAATTTTTTCAAGGAATAATATTTCAGTTGTATTATATAAATCATCTTGCATTGAAATCATAACAAGATTTAAATATACAACATTTTTAACAACTGGATTTGATTCTTTGAAGAATTTAATAGTATTTTCTGCAGTGTCAGTTAAGCGGAATGTATATTCATCCTTAACTGGCTCAAGCTCAGCCATTAGCTTATGTAATAATCTTTTTTCAACATCTGTTGGTTCACCATCAATATCTACCATATAGATAGCTAAATCCATAAACTTAAGCATTTCCTTTTTGTTTAATAAACTTAAAAACATTTTTATCACTCCTCATAATTATATATTTTTAGGACCTCATCAGTCCATTTGCCATCTTCTTTATAAACATAAAGTGGTGGAAGAATTCTTAAAGAACCTTCACTACCATCCTTTATACCTTCTATTAAAATATGATTACATTCACTATTCATTTTTGGATAAACAAGCTGTAATCTTTTTGGTTCAATATGATACTTTCTAAATGTATCTATTATTTCCATTAATCTATCTGGTCTATGAACCATTGAAAATCTACCTTTAGAATTTAAAAGTAGTGATGCTTCCTTTACTATATCATCTAGTGTTGCAAGTATTTCATGTCTAGCTATTGCTTTGGCATCAGTAGGATTAACATTGTGACTTCCTAATTTGAAAAATGGAGGATTACATGTGACTAAATCAAATGTATGCTTGCCTATTTTTTCATTTATTCCAATTAGATTATCATTAATTAATTCTATTTGATTTTCTAGATGATTATGTGATACTGACATTTTAGCTAGCTTATATGTGTATTCTTGTATTTCTACCCCTACTATTTTAGCATTAGTTCTCAATGTTAAATACATAGGAATAGGTGCGTTACCACTACATAGGTCACATATATTTTTTACTCCCTTATTAATTGAAGTAAAATATGCTAATAACATTGAATCAATTGAGAAATTAAATATATCAGGATCTTGACAGATTTGATATTTTTCTCTACCTAATAGCTCATTCCAAATTAAGGGCATTTTCAAATTCCTCATCTAAGTCATAGTTATTAGTTCTATTCTTATTCTTTTTACCAGATGGTAAGAATTTAACATCATCTAATTTTAAATAGCCAAATGAATTTTCTTCATTTTGATATTTAACCTTTAGATTTCTATTTATGACATCACAAGATAATACCTTGGCAGGTCCATTTTCTGTTTCAACTATATCTCCGATATCTGGGGCATTCTTTCTTAATTCTGTATATAATTCATTTTCGTAATTAATACAGCATAATAGCTTTCCACAGTTACCACTAATTTTTACTGGGTTTAATGATAAGCTTTGGTTTTTAGCCATTTTAACAGATACATTATCAAACTGAGTAATAAATGTTTTACAGCAGACAATCAATCCACAAGGACCAATTCCACCAAATACCTTAGCACCATCTCTACTTCCTACCTGACGAAGTTCAATTCTAGTATGATATATTTCAGCTAAATCTCTAACTAAATCTCTAAAATCGACTCTTCCCTCAGATTCAAAATAAATAATTAGCTTAGCTCTATCTAATGTATATTCAGCCTCTAATACCTTCATTTCAAGATCATGCTCTTTTGCGAATCTTTTTGTATTAGCTACAATTTCATCTTGTTCACTTTTATTCTTTTCATAATTGTTAATGTCTTCTTGTGTTGCGATTCTTACAATATTTTTTAATTCTGATGTTAAGCTTTTTTCACTTAAATCGAATATTTCTCCAACACAATAGCCCATTTCAATTCCCCTAATGGTATTAACAACTACCTTATCTCCATCAGTAATATTTAAATTACCAACTCCAAAGAAGTATCTCTTACCAACAGGCTTAAATTGTACCTTTATAGCCCTCATATAAACCTCTATACAATCTTAGTTACAAGCTCATGAAATACATTCTTAGCTGTAACATTACTTTTTAATTTTGTAAATAAAGAAAGAGTCATTTCAAGTAGATCCCTAAGTCTCTTAATATTCTTCTTTCTATATGTGATAATTTTATCACATAATGGGTATAAAATCAAATTGCTATCAGGACCAACACAAATATTTGCATCTTCTAAAAATAACAAATACCATGTCAATAAAATATTTAAATTCTCTGGATTTGCAAATATAGATAAATGGTTCAAATAATAATAAATTGATTCCTTAGGCTTTTCAATATTTATTAAATCTAAAAATGCTGCCTTAAAGGTTTCAAAATTAACATTTTTTATTATTGCTTCTGCTTCATCAGGATTATTTGTTAGGCCTGTAGCTAAAATACTTGATAATTCATCATAGCCTGCATCTATTAATATCTTAGCTCTTGATGCATGATCAATTGCGTTAAAATGCTCAATAATACATCTAGATCTAATTGTTGTAACTACATTAGATAATTCCTTCGCAATAAATATACCAACTGTTGGTGTTTTATTTATAGGCTCTTCAATAAATTTTAATAATGAATTTTGAGCAGCACTTGATGCTGTATCTATTCCATCTACAATATAAACTCTAGTACCATCAACTAATGATGTTTTTGCAAATTCCTCTTGTAATTCTGTTACCTGTTCCTTAGAAATTAGCTTTTTATCATCCTTGATACCAATATAATCAACATTCATATGGTTACCAGTAAGAATTGTATTACAAACATCACATTCCAAACAGCCACCATTAGGACAATAAAGTAAGGCAGCTAAAGCATAAGCCATTTCCTTTTTGCCTGTTCCCTCTTCTCCGTAAAAAAGGTATGCATGACTCAAGCGACCATTAGCCTTAGCTTTTTTTAGCATATTAAATATATTTTCTTGAGTTTTAACAACCTTTTTAACGTCCAAGATTTCACTACCTTCCTATGTGCTTTAAAACAATATCTATACAATCATTTACTACTTCATCAAGTGGCTTATTACCATCTACTCTTACAATTCTTTCTGGATACATTTCTAATACCTTATGATATCCAGCATATACATTTTGATGGAAATCTATCTTTTCTTGATCTAATCTATCACATTTACCATCTCTATCCTTATTTGACATTCTTTTTAATGCTACCTCTGGTGTAACATCAATAAAGATAGTTAATGATGGTAAATAATCTAAGGCAAATGAATTGATTTTTAAAATCTTATCCATTCCAAGTCCTCTAGCATATCCCTGATATGCAAGGCTTGAATCTAAAAATCTATCACAAATTACAACCTTACCTAAATTAATTGCAGGTATTACCTTTTGTGTTAAATGCTGCATACGACTTGCTGCATAAAGTAATGCCTCGCATTCAGGTGTCATATCTGTGTTTTTTACATCTAATATAATATTTCTAATATCCTCTGCAATTCTAATTCCACCAGGTTCTCTAGTAGATATAAAATCAATATTCTTTTCCTCAAATACTTTTGTTATAGCATTAATTACTGTAGTTTTACCGCTACATTCTCCGCCTTCAAAAGTAATAAAACCCTTCATTTCCATAATTAATTCTCCATAAAAACATTTGATTATATTATATAACATTTATTATTTTCTTTAAATATAAAATATTTAAAAGATATATTATAAAACCTTTATTAATTCTTCATACATTTGAGGAATTCCATTAATAACTGTGTCATATACAATAGTTAAATTAATATTACCATACGCGTGAACAATTCTGTTTCTCATGCCCTTTATTGCTGCCCATGGAACATTGGGATGTTTTAATTTAAAATCATTTGATAAATACGCATTATTTTCAGATATTTGAATTATTCTAAACATTATTGAATCAACCAATAATTCATTATTTTCAATTTCTTCTTTTGTTTTATTTTTTGTATGTTCATAACAAATTTTAAATCATTAATTATTCTATTAATATAATAAGTATCGTT
>JAEEGL010262752.1_pt1 | contig 18539 bp, 13 predicted proteins | sample 9134231 | NCBI WGS metagenome assembly JAEEGL01 (sample SAMN16246548, study PRJNA631951) | gut metagenome | biome: gut microbiome; feature: rumen; material: fiber-attached | host: Bos | place: Iran: Karaj | collected 2018-10 | reverse complement strand
CTCGTCCGGGCTGATGATCATCATGTGGTCGGAATCGATTGTAAGGTCCGGCACGGTCTTTAACAAGGCCTTGATGAACTGGTACGCAGGCTGGACTGTCTCAAACCCGCTTAAGGGGATGGCGTTCTGCACGCGGGGGTCGTGGGCATCGAAGGTGATGATGTTGTCCACGCCCATGCGGACAAGCTCCTGGAGAGCGAGGGCGCAGTCGAGGGATTCCCTTGAGGTGCGCTTGTGCTGCCTGCCCTCGTAGAGGAAGGGCATGATCACCGTGATGCGCCTCGCCTTGCCGCCGACGGCGGCGATGATGCGCTTCAGGTTCTGGTAGTGGTCATCGGGGGACATGTGGTTGAGTTCGCCGAAGAGCTTGTAGGTCATGCTGTAATTCACGACGTCAACCATGACGTAAAGATCCATTCCGCGGACGGATTCCCGGAGTATTCCCTTGCCTTCGCCCGAGCCGAACCTGGGGACGTCGCCCTTGACGATATAGGTCGGGCGCTGGTAGCCGGCAAAGGCCAGCGAGTTTTTGTGCTCGCTTTCGCGCTCCGCGCGCCACTTGGTAAGGTAGAAATCCACCTTCTCCCCCAAGTCGGCGCATCCCGCAAGAGGGATAAGACCGAGGGTGCCTACGGGAATGCTCTCGAGATCCCGTTTTTCCTCGCGCCTGCTGATCGGTTGCTGCTGATCCATTTCTGCCTCCTGAGTTTTTGGCTGTGAATGTGCTGAGAATAATGCGGCGGTCACCGCAAACTGCCGGACCTGCGCTTTTTCTGAACACGGATATCAAATCCGGTGACGTGGAAGATATCATAGGCGCTGACTATCCGCGAAAAAACACGGTCGGAATACCGGTTCTGAAGCTCCTCCATGGAGAGGTTTGTCGATATGACGGTGGGTTTTCTCCGGAGGATGCGCTCGTTGATCAGGGTGAACAGTGCGCTGGCGACCAGGCTGTTGTTGAACTCCGTGCCAAGGTCGTCGATGATGAGCAGATCCGCACTGTAGATGTCCTCGGTAAATTCGGTAAATTCCTCCTTCGTCCGGTAGTCGAAGGAGAGTTTCGCGATTTTGTCGAAAAGACCGGACGCGGAGAAGTAGATCACTTCGCGGCCCTGCTTTAAAAGCTCCGCGGCGATGCAGTGGGACAGGAAGGATTTGCCGGTTCCCACCGTGCCGTAAAGATAGAGATTCCGGAAACTTTTTCCGAAATCCGAAGCAAAACCGCGGGAAGCTTCTTCCGCTTTCACAAAACGCGCAAGATCCTCGCCCTGATAATAGCTGTGGGAGATAGTGTCGAAATTATTGTATTTAACCTGTTCGCGGATGTGGGACTGATCGTAGAGAATTTCGATTTCCTTCTGACGGAGGCAGTGGCACTTTTCAAAGCCGATGTAGCCTGTGTCTCTGCAGTCGGGACAGTCGAAAACCGGATCGAGATAGTTTTCCGGGTAACCGGCGTCCACGAGAAGCTGCTTCTTCCTTGCGGAAAGGCCGAGGAGCTCCTGCCTTAAGCCGGAACGGGACGCTGCGGGGACGGATGAGACGGGAGCACTGCTGTCCGGGGATGTTTCCGGCGCGTCTTTAAGTGCCTCCTCCAGCATGCGCATTCCAAGACCGGGCGTCTCCTCATCAAGGGCACGATAGGAGGGAATTTTATGGTACACCTCATCCCTCCGGGCCTCCAGCAGGTGGCGGTTCCGGTCACGCGTCTTCGAATATTCCAGCATGATGCTGTCGTACTGATCCTTGCGAAGGGACAATGATAAACCCTCTGTTGCCGGTCCGTGACCGGCGGAAAAGAAAAGCTGCCGCAGACGTTAAGCGGGTGAAAACTAATTGCCGAGAATATCTTTTTCCAGCTCAGCAAAATTGTAATGGTTTTGCTCGAACTGTGCAAACTGGCCGGCGCCTCCGGAGCGCTGGGAGCGGCGGGATTTCTGGCCGGATGCCTGGAAAGCTGCCTGCTTCGGCGTCGTGATGCCGCTCTCTGCCCAGCGGACCGCCACTTTTTCGATGTAGCGGAAATCCTTCTTGCCGCGGTCCACGCAGTATTGTACCAGATAATCGATGAGATCATCCGAGAAATGAAGTTCTTCGGAGATATAGTACACCGTCCTGATCTCGCTTACCGAGAGAGGCTTTCCTACATACTGCTCGATGACGAAAAGAAGCTCCGCGCGGTGCCTGTCCGCCCTGAACGCCTCGATGGCTGCGCTGTCGGCGCCTTTCGCGTCTTTCTTCCCGGATGCGGGAAGAGAGGGCGCACCTGTCCCGAGGGCTTCCGCGGCGTCGTCCATCTCTCCCGTGATCCGGTCCGCAAGGCTGACCGCGCTGCGGCTGATCACAGGGGTAATGGAGATTACCCGGTCGTCCGTCTCCGGGGCGCGGTGTTTTGTCACCTCGCACATGTGGATGCCGCCCAGGTTGCCCTCGCTGTCGTAATCCAGGGCTATAAGCCCCTGCTTCTCCCAGTATTTCAGGGAACGCAGAACCTCCTTCTCCGTGTGGTTGAACTGGTCCGCGAGCCTGGAAATGCTCGTGGAGCGGCCTGAACTCATCATGCGGAGCAGAAAAAGGTAGACCTTAAGCTGGGCGTCGTTGGCGTCCTTCATGTATTCGTCTATGAAAAGATTGGAGACGCTGGTCGCGTCGTTATCCCTGTCGTTATATATGGTAAACACTCCTGGTGACCCCCAACAGATGAAATTGCCAGAAGCCTGGAAAGCGGCAAAAATGCAGCTGACTCAGTCAGGAAAAACTGTTCAGGCGTGCCGCGGGCATGGTAAAAAATCGATCCGGCTGTATGGTGGTTCAAAGTATAGCACGGGGGTTTTTCAGTCGAAATAGACAAAACGCACAGAAAAAAGAAGGTCCTTTTCAGGGGCGTAAAAGTCCCGAATCCGGGAAAAAACGTGGATTTTGTGGATAACTTTCCAACAATCCCGAAGCCTCGCGGCTCGGGGCACCGGGGCTTATCCACTGACCGGAACGGTCTGTGAAGTGGATAAGCCCGGACAAAAAATCAGCCAGCGAGATCTTTTGCGATAGTATCGATGTTTCCGGCACCCATGGTTATCAACAGATCATTTTTGGCACAATTTTCCTTGACAAAATTCTCTATTGAGACAAAATCCGGGAACGCCGCGGCGTGTCCGCCGGCGGCATTAATCTTCTCCGCGAGAAGCTCCGCGCTCATCCCCAGGGTGTCGGTCTCTCTTGCGGCGTAGATCGGCGCGACAAGCACCATATCCGCGAGGGAGAGTGCCTTCGCGAAGTCGTCGAGCAGTGCCGCGGTGCGGGAATAGGTGTGGGACTGGAAAGCGCAGAACAGGCGCCCGTGGTCGAGTTTTGACGCCGCAGTGAGCGTCGCGCGGATCTCTGTGGGGTGGTGGGCGTAGTCGTCGATCACGGTCACGCCGTTAAATTCTCCCCGGTATTCGAAGCGTCGGTGCGTCCCGCCGAAGGCCAGGAGGCCGCGGGCGGTGTCCTCCCTTGCGATGCCGAGAACATCGGCTGCGGCGGCAGCGGCAAGGGCGTTAAGGATGTTGTGCGCGCCCGGAACGGCAAGGGAAATCCGGGTGCTCCGGTCCGGGGAGTTTAGGGTGAAGCTCCCGCAGGCGCCGGAGTTATAGGTGATATCAGATGCGAAATAGTCGCTTTTTGCCGGGTCGCTTCCGAAGGTGACGATCCTGCAGGGAAGGCTGCCGGTGATCTCCTCAAGGTTGTCGATGTCACTGCTGATGATCAGCGTTCCGTCCGCGGGAATCTTCTCTGCGAAGATCCTGAAGGAGCGGCGGATGTCCGCGAGATCCTTGAAGAAGTCCAGATGATCGGCATCGATATCCAGGATAAGGGCGGTTTTCGGTGTGAGGCTTAAGAAACTGTTCGTGTACTCACATGCCTCCGTGACGAAGAGACCGGAGCGGCCGATGCGGATATTGCCTCCGATGCTGTTCAGCATGCCTCCGATGGAGAGCGTGGGGTCCTTGCCCGCCGCAAGGAGGATCTCGGAGATCATCGAGGTCGTCGTGGTCTTGCCGTGAGTCCCGCTGATCGCGACGGAGTCAGGATACATCGCCATGATCTCCCCGAGGAGATCCGCCCGGCTCATCATGGGAATGCTAAGACGCACGGACTCGGCGTACTCCGGATTGTCGGGGTGGATGGCGGCGGTGTAGACCACAAGGTCAATCGCGCCGGTGATGTTCTCCGCACGCTGGCCGTAATTAATCTGAATACCTCTGCGCTCAAGATTCTCCGTGACCGGACTCGGTGCGCGGTCGGAACCGGAAACCGCAAAGCCGCGGTCGGCGAGGACCTCCGCGAGACCGCTCATGGAGATTCCGCCTATTCCGATGAAGTAGACGCTGCAGGGAGTGCTGAAATCGATTTTTACCATATCTTTGTGCTGCGGAGCATGGCCGCAGTCCTCCATACCGAAAATACTGTGCCGGAACGTCTTCTTATTTTATAAGAACAGGGGCGAAAAACCAATAGGCGGGTTCATGAATCGGAGGAAACGCGCAGATCCCGGGAAATGCTAAAAAACCGCTAAGTATTTGTGAAAAGCCGGATCATGTGCACGTAAATAAGTGCAAACAGTGTTTATAAAGTAATTGACCAACATTTCTTTTGTGTCTTGTCTGTGCTATATTAATAATAACTAAATCCTTTTGTGAAAGTCCGAAGTTGTTGTGCATTTCGGACAAATCCGGACAAAATGGGGGTACCATGGTCAAGAAGGAAATGATCGCCATGCTGCTGGCCGGAGGTCAGGGAAGTCGCCTCGGCATTCTTACAGCAAAAATGGCAAAGCCGGCAGTCTGCTTCGGCGGCAAATACCGGATTATCGACTTCCCGTTAAGCAACTGTATCAACTCCGGGGTGGATACGGTCGGTGTGCTCACGCAGTACCGCCCGCTTCGTCTGAACACCCACATCGGCATCGGTATTCCGTGGGATCTGGACAAGAATATCGGCGGTGTGACGGTTCTCCCTCCTTATGAGAAGATGGAGGATACGGAGTGGTATACCGGCACGGCAAACGCCATCTATCAGAACATTGATTACATGGAAAGCTATAATCCGGATTATGTCCTGATTCTTTCCGGCGATCATATCTATAAGATGGACTATGAGACAATGCTGGACTTCCACAAGGACAGCGGGGCGGATGTTACCATCGCCGTTATGCCTGTGCCGTGGGAGGAAGCCAAGCGCTTCGGAATCATGATCACCGATGAGAACCACAGGATCACCGATTTCGAGGAGAAGCCCGCAAATCCGCGCAGCAACCTGGCTTCCATGGGCATCTACATCTTCTCGTGGAAGACCCTGAAGGAAGCGCTGATTGCCAATGCCTCGCAGCCCAATCTGGATTTCGGCAAGCACGTCATTCCCTATTGCCACGACAAGGGTCTCAACCTCTTCGCGTATGAGTTCAACGGGTACTGGAAGGATGTCGGTACGCTGACCTCATACTGGCAGGCCAATATGGAGCTCATCGATATTGTTCCCGAGTTCAATCTCTACGAGGAATACTGGAAGATCTATACCCGTGATACGACTCTTCCTCCGCAGTTCTTCGGCCCGAACAGCTATGCCGAGCGCTCGATTATCGGCGAGGGTTCAGAGATTTACGGAACAGTGATCAATTCCGTGGTCGGCAGCGGGGTAACGATCGGGGAAGGCGCGGTTGTGCGGGATTCCATCATCATGAATGATTCCTCCGTCGGCGCCAACAGCATCCTGGAGAAGGTCATCATGGCCGAGGGAGCGCAGGTCGGCAGCAGTGTCCGTCTGGGTGAGGGCGAGGAAGCCCCCAACGAGACGAATCCTTCCATCTACTGCGAGGGACTTGTCGTCATCGGCGAGAAGAGCGTCGTACCCGACGGTGTGCGCACAGGAAAGAATGTCCTTATCGACGGCAACACGCAGCCGGAGGATTATCCGAACGGCCATCTGGCCAGCGGCCGCAGTCTAGTAAAGGCAGGTGACGAGCTATGAGAGCGATCGGAATCATACTTGCGGGCGGCAACAGCAAGCGCATGAAGCAGCTCTCCGAGAAGAGGGCTGTATGCGCGATGCCCATTGCCGGCAGTTATCGCAGCATTGACTTTGCTCTCAGCAACATGGAGCAGTCCCAGATCCAGAAGGTGGCAGTGCTTACCCAGTACAACTCCGGCAGCCTGAACGAGCACTTAAGCTCCTCCAAGTGGTGGGATTTCGGGCGCAAGCAGGGAGGACTCTTCCTCTTCACTCCCTCCATTACCCAGGAGAGCAACAGCTGGTACAGGGGTACGGCAGACGCCATCGCACAGAACCTCAATTTCCTCAAGAATTCGCATGAGCCTTATGTGGTGATCACCTCCGGTGACTGCGTCTACAAGATGGATTACAACGAGGTGCTGAAATATCACATCGAGCGCAAGGCAGACATTACCGTGGTCGTGAAGGACATGCCCGCGGACATGAATGTGGAGCGCTACGGTACGGTGCGCATGGACGAGGAGAACCGGATTACCGAGTTCGAGGAGAAGCCCATCGTCGCCAGGTCCAACACGATTTCCTGCGGAATCTATGTCATCCGCCGCAGGCAGCTCATAGAGCTTCTTGAGCGCGCGCAGGACGAGAGCCGCTACGACTTCGTCAAGGATATTCTCATCCGCTACAAGGATGTGAAGAGAATCTACGGATACAGGACGGAGAACTACTGGAGCAACATCGCATCTGTCGATGACTACTACCGCACGAACATGGACTTCTTAAAGCCCGAGGTCAGGAACTACTTCTTCAAGCAGTATCCCACGGTGAACTCCAAGGTCCTCGATCTGCCTCCGGCAAAGTTTAATGTCGGCGTAACGGTGCACAACAGCCTTCTGGCTGCCGGCTGCATCATCAACGGCACAGTCGAGAACTCCATACTCTTCCACAAGGTGTATGTCGGCAACAACTGCGTTATCCGCAATTCAATCATTCTGAATGACGTATACATCGGCGATAACACCTACATCGAGAACTGCATCGTCGAGAGCCGCGACACACTTCAGGCCAATGCCTACTTCCGCGGTGAGAACGGTGTGAAGATCGTTGTGGAGAAGCATGACAGATATTATATTTAAGAAACAGCATCAGCCGTCAAATACAAGCACAGAAAGGACAAGTGAGTTCTATGGAAATCACGGATGTCAGAGTGCGTAAGGTCGCAAAAGACGGGAAGATGAAAGCGGTTGTTTCGATCACGATAGACAACGAATTTGTAGTTCATGACATCAAGGTAATCGAGGGAGAAAAGGGCTTTTTCATCGCCATGCCCAGCAAGAAGTCGGGAGACGGTGAATTCAGAGATATCGCTCATCCTATCAACGCAGACATGCGCAGACGTCTTGAGGAGGTCATCCTCAAGCGCTATGAGGAATGTCTGCAGGAACCAGACGCAGAGACTTATTAAGCAGATCTGAAGATCATTTCAGGGGAGAGGGAAGCGCAGAAATGCAGCTTCCCTTTTCGTTCTTCATCTCACGATTATGCCCTTCGGTATGATAAAATAATCTATTATGGACTCAATGGTGATTATCACAGGCCTCGGCAATCCGGGGCGGCAGTACGAAGGAACTCGGCACAACGTCGGATTTGATGTAATCGACATTCTCTATGACCGCTATGATTTCTCCTCCCCGAAGCGCTTCGGCAAATCCCAGGTGGTCACCGGCAGGATCGGGGACCGCAGGGTAGTCATGGCAAAACCCATGACCTACATGAACCTCAGCGGAGAAGCGGTAAGGGAACTGGTGGACTTCTACAAGGCGGACGCGGAGAGCAGCCTGATTGTCATAAACGACGACATTGATCTTGAACCGGGAAGGCTCAGGATCCGCCTGAAGGGAAGCGCCGGCGGACATAACGGTCTGAAGAGCATCATTCAGCATCTCGGAAGCCAGAATTTCATCCGGATCAGGGTGGGAGTGGGCGGAAAGCCCGCACCCGATGCGGATCTGGCAAATCATGTCCTGGGGCACCCCGCGAAGGCGGACCGGGAGGCAATTGAGGATGCGGAGAGCAGGGCCGCTGATGCCGTTGAGATGATCCTCGCCGACGGACCGGACCGGGCGATGACCCGATATAATGTGAAGTAACTTTAGTCTTCTTTCTTTTCGGTTGATTTCATGCGCACAATTACCGCACCTCTCAGGGATGCACAATTTTATCAGAAAGCGGTGGCAATGCTGGCAGGAGAGGCAGCCACGGACATCCGTGCAGGCGGGAAAGGTATTCCCGCTTCAGACGGCATTCCGTCCGCCTGCGATTTCGACGGCTGCGTGGACTCCCAGAAACTCCAGCTTTCGTTTGCCCTGACCGAGGCCGGGGAGCTCGCCGGACGCTCCGTGGTCCGGCTTTTCGTGACCCACAGCGATATCCGCGCGAAGGAGCTCTACGAGGACTGCAGATATTACGACCGCAACACCGTGTTCTTCCCGGCGAAGGACCTGATCTTCTATCAGGCGGACTTAAGGAGCAGGGAGATCACAACCCAGCGCATCCGCTGTCTGCGGCGGCTCCTTGAGGGGAGAACCGTGACTGTGGTGACCACATTTGCCGCCCTGATGACACCCCAGGCTCCGCTGGCGGTGATGAAGGATCACGTGCTCTCCCTGTCCAGGAGGGAGACCATCTCCGAGGACAGCATCGCGGAGCGGCTGGTGGAGATGGGATACGAGCGCAATTACCAGGTCGACAGTCCCGGGCAGTTCGCGATCCGAGGCGACATCGTGGATATCTATGACCTCACGGAGGAGAATCCCTGCCGCATCGAGTTCTGGGGAGACGAGATCGAATCCATCAGAAGTTTTGACATCCTGTCACAGCGCTCCATTGAGCAGCTGGAGACCGCCAGGATCTATCCCGCGACGGAGTTTATCCTCTCCGGGGCGCGGATCGCTGACGGAGTGCGGCGCATACGGGAGGAGCTGGAACAGCGCTACGCAGCACTCCGGAAGGAGATGAAGACGGAGGAGTCCGCGAGGCTTAAGAGCGCGGTGGAGGAAGCCATCGACGAGGCCAATCTGAGAGATCTGCAGAGCGGCCTGGAGAGCTACATAAGGTATTTCTACCCCGCGAGTGACGGACTTTTGTCCTTCTTTGACAGGAAGCGGACGATGATCTTCGTCGATGAGCCTGCGCGAACGAGGGAGAGCGCTCTCGCGGTGGAGGCTGAGTTCCGGGAGAGCATGGTCTCCCGGGCGGAGAAGGGGTACATCCTTCCCGGGCAGATGGATCTCCTCATTCCCACGGAGGAGGTGGAAGCCTCGATGACCCGTTTCCTGAGGGTCGGGCTGAGCACCCTGGGAACGCCGTCGGCGCTCTTTCCCGAGGAACACAGGCTTCACCTGAGGGCAAGGAGCACCGCTCCTTACAACAACAGTTTTGACACGCTCCTCTCCGATCTGAAGAAGCTGAAGAAGGACGAGAGCCGCGTGCTCATCCTTTCCGCGTCCAGAACCAGGGCAAAGCGCCTCGCGGAGGATATCACGGGCGAAGGCGTCACCGCGTTTTACAGCGACAACCCCGAGAGGGAACTGAAGCCCGGGGAGATCATGGTGGGCTATGGCCAGCTGCTTCACGGTTTTGAGTACACGGACTTAAAGTTCACGGTCATCGCGGAGACAGATATCTTCGGCGCCGAGAAGAAGCGGAAGCCGAAGGCGCACCGCTATGAGGGAGGCGAGCGCATACGCAGCTTCTCCGACCTCAAGGTGGGAGATTATGTGGTTCATGAGGATTACGGCATCGGAATCTACCGCGGAATCGAGAAGATCGAAGTTGACCACATCGCCAAGGATTATCTGAAAATCGAATACGGGCAGGGCGGGATCCTCTATGTCCTTCCGACGGAGCTCTCCGTGCTGCAGAAGTACTCCATGGGCGAGGAGGCTAAGCCAAAACTCAACCGCCTCGGCACGGCGGAATGGCAGAATACCCGCTCCAAAGTAGCCAGGGCGGTGGAGACCGTTGCGGATGACCTGGTGGAGCTTTATGCGAAGCGGCAGTCCATGCAGGGACATGCCTTCGGACAGGACACCGTGTGGCAGCGGGAGTTCGAGGAGATGTTCCCCTACCAGGAGACGGAGGATCAGCTCACCGCCATCGAGGACACCAAGAAGGATATGGAATCCCCGAAGATCATGGACCGGCTGATCTGCGGCGATGTGGGCTACGGCAAGACCGAAGTCGCGCTGAGAGCCGCTTTCAAGGCGGTGCAGGACGGGTTTCAGGTGGCTGTTCTCGTTCCGACTACAATCCTGGCCCAGCAGCACTACAATACCTTCACCGAGAGGCTAAGAGGCTATCCGGTGAACGTTGAGGTGCTCTCGCGTTTCCGGACCGCGGCGGAGGTGAAGAAGGCCGTTGCGGGGCTCGCCTCGGGAATGACGGACATTGTGATCGGCACTCACAGGCTGTTGTCGAAGGACGTGAAATTTAAAAACCTTGGGCTTCTTGTGGTGGATGAGGAGCAGCGCTTCGGTGTCACGCACAAGGAGAAGATAAAGAAACTCAGGGAAAACGTGGACGTGCTCACACTTACCGCGACGCCGATCCCGAGGACGCTGCACATGAGCCTGGTGGGTATCCGGGACATGAGCATCCTGGAGGAGGCACCGGAAGAGAGAAGGCCGATCCAGACCTATGTCATGGAACAGAACGACGAGCTCGTGCGGGAGGCAGTTGTCCGGGAGGTCGCTAGGCACGGGCAGGTCTACTATGTGCACAACCGGGTGAATGACATCGCCGAAGTGGCGGGAAAGCTCCAGGAGATGATTCCGGAGGCCAGGATAAGCTACGCCCACGGACAGATGGATGAGCGGGAGCTGGAGCGCGTCATGTATGCCTTCATCAACCGGGAGACCGATGTCCTGGTCTCGACGACGATCATCGAGACCGGGCTGGACATCTCCAATGTGAACACGATGATCATCCAGGATGCCGACCGGCTGGGACTTGCCCAGCTCTATCAGCTCCGCGGGCGCGTCGGCCGTTCCGACAGGACGGCATACGCCTTCCTTCTCTACAGGAAGGACCGCATGCTTAGGGAGGTGGCCGAGAAGCGGCTTTCCGCAATACGGGAGTTCACGGACCTGGGCAGCGGGTACCGCATCGCGATGCGAGACCTGGAGATCCGCGGGGCGGGCTCCGTGCTGGGCAGGGCGCAGCACGGGCACATGGCCTCCGTGGGATACGACCTCTACTGCAAGCTTCTGGGAGAAGCGGTGAGCCGCGCCAAAGGCGAGGAGGTGGAGGAGGAGCACGGGGCGAGGGTCAACCTCTCCGTGGATGCTTTCCTTCCCGAGAGCTACATCGTCAACGAGGCGCAGAAGCTGGAAATATACAAGAAAATTTCCGCCATAAACAGCACCGACGCCGCGGAGGAGATGAAGGACGAGCTTACGGACAGGTTCGGAGAAATTCCGCCTCCCGCGAAGAACCTGCTGCGCATCGCGCTCATCCGCTCGGTGGCGGGCAGCCTGGAGATAAGCGAAATCACAGGGTATGCAGGATTTATCCGCATTATCCCGGAGAAGAACGCGTCCGTCCGCGTGGAGAACATCCCTCAGCTATTAAAGAAGTACAAGGACAGGCTCCGGTTTGCGGCAAGAGGCACACCGCAGTTTGAGTACAGCTATAAGCCCACCGGCTCTCTGGAGAAGGATGAGGACGATCTCCTCAACAGCGCGGAGGATCTCCTGGTGGCCTACGCGGAGCTGCTGCGGTAAATAAGGGACATTTTTAATGAACAAGCGAAAAAACAACAGAAGAAAGCGCCGCCGCAATCCCGTGCTTCTGGTGCTGACGATCATTCTCAGTACAGTTTTTGTCGTATCCATGTCAAAACTTGTGCTGGAACTCCTGGAATATGAGAGGGCGAAGGCAGAGTACGACGCGCTCGCAAAACTCGTCGTGGCGGAGCCGAAAGCGGAGGTGATCCCGGAGGAGGCCATAGAGGAGCCGGTGCCGGAGGAGACGGAGGAGAAGCCGTTTTCCTGGCGCTTTCTCGCGGACTGGGCGCCGGAGGAGATGTGGGGCTTTTATCCCGGGCTGGAGATCAGTCACGATGAGCTTAAGGAGATCAATCCGGATTATCTCGGAATTATCACCATTCCCGCGCTGGACCTCGTCTATCCCGTGGTGCAGGGAGAGGACAATGACCACTATCTCCATATAACATTTGAGGGCAGCAGGATCTCCTCCGGCTGCATCTTCGTGGACTGCCGGCACCGCGCGGACTTCACCGACTACAACACGCTGATCTACGGCCACAACATGCGCAACATGACCATGTTCGGCTCGCTGAAGCGCTTCATCCAGAACACGGAGCTCTGCGACACGGATCCTTATATATACATCTATACCTGTGCGAGGCATATGCCGCCGCGGACCGACGCGGAGGACGCGGAAAGCCCTGGCGAAGGAGAGAGCCCGGAAGACGCGGAAAGCCCCGGAGAAGGAGAGGACGCGGAAGACACAGGGAGTTTTATCGGTGGGGAAACCGGGCCGGAGGATGAGCTGCCTGCGCAGGGTGAAGAGATCTATGTTCCTGAGGCGGTCCGGCGCTACCGGATTTTCGGCTATTATGTGACCGGCGGCTACAGTGATGCCTACATGGAGGTGAAGAACAAGGAGTACTACGACGCCTTTGTCGACTCCATCCTCAGAGTATCGAACTACGAAAACGGCAGGGATGCGGTGGACTTCTCGGAGTATCCCCGGCTGATCACGCTCTCCACCTGCCACGGCGCTTCCGGCAGCGGGCAGTTTTTTGTGGTGCACGCCGCTCTGGAGGAGCTTATTCCCATCGGACCGGAAACCGAAGGCACCGGGGAGGAGAATCAGGAGTAACCTTAGTTATCAGCTGCCTCCTGCGCTCGGGAAGCAGGAGGATGGCCGGAGCAGTCCGGATCGGCATATGGGAAATAAAAAGATGGTTTCGTTTGGGAGACTGGCATTTCAGGCACTGCCGGAGATGTGGTCTTTTCAGTTCTTCGCGGGCATTGTGCTTACAGTGCTATCCTATCCTCTGAAAAAACTCATCAGCGCTGCCGCATCCACCGCAGGCGGCGCGGTCACAACCGCGAATATGAGAGCACTCCTCTTAAGCTGGCGGCTTCCGGTGATTATCGTTCTGGGTGCGGTTCTGGTCTTTGTCTCCGTGGCGGTCGAGCTGTTCGCAATGATTCATCTCACGGACGATATCCTTAAGGGAGAGCCGGTGGGCGTCCGGAAGGAGATCGTCAAAGGTTTTCGCTCGCTGTTTCAGTTTTTCACGCCGGCAGGAGTGATTACGCTTCTGTTTATCTTCATTGCGGTGCCTTTATGCGGCGTCGGTTTCTCCGTCGGCTTAACCCGCTCATTGTATATTCCGAATTTCATCATGGACGTGATTCTGGCAAGGCCGCTGTACTTCGCGGGTTACGCCGCGGCCATCCTGGCTCTTGCCTGGACAGGATGCCGCACGGGTTTCGCGGTCCACGGAGTGCTGTTTGACGGCCTCACTCCCGGTGAGGCCAGGAGGCAGTCGGCGGCGATCGTCCGGAAGAACGGCATCCGGCTGTTCTTCAGTTTTGTCCGGTTCGCACTGGCAATGCTGGGTATTCTTTTTGCCGTCTACATCCTCGTCGAGGGGATCCCGGAGGTTCTTCTGGGGAAGGCCGGAGAGAACATGCCATCCCGCTATGTCCTTGATGTCCTGGAGAGCGGGGAGTGGTCAGATACCGACCGGGCAGTGGCATATTATCGCGTGCTCTGCGCTTTTGCCGTCATGTTCGGAGCGTATCTTTACTCTATTGTCGCGCTTCTCGGCGGCTCCTACTTCATGCTGAGCTTCTCCCGCTGGTACCTTCGCTTCACGGGCAGGGACAGCGGGCTCTGGCCGGAGAGGCCGAAAAAGCGGCGCTATATCCGCAAAGTAGTTCAGATGTTGCTGTTCGGCCTTGTCATCGCGGCGATGGCAGCAGCCTGCGGCCTGTTCTACAACCTGCTCTTCGAGAGGGAGGAGCCGGTTAAGCTTGTCGCACACCGGACCGGCGGGTACATGGCGTCCGAGAACTCGATAGAAGGCCTGTACATGGCAATGGATCACGGCTGCTATGCCAGCGAGACCGATATACAGCGCACGGCGGACGGGCATTACGTCATCAATCATGACAACGATTTCCGGCGTCTCACGGGCGATCCCAGGGCGCCGAAGGATATGACGCTGGAGGAGATAAAGGAGCTGAGAATAAAGGATACCACCGGAAGCGGAAAGGAGCTTCCGGTCGTCACCATCGAGGAAATGCTCGACGTGATCAAGGGGAAAATTATCCTGTTTATTGAGCTCAAGGGAGATACGGCCGACCGTCAGATGGTCGATGATATCGTTCAGATCGTACGCGGGCATGACTGCGTGGAGGATGTGGCGCTTATCTCGCTCAACTACGATATTATCAGCTATGCGGAGACGAACTATCCGGAGTTCCTGACGGGGACGCTCTTCTTCGCCGGGCTTGGTAATATGGCGGGGCTCAACTGCGACCTGATCATGATCGAGGAGGAGCTTGCTTCAGGCGGGCTGATCCCGCAGATTCACGCGGCGGGTAAGCAGGCAGTCATCTGGACCGTCAACAAGGAGACCTCCCTTGAGACCTTCCTGGACAGCGAGGCAGACGCGGTGATCACCGATGATATCCTGCTCGCGGAGAAAGTGCAGGCAAGGCTCGACGCAAGGACTTACCTGGAGGTCATGAAGGACAAGCTGGGAGACGTATGGAGGTAAGGAATGATGAAATGGACGGAGAAGTACAGGAAGGCAGTGACCTTCAGCTATGACGACGGGATCGAGCAGGATATCCGTCTTGCGGCACTGTTCAACCGCTACGGGCTGAAGGCTACGTTTAATCTGAATTCCGGGCTTAACCGGGAGAACAGTACCTGGCAGTACAAGGGCATCCAAGTGCACAGGATGAACCTCACGGAGTGCCTGGACATCTACAAGGGCCATGAAATCGCTGTGCACGGGCTTACGCACATGAATATGACGGAATACCCGGAGGCGGAGATCCGGAAGGAGCTCCTGGAGGATTACCGGAACCTCGCGGGGATTTTCGGCACCGAGCCGGTGGGTATGGCTTACGCTTACGGCGCGTACAACGACACTGTCCTTAAGGTGGTTCGTGAGATGGGACTGAAATACGCGAGAGGCGTGAACAGCTCGCACAGCTTTGATGTCCAGACGGAGCTCCTGGAGTTCAGGCCTACCTGCCACCACGACGATGAGCAGCTCTTCAGCCTTGCAGAGCGCTTTGCAGCGGCGGAGCCTGACGAGCCGCAGATCTTCTACGTATGGGGGCACGCCTACGAATTCGACGGCAACCGCAACTGGGACAGGTTCGAGCGTTTCCTGGAGATAATCAGCGGGAGAGAAGACGTATTCTACGGAACAAACAGGGAAGTGCTGCTTTAAACCTGCAGGTGCCAGGGGACGGTTCTGTGGCGAGTTGTCAGAATACTTGCCAGGGGACGGTTCTCCGGTCAGTTGTCAGAAAACTGACCGGAGAACCGTCCCCTGGCACTCCCTTACACTTTATTTCGTGTGGCCTTCGAACCAGTCGGTGATCTCCTTAAGCCGGCGGATGCGGTGCTTCGGCTTGCCGGAGCGGGAGAGCTCGTGATTCTCGCCTTTAAAGATGACCATGCGCGTCTCGACCCCGTTCGCGGCCAGCGCCTGCATCATCTGCATTCCCTCGGGCAGCGGGCAGCGGTAGTCCTCCTCGCTGTGGATGAAGAGGGTGGGAGTTCTGGCAGCGGCGGCGTATTTCAGTGGGGACTGCGCCCACAGCTTATCGGTATTCCCGTCGCCGAAGAGCCCCTCCGCGCCGCACTGGTCGGGACCGAAGAACGGGCCGATGTCGGAGATGAAGCTCATCGAGATCCAGCTGGAGATGGAGCGCTGGCTTGCCGCGCAGCAGAAGCGGTCCGTGTGGCCGATGATCCAGTTGGTCATGAAGCCGCCGTAGCTTCCGCCGGTCTCGCATACCCGGGCGGGATCGATATTGGGATAGGCCTTCAGCACGGCGTCGGTGAAGTCCATGAGATTGCGGAAATCCGTTCCGCCGTAGTCGCCGCGGATATCCGCGAAGCTGTCCCCGCGCCCGTCGGAGCCCTTGATGTTGGTGAAGAACACCACGAAGCCCCGCGCAGCCCACAGCTGCATCTCATGGAAGAAGGTCTCGCCGTATGCGCAGCGCGGCCCGCCATGAATGTCGAGCACGGCGGGATAGCTTTTCTCCGCAGAGAAGCCGTCCGGCAGCAGGACCCAGCCGCGCAGGTCATAGCCGCAGGAGGTGTAGTCCAGCCGGTGCGGCTCCGCGATGTAGCGGCCGTCGAGAGCGTCGTCGTTGAGCGCGGTGACCCTCGTCAGTCCGCTGCCGTCCCGGTTCATCTCGAAGACCTCCGCAACATGGGCCCAGTCCTGACAGATCATCGCGATGCGATCCCTGCAGGCGGTCATGGAGCAGACCATGCCCTCCTCCTCCCACAGCGTGCGGCAGGACAGCTGCCCCTCCGCGCCCGGCTTCAGGGCGAAGACCGCGTTGTGCGCCTCCACGGTGGCGAGAGTCAGGTACTCCCCTTCGCCCGCATAGCTTCCGCCGCCTCCCTCCGCGGTGTCGCCGAGGACGCTGGAGTAGAGGGAATAAGGGGGAGTAAAAACTTTTCTTACCTCGTCCTTCGTCACGATGCAGATGTCCGGGGTCTGGTTCAGGCCGAAGGTCTTCATGTCGCTGGCCTGGACGTAGAGCTGGCCGTCCAGCACGAAAAGATCGCTGAAGGAATATTCTTCCCCGGTCCGGAGAGCGGTTATCTCATCTTTCCCGTCGGGCATCTCCCTCCAGGCGAAGAGCTGGTTGTACAGGGACTGGCGGTGAAGTTTTTCCGTACCCGCGTAATAGAGCGTGGCGCCGCCCTCTGCCCGGTGAACGGCGAAACTGTCGGCATTGAATGCGGGGGAGGTGAGCCTTCGGCACACAGGTTTTCCGTCGATTACCTTGATAAGGAACAGGGCGCTGCGGCGGCCGTTGGTGTAGCCGCGGCCGTTGAACCAGTAGGGAATTTCGTCCACAACGTGATAGTCCTCTTCTTCCTTCTTCTTTTCGGCCTTCTTCTTCCGCGTCTCCGGGTCGTCCAGGTACGCGTCGGGATCACCCATTTCGATGCTGCCCTCCGCGATGTAGCCGCTGTCCAGTTTTTCGAGCCTGCCAAGCGCGAAGGGGAGAGTAAGCCATGGCGCGGCCTCACCGCCGTCCATGGGCAGCCGGAAGAGCTCTGTCGTACCTGGTTCCGCGTCCGGAAGCGTGCGCCGGATGATCAGCGTGCTGTCGTCATCCCACAAAACGACTGAGGCATCGATGGTCCAGGTGACCCGGCGGGCGGCACGGTTCGGGGCATCGCCGGAATAAGCATTGGTCTGCCCGGCATCGGCGTGTTCGACGATGTATACGTCCGAGTGGTACATGTTTTTCTCCAGGTCCGTTCGGGTCACCTGGAAGGCCAGGCGCTTCCCGTCAGGGCTGTAGCATAGCCCGGAGGGAATCCGGTATCTGGTGATGTCTTCCAGTTCAATAGGCTTAAGCGGATTAACCATAATCAATTCTCCTCGAACACCAGAAATGTCATCGCTGCGGGGCCATGCCCCATGTTCAGTTTTACTTATGCGCAGGCGGAAGTCAAGGGTGCCGGGGGACGGTTCTCCGGCAAATTGTCAGACAACTGACCAGGGGACGGTTCTCTGGCAAGTTGTCAGAAAACTGGCCAGAGAACCGTCCCCTGGCACCCGGGAGGTTTTATATGATGGAGAGATATGAAAGCTATTTGAGTTTTAAGGATTCCGTATCCTTTGAGGAGGCGGTGGAGATTTACGGCAGGATTGCGGAGCAGCTTGCTGATTCCGGGGAGGGAGCGGAGATTTTTGAGGAGTACGTCGCTGCTGCCGTGGATTACGCGAAAGTGCGGTCGGGATGGCTGCTGTTAAGCCGCCGGGAGAAGGAGGAGCAGGACAGCCGGAGGACTGCGCTTCATGACCGGTCCATCATCGCGCTGAATATCCTTGCCCGGTGGATGAACATGGAGGGAAAGGACTGTGCCTGGCGGGACGCCCTTGGCGACAGTACCTGGCGAATGAACGACTACGACGTGAAGAAGGAAATCCACAGGAAGAAGATCGGCGATTTCAACTGCTACGCCGCACTGTTTTACGGGCTGAACGCAAGGTAGGCGAAAGAGCCGCAGAGCGCGGCTTCCGGCGGCGCGAACAGATTTTTATTAATTATCCAATGTGGTATTCTTTCCATAAAGACAGCACTTAGCAGGGAAAGGAAGTCAGCTGATGCCGGGTCAGGTTACTTTTAAGGACTACATTCAGAGATACGAATACGGCAGTCCCATCAATTCCGCGTTTGTTAAGCAGCTGTCGGATGAATATCTCAATAATCCTGCCCCGGGCGACCGGG
>JAEEGL016270546.1_pt1 | contig 18540 bp, 11 predicted proteins | sample 9134231 | NCBI WGS metagenome assembly JAEEGL01 (sample SAMN16246548, study PRJNA631951) | gut metagenome | biome: gut microbiome; feature: rumen; material: fiber-attached | host: Bos | place: Iran: Karaj | collected 2018-10 | reverse complement strand
CCATAAGAGCGATATTACCGAACTCTCTTACACACATGCCCATTGTGTTGGCAAAGTTGTCGAGGCAAGAAACACAACCAGAAGAGCAGGCTTCGTTCAGCTGAATACTTACGATTGCTCCGTCCTTCATGCGCAGACACTTCATATCCTGTCCACCAATGTCGAGCAGGAACTCAACACCTGGAACAAAGAAGTTAGCAGCACGGAAGTGAGTAATTGTTTCTACTTCACCAGAATCTACGCCAAGCGCAGCCTGGAAAAGTGCTTCACCATAACCGGTTGAAACGGCACGTGCAATATATACATCTTCAGGAAGTTTTGCGTAAAGGTCTTTGAGAACCTGAACTGCAAGCTCAACAGGATTTCCCTGATTGTGTGCGTAGAAATCCCAAATAATTCGGCCGTCTTTATCGATAAGACAAGCCTTTGTAGTTGTAGAACCAGAATCCAGACCAAGGAAAACAGGTCCGTGAGTTTTATTCAAATCACCGCGTTTAGCCTTCTGCTCGCTGTGGCGCACCTGGAACTCATCCAGCTCTGCCTGATTTTTGAAAAGCGGTTCAAGTCGCTGAACCTCGCTGAGTTCAGCACCAACAAGATTTTTAAGATTCTCGCGGAACTCGCTGATTGTAGGAAAATGGAAAGCACTGTCATTGTCGGGCTTGACCCGACAATCTGCACTGGACTGTCCATCGGAGATTCCCGCGTCAAGCGCGGGAATGACATTATTTGTAAACTTTCTCTCGGCACCAAAAGCACACCCCGAAGCCACAAACAACTGGCTGTCTTCCGGAACAATTATTTCATCGTCTTTTAATTTAAGGGTTTCTATAAAACGCTGGCGCAGCTGGTCCAGAAAGTGAAGCGGACCTCCAAGGAAGGCAACGTGACCGCGAATAGGCTTACCACACGCGAGACCAGAAATTGTCTGAGAAACTACTGCCTGGAAAATAGAGGCTGCAATATCTTCACGACGGGCACCCTCGTTAATCAAAGGCTGAATATCAGTTTTAGCAAATACACCACAACGTGCCGCAATCGGATAAATCTGCTGCATGCCTTTTGCAAGCTCGTTGAGTCCCGATGCATCAGTTTCAAGCAAAGCGGCCATCTGATCAATAAAGGCACCTGTACCACCGGCACAAGTACCGTTCATACGCTGCTCTACACCGCCGCGGAAATATGTAATCTTGGCGTCTTCACCACCAAGTTCAATTACAACATCTGTCTGAGGAATTAATTTTTTTACAGAAGTAGTAGCCGCAATAACTTCCTGAATAAAAGGAATGTTCAGCCACTGAGAAACAGAAAGACCGCCCGAACCAGTTACTTTAGCAGTAATTGTGCGGTTTTCACCACCTTCAATATTTTCAACAAGAAAATCAAGGGCTTTATTAACAACGGAAATGATTGTGCTACGGATATCCGCGCGGTGACGCTGATAGTCACCATAAATCAGTTTATCATTATCATCAAGGACTGCAACCTTAACAGTTGTAGAACCTACATCTATACCGACACGAATCGGCAGCAAAGAATTTTCGCTCATATTATTATGATTTTAACGGTAATCCCCTACTTAGTCAAACCAACGAATATTTCTCTAATCTTTGTTGTAAATTCAGCAGTATCGGCACGAAGTTTACGCAGGAATGAATTATCTTCGAGAGGCCCGATAACATTATCCATTTCCTTTTCACTTCGATAAACCATATTGCGGTAATAATCTGTATAATCCTTTTCGCGGGATCTCAGCGAAGCATTATAAATATCATAAGCCACAATCGAAACATCATCAGTAACGTTGCGGTATAAATCCACAGAAAAATCTTCAATAGGGCGTGAATAAAGCTGCTCAAGAAGATAAAGAGCGTAGCGGACTTTCCACTGCTCATACGAACATTCACAGAATTTATAGAACTGATGAACTGCATCCCAGTTATTTACAGTGCCATTTTTAATGCTTTCAAAAAGTTCACGGATTTTCTCAGAAGGAATAATCTGTCCGCCAACATTTTCCCATTCAGTATAGAGAGGCAGATTTCTGATTCTTTCTACAAGATCAAAAGTGAGCATTTCCTGATTCAAATCCTGGCAGAAACTCATAAGAGTTCTTGTAGCAAAATATTTTACAATCTTACGGTACATCTTATAGGCCTGAACCGGCTTAAAAATTACCGCACCATATTTTTTCTGACAGATTGAATCTTCCAGAGTAAACTCTGCTTCTGTATTCTGATGAAGGAAATCTTTTGCAGCCTGATACTGCGCATCATGAGTATCTTTTCCTTCCATATATTCGCTATCAATTGATTTCAGATAACCTGCAGTAAGGCCAATCAATCGTTCAAGCGCACTCATAACTTCCTGCATTGTATCAGGAGCAAGAGGATCTGTTTCAATAAACTGAATCTTCTTTACGCGCTTATCTCGTTTTAAGAATTTATCCTTGTTACGTGTGATGGCAAACATATCATACATAAACCACCACGCAGGAATAATGCTGATTTTTGGAGAACCATTATTTCCAGGAGCAACAAGTGCAAACGGATACGGAATATCAAGTTCATACTGATAGCTTCCTTTAGAAACAAGGACAAAAGAAGCAAAGCGTGAATTATGCTTAAAATCACTACACAAGCCAGGCCAGAAACCGCGTTTTGCAAAAATCTCACCGTCCGGGCTTCGGCTGTTGTGGTTACTTCCGATTGTTGCTCCGGCTGCAATATTACTCTGCCCCATAACTGTTGTTGCAATAAGGAAGGAAGAGTTATGATGCTGCTCATGGAACGGATAAATCAGATTGTTGAGAATTTCGCAGCACGAAACTGTTGAGTTATCTCCCAATACAGAGTTCAAAACACGAGCACCATATTTTACCTGACAGTTTCGGCCCAATACAAAGCGAACTGCAATTGCCTGATAAAAGACCTTACAGCCATACCCCATAATTCCGTTTACCAGCTCAACACCTTCGCCAATCTGAGAAGCCTCTTCTTCTGAAGAAAGCATTGTGATATTTTTAAGCTTGAAAGCACCCTTTATATAGGCGGCAGCTCCAATTTTACAGTCTTTGATAATGCTTACATTTTTGATTACTGCATCATGCTCTACAATACCGTAAGTATTCAGTTCACGCGAAGTACCATATTCTGTAAGTTCAACAAAGCGCTTTAATAACTGTTCATCTTCTCTATAGTGCGACCATAAATAAGCATCTCCCGGAATCATAGATTCAAAAGGAAGAATTTTACGGCCTTCATTTTCGTTTGCAACACCAATCCATACACGGTGTTCTTCCGGCTCGCCTTCTTTTAAAATACCATTTCCGAACTTTGCATGATTTGTACAGCTCATTTCGTTGATATTAAAAAGAATTACCCTGTCGCCAAGTCTGTAATTATCCAGATAAAATACATTTCTGATTACACAGAAGTCACCGGTTACAATATTACTGATTTTTGAACGGCGGATTCCACACTCAAGTTTAAGGTCATTATATTTAAGAACTACTCTCTGAATTTTTCCAAGAATAATAAAACCAGAAAAGAAAGAAAGATGTATAAGAGAAGGATCAAAGCCATCTTCTGAATCATCAACATAAAAATTATTCCAGGTAGGATCTTCATTATGATTCAGATTTTTTTCAAGCACTTCAATTTCGGCACTTGTGATATGTCTTTTTCCCTTTAAAAGTTCTGCAGGGATTTCTTCCGATAAATAATCAGAAGGTTTTTCAATTTTTACCATAATTTATAGTTTACTCTATATTGCAAAAAGTGGAAAGTAAAAAATATATATGATAAAATTAAGAATATGATGTATTACGGTGATTGAGTGTCGCGAAGCGACGTATCGAAAACACCTTAGAGAAACCACCGTATTCAATGAGTTACTACAAACATGAAAAACCGACTGATATGTATTTTTATTTCACTACTCCTCGCTCTCCCGCTTTTCTCTACTCCAGTAAAATCTGTTCATGAATATACACTCGAAAACGGAATGCAGGTTTTTCTTCTGGAAGATTCTTCCGATGCCCAGGTTCATATTGAATACACATGCCGCGCAGGTTTTTCATCGCAAACACAAAGCACCTGCGGTTTTTTTAAGCTTTATACAATGCTGGTAAAAGCAGCGGCTACATCTATAAACTTTTCGCAGGTTCAATGCAATGCTGATTCTTCACGATATTTTGTTGAAGTAAGCCCTTCCGAGGTCAGCGACACTCTTTTTAATCTTTCAGATGCAGTTTTTTCTTCAGATTTTTCCGACGATCTCTTAAAAACTCAATTAAATCTGCTAAAAAAAGAAGTAAATGACAACAAAGACACTATGTCTGTGTATATAAATGCGGCAATCGACTCAAGAGTGTTCTCTGAAGCACCCTGGAAACACGATTCAGGAATCTATCCTCCTGTTTTCAAGAAAACAACAGAAAAAAATGCACGTACAATCATAAATCAGATTTCTGAACAATGGTATACTCCTAAAAACAGTGCTATTTTCATAAGCGGAAACATCAATATAGAAAAAACTCTTCTTATGCTCAGAAACAGCTTTGGAAGATTCTATTCAAACTTCAGAACTCCGGTAGAAAAACCTTCATTACCGGTAAACAAGCATAGAAAATACGTGCTTCATTCAAGTGAAATTTCGGCAGACCTCACTCAGCTTGTAGTTCAATATACAATGCTTGATATGGAACAAAGTGATCTTATAGCGCTTGCTTTAGGCTATGAAGGCTCCCTTTTTAAACAGCAGATTTTAAGTGCAGAAGAATTAAACATCCCCGGAGATGAATATATTAATGTTTCGTCTGCACACAAAAAAGACAGTTCCCGACTTATCATCCAGACACTATTGCAGCCGCCAGAAGATAAAAAACTAGCCGCCTCAACAAACTCCTATAAACAGACAGACCTTTTCCTGAAGCAGCTTGAACTGATTCCTCATATTATCCGGCCGGAAGAGTTTGAGTACGCAAAAAATCAGCTTGAATACAGTCTGAACAGAACAGCTTCCGTTTCTTCTGATCTTATGGAAACTTTGTCATCTTTCTGGTCCGTAAAACCATATTTTAATCCAGAAGAAACTGATATAGAAGATTTTGAATCACAAACTGCAAAACTTCTGATGACCCGCTCACAAAAACTTCGTGATAACAGCCTTTCACAAACACTCACTCAGCTTACAAGTGAAGAACCATTTATTTTTGTAATTATTAACAGCAAAGATTATAAAGCAAACAAAAAAGCTTATACTGCAGCAGGCTTTGAAGAAATAAATGAAAAAAACGCATCATGGTATGTTCAGCAGATTTTTAAGGAAATGCTCAAAGAATCTACACCTCAACCTACAGCACAGCTTTATACAACAGAAGCCTCAGCAGATGACAACAGCTATTATCAGAAAAACAAAGACACAATTTCAGAGCATAAGCTTTCAAATGGAATTTCTGTATACACAAAACAAAATCCTCTTTCCGCACAAACAACACTGGTTCTTTCCATTGCAGGAGGAAAATATAATTCAGCAGATGATAATGGCTTTGAAGAAGTAATGATTAATCTTACTGCAGGCCTAATTCAAAAGCGTCTGATAAAGGCTCAATCAGAAGGTCTTTTAACCGGCGCATTCTACGTAAGCTCAGAAACAAATCTTTCTACAGGCAATATAATTGTAGAATTTGATGTAGAAGATACTTTGGCAATAATGAAACAGGTTTCAGATGCGATTGTTTACGGAGAAATTGCTCCTGCAGATGCAGACCGCGCAGTAGCAGCCCGTAAATATAAAAAACGTCTGGAAAACGGAACCGCCTCAAATCAAATGTACAGTCAGTTTATAAACCGAGCATTCGGAAAAGGCATATTCTCTTCGGTATTTGAATCAGAAAAAGAAATTCTATTAGATACCGATTACACAAAAATCCTTTCTGCCTACCCTGCCATGTTAAATGCCTCACGCTATTCAGTAATAATCTGCGGCGCGCTCCACGAAAATCTGATATCCATACTCAACGAAAGCCTGGGACAACTGGCTCCACAAACAGTTGTAGAAAACGACGATGATGAAATTCAATCTCCAGATTTGAAGACCGCACGCAATCTTACAGTACAAGTGCGTCATACATTCCTTACAGACATTCCAGCAGAAAAAGCAGGACCACAGCCGGCAGTATTAATCCCAACCACAGAATTTCTTGACCCTGTGATTTATGCAAATCACAGTCCAGAAAAAGGAACAAAGCAAGCAGCCCTTTATAATGCACTCTTAAATTACATAGGTACCCAGCTCGAAAAAAATCATCCAGTAACAGTAAGCCTGCCAAAAAGTAAAATCGATATCGGTTCTATTACAGTTCAAAATGTTGCGCATACCCGAGAGCTTGATGCTGAATACAAAACAATAATTCAGAATACGACAGAAAAGCTTCAAAGCCTTCAGGCAAATAAAACAATCCTCAAAGAAATCAAAAACAACTGGATTCAAAAGCAAATGACTCCAACAGGCTCAGACACAGGCACTGCGCTTCTTATTCAAAATGGCCTGGAACTCTTTGAAGACACTGCAAATCCATTATGGTACCTCGAAGAATATAACTGGATTCAAACAGCAACAGTACAGGACTATATTGAAGTCATGGAATATTTCCCTGTAATTGCAGAAGCCAGAATTTATTCAAAAGATTCAAAGAAATAGTTTTCAAACTTCACTCCACAAACGTATTGCGAAATCAAATATAATTTTTTGTTATATCCAGTTACTTTCCCCCGTGAAACACACTTTGTGAAACACCCTCCTCCAAATTAAACGGAGGATTTTTTCAAATGAAAAAAATCGTTGGAATTTTGGCAGCAGCTGCAGTTGCAGTTTCTGCTTTTGCAGTAGACTTCTCAGCTGGCTTCCAGCTCAAAGCTGATTTGTTTAACTATGATGGCTCATTCAAAGCATTCTCAGTTTGGAACCAGAATGCAAAAGATGATAAGCCATTCATCTTCTCTGTTTCTACAGACCGTGTAGGTGCAACATTGAAGTTCTATGATGCAAACTGGGATGACAATAATGCTGCTCTTCAGTATGGTAAGACACTCCCTTCAATCATGTCTGCTCATGCATACAACATCTGGTTCAAGCCATTCGACATGGTAAAAATTGATCTTGGATGTCAGGATATCGCTTTGAACAAAGAGCACGTAACATGGTGGAAAGGTAACATCACTGGTGGAAAGATGACAGGATGGGACGGAGTTGGCGAATGGGGTTACAAAGCTACTGTAAATGTAGACGCTTTCGAACTCGCTGTTGCTTTGCTTTCTTCACCTAGCACATATTGGTTGAATGGTAGTTCAGTTGGTGAAACTGTATTCTATGCAGGTTATGCTGCTGACTTCGGTAAGATCAACGTACTCTTCGATGCAAAATCAACATTCAGCAACCTTATGGTAGCTGCTGGTTATAGCAACACATTCGGTGATGTAGCAATCTTCGCTGATGCTATGTTCCGTGCAAAGAATGGTGCTAATACTATCGCAGTTGACTTCGATGCTCGCTACAGCAAAGACGGAATCGGACTTGAAGCATACTTCAACTGGTCAACAGCTCTTGCTAACATCAGCCTCAGCAGCATGCGCGTAGCTTGTTATGCAAAGGGATCTTACGCTCTTAATGGTGGATCACTCTTCCTTAAGTTCGAAGATGACAACATCATCGCTAGCTCATTCGGAGCTGACATCACTGTAGGTTACGATGGAAACCTCGGACCTATGTCTTACGAAGTTGCTGCTATGGTTTCTGTTGCAGGAAGCACATTCAAGTTCAGCACACCATGTTATTTCCGCATTGGTTTCTAATCTGATATAGAGACTATATTGAAATAATATAAAAGCACTCCTCGAAAGAGGAGTGCTTTTTTTTGTCGTATTATGTATTATTAATTTCTTTAATCTAAACATCAATAAACTCATTTCTATTGATTAATTATTCTCAAATTGATTATATTGAGTGTAACAACTTAATTATTTCAAGTGTTTAATATTTATAAAACAATAAAACTATGAGGTTTACAAAATGAAAAAAACTTTATTAACATCAGTTTTCCTGATTTCACTTACAGCACTTTTTATTTCATGTAATAGTACAAAAGAAGTTCAAAATACTCCTGATGAATATGCTGATTTAGAACAGGAAGAACTGCAGGCAATTAATGTAGAAAAAAAAGAGAACAATTCAAGTCCAAGTAAGAAGGTTTCTGCAACATCAAACAAAAAGAAGAAAAACTTTTTCCAGGAATTATTTACATTTGGAAATGCCGATGAATTTCTTAAATATGATGAAACAACTGTTTTTGCAAAAGAACTTGTTGGTATGAAAGAAAAAAATGCAGTTATTATTGCACGTTATGATGATGGAATGGCCGGATTTGGCAGCTATATAAATGCCGCTTATTTTTATGTTCAATTTGATGATGTAAATCGTGAAGTTCTTGCTAATGCTGCAGAAAAATATTTTTCTGATTTTGAAAACAAGAAACTTAACAGAAAAGGCAAACATACTGATCGTACATATGGAAAAATTAATTACAGATTGAATTGGGGGACAATCAGCAGTTCAACTCCAAATTATGGTTTTGGTGATGGATATGTTGGATATGAGTTTGTAAAGAATTCTCCATACTTCACAATCAGCAATTTTCCATTTCCAAACATTTATTATGAGAGAGCAGGAGATGCTACTACAAGAGAATCTCCTCCTGTAAAATATTATTTTACAAAAGCCCAGTTACGAAATCTTCTTGAAATGATTTCAGAAGACAAAATAATGGAAAACTTATATAAAAACAGTGAAGAATATATTGCAGTTCCTACAGAAGTGGATGAATATTAATCAATAATCTTTGGAACTTAGAAAGAAATGGTTTATAAGTTAAGTCGTGTTTTGACATACTTATAAACCATTTTTTTTATGTAAAAAAATCAGGATATTTCTTTTTCTGGAATATTTAATAATTTTGCAATTTCTTTTATTGTATAGCGTCCGTCTTCTAAAAGCTTTTTCGCAGTTTCTTTTTGGCTTTTAAGTTTCCCTTCAAGTATACCTTCAAGTTTACCTTCAGCTTTTTTCTCTTCTCCATACTCTTCAATAATTCTGCACATGGTTCTTACCCCCTGTTCTTCCTGCTTATGAAATCTTACTCTTTTCGCAATTTCTTCATAAAACATTTCATCCGCATTTGCTATAGAAAAATCATGCATTAATTTGCCAATGGCGTCATTACCTCGGTATGCTCCATTAACATACATTATATTGCAGCCGTCTTCAAAAGGCAAATATAGATGATTATATTTTTCCTTTACTATGAATTGTTTAGACACCTCATATATAGGTTTTCCAAGTCCTAAATAATCATTTTCTGTTATGAAAATTATATAAAGCTCAGGAAGTTTAGAATAATCATCATTCTTTTTCAATGTATGACTATCAAGCATTGCAATGTTATATCTTACCCTTCTGGCATCTGCACCTTTGTCGGAACGTTGAATTTCAATATTGTACAGTTTTTTGTTTTCATCTTCTGCAAGAATATCAAGTTTTACGGAACGACCAAACAGATTTCTTTTTTCTTTTTGAGTCATTGAACGAATAACTTTCAAGTCATCTCTATGTAAGATAATCCTCAATAAAAATTCTGTTGCTCGAGAATCTTCTGCAAAAACTACAGTCATAAAATCATCATCCATTAGTCTTAAGGACTGTATTTTTTGCAATATCTGAGGATTTATATTTTCTAATGTGCTCAAATTTACATAACCTCCATTGTTAAAATAGGTTCAACTATTTAAAAAAAGGAAGTTTTTCTGATGATTTTTTGTATCTTTTTTCTCAAAAATCGGTCCGTGAAACGCTGTTTGTGAAACAGTTGCATTTGATTTAAACGGAGGATTTTTTCAAATGAAAAAAATCGTTGGAATTTTAGCAGCAGCTGCAGTTCTTGCAACTTCTGTATTCGCAGCAGATGTTTCTGCAGGAGTAAGACTTGAAGGTAGTTTGTTTAACTGGAATGGTTCTACAGCTTCAGCTTTGAGCCTTAAACATAACAACCAGTACTACCATGCACCAATTGCTTTCTCTGTATCTGGAGAAAAAGCTGGTGGAACTCTTAAGCTTACAGATCAGGATAGAGGAAATGATGGATCTAAAGATGCAGCAGTAAAAACTTCTGCATGGCAGATTTGGCTTAAACCTGTAGATGCTGTTAAGCTCACATTTGGTTGCTATAAGAACACATTGAATCAGGAATCTATCGGTTGGTATCGTACAGATTCTGCAATCGGTGGTGATGATGGTGATAAAGGTAGCTATGTTGCTACATTTACTCCAGTTGATGGTCTTTCTGTTGACTTGCTTTTTGCTAACACATTTGGAAGCGCATGGTTCAATGGAGACTCTGTTGCTGAACTTGGTTTGATTGCTAAGTACAGTGCAGATTTCGGTACAATCGGTGCTTTGCTTGATGCTAATAGTAACTTCAGATCTTTAAAGTTTGGTGCAAGCTTTGCAGGTTCTGCTGGTGCAGTTAATTACTGGATTAACGCTTTGGGATACTACAACGGATCATTCAACAAGGTACGTGTTGAATTGTTCGGTGCATGGTCTCAGGATGCCCTTTCTCTCAAGTTATTCGTTCCAACAAACATCAACCTTGGTAGTTCAGTTACAGTTGGAGTTGGTGCTGTATTCAGACTTGACTACACAATGGGTGCATATACACTCTTCCTCGAAGCTGAAGATGGAAACTTCCTTGCTAATAACTTCAGCATGACTATCTACCCTGGATTCAAGACCAACGTTGGTGGTTGTGATATCGAGCTTGGTGTAAAACTTACTGCTGCTAGTACATTCACAGTTGATGTACCTCTCCAGCTTAAGCTTTCATTCTAATTCTTAGTTACTTAAGACTTAGAACCATACAAAAAAAAGCGCTCCCCGTAAGAGGAGCGCTTTTTTTTATATTATTTCTACTATAATATAGTTTCTATATCAGATTAGAAACCAATGCGGAAATAACATGGTGTGCTGAACTTGATTGTGCTTCCTGCAACAGAAACCAAAGCAGCAACTTCGTAAGACATAGGTCCGAGGTTTCCATCGTAACCTACAGTAATGTCAGCTCCGAATGAGCTAGCAATGATGTTGTCATCTTCGAACTTAAGGAAGAGTGATCCACCATTAAGAGCGTAAGAAGCCTTTGCATAACAAGCAACGCGCATGCTGCTGAGGCTGATGTTAGCAAGACCTGTAGCCCAGTTGAAGTATGCTTCAAGTCCGATTCCATCTTTGCTGTAGCGAGCATCGAAGTCAACTGCGATACCGTTTGTACCATTATTTGCACGGAACATAGCATCAGCGAAGATTGCTACATCACCGAATGTGTTGCTATAACCAGCAGCAATCATAAGGTTCTTGAATGTTGATTTTGCATCGAAGAGTACGTTGATCTTTCCGAAGTCTGCAGCATAACCTGCATAAACAACTGTTTCACCAACGTTGCTTCCAGACAACCACCAAGCATCATCAGCTGCGAGCAATGCAACAGCGAGTTCGAAAGCGTCTACATTTACAGTAGCTTTGTAACCCCAGTCACCAACACCATCCCAGTTGTTCATCTTTCCACCAGTGATGTTACCTTTCCACCAAGTTACATGCTCTTTGTTTGTAGCGATATCCTGACAACCAAGATCAATTCTTACCATGTCAAATGGCTTGAACCAGATATTGTATGCATGAGCAGAGAAAATTGAAGGCAATTTTCCTTTTGCTGAAGTTTCTGCTGCAGCAGCACCAGTGCCTTTTGTATACTTTGTATCACCACAAGCATCAAACAACTTGAGTGTAGCACCAACGCGATCTGTTGAAACAGAGAAGATGAATGGTTTATCATCTTTTGTGTTTTCATTCCAAAGCTTGAATGCATTGAATGTACCATCATAGTTCAACAAGTCAGCTTTGAGCTGGAAGCCAGCTGAGAAGTCTACTGCAAATGCAGAAACTGCAACTGCAGCTGCTGCTAAAATTCCAACGATTTTTTTCATTTGAAAAAATCCTCCTTTTTATTTGTGGATTTCACAAACCAACGGTTTTTACGTGAAAATCCTCTTTTTTTTTATAAGTTTACCACGACCTATATACGAAGTCAAGAAAAAATATTTTTTTTTCTTAAAATAAACTGTAACTATTTTTAAAATAAACTGTAAGCATTTGAAATTTGTATTTTCCCTCAACTTAGTTTATAATAGAAGAATGTATTCGCGGCAATTTTGTGAACCTCCAGAACATCTGGTGCATAACGGAAAAGCACAATTTGGCTCTTATGATGGAGTTGCCCCAAAAACTGATATAAGGGGAATGCGTGCTCCTTATGCTGGGATTCCTGTTCCTTCTATAATTTCAAACCTCAGAATTAAAAGCCGTCTGGAATATGTTTTTTCTCTGAATGATTTTATTGGCCTTTCACAATTTTATGATTTTAAGATTTTTGGTCTTGGAGAAATCATTTTCTGGAATAAAGAAAACGGCAAGAAATATGTATATCATATAATTATGCCTCCGCGCCGTCGCTTTGTGCCGGTTCTTACAACACGCGGGATTTGTGCGAGCTACAAAAAATCAAGATTTATAAAGATTTCATGGGGACGTCAGCATAAACATCATGCACTTGCTTTTAAGGTAAAAGGAGATAATGCACGACCTAATGCAGAAGGATATATGTACTCCCCTCTTGCAGATGACATGCATACCGATGCACTTTTTGTTTGCCCTTCTCCATCATCATCTAGATGCAGCGCTACCTGGTTTTCTTCCATGCTGATTTCCGGACACGTTGCAGTTAATGATGAAAAAGCAGAAGATACTGCCGGTCTTGGAATGATGATTTTGAACAGAGCTTATTATAAGTTCCACTCTAAATCTGCTACATCTTATGGAATAGGCTCTCTTTATGGAAAGAATATTGAATTCTATTTAAAAACTTCAAACATGGATGCAGCTGATTCTGATTCATACAACTGCAATATTCTTGTTGTAGATGGAAAAAAGACTGCTCTTCCACCGGTTTATATGACACATCCTTTTGGTATTGATAAAAACTGGATTATTCAGGATACAGAGAGTATGGTAGATTTAACCTTTACTCCAATTTCTGTTAACTCAAGAACTTTAAATCTTATTGCGCTGAGAACAAGTTACTATACTATGTATGGAACTTTTGAAGGCGTATTACTTACATCTGGTGGTGAAAAAATTATTCTAAAAAATTTCCCAGGTCTGCTTCATAAAGGAATGCTCAGGCTTTAGGAAATTTTCTGGAGGGTATATATGGCTGAAAAAATTAATGGAACTGCGGACTGGGCTCCGGGTACTTTGGACAAGACAAGAAAAAACATTGGTGATATAAGCGATAAAGACGCAGCAGATATGGCAAAAAAACTTGGCGGCCAGGTACTTTATGAACGTACTACAAATTCTTCTGCATCTTCTGGTAATAAGGCCGGAAGAATTGTAAGACAAAGTTCCGGAGGTTCTGGAGGAAGCGGTGGAAACGCTGGAAGATCTGGTGCGGGAGCATCTGGAATTCCTGGAGTATCTGCAAGACGTAAGAAAGAAGATCTTCCTGTTATTTCGAAAAAGGCTGCTTCTACAATGGACAAGCTGATGATGTCTGCAGAATATAAAATTAAGCCTAACTACGGAATGTTTAATTTTATCCGCTCTTTCCAGAAAAACGGAATGGAAAAAATTATTCCAGATTTTTATGAATATACAATTAAGCAGGCAACTGAACATATGGAAGGTTTTATCACTGTAATCAAAACTTTGATTCAGATTGCACCTTCTACCTATAAAGCTAAAATTGCAAGTGGAACAGAATCTAAATTCAAATTCCTTCGCAACGTTGCCGGTTGGGCTATGCAGCCTATTAAGGTTGAATACATTAATCTGCAGGGACTGAATGAGCCTCTTATTGTTGCAGATCTTATTCCTCTTATCCGCGCCATCTATAAACCTCTGATTACTGTTTACTATTTTGGAAACACAAAAATTCCAAAGCTTATTAAAGAGATTTATTCTGATGAATCTGCTTATCCGGATTCTCCAAAAGACAAGCTTTCCCAATTTGCTAAACAGGCTATTACTGAATGGCTTTATATTGAAACAGAAGTTATTAAAAAGCTCTACCCTCTTTTGATGCGTATGTGCTCAGATTCTTATGAATCTTATCCTAACTTCTTTAATGCTAAGGTTGGAGAAATTCTTAAGTTTGTAGGCCTTCATAAATTTGATCTGCTTCTTCCAGAAAAACCTAAAGAGCCAGCTCCAGAAGAAAAGAAGCCTAAGGCAGCTCCTCCAGAAAAAGGTATTAAGGATTCAACTGTAATTACTGGTCTTAAGCTGCTTGATCAGATGTTCCCAGAAGCAGGCTTTAACCGCCTTGATGAACATCCTGATATGTATCCTTACTTCCAGCCTCTTTTCCATTTTAAGGATGGATTTAATATTCTTTCTCCGGAAAATCCGATTCAGGTTATCTGTGTTCTTCAGCATATTATTGAAGACTGTTTCCAGGGCTGCCGTAACATTCAGTTTGCTGATCCTGGTGAGCAGAAAAAAGGAGCAGACACAATTACTGCTATTATGGATGACTGGTCTGCATACCGTGAAGACACATTTGAACAGCTTTACTGTGAACCATTGTGTGATCTGGTAAACTCTGTTTATTCTCAGCCTGATTTTGATAAGTCTCACATTGGTAAGAAGACTATTACTTCGCTTTTGTGGCAGACAACTTATCACTACATGCCTAACTTTAAGTTTGAACAGCTTTTGCTTGAACATCCTGCAGATGAAAGTAAATACAGACCTCTCTTCCATCGTACAGATTTTGCACGAAAATTCCTTACTCTGGTTATTAACGAATGTGATCAGAAAGCCGCAACAAAAGCTTCTTGTTCTCTTATTGAAAATCCTTGGGAACATTACAAGTTTGATATTCCAAATGAAGTTTCTAAGAGACTTGATGTTCTGCTTGGTGCTCAGAATAAAACTGCAAATACTACAGCAAACAATGCAAATCTTCTTAAATATACTCTCTGCTTTATTGCTGTTCTTGACTGGTGGATTAATAATCCGGGAAGTCCTGCATATGCAACAGATCCAATGCATATCTGGCGTATTTCTGATACTGATGGAAAGCCACAGTTCTCTGTTCCAGAACGAAAGGATCAGAATAAGCTGTTTGCAGATGGAATCAGGGCTAGTTACCAGAAGGCTGCGAAGTAAGCATTCCGAGGACGGACTCAAAATCTACGCCATACCAGTTGTAATCTTTGTGACTTAGTGTGGCGCGAATTGATTCTACAACAAAGTCTGCTGCAAGGCGGCAGGCTTCTTCCAGGCTTCGGCCTTGAACTAAAGCACCTGTAAGAACGCTTGCAAAAATATCACCTGTACCATGAAAACTTGTTGCCATTTTTTCATGAAAGTACCAGGTGATTTTTTTTGTTTCTGAATCATAACTTGCAATACCAAGCTTTTTATCATCAAAAGAAACGCCTTTTAATACAACGCGGCGTGAACCTAATTCTGCAAGTTTGATTAATAAATCTTCTATATAATTTTTATCATATCCTTTTTCTACATAAGGAATGCCAAGCATAAAGCTTGCCTCTGTAAGGTTAGGAACAATTACATCTGCTTTAGAACACAAGCCTGCCATTGCAAAAGCAAACTCCTGGGTAAAGCCGGAATAAAGAGCTCCGTTATCTCCCATACAAGGATCTACAATAACACGGGTATCTTTTCCGCCAAAATCCTTTATCAGAGAATTAATAAAATCTATCTGCTGGAATGAACCGAGGTATCCTGTGTAAATTGCATCAAAATGGATTTTTTCCTGTTTCCAGTGGTCGGCGATTTTGGACAGGTCGCTTGTGAGATCTCGGAAAGTAAAACCATTAAAGGCGGTATGTGTAGAAAGAACAGCGGTTGGAAGCACGCAAGCTTCAACACCCATTGCAGAAATTACAGGAAGCGCAACTGTAAGTGAACACTTTCCAACACAGGAAATATCCTGAACTGTTATTATACGTTTCATAATCATTCCTTATTAATGCTTTTTTGATTTCTTATCTTCATACATGTTTTCATCAGCTTTATCAAGTGCTACCTGATATCCTTCTGATTTATCCAGTGGCTGAAGACTATAACCAATACTTGCTTCAACAGGAACTGTTATATTTTCATTTGCAGATTCAAGATAACCTTTGAATCGTGAAATCTTTTCACGCATATGATTTTCTGTATATCCGCCTACTCCGAGAATAAAGAATTCATCTCCACCGCCGCGAACACAAACTTCATCTTTTTCGGTAATACTTCGGGCAGCATTTGCAACCACCATAATTCCGTTATCACCCTCTGAATGTCCGAGTGTGTCGTTACGTTTTTTAAGACCATCCATATCTATTACTATGGCAAAGATTTTTGCATCTGACGGAGCATTCTTAATTTTTGGCAAAAGTGTATATTCAAGACCACGGCGATTTTTTAATCCGGTCATTGCATCATGTTCAGAAAGATATGTTGAACGATATTTTGCACGGCTCATTTCCAGAGCATTATTTATATTGCGAAGATAATTTCTATATACTTCACCAAGATGTCCCGGCTGGCCTAAATCATTTTGTAAAACCGCATATCCAAGACATACTTTTCCAAAATGAACTGGTGAAAAATAATAAACCTGAGGCTCGTTAAAAGATTCTTTTGAATCTTCTTCCAGAGCAGGAAGCATCATCTGTCTAGGGAACGGTTTTTCATTTTCCTCCCCAATAAATACATGATGATCCCAGCCATGAAGTTTTGAATTGGCATCTGCAAATACCGACAAAAGCATTCTATCACTATATCCATCAATGATATCAGAATCTGTATTAAGCCAGTTATCATTCAGACAAAGATAAAATCTCTTATATGGTTTTAAAAGATATTTTGATTCATAAATTTTTCCAAGACAGATCTGCGGAGTTTCTGCACCTGTAAGATTTTCTGCCATGTAACTTTCCTGGAGCATGGTCATATTGATGTTATCCCAGATTGAACTGTCATCATAATTAAACTTTATTCCAGGCTGATCATTTTTATAGAAGCCTCGGGTATAAGAGAAATCTTCTTCACAACCACAGGAAGCGCCAATCTTTAACTGCTTTTCATGAGTATCCTGATATGCAACAATTGAAGCCGCTGGATCTATAATTGAGCGAAGTTTATTAACTGCTTCGGCACCAGTCTGCGCCTGACTTGGAATATATGAAGTAAGAGGCGGAGTATTTAAGGCTGCTTCACGAACTGCACCAAAGCCCGTTACGATTAAATCATCAGGAACCTTTATATTATTTTTTTTGAGGCGGTTTATGAGTCCCAATGCCATATGATCTGAAAGGCTTATTACTGCATCCGGCAGTTCAAGTTCACCACATATATAACGATTGGCAAGTCGTTCTCCACCAAGATACCAGTAATCTCCGCGGAAAATATGGTCATAATCTATTTCAAGATTATTATCATGCAATGCCTCGATAATTCCTTTTACCCTCATCTTTGTAAGAGGAGACTCATCAGGGCCACTTAAAATATGTATTTTCTTACAACCATGTTTTTTAATAAGATGCTCAGCTATTTTTTTGAACGGAGTTCTATCATCTGTATAGATTACAGGATAATCTCCAAACTCTTTATCAAGTGCAACAATCGGCTTTTTGCAGTCTCTAAACTGTTCAAGAAGTTTATTATATAAAAAGGTATTCTGATCTTCTGTCATTGGAACTGGAGTAATAATAAATCCATCAAAAAGATCAAAATTTATGAGATTATAAATATTAATTTCACCATGAAGATAATTCTTATAATAATTGCAGACAGAAACAAGTGCAGAGACTACAACAACGTCATATCCATATCTTTTACATTGTGAGAGAACACCTGTAATAATACGACTTGTATATTCACTTTCTGGAGATATAGTTACCAGACAAATTCTCTTTCGTTTCATTCTTAAAATTATATCACAATTTCCCCTGCCTAATATAGGATAAATTATGTACTTTTAAGTTTTTTTTTATTATATTATATAGGAATAAACTTGTTAAAAAGATTTTGATATAAGAGGTATATATGTCAACAAAGAAGATTCCTATTACACTTTTGTGTGGTTATCTTGGAGCTGGAAAAACAACTCTTCTTAACCGTGTTCTTACAAATCAGAAGGGTTATAAGGTAGCAGTTATCGTAAATGATATTGGTGAAGTAAACGTAGATGAGCGTCTTATTTCAAAAGAGGCTAAAATCGAAGATTCAAGCAGTCTTGTTCCACTTACAAACGGATGTATCTGCTGCACTCTCAAGAGTGACATGGTAAATCAGATTGAAAATCTGATGAAGAGCGGTAAGTTTGATTATATTATGATTGAGGCCAGCGGTGTT
>JAEEGL015997827.1_pt1 | contig 18540 bp, 8 predicted proteins | sample 9134231 | NCBI WGS metagenome assembly JAEEGL01 (sample SAMN16246548, study PRJNA631951) | gut metagenome | biome: gut microbiome; feature: rumen; material: fiber-attached | host: Bos | place: Iran: Karaj | collected 2018-10 | reverse complement strand
TTTCCTCGCCTATGCCGGCGACAAAGGCGTCAGTCACCGATGTGATGCCCTGAAACCAGAACGATGGCAGGACGGCCGTTACAATCAGCGACAAGGCCCCGCCGATGAAAAGCGCCTTGAGAACCGTATAGAAACTGATGTTGCGGAAGATGTTGAACTCGAAGAAAAGCACGAGGATGGTAAAAGGAGCGGCAAATGCTCCAATGACGAGGACGCTCGACATCTGTCCGGGATTCGTGAGTACATTCGCGAGGAAAAGCAACGCCGTGGTCAGGAGGAAAAAAAGGAGGACGCGCGTGTAGAGCCACGGATGGGGACATTCGGACGACAGTGTTTCCGGATCGGGGATTGTCCCTGGCGCTCCTACGATGACGACCTGCTCGGCGTCATCCTCCGTGTGGCGCTTGAATACTTCTGAGAAGAAGCGTTTGACCTTGTTCATAGGGGCAACCATGTTGGTTTAGAGCAGTTTCGCCAAATACAACTTCACTAACCATCTGGGCGCATTCCGTAGACTATTGGCGTTTTCACTGTCTGATAGGACTGAATCGACTATTCGCGATGCTACCTTGTGACCTTGCTCCGCGGCCTTCCGAAGCCAATGCTCAGCTTCCATGGGGTCTTCATTGACTCCGCGGCCTAGAATGAGCATGAGAGCAAAACAAAGCTGGGCGTCTGCATCTCCTTGCTTGGCAGCCTGATGAAGCCATCTCGCAGCCTCGGCATAGTCTTTTGCGACGCCGTGCTCCGAATAGTAGCAGCGAGCGAGGTTGAATTGCGCCTCGACAAATCCCTGCTCTGCTGCCTTCCTAAACCAGTTGACGGCCTCTTCACGGTTCTTTTTAACGCCGTTGCCATTGTAGAACCTTATGCCGAGGTTGTTCTGCGCAGTGGCGTTCCCTTGCTTTGCAGCCTTCGTGTACCACCCAACTGCCTGCGCTTCGTCCTTTGGAACGCCTTGTCCATTAGCGTACATACAGCCAAGTTTGTATTGCGCTTCGGCATCTCCAAGGTCTGCAGCCTTCGTGTACCACTCAACTGCCTGCGCTTCGTCTTTTGGAACGCCTTGTCCATTTGCGTACATCCTGCCAAGATAGCATTGGGCGCCTGCAAATCCCTGCTCGGCAGCTTTTCGCAACCACTTCATAGCCTCCGTTTCATCTTTTGGAACGCCTTGTCCATTTGCGTACATCCTGCCAAGAAAGTATTGGGCGCCTGCACGTCCCTGCTCTGCCGCCTTCCTAAACCAATTGACGGCCTCTTCATAATTCTTTTTACCGTCGTTGCCATTGTAGTACCTCATGCCGAGGTTGTTCTGCGCAGTATCGTTCCCTTGCTCTGCGGCCTTCGTGTACCACTCAACGGCTTTCACTTGGTCTTTTGGAACGCCTCGTCCATCTGCGTACATCCAGCCAAGATAGCATTGGGCTGCTGCATGTCCCTGCTCGGCCGCCCTCCTGCACCACTTCACAGCCTCCGCATCATCTTTTGGAACGCCTTGTCCATTTGCATACATCCAGCCGAGTTTGTATCGCGCATAGGCATCTCCAAGGTCTGCCGCCTTTCGATACCACTTGGCGGCCTCTTCCATGTCGCATTCTTCACCTTGATCATTGTAATTCACATTTCCAAGATTTTGCGACGCCTTTGCTTTGATGCCAAGTATTTTATCCTTGACTTGCTTCAAGTCAGGATGGTGTTTTGTCCATTCGAGTGCATCGTCGCAAATTTGGACTGCAAACAACAACCGGTTTTTGTTTGTGGCATTATGATCGCAAATGGTGGCCGCGATTTTGCATTGTATGTCCATTGCATCCAAGGCATCTTTTCCCTTGAGACCATAGATTCGGAGTCCAAAGCAATCAACAGCCTCACGCATGTCATTGTCCGCGACATCTGGATGGCCATTTGAGTTGTGTTCCCTTGCCAGTTCAAACCAGCATTCCGCTTGAGTCAGGGCATATGCCGAGTCCCCGGAACGCTCAATTCGCTCGTTAAGCTTTGCGAGTATTTCATAGGACTCTTCCCCGCCGACAATTCCCGACCGTTCTTCCGGGTCATATAGTTTTGCGCAATTCTTGAAACACTCGGCAGCCCTGCTGTTGTTGTCGGTGGCGTCCCAACTGTCCCCCAATCCAAGTAAGAGGCAAATGCCATAATCATAAAGAGCGGATTCGTTGCCGTTTTGCACGGCGTTGGATAGAAGACGATTGGCTTTTTGATAATCCACATCCACACCATCGCCTTTCAGGTAGCGAACGCCAAGATGATACATGGCCGATGAGACACCTTGTCCTGCTGCCTTTTCATACCATCTGACGGCTTCGTCCATATTTATGTCTACATTGCCGTAGAATCCGGAATAAATGTCGCCCATTTTATTTTGGCACCATGGATTCCCCTTTTCGGCGAGTGAGGTCAAGGACGACTGGGTCTTTTGGACCAATTTCTCCCACTCATCATTATCACTGTCCCGAATGCGGTCTCTTGTTATGTCAACAAGAGTCAAAAGGGCCCAGATGTCATTGCCTTCGGCCGCTTTTCGGTACCATGTCAAGGAAAGTTGTTCATCGATTGCGGTACCGATACCGTATTCGTAGCATTCCGCAAGACGGCGTTGCGCGCGTGGATCACCGGCATCGGCGCGCCGCTTCCAAATGGAAAAGGCGTTCTTGTAGAGTTCGTCGGCCCGTCCTTCGTCCTTTTCAAAAACATTGCCTTCCGTATAAAGATCGGCCAATGCATACATTGCATCTGGCGAACCTCCCGCAACCGCCTTCTTCCACCATTCGACGGCCAGATCCATGTCGCGCACGCGGCCACCCCAGCCTTCGCTGTAGGCGGATCCCACCTCGAACTGCGCGTCTGGATGGCCCATTTCGGCCGCAGCCCGATAGCATTCCAGAGCCTTTTCCATGTCGCAGCGCTCATAGGCGCCGTCCTCTTGCCCGCGTCCTTCGCGAAACAGGCGTTCCGCCTCGTTTGAATCTGCTTCCGCGTGTTTTGCTTTATTGCTGACAACTCCTTTTGGGAATCGCTCGCGAATGCAGTCGTCTATGGAATGGTCAAAATACTTGCCGGAATGGATTTCGGTCGTCTGGATCTCACTCAGTGTTTTGAGGCTGTGGGGAAGGTTTGCCGGAAACGTCAAGTTGGAGTAAAGTTCCGTCGGGGCGACGGGAATAATCTTCTTGCCGTGCTTTATGGCGTGCTCGATTTCAATCCGCACCCAGTCTCCGGCATTTTCGCACCGGTCAAGCGACCCCTTGCTGTAGGAGACGATAAACACATCGCAATTCTCAATCGCGGAATAGATTTCCTCGTTGAACTTCCCGTCCTGCAGCGAGTCGTAGTCGAAGAATACGGAAAACCCCCGCGCCTTGAAAGCCTGTTGCAGTGTGCGCGCGAAATCACGTCCCGGATTGCGTCGGTAGTTTATGAAGACGTCGTAGTGCTTGTTGTTCATTTCCATGCTCCTCCCATATCCTTCAAGACAACGCCCAGTTGCATGGCGCCGTCATCGGCATCGAGTCATCCGCGAAAAACCATCTCAGCCTTCGCAAGAAGCGCCTGGATGTCTTTCTTGCATGTCCGTGAAGCCTTGTGGTCGTTACTCATGCGTAAGAGACTTCAGCTTTGTTTCCGCATCGGATGCTGCGGCATAGTCGGATTTGGCGCAAAGGCCATACCAATGAACGGCCATTGCGACATCCTTCCCCGTGCCAATCCCATCTTCATAGCATCGCGCCACCTCGAACATGGCCATGCCCTGGCCATGTTCCGCCGCCGCCAAAAACAACTGGAAGGCCTCGGCGAGACATCCCTTCCGCTGCATTATCATGGCCAACCGCCACTCACAGTTCTTGTCTTTGGCATTGACGCCAAATTTGTAGCATTCAATGGCCTTCTCCTCATCGGCCTCGCATCCGCTTCCATACTCATAGGCCCACCCTGCATCGTAGGCGTACTCAGCATCGCCCTCCGCCAGGGCTAGCATTCCATCTGTTGCCAACCGGGAATACTTCTTGGCTTCCTCTTCATTGTGGACAGGATACTTCTTGTTGGCGAAAATTTCCGCCACCTTGCAGGCCGCAAGGGCGTGCCCTTGATCAGCGGCCAGGCGCAGACATGCGAATGCCAGCGGGATGTCAGGCTCATTGAAGTCGTCAAGCTTTTCAACCCCGATCGAATAGAGCTTTTCCGTATCGGCCCCTTGAAGTTCCTCTGGCAATTGGATGTCAAAGTCCTCGGCGGAATACAAGGCTCCAAGCCTTTCAAGAGCTTCGCGAGCCTCGCGCGCGCCAAACGGGTCGTTTGAGGAAAGAGAAAGCGCCGTTTTGTAATATGCTATGGCTTTCTTCAAGTCTCGTCGGGTTCCTCGCCCCTTTTCCAGCATTTCGGCAAGGTGCATGTGTGTGTCGGAACGGGCGAAGCCCTCATTCACGGCCTTGGCGTAAACTTCATAGGCCAAATCGTCATGTCCCTGCGACTGGTAAAGTGGCCCCAGTCTATACACGCCCAGGTATTCATGGGCGTCAATGGCTTTCTGGTAGTATGAAATGGCCTTCTCCTGGTTCCTCTCGACGCCTTCCCCAAGCTCATAGGCCAGACCGACATATCCGAAAGCCTTTTCGAAACCTTCGTCTGCAAGCTTCATGAAGATGGGGAACGATTCGTCATAGTCATCCCGCCTGTAGGCGGCATAGGCCTTGTCAAACAATTCCTTCGGCTGGGACACTTCTTCTTCGTCGGAATCGGAGTCTGTGTCAGAGTCGGAATCGTCGTCAAGCATCTCGAAATATTTCCCCAGGAAACTTTCGTAGTCATCATATTCCACAAGCTCGATCCCTTTCTCTGCCAGTTCATCGCCCCAGGCGCTCCGCATACTTTCAAGCGTGGCTGAACTGGCGATGATGGCAAGGTGGAGTTCCGCGTCCGCTTCCATCTTTTGCAGGATTTCACGTTGCTTGACAAGTGCGTCCAGTCGTGTCGCCGACAGTTCTCCGTCTTCAAGAGAACCTCCTTCACTTTGATTGGAACGCGATACTGCCAAATAGTCGCGCCCTTCGGGATAAACAGCAAAAATGACAGCGACATCGTCACTGCTCGCAACGAAATCGATGAGGTTGTCTTCCAATTTGACGTTCTTGAAGCCCATGGTGTCCATGCCGGCAGGTATGCGATTCATGAGCATTTGAATCGTCGCCTTCTTTTCAGACATTGGCGTCTTGGGCGTGAGCGGGAGGTCGCTCCCGGATTCAAATTCACTGCCGTCAATGCCTTGGCCAAGTACTTGGAACGCGTTTGTCAAGCCTCCTAGTCCCGCATTTTCCTGAAGTTTCGTCAGTTCGCTTTCCGCCACCTTTCGAATGGCGTCTTCTCCGGATTTACGGGCCAGCCCATACGCGGTTTGGAGCCAACTGACACCTTTTGCCTTGTCATGCAGACTGACATGGCCCCAGGATTCCGCCCTGGACATATGGAAAAGGTTTCCGTCCAGATAGATTTTTGCCATGACAAGGGCGATTCTCGACATGGAAGCGGTTTCGGCATCGGAGCTGGCGGCGTCCGATTCGGCGTTTGCCAGTTCAACGAGATACGGCTCGACCTTTTCAATCAGGCTGAAATCGGCCTGTAATTGCGAATTGCCGATTTTCATCCCGCAAAGGCACAGCTCGATATACAGCGGGGCGCATTCCAAACCGCCAAGGAGAATCCCCTTGAAAAGTTTGTCACGAACAGAAAAAAGCATTCCCTCATTTCTGTTTTCGTCGAAATGACGGGCATTGAGCGTAAGGAAGAGATGTGCAAAATGGCAGACTGTATGACTGCCGCCCAAAGCGTCGAAAGCCTTGCGGCACAATGTCATCGCGGCGGCGAACACTGGCGGGGACACCACCCTCTCGATTTCACCTATCATCGCGCCTATTCTTGCCGCCGAGGAAAAATCTTCTCCTTCCATTGCAAACATGCGCAACTTTTCGCGGAAATCAGCAAAATCCTTTTCCATCTCATGAAGCGGAGATTCGTCATCATCCTCGCGCTCGTGAATCCGTGTCTGCTTCTCCAGCATCTTCCCGTAAAACGAAGAAGCATCCGGGATGCTGTTTATCCTGGAAAGCAAGATTTCGGCAATCCTCTTTTCACGTGCTGGGGAATCGTCGAAAAACTCCGGTGGGAATATGTCAGCCGCGCCGATTTCAACCGCCTTTGAAGTTTCAAGTTCCCAATCCAGCAATCGAACCAACTCCCATACATCCTGCACAATCATCAAATCCCCATGCCTGTCGGAGACCGAAATGCTCCTCAAGGTTGAAAGGAACTCGCCGACTGGCAAAATGCCATTTCGCTTGGCTTCGGAAACCGTGCAATTGTCCGTTGTCAGCATTTTCCAAAATGGCGTTTTAGGACAATCTTCCGTATAGTCATTCCAATTCCAATCGTGCGGAGATTCCGCTTTTTTGTTGCGAAATATCCGCATATACCGAGAGAGCGCGGAATGCCTAACATCCGGAATATTGCTATCAAGCCAGTCCAGAATGGGGTTCCACTCACCGCTCCAGCCCGATTCGCGATTAAGGTTCTCCCTTTTCGCCAAGCCCACACATTCGTCATGAACGAGCATCCCCGCATAGGCGTCCATCGAATTCCAGTCTCGATCCCGGCATCCGGCGATAGCATAGGCAATTGCCGCTGCCTGCGATCCATTTTCACCACTAAACCACAACTCATTCCTCGCCAACAGAAAACTGGCATCCCTTATTCCCGCCCGTTTCATCGCCCAACAGATATTTTTAAATTTGCTCTGCCTTTTCTCCTTCCTCCGCTTGTCGTCCTTTTCGAAAATAGTGAAACGCTTGTCTTCAAACGTATAGTCGTCCTCCCAATATAGCTTTGCCATGTTGCCAAGGGCTCGGAGCCATCCATTGTCATATGCGAAAATGAAATGCTTTTCCGCGCTTTTAAGCAACTCCTCGTCATATTCCGAGAAATACTTATTCCAACAAATTTCCCCGGCAAGATTCGCCGATCTGTCATTTCCAGCTTTTTCGCCTGCTTCGGCATATTCCTGTGCTTTGGCCTCGTCCTTCTTTATCCCCGCAGGCGCATAATAATATAATCTTGCCAAACAGAAAAGGGCGTCCCCGCATCCAATTTTGTCCGCCTTCTCATACCAGAAGCGAGCTTGCGTTCCGGACACGTCGCATCCTGTCCCCCATTGGAAACATTCCCCCATCCGCAGCGCGGCCCATGGGTTCTGCTCGTCCAAAACGGCCTTTTGCAAATGCGGGAATGCCTTGGCGCTCGAATCGTCGTCATCATTCGTGGACAACGAATCCTGCCCTAGGTAGAATTTCGAATGCATGACAAAGTTCGCCCACGGAACCTCGGCATCGGCGAATGGCTTTACATTTGAATACATGAACGGCGAAAAGCGATTTCCGTGGTGGTAAGTAAGTTTTTCGATGTCCCTGGTTGCCTTTCTCCGAATTGAATCCTCCTCCCTCTTTTCCCACTCCTTGGCGTCTTCAGGCGCGGACATGAGCATTTTTGCAAGTGATTCCGCCGCCTCGTTTGCCGAAAGTTTCAACTCAACTTCCCGCGCTTCGGGCGTAAGGTCGGCCGGTCCCTGCTGGAGGATGTCCATCTTCTCCAGTTCCTGAAGCCGGGCGAGGTGGAAGTCGGCTTTGTCACGCCACAATTTCCATTCTGCCTGCGTGCATTTGCGCAGTTCAGTTTTTTCCTTTGCCTGCCCCGATTCCGCGCTGGCGTCAGTTACGCCGAACGCCTTCTCCAGATACGGGAGCATGACGTCCATCTTCCAGGAAAGGTCGTCATTGAGAATCTGCTTCTCCAGTTGGAGAGAAATGTAAACGCCGTTTGACTCTTTCTTGGCGGCCGGGATCCTGTCTATGACGAAGGGGATGACAGGCTTGTGACACGTGTTCAGGGCATAGTTCACCTCGCGCTGCACCCAGTCGGACCCGAGAGCGGCATCGGAGAGGACGAACAGCAGACAGTTCGATTCCCGGATCGCCTTGAAGATGTCGTTGGAATAGTCCTGCGTGCCGCGCAAGTGCAAGGAACCCGGCGCACGCCAGCATGGGTAGCCCCGCGTCTCAAGGTATTGCTGGAGTCGCGAAGCTTCCCCGTCCTGCTGGCTCTTGTATGAGATGAAAACATATCCGGAGCGTTTCGGTCTGTCGGCCGAGTCAATGCCGGAAGCGTCAATGCTGCCTATCTCGTTCATGTCTGTACTCCTACATTTTACCGCCTTTGGGCGAAGTCGAGCGGGATTGCGTCCGACGAATTAGTCGCCTCGCCCCAGATGAAGATGTCATGTGGCATGGGTTTAATCCTCAAGTGGCTGGTAAGAGGCTCTGGAGCGTCTGTCGTTCCATGTCTTTGAATTCGTTATTGGCAAGAAGATGGCGAAGGCGGAAGATGCGTAATCGTTCACGAAGGGATGTGCCATGGGCTGTATTTGGCAACGTGCCCCTTCGCATGAAAGCCAGCAGTTCGTCCAAGAAGGCCACTGATGCGATTGAATCATGGTCTTTTCCAAACGGCAGGCGCTTCTTCCATGCGTTGTCGTCCTTGAAGAAAAGCCATTTTAGATTTGGCACCCCTCTCGTTTTTCCAGTAAAGCTTACATTGGCATATCGAACCGCAAAAACATAAAACAGGTAGGTCGCCTGATTCTCACTGCCAAACCTAATGGCCGCTCCAAGTTCCTGGAATGTGCTTTTTGTTCCGGAAAACGGACCCCATGGTTCTGGAACCTCGTTGCGATAGGCATCGGCAGGATTGAAGAAATTCACATGAAACCTCGTGGGTATGGGGGAAAATGAAAGGAATGAAAGAAAAGTCTTTTTCCTCCCGCCGAACTCGCTGCCGTGATACATCGGATCGCGTCGGACAATTAGAGTTCGTCCTTCAGCGTCAATGGGGACAAAGGACAGTTGGACGAATATTTTCCCAGCCTTTTTTCCGTTCCGCACGGCATGGCACTCGAACAACCCCGGCTTCATGAAAGGGCTGTCCTTGGAGAAAAAACGCTCTGCCGAGATGTATCCATCGGTTCCTGACTTTTTCGTCACAGTGTCACCGCCGAATGCTTCAATACTGGCGCGGTCGAACATTTGGCACAGTTTGGCAAGCACACCGTCCTTGTCATGGGCTGGGTCGGCAAAAAACTTGTAATCAATGCTGTGCGCTGCCACATAGGCGTCGCGAAGCCGACTGAGCCGGACCGTGACCAGCAACGCGCCAATCAGCGCTACGACGGCCAGGATACTCCAGAACTCCGATGAATTTCCAGCCGCATTGCCAAGCGCAAATCGGTTGAACGCCCACCCGGCGGCGGCGATTAGCAGACTGGAAACAACATTGATGAAGAAGTCTTTCATGGTTGGGCGATGGGCTGGACAACGGCGACGTTCTTTCGATAGTTCCGTCTGGACCCAGTCACTTTTTTTGTGGGGGCCGCTTTTCCTTGCGGATTGTTTTCCTCGATGGACGAGGAGGTTTTATCTTTGAGATTTCTCCTTTCCTGGTCCATCGCCGCAAATCCTTCAATAACTTTTCCTTCTGCTCATAGACGCGCCAGTCGACAATGTCATCGCCACCGTAGTTGAACGAGAATGCGTCTGTCATGCCGCAGTCGTTGAATCTGACGATGACAACATGCCTGCCCTGCGTTTTCGCGAAGCGGATTTCCTTAAGAGACCATTCTGATTTCTGTGATGACGCAGACAGGAAGAACAAGAATGCCTTTGCTGTTTTGATGGCCCTGGCAAGATGTTCCGAAAACTCCTCCGAACCGCTCTCAATTCCCTCAATATCCATCCAGCAGGAGAAGCCGAGAGATTCGAGTTCTTCCTTGATGGTTTTTACTGCCGAGAGATTGCGGCGGCTGTAGCTGATGAAGATGTCGTGTTGCATGGCGAATATCTACAGTTCTGGGCCAAGTGCTACGCGAAATCCATAATCTGTTGTCCTTCTATTAGGGAGGCCTCCCCGCCTATTTGCCAAACGGCAGTACATGACAAAGGACTTCCAGCTACCACCGCGCAGAACATGACGTTCTCCAGTTGGTGGTCCTTTTGGATCCCATGATACACCTTCATGAATTGGATAATCCCGTTCATACCAGTCATTGCACCACTCGAAAACATTGCCTATCGTATCGTACAATCCCCAAGTGTTTGGCTCTTTTTGCCCTACTTGTCTCGCGTGAGCGAACCCTTCTGGGTATTGCTTTTCTGACCAATCCGATGTGTTGACTCCAGTACCGGAGAATCCTACGCTGGAGTTGCCGGAATACCAGCCTTGAGAATCAATGGGAGGCGCGTTTCGGCATCCAAAAATGTCAAGATTCCTGCCATTGGGCAATGCCGCACTTGAACCGGCCCTAGCTGCATATTCCCATTCAGCCTCAGTTGGAAGTCTGAAGGCATAACCCTTTGGAAGACGGTTCGCAAGGCGCTCCTGCTCGGTGAGTTTCGCACAAAAGTTAGTTGCGTCATCCCACGAAACATTGTACATGGCCGTTTCGGAATCCACATCGCCACAGAGATTTCCTATGGCCTCGTCATTATTTATTTCATTTAATTCACGATTAGTGACTGTCTTATCCCCAATTCTCAACGGGGTGTTGTCTTCATAGACGATTTTGGCCAGATCAATAACCGTGGTGCCCATTATTGATTCCCATTGTCCCTGGGTCACTTCTGTCACACCCATCCAGAAAGGTTTTGAAATAACCACCGAATGTAAAGCTTCATTCACATCGCGTCCTTGTTCGGTGTCTGGACTCCCCATTTTGAAAAGGCCCTGTTTACATGGGGCAAATTCCATAATCACTCCATTGGGAAGAAACACACTCCAAGTGGAATTTGCGGTAGGTAAATCCTGCGGTGAAACATCAGGCTCTGTGTCATCTGTTAGCATACGCTCGTCTACGGGAGGGACATCACCAACCATTTCTGTCGACCGAGGTGGAATGTTGTTTGTGTTTTCTCCAGCAACATGGTCTACAGGGGCTTTATCAGACTCGTTCGGATTCTTCGCAAACCAACACAGCCCTACCGCCATCAACGCTATGAGAATGGCGCAACCTATTCCCAGAGCTTTTGTTTTCGGGAATGGTTTTGGGAATCTTTCCTTTATACACCGGTCAATAGATTCGTCAAAATATTGTCCTGTATGAATCTCCGTCGTTTCAAGAGTCTTTAGAGGCAAAAGAGAGTCTGGAATAGTCTGAGGAAAAACGAGACTGTTGTACAACTCGGTCGGGGCTACGGGCACAATCTTTTTACCAAGTTTTAATGCATGTTCCAGCTCAAGACGAACCCAGTCGCCTTTGTCATTGCACCTGTCGAAAAAACTTTTGCTATATGAAGCGACAAACACATCGCAATTTTCGATAGCGGTAAATATCTCATTGTTAAACTCTCCATCCCGCAGTGAGTCATAATCGAAGAACACGGAATATCCCCTTGCTTTGAAAGCCTGCTGCAAGGTTCGCGCAAAATTACGACCCGGATCACGCCGGTAGTTTAGAAAGATGTTGTATCGTTGCTTGGCCATGAGAATCCCCTTTTGTTGGTTCCAAGTTCTTGTGAAATTGTGTGAGGGTAATGATAACAGAAGCTAAGGGTGATTTCAAGACTATACCTGTTACGCGATTAGGAATTCTTGCGCACTCCTATGGCTGAAGTCTCATTTGGACTCACTTTTTTGTGGGGGGCGCTTTCCCTTGCGGGGGCACGACATCTGTTCCTTCGGTTGCTGTAGATGCCGGGCTAATTCGAGCTGGAATCCCTCAAGCGCGAGAATGACTGGTATGGCGCGGATGTTGTCGTCATCCTTTCCAATCTCAGCGCCGTCAAGCCTCGCGAACGGCTCAATACTCGGATGGATGCGGTAGGCGTCATCGCGTTCTTCGCAGCAAGTCGGTGCCCTATAGCCCATGAGAGTCCTCTCGGCCATCCAGCGGCGATGCTCAACGCTCTTCAAATCATTTGGAGCAATTCCCATGGACGAAAGCCTTGATGTCAAGGCGTAAGAGTCAAAGGGGAAAAGCGCGAGATTCGCATCAAGACGTTCTTTGAGCCTGGCATCACACAGCGGGATTCCCGCTGCGCCATCGCGATGTGAAACATCCAGCCCAAGCGCACGCAATATCGCCCCGTAGGAATCTTCCATATAGACATTTGACCAAACCTTTTCACGGTCGAGACTGACATATTTTTCAAAAGCCACAGGAATTTCCTTTGCCAACTTCTTGCGAGCGCGGCACACGCCGTCGAGCCATGCGACCTTGTCGTTATTCTCCCTTGCCCCTGCTTTTTCAATCTCGTCTGGTTGGTTGTAGATGGCGTTGTGGTACATGGCTGTCCGCTCCTCGAAAGAATCAGCCGTTATGACATCGGGGATCATTCCAAAGGCGTGGACACAGGCATAGGGCCCTTTAGTCGCCATCGACAGCGCCCCTGCCGCACCGGTAATCAAATTCTGCCTGACGAGGACGTGGTTTCCGCCGGCTTTCCAGCTGCGGCGGTGCTTCAACAGTCTACCCTTTTCCTTCGCGCCGATTTCCTGTCGCCGATAAACCTCTTCCGGCAAGCCAAGCGCAATTGAAAGCGCAGTGTCGGAATCTTCAGGACAGATTGCCACGGTCAGGAGGCAATGTGGATTCAACGCCTCGGCGCGCAGCAGTTTTCGGACATCATCGGAGGCGACATCGGCCTCAATGAACTTGATTTCCACATCCTCAACCTGGTTAAGGTGCGGGTAGCGGGCGCGGAATGCTGTTTCCTGCGGGTTGCGATCTACGACCGTGATTGTCGTGCGCGTACGACGTTCCCTGTCATCCGGGTTGAAATTGACATAGTGGCACGAGCGAATCGCCTCCAAAGCCAGCGCCGAACCCATGCGGTTGAAACCGGCGATTACGAGATGGACATAGTCGCCCTTCCCCATTGCCCGGTAGTCGAGCCGATATTCATCAGGTGCGTCCACGGCGAAGAGACGCCTTGCCCACATCTCATGAAAAGAAAAAGGACGGAAATACGGAATTGTCGCACCTGCCTCATTGTTGTTTTCGTCTTTTCCTGAAGTGACTTTAGTTCTGACGGTGACGAAATCGAGACGTTTGGCGTAGTCTTGGGAACCGCGCGCATCAAGTTCGGCGAGGACAGGAATAACTTGGGGCAATCGCAGGAAATGACGTAAGGATGTCGTTTTGCGTGTTTGGAGCCTATCGCACAGCCCCTGCGCGAAGGCGAGAAGCTTCGCATCGCGGCCCTGCTCGTCAGCGGCATCGGCAAGCAGGTAGATCTGCCTCGCCGCCGCGGCGCCCATGTCCAGGAAAATCGTGTCGAATGGATTCCGCCGTGTTTCGAAACGCATCCAAGTTTTCCACCATTTGCCCCCGCCAATGCTTTTTGCGTCATCGTCACCGGCGATATCAATAGACCCGTGGTAGAAAACGATTCGGCGATATAGCGATGCGGGAAGCCGACTTTCAAGCTCGCGCCTTACAGTGGCGACATCGGACGATGTGAAAAGCAGAAGGCGGGGCTGTGGCCAGAAGGGGACATTTCGCTCCGCCCAGGAACGTCTGCCGGCACCACCGGGGTGCCATGCGTCCATGTCACCATCCAACACCTTCTTGATGAGCGTGACCGCGAGAGGGCCCCAGCCGATGACGATGTAGTGCTTTCGCATGCCTCGGTAGCGGACAAGACCGGCGCGAACCTTCACCTCGCGCTGCTGCATCATCGAGCAAAGCGTCGAGACGAGGAGGCCGCCGAAGACGACAACGGAGAAGAAACGCATGAATACCGCTCGCCCGAACTCGGCGCCGCCGATCAGGCCCGAGAATTCCAACGCCCCTAACATTCCCAGCAGCGTCTCGCGGAGGCTTCGCCCCGTTCCGATTGTCTTTCCGAGCAGAATCGGCGCGCCCCACTCATCCCACGCGAAGACGAGCAACCCGGCCAGCAGCACCAGTCCCGCGAGAAACACTATTTTCCGCTTCCCGCTTCCCAGGAAGAACTTCTCGTCGAAAAAGAGTTTAAGGTTCATGGTTGGCCTCTTTGAAGTTCGCTTTGCAAATGGCGAATTGCATCCATATGCCCCCCCGCTGCGGCTTTGTTCAAATAGCGGAGCGCTTTCTTTATGTCGGAGTCCACTCCAAGTCCTTCCTCGTACATGCAGCCAAGAGAAAAGCACGCGTCCAAATTTCCAAGGCGCACAGCCCGCCTGTAGCACTCTGCCGCTTCCTCAAGGTTCTCGTCACCGCCTAGCTCTCGGCAAACATCCCCCAGCTTGAGATTCGTGGCGGCATAATTATCCTCCCTCCGCCATGTACGGCTCCTTTGCCGAAGCTCTTCGTCCAGTTTCAGCCCCTTCTCCAACCACAGTTTGGCCTTCCGGAGATTTCTTTGCCCGCCCATGTCGCACAATATGGCACCCATATTGAAGAACGTGCACGCAAGGTTCGCACGGCAATCGCCCTCGTAGCCTGACGCTAGAAGCCGCTGGAAAATGCGGGATGCCATGCGGCAAAAACGAAGGGCCCTTATCAAATTTTCGTGGGTGCCGAGGTTGTGATTGAGATTGGACGAGGTCCCATAACTTTGAGCCAAAAGATTCTCCGCCTCCTGCGAAGGCTCTTGCACGAGCCATTGCCGGCCCAAAGAGACTGCTTCCCGGCTCAGTTCCATTGCGCGGGCTAGTTTTTCTGTTTCACCGCTTTGGGCATAAATTTCCACAAGGGTCATGCAAGATTCCATGCAATCCCGCATGGAATCCGATGATCGGCTCGTGCGGTGAATTCGACGATTGACTTCAAGAGCCTTTTCTCCGTAGTTCGCTGCTATCCGGAGACTTTTCTGTGTGCCGACGAAAGCGTGATATTGGGCCAGCCTGGTGAAACAAGCCGCCTTGTCACGTTCCGGTGCGCAAATGCTTCCCCTCCGTTCGGCGGATTCAAAAACGGACACCGCATGAGCGAAATGCGCCTGACTAAGGTCCAGATTGTCCGGTGTTGCCGCTCGCCAATACCAATCCCCAAGATTGTACAATACGTTGAACTGCAGTTCTAGCCCCGCATTCTTGCCAAACTTCTTTATCAGACGTTGCACGAATCCGGCGGCTTCCACATAGCAATCTAGAGCTTTTCGGACTGTTCGTCCGGCATTCAGGTCTTCATAGGCGGCACCCATCCCCAACAGCACGGAAACGATGTCCCGATAGTCGTTTTCGGACGCCCGAGACCAATCGCCGGGCTTCCGCTTGAAACAACGTTGGGCTTTTCGATAGAAAACCAAAGATTGCCTTCGATCTTCCGTCGTGTCATTACCGGTGAGGAGATCGGCCATGTTGCGATTCAGAACGCCCAGCTGGCGTTGCATTGCGATCGCATCCGAGATTTGTCCGTGCAGGGATGTCCCGCAATCTGAAAGGCTCTTAAGGAGGGAAAAAACTTGTTTCCTTCGGGCGACGATGCCGTCCAGCAGATCATAGACATGAAAACTGGCAAAATCGCACAGATCCATCCACTTCTCGTAAGACTTGGCAGTGGCGAGCATTCGACGGGCGAACGCTCCTCCATCGGCGCACATCCTGGCGTAGAACGACTTCGCGCAGATACCCATTGTCGTCTCGTCGCCAATGAAACGTCTGATATACTTGAGGAGCGAGTCCGCATCCCCGGCCTCTTGGCAGACGAAGCAAAACTCTTCGTCCCGGACACGGTCCTGCCCTGGAAGGGAATCAAACCACTGCAGAATGGCAATCCGCAGAGCATTCGCTTCCTTCCCGCAAGGGCGCAGTCCGCGGCGGAGATTGGGATGCGAGAAATCGATGCGGCCATCGTCGCGCTCAAGGAAAAACGGTTTCAGGAACACGCGGAACCGGGAAAAATCAAGCGGGTTCCACGGCAATCCGAGATTCGTCATGATGCCTTCCAGATCCGTCTCGCGCAAGCCGCGCCGGGAAAGCGCGATGCATGACACCGCCGTCCGAACCCATCCGTTCGACACCCGTTTCTCAACAGCGGCGACGATGTCTTCGCAGAGGTGCGCAAGCGAAGTGCCGCAACTGTCGACGATTTCCCGCTGATGCCTTGAAATGCCTGCCATGCCACCTTTCCCAGACTCGATTTGCGCATAATCGTCCCTGTCCATCAATCCGAGACGATAGCGCAGAAGAGCCAAGAAAAGGGGATTGCGAGAAAAGGGCTTGGAGATGATGGTTCGTCTGACGTTTTTATCGAGTTCCGCCCCTTTTTCGCCAGCGACTTTGTCGAGGAACAACGGTGCTTCAACGGCCGATAGATTCCCGATTTTGACAATCGGCAGCCTCCCCTTGAACTTGAAGCTCTGCAACCCGGACAATACCATCTGTACATTGTCGGGCAGCCGCGGGGGTACAAAAAGGATTCCGTTCCTCCCTTCGTCCTCTTTCAGCTGATCGACACCGTCGACTACGATGACAAGCCGTCGGCTGGACTCGCTCCGCCGTTCCAGCGCTGCGTCTAGCGTTCCTGTCCAATTCTCCCAGTTGTCTTCCTTTCCGCATGGCAGTTGTACTCGGCGCGAACAATGCCGAATCACGATCCTCATGACATCCCGTGCGTCATCGCTGTTCCTCGTCAGCCCGCAATAGATGGGGAGTACGTCGCATCCGCGATTACCCAACTCAAGGGCAAGGCGACTCAGAAGCAGCGTCTTCCCCGTTCCCGATTCCCCTTGGACGGCAAAGGCCGGAGTGCCCTTCCCAATCTCTGAAAGACACCGTGAAAACAGTTCGTCTCTGCCCCGGAACTGAGTTCCGACCCGCTTCATGTGTTCTCGGTGGATCAGGTACTCCCGCTGATCGGATGACAATCCTTGCAGCCTTTTCCAATCGCTTCGGAACAAGCGGAGGAGATCGCGGCGCACCAGCGACTTGAAGGAATCCAGGCCTGAAACGACCTTCCCTTCCGAATTCCATTTCAGCCGATATCCCCAAACCCGCCCTCCGGCATCGACAATCTTTTTCTTCAACGCAGCCAGACGTTTGGCATGGGAGGTGTCCTCCGCCCTGCAACGTTCAGGAGCGTCTTGCGAACTTTCGCGGAAATAAAACAACGTTCGGGCCATCTGGTCGGGCTTGAGCAGGGCTCCATATTCGATTTCGAGAGCCGTCACGCTCATTCTGCGGTTCAGGGCTTCGCATCGTCCTTGAACGGCATTGCTGATGAGCCGCTTGCTGGGAATCCAGCCATACCTATCGCCCAGTAGCACGATCATGAACGGACGACAGCGGTCGATTTCGTCCAGACAAACCTCCAGAACCTTCGCCGCGCCTAGGTCACTGTCCAAGTCGAGAGTGTCCACGCCCCAACGAAGATCGCAAAACGAGACGCCATCGCCCAGACGAAATGCCTCTTCATTCAGCTCGGCCGCCACCTCTCGAAGTGCGTCGCGCTCTTCGTGCATGTCCCTGAACGTGCTGGAAACGAAAATGTTTTTCATATTGTTCTAAGGAAGAAAATAAAAGGAAAATAGTAACAGCAGCAGCCGTGTAGTTCAAGGCTTACTTCACTGCGTCAAGGCTCGCGCGGCTATAGCTGATGAAGATGTCGTGAGACTAGTTGTTTGCCTATTCCTCTGTAGGCGCTGAAAGGTTCTGCTTCAACTCCTCGGCCTTGGTCTTCAGTTCCTCGGCCTTCTGGCTTGCCCATTCGGAAGCCTGGTCGAACGCCTTGGAGGCGTCCTCTTTGAGTTTCTTCGCGTATTCTGGCAATTCGTTCTGGAGCCAGTCGAAGAAGGTTTGCGCGGCGGAAGGCTGCGCCTCCTGGATCGTCACACCGCGGAGAAGCGGTTCCTTGTCTTCGCTGGCGCCACCGATCAGAAGGACGAACGCGCCCTGTGCGACGTTGGGGTCGCGCAATACGGCGCCGGCCACGTTCTCGCGAATCTTCTCACGGAACTCCTCCCTTAGCTCAAACTTGATGAGAGTCGGGGGATTGTCGGATTGGTCAACGTCCGTCACGTCCCCGACCACTTTGAAAGCCCCTTTGCCTCCCATGTCCCAGAAGACATGGGAGCCTTTCTCAACGCCCTTGCCGTCGCGGACGGCAAGCACATAGGGTTTGCGGCCGCACCCGGAAAGCAGCGCGCAAAGAGTCACCGTCGCGATGACAGCCATTAGTCTGTTGATGCTATTCATGGTCGATTTTCCTTTACTACTCGCAGTGGCAAGTCATTATTGATTGTAGCACAAGATGGGGTTTTGTTGCACGGCATGACGGAAAGCTCATGCCGGCTTGATATGATACCCCATCATCGCGAGGGTGAAGATGCGGCATTTTACGGAGCTTTCATCTTTGCGGACATTTTCCTCAGACAGCCCATCAAAGTTGATGAGACAGTTATGCCACCGGTATGTGTTGTCCTTTGTGGCATGCGGAAGATACCCCATGAGGATGCGGTCGGCCATCCAGCGGTTGTGTTCGGCACGAGCGAAATCGCGAAGAAGAGG